>Ga0070727_10000568_pt1 | contig 44393 bp, 28 predicted proteins | sample tdAd472_FD_66722 | JGI IMG/M metagenome (GOLD analysis project Ga0070727, IMG submission 66722) | Marine sediment microbial communities from the Atlantic coast under amendment with organic carbon and nitrate - tdAd47.2 | ecosystem: Environmental > Aquatic > Marine > Coastal > Sediment | place... | reverse complement strand
AGTGCAACCGTTTCCGCATTACTGCTGATGGCAAGCTTCGAAACTGCCTCTTCAGTATGGAAGAGACGGACATCAAATCGCTCCTTCGATCCGGCGTTTCCGATGACGAGATTGTTGCCGCGGTCCGCAACTCGATTGCGGCCAAGAAGGAAGGCCACGAAATCAATACCGCCCGGTTCATCCAGCCCGACCGCCCGATGTATTCCATCGGCGGTTAACATCCGGCCTCTCCGCGGTTGAGATTGGGAGGCTCAATTACGAGTTCCCCTCTGTAGTCCCTGAGCGCACCCGGATAGAACTCCGCCACTCCAGCCCTTGTCCGTTCGCGAGACACTCAGATAAACTCCCGCCCCACGCGACCGATGCGGGCTCAGAAACGCCCCCGGTTGTCCGAAGCTTCAGGCACAGATTCACGGTCGCGCGACGAGGCACGACCACCCGTTACCCGGTGGTGTAATTGGTAACACAGCTGGTTTTGGTCCAGCCGTTCCAGGTTCAAGTCCTGGCCGGGTAATTGATTGGTGCTGTCTCTGCTTTGTGTGTTGCGATCGTGCCGGGGATTGGGGCTTGGCGTTGATTGTGACCAGGACGGGAGGCTCTCCTGGCTGGGGCGTCGGGACGTGCGTCTTTCGGGCGACGCAGGGACGCTTTGATGCCGAACTCAGGGGCCAAGCAACGTTACGGAGGTCTCGCTGAAAGCGGATGGAGACAATCTCCGCTGAGCTGGCGTGCAGATTGTGGGCGCGTTTGGCGGTCGGGGGCTCCTGAAGCAAACGCCAGCGCGTTGCTACAGTGGCTTGTGGGGTGTGTCGTAGGACTTCGGGTCGTCGAGGCCATCTTCCACGAGACGGTCAGGCAGGCTCGGAGACGAACAGGATGCGGCTGAGGTCGACCCGGAACTGGACGCCTTCCGATGGCGGTGGGGCACGTTCTGGCATGCCTGGTGAAGGCGCTCAACCACGGTGCTTTGCCGTCCCTCGCTCTCTCGTGCCATTGCCGTTCATCGAAGAGCGGCTCTCAGTTGATGGAATCAAACTGCTTTGCACTGAGCTGCTTCTCAGAGGAATCTTCGACCGCTTCCGCAATCGGAGCACGCCTTCTCCAATGGTTCTGTGCGGCAGCTCTGACGCCTGCGATTGTATGCGTCTGCAGCTCTTTTACCTGGAGGGCGATGTCGAAGTCGTCCTGGTGTGGCTTGAAGCCTCGCATGGTGTGTCAGGCACGCGAGCGTTTCGTATCTGAGGAAAACGAAGACGGTCGCGGGGTGCTTGCTCGACAGGAGCATTCGGTCCGGCAGATGGTCAGATCTTTCGCCAGAATTCCGGCGACTCAGTATGCTCCATCGGCCCGCTGCGGAGCGAAACCGGCTGGGTGGTTTCAGTGCGCGGTCGACACGCCACATCTGCTTGAGGATGAATCTCGACGATGACCTTCACCATCCGGTTGCGAAACATTGTGTCTGCCCTCGTGTGCTCTATTGCCGCTGTTGCGGTTCAGGCGGACGATCCCGGCCTCTCTTTTCACCGGGCCGACGACCGCATTGTGATCCTCAACGGCAAGCACGCGGTCAGTGAGTACGTGTTTGCTGACCCTTCCGTCCCGCGACCGTACCTCGTCAATGTCAAGACGCTCGACGGGATTCAGGTCACGCGGAACCATCCCGTGCAGGCGGGCGATGATCAGGACCACCCGCATCACACTGGCATCTTCTTTACGTTCGGCGATCTGAACGGCATCGACTTCTGGCATCTGAAGGGCCGCGTCATTCACGAACGGTTCAGCTATGGGCCGGCGATCGAAGACGGAGGTGTCGTGATCGCCAGTGACACGCGGTACGAAACACTCGACGGCAGCAAAGTCCTCGCGACGGAGTCCGCAACGCTTGTCGCTCAGCGGACGGCGGCGGGAGTTCTCTACCGTTTTCGTCACGAGCTGACGCCCAAAGAGGAGCCGCTGCGGATCGGCAGCAAGGAAGAAGGCGGCCTGGCCGTCCGAGTCGCGACGCCGATCGCCATCAGCTCAAACGCCGGTGGCAGGATGATCGACGCCGACGGTCGCTCGGGCGGAGCAGCGATCTGGGGCCAGCAGACGAACTGGGTTGACTACTCGGGGACGATTCGCGGGCGGCACGTCGGAGTGCTCATCGTTCCTCATGTCAGGAACTTCTCACGCTGCTGGTGGCACGCTCGAGATTACGGACTCCTTGCCGGCAATCCGTTTGGACCGCTGAACGAGAAGGGCCGCGTTAAGGTCGTCCCGCGCGATGAGACGCTGACGCTTGTGTACGACGTCCTGATTCACTCGTCGGCGACTGTCGACACGTTTGACGTGTCCGCAGCCGCTGCCACATTGATTGCCGTTCAGAATGAAACCCGCCTCGAAGATTCACCTGGAGACTCGCAATGACTGACCGTGCCCGCACCGAATACCGATATGAAAAACTGACCTGGCCGGAGATCAACGACGCGGTCGACCTCGGTAAGGTCTGCATCGTGCCCTGCGGGGCGGTCGAGCAGCACGGTCCGCATCTGCCGCTGGACGTCGACCTCGTCTGCCCGCTGGGCGTCGCGCATCACGCCGGGCAAGCCGCTCCGGAAGACATCCTCGTTCTGCCGATCATCAGCTATGGCTACACCGGCCATGTGATGGACTTTCCCGGAACGATCAACTGCCACTTCGAGCACTTCATGCGGATGGTGCTCGACGTCGCGAAGTCGCTGGCCTACCACGGCTTCAAGAAGATCATCCTGCTGAACGGGCACGGCTCGAACATGCCGAACCTGAACCTCGTCGCGCGGCGCGCGAATCTGGAAACCGACGCCGAATGCGTGCTCACCGGCTGGTGGGAACTGCTGACCGTCGACCCCGAGTTCATGCCGCGGTGGCGCGAGAGCAAGTTCCCCGGCGGCATTGCTCACGCCTGCGAACTGGAAACCTCAATGTACCTGTATCTCGACGAGGAGAACGTCCGGAAGGATAAGATTAAGAACGGCGTCATCAGCTTCAACGAGGACAACAGCCCGTTCAACTACGTCGATTTGTATGCTCAAGGGCCGGGGACCGTGGTCTCGTGGACCAGCAGTTACAGCGAAACCGGCGTGCTCGGTGAAGCGGAACTGGCCACTGCCGAGAAGGGTCGGGAAGCCTGCGAAGAAGCCGCGAAACAGCTTGTCAATTATGTGCGGTACTTCAAGGACCGCCCGAAGGACAAGCGGATCGATCTGCACCGCAAACCGCCCACGATGCCGATTCCCTGGGGGCAGCGCGATATCACGGAACTGTGACTCTCACGCTGATTCGCCGACCGTATCGGGGTCTAACCGGCGGACGATCTCGGAGAGCATCAGACTGACTCGCGAACGGGCGACGTATACGGCGCCGGCATTCATTCCAAGCTGAGCAGCAGTGTCGGCACCGCTGAGTCCCTCCAGGCTCATCAGCCGCCAGGCCTCAAAGGTGTTGGGCTGCACGCGAGTTCTGACCTGCTGCATGGCGGCTTCAAGCAGTTCGCTGCGGCACTCGGCGTCCAGACGTTCCAGGAGATCGTCGCGAGCCTGCACGTTTTCGAGCACTCGGATGATCGCCGAGTCTCCGGTGCCGCCTCCCGGTCGCTGCTGCCGCTTGAGGTAATCGCACCAGGCCCGGTAAGCGATCGTCTTGAGCCAGTATCGAAAGCGGCCGTCCTGTCGGTACTGAGCGATCTGCATGTTGCGGCTGATTTCGAGGAGCACATTCTGCGTCACATCCTCGATATCGGCATTCTGCAGACGCCACTCACCGCACCAGATGCGGATCAGCCGACCATATCGCTCCGAGAATTCCGTCCAGGCAGCCTGGTCTGCCGGGTCGTGCTGCAGTCGACCGAGGAGCGTCAGGCTGGTTCTGAACAGATCGGTACTTCGTGGCGAATCGTTGTCGGGTCGTGATTCAGTGCTCATCAGTCGGCTGCTGCCCTGCTCGGCCAGACACTGGCTTGACGGAAATTTGAGTTTGGAGTGTAAGTTTTCGCTGCAACGCCAAGACGTGATACTGCGGCTTCCTGAAGAACAGAAGCCGACTGGCCTGACGGGGCCGGTTGTTTGACGGTGTGTGCTGCCGACGAATGGCAGGAGTACTTCTGATGCCACTGGACTGTCCCCCGCCTGACCTGCTCGATCGCCTGCTGCGCGACGAGGTCAGTGAGTCCGACAGGTCCGGTCTGGAGCTGCACATCGCTGAATGTTGCAGTTGCCAGCAGCAGCTTGTCGAGCGTCCGCACATCGACGACTGGAAGCGGCTGCTGGACTGCTCGTCGCAGCCGGAGTTTTCCGTCAGCGCCGCCTCAGTCGACACGGCCCGCAACGTCGAGCATCCGACCGACGATGTCGGTGAAGCGGTGCCTGGCCACTGGCCGGAACTACCGGGATTCGAACTGCTCGGTGAGGTCGGACACGGTGGCAGCGGAGTGGTATTCGCCGCGCGACAGGCAGCGCTGGATCGGACGGTTGCCGTCAAAGTGCTGCCGGAATCAGCGACGCATCTGCCGGATCGACAGTTGCGATTCCGCAATGAAGCGCGCGTGATCGCTCAACTTCAGCATCCCGGAATCGTCGCCGTCTACGAGAGTGGAGAATCTCAGGGACGCGCCTGGATTGCCCAGGAGTTCTGTTCCGGCGGAACGCTGACGCAGCGGATCCAGAGAACTCCGCAGTCGGGAGCGTATGCTGCCGACATTGTGCGACAGCTGGCCATTGCTCTGCAGCACGCCCATGACGCTGGGATCATTCATCGCGACATTAAACCTGACAACATTCTATTTCAGGGCGATGTGCCGAAGCTGGGGGATTTCGGTCTGGCTCGCATTCTTGATGCCGACACAGGAGTGACTCGAACGGCGGACGTCATGGGCACGCCGGCTTACATGGCGCCCGAACAGGCGCGAGGCGATCGCGACGCCATCGGAACGGCGTGCGATATCTATGCCCTGGGCGGAGTGCTGTATGAGCTGCTGGTCGGATCACCGCCCTTTGCAGGGGCGACCGCCGTGGACACACTGCGGCTGGTGCTCGATCGCGAACCGGTCCCGCCGCGACAGTTCCAGCCGAAGATCTCTCGCGACTTGGAAACCATTTGCCTGAAGTGTCTCGAAAAGGACGTTTCGCGCCGTTACCGCCGGGCGTCTGAGCTGGCCGACGAACTGCAGCGGTTCCTCGACGGTTGCCCGATTCTTGCCCGGCCAATCTCGCTGACTCGGCGAGTCACCAAGTGGGCGCGTCGCAAGCCCGCCGTTGCAGCGCTGTCCTCTGTCAGCGTTCTGTCGATCGTCGCCGGACTGGCCGTCTGGGGCCAGTTGACGATGGAGCTTGAGGAAGCCAATGACGAGTTGCGGACTTCCAACACCGAGCTGGCGGAGCGGACCGATGATCTGACGCTCGCGACTCAGCAGGCGCAGAACAGTGAGGCCGAGGCTCGTGAGAATCTGGAACGGCAGATCGCCGCGAACGCTGCGCTGCGGGAAGTGCTTGATTTTTTCACGACCGACCTGTTCGACGCCGCCACGCCAGAGCAGCGTGGCATCAGCCTGACTGTGCTGGAGGTTCTGGAAGAGGCGGATCAGAAGATCAACGAGCGGAAGATCAGCCGGCCCGATGTGGAATCTGCTCTGCGGCTGGCGATCGGCAACACATTGTCTCTGATCGGGCAGCCGAACAAAGCGGTGGTGCATCTGGAACGGGCTGATGCTCTGTTTCAGGAACTCGGTGACACGACTTCGCCCGCATTCGACTGTCGCCTGTCACTGGCCCGCTGCTTGCGCGGCCTCCGTCGCAGAGAGCAGGCAAACAGGCTGCTCGAAGATCTGGCCACGGATCGCTGGCATCCCGACGATGTTCAGCGACTGCGTCTGGCCCATGATCTGCACGGCATCCGTACGAAGGATCAATCGCTGGAAGACAAGCTGGCCGCGCTCGACGCGCTGATCGCAGAAAGCCGCAGGACGCTGGGAGACACTCACCCAACAACGCTCAGCATGCTGTCTTCCAAGGCCGAGACGTGGTTTCGAGCCGGCAGGTTTGAGGAAGCGCTGGGTGTTTACCGCGACGAACTGCGCAAGAATGAAGCCTTGCTGGGGAAGGAGCATCCCAATACCTGGTCCGCGTCCAACAATGTCGCCGTCACGCTGATTCGCCTCGGACGGCTTGATGAGGCCGAGGAGATCCACCGGGAGAATCTGCGGCGGCAACTGATGTTCCGCGGTCCGCGCGATGTCGGCACGATGGGCACGAAACACAACCTGGCCATGGTTCTGTGGCGACAGAACAAGCGGCAGCAGGCCATCGAACTGCTGCTGACCGTCATCCCGGACAGGGCCGCAGCACTCGGACCGGTCGAAAGCCGCACGCTGCAGACACTCTATCAGATTGGCCGGATGTTTCAGGAAACGAAGCAACATGCCGACGGCTATGCCTGTTTCGTCAGGCACTTCCAGCCGTATCTGGAATCCGCGCGGCCCAGCGCTCAGTGGGTTGATCTGTTGACAGTTTTCGGCCAACTGGCGACGGAGGTCACCGAGTTGGACTCCGCCGCGTCCAGCCTGAAACAGGCGCGGGAACTCCTTGACGCCATGGGTGACGGCTTCGCGTTTCAGCGCAAGACCCTGAAATCCGCCGAAGCTGCTCTGGCGGCGGCGAAGAGCGAGTAGCCCCGCGCGAGCGCATCGCAGGACCGGTCTTACTCAACGCGGACACGCCGGGGGCCGCGAATCCAGAGTTCGTTGCGCGATGTGCCGGCAGCGGGGGCAGGCCAGCCTGATCTCACCGATTTCGAAGAATTCGCGAATTGTGGTGTTAGGTTCGCTGACCCGAGGCAGACCTGATTAGCCCGCCCGCGCCTTGTCGCTGCTGGGACAGTTGCCATCAGTCGGGCGTGCGCGCTCTCAGTCGCTGCCGGACGGCTGCCTTCCTGCCCGTTCTGTGCTTATCAGGAATTGAACATGCCTCGTCGATCCATCGTCGCCATCATCCGCACTCTGCTGATCTCAAACCGCCGTTCGGCGACTGCATCGGGAAGCTTTCGCCGGATTCCGAATCACGAATCGGCGTATGTGACATCGCCAGCGCTGGAAACGCTGGAAGATCGTCTTCTGCTAACGGGCAGCCAGCTCGTTAGTGGGACGACAGACAACGGCTTCTACAACTTTACGTACGATCCGATGTCCGACACCTTGACGTTCGAACCGATCGTCGCAGTCCAGGGGACGGCGCAGCTCACGTTCACCGCCCTGCGCGAAACACCGGGCCTGATCGACTCAAACGTGACGGTTGAAACAGAGACATTCATCGGGCTTGCCGATATTCCGATCCGTGACGTCAAGTTTGACGGAACCTTCTTTACCGACAGCACCATTCAGATATCGGGAAACATCACAGGCACCGACGGCAGCACGATTCCGGTCAGCGACACCCTGTCGGCCACTCAGCTGCGAGACGCGGTTGCCGTGGCCCTTCTGGTTTCCGCGACTCCCGTCGGCGACCTGTCCGCAAGTGTCACGGTGAGTTCCAACGCCTTCGCCGCCATTGCGGCGTCGGCAGTCGGCGCTCCCAGTCTGGCAGCGGCCAGACAGATTCAGATTGCCGACAGCATCCTCGATCTGGCAGGGCAGTTCACGACAACGGTCGAATTTGGCGATGGGACGCAGGCCACACGCACGTCGAGCCTGCTGGATTTCCTGACAACGCCCTTTCCTCACACCTATGCAGCTCCGGGAACTTTCACCGTGACTGCTACGGTTACTCAGGGAGAGTTCGAGAGCTGCGCGGTGACCACCGTCACTGTCGGAGAGGACGACTTCATTGGCGGAACCTTCGACGATGACGTGATCGTTGGCCGGGTCGAACCGGATGGCCGTCTGATTGTGGCCGTCAACGGAGTGGATCACGAAGTCAATCCGTTTAATCGGATGTTCATTGATGCGGGCGGCGGAAACGACGTGGTCGATCTGAGCGCCATCGGCCTGAACGACCCCTCGCTGGGCCGTGCCGTGATCCTTGGCGGAGACGGGAACGACGTGATCAACGGGTCGCAGGGTGAGGATATCATTGACGGCGGGAGCGGCAGCGATCAGATCAACGGGCACCAGGGCAACGACACCATTCAAGTCGTTCCTGGGCAGGACAACGACGTTGACACCGTCGATGGTGGAGCTGGAAACAACCTGCTCGCCGTTTTCTCGAACGACATCTTCAACTCTGTCCAGGTGCAGTCCAGCGGGTCTCAACTGTTACTGGACCTGCTCAGCAGCGCCACCGAACAGAACGTGACGGCGGAGAATATCACCGAGCTTCAGTACGTGGGTAACACCGCGGAAGAGGAGATTTTCAATCTGCTCGACTCGCTGGCTGACACAGCAATTCGAGACCTCACCGTTTCCATGCAGGACGGCGTCAACAACTTTGATGGCAGCCTGAGCAGTGTCAACCAGACGTTTCTGGGAAACCGCAACAGCTCACAGTCCGACACCGCAAGTCTGGGCAGTGGTACCAATCGGTTTTTCGGCTACGACGGACCGAACACCGTATCTGACAATGGTGGTTCGACGACGGCCTATGTCGATGGTGACCTGCCGGGATCGACCAGCTTTCCCGGTGCCGACGACACCGACTGGCTGAACTTCATCAACACAGTCGCTCCGGTAACCGTCGATCTGTCTCAGACCTCTCAGGCGGCAACGAGCAATCACAATCTGATTGGAATCCTTCCGCCGAACATCATTGGCGGCAGCGGAGACGACACGTTCATCGGTGACAGTCGCGACAATCAACTCTTCGGAGGGGGCGGTGCCGACGCTCTGTTTGGCAACGCAGGCGACGATGTCCTCGGCAGCGCCGATGCTCGCCTGCCGGAGCATCTGCTGGCGGCCTTGTTCGGCGGCACCGACATTCTGGTGGGCGGCGACGGAAACGACGTTCTCAGTACTGTGAGCCCTGCCCTGCTGGACGAAGGGCACGGGGATGATGCCGTCGTTGGCACAGATGTCACGATTCAGGCGACGCCCGGCAGCGACGACCTCTTCATCCTGCTGGGCACGTTCAACGGACTGGATTTCACGACGGCCGAGGCCGCGATCACGTTCGATCTGGATCTGCAGGACACCCCGCAGACTGTTGACGTCGATGGCAACACAGTTGAGGTGCGGGGCACACTGAGCACGTTCTTCGGCAGCACCTTCGATGACACGCTCACAGTCACTGCTCTGCCAGACGTCGCACGCACGGTCTTCGGCGGTTCCGGAACCGACACTCTGATTGTTGATGCGCAGAACCAGCCTGTCATGCAGACGGCAACCACGGTCACCGTTGGCACGAACGCCACCATCACTCACGGTGAGTTTGAAACCGTTGTGATCCAGAACGAGTTCGTCCCGCCGCTGGTCATCGATTTGTCTGAAGACGACGACACGGCCGAGCTGATCGACAACGGTGACGGCACATTCACACTGGAAGATTTCGACGGAACCTTTGGCGGCGACTTCACTTTCATGCCTCCCGCGTCCGGCGTTGTCGTCAATGCCATGAGCGGATTTGACTTTGTCGACTTTTCAGCGGCGACGTTCTCCGTGGTCATCAACGGTGATGGTGACGATGACGAGCTGATCGGGGGCCAGCAGAACGACACGCTCAATGGAGGCGACGGGGACGACACGCTCACTGGGTTCCTGGGAGCGGACGAGCAGTCTGGCGGTGTGGGCGACGACACATTTACCTGGGCGAACGGGGATGGTCCCGACGACAACTCTGGCGGTGACGGCGACGATTCTCTGGAGTTCAGCGGAGCAGACGGTGCCCGTGATGAACTGCGGCTGGCACCAGCGTCTGACAGTGGAGCGGTCGGTGACGGGACGCATCCCAGTGCGGAGTTCGATCTGACGCGCACGCTGCCGTCGGCGTTCACGATCGAGAACTCGGGGATCGAGAACGTGGTGGTCAATGGTCTGGCGGGAGACGATCTGCTCGACGCGTCGGCTCTTCCGGACGGGTTGCTGGCTGGAGTCTTTCTGCTGGGCGGCGACGGTGATGACGAGCTGCTCGGTTCTCAGGGGAGTGACGCGCTGATCGGCAACGACGGCAACGACACTCTGATCGGCAATCGGGGAGCCGACCTGATTCTCGGCGACAGCGACGCGTCGTTCGAGTTCCCAACCGGCGACACAGGCGATGACGCGTTTGTCTGGAACAATGGCGATGGCGCGGACGATGTCGATCTGGAGTTCGGCAGTGACACGTTCATCTTCAATGGAGCCGATGGCGGTGGTGACACGATCCGCATTGTCGCGGCGTCAGATGCCGGCGCAGCGGGTGACGGCACGCTGATGAACGCGACTGTCGACCTGACTCGCACGGCACCGTCCGCGTTCACGATCGAACTGGCGAATGTGGAGCACATCGTCGTCAACGGTCTGGGCGGCGACGACACTGTCGATGCGTCGGCTTTACCGAACGGACTGCTGCAGACTCTGCGAATGGATGGAGGCGATGGCAACGATCAGCTGCAGGGCACTCCGGGCAACGACACGCTGCTGGGTGCGAGCGGCGACGACACTCTGATTGGTCACGACGGCAACGACATTCTGACGGGCGGAGCGGGCAGCGATGTTCTTCATGGCGGTGCGGGCAACGACCGACTGCGCGGGCAGGGAGCGAGCGGCGATCAGCTGACCGGCGGTGCGGGTGATGATGAACTGGATGGCGGAGCGGGCACGGATCGCGTTCTGGAAGAGGCGAATGTGGACTTCACGGCGACCGACGCCGCGTTGACGGGGGACGGGATCGACACGCTGCAGGGAATCGAACGGCTGACGCTCATCGGAGGCAACAGCGATAACCGGCTGGACACAACGGCCTTCAGCGGCAGTGTGATTCTGCACGGACGCGGGGGCGATGACCTGCTTCTGGCCGGTGGCGGGAACGATCGTCTGAACGGTGGCGGGGGCCGCGACACTCTGCGGGGCGGTGCCGGGAACGACCGCCTGCGCGGCCAGGGCAGTATCGATCAACTGACGGGGGGACTCGGAAACGATGTTCTTGACGGTGGAGCGGGCAATGATCGCCTGGACGAAGAAGGCGACGTCGACTTTCTGTTGACGAACTCGCAACTGCTGGGGCTGGGGACAGATGTCGTGACGAGAATCCGGCGGGCGACGCTGCGCGGGGGAGCCTCGAACAACCGCATTGATGCATCGGCATTCTCTGGTCCGGTGGCGTTGCTGGGCTTCGGCGGCGACGATGTGTTGATCGGCGGTGCCTTCGCGGATCAGCTGCGCGGCAGCGCGGGCCGCGACACGCTGCTCGGTAACGATGGCAATGATGCCCTGTTCGGCCAGGGCGGTTCCGGCGACGACCTCGACGGCGGCAATGGAATGGATACGCTTGACGGTGGCGCCGGTCGCGACCGCATCCGCTCTGAGCAGATCGACACCGTCGTCGACGATGTGCTGGACATCATCCTCATGTCCTGACAGGCCGTCGGGCCTCTATACTCGCCGGACCAGACACGCCCTCCTGATTTCTGAGTCCGACAATGACGATTCTTGACTGGTTCATCGTTCTGATCGTCAACGGGTCGATCATCGGTTACGGGCTGTACCTCGCGCGTGGTACTCACAGCAGCAGCGAGTGGTTCCTCGCGGGCCGCACGCTGCCGTGGTGGGCTGTCGGCCTGTCGATGTTCGCGACGAACGTCGACAACGCGGACCTCGTGGGCGTCACCGGGATGACGTTCAACGAGGGCATTCACGTTATCACGGTGTACGCGCTGGGAAGTGCTGTTGGCGGGATCCTCGCCGCGTATTTCATCGTGCCCGAGATCAGCCGGCTCGGTCTGTACACGAACGCTGAGTATCTCGAAGTCCGCTTTGGGCCGTCCGCTCGAATCCTCAGCGCGCTGATTCAGGTTCAGTATCGCACCAGTATGCTCGGGATGATGGTCTGGTCGACGTACCTCGTCCTGACGCGGCTGGTCGATATCCCGCCGGCTCTCGCCTGGGGCATGATCATTCTGCTGGTCGCACTGGCCGGGCTGTACACCGCGTGGGGCGGATTGAAGTCGGTCGTCTGGACGGACTCCGCGCAGGGCGTCGTGATGATCGCCGCCGCGATCGTTGTTTTTGGCGCCATCTGGAACGAGGTCGGCGGCTGGTCCGGCCTCGAAGAAACGCTGATCGCTGCCGACACTCGTGACGGAACGAACCTGACCGACAAGCTGCACATCGGCGGCTTTCGCGGTGACCACGATGCCGTCTCGCCGTACATGGTCGCGCTCGGCTGGACGATCGTCGGAGCCGGCTACTGGACGGTGAACCATACGCAGACGATGCGGCTGATGGGCTCCCGCTCGCTGGCGGACATGAAGTACGCGGCGGTCTTCGGCGTTGTCCTGAGCCTGCCCATCATGATTATTTCGGCGTGCCTGGGCGTCTTCGCGCACGGCGTCAGCAACCTGCCGGCTTTCGAAACGGCGGACGAGCTGTATCCGATTCTGGCCACCAGCTTTCTCGGGCCGGGACTGAAGGGACTGGTCGTTGCCGGCATGATCGCTGCCGTCGTCAGCACGTTTGATTCGATGGGCTCGGCCCTGTCCGCGATCTTCACCCGCGATGTCTACGCGCGCCTGATCGCTCCGAACAAGTCCGACGAGCATTACGTTTTTGTGGGACGAGTCGCGACGGTCGGCGTCCTGCTGCTGGGCTTCGCCTACCTGCCCTTCATCTGGAAGCAGGAGCACATGCTCAAGGCGTTTACGACACTGATCCCCGTCTTCGTGACGCCGCTGTTCACGGTCTATCTGGCCGGCATTTTCACGAAGGTGCACCGTGGCAGTGGCACGTTCGGCCTGCTGTGCGGCGCTGCCTACGGGCTGGTTGCTCTCGTCAACCGGCAGTTCTGCGACGGCCAGCTCTTCGACGAGCCTTTCCTGCCGCACTGGTTCACCGAACGCTGGGTCGCGTACTCGTGGTCGATCGGCTTCACGCTCGTTCCCATGATTCTCGCCAGCCTCGTTCTCACTCGCTGGAAAGGCGACGGTACAACCGCGCGCGAGGAAACCGGCTGGCTGCAGCGTTCGCGAGAAGACCTGCCCGCTTTCCCCGACGCCGGCTCCCGAGGCTCTCTCGCCACCTGGCTCTCCGCCCTCGCTGTGACCGTCCTGAGTTGCTGGGTCGTCTTTGTCTGGCTGTGGTAGGCATTCAGAGTCGACCATTCGTCTGGACCTCGAACTCCCGTGCGTCGTTCGAGTATTCTCGCACTCGCGACGAGCCGCTCAGCTTTGTCGTCACCAGCAATTCCAGGAGATCACCGCCGTGCGATACCGCGTGCTCATCGAACAGGACGAAGACGGCGTCTTCGTTGCCGAAGTCCCTGCCCTGCCCGGCTGCGTTTCGCAGGGGCAAACGCGTTCCGAAGCGATCGCCAACATCAAAGAGGCCATCGCCGGGTACCTGGAAAGTCTCCGGGAGCATGACGAACCAGTGCCTCCATCCATTTCTGAAGAGGTCATCGAGGTTTCGCCGTGAGCGGGCTGCCGGCAGTATCGGGCCGCACCGTCGTCAACGCGCTGAGCAAGCTCGGGTACTCCCTCGATCGACAACGCGGCAGCCACATGATCCTGCGACAGGAGCAATCTCCGCACCGGCGACTGACTGTCTCCGACCACAAGGAAATCGCCAAAGGAACGTTACGAGCGATCATTCGTCAGGCGGGTCTGACCGTTGACGAGTTCCAAGGACTTCTCTGAAAGAAGAGATCCCGTCGCGGTGCGTTGAAGAAGTCGAATCGAAATCGTGGAACGGCGCGAGCCGTCCGGTTTCGACAGCGGGAAAGGCGATCCACCAGACGACTCGCGCCATGCCGCGAATTCTTCAACCGAATTGCTCTGCGGCACCGCAACTCTCGCGAGTCGAAGCGGCTGATTCTCGAAGGACATCGGGCAGGAACTGCAATTGGATTCGACTGCCCGGCGACGCGCTCAACGGTCTGTGTGTCGTCAGCACGACAGCCGCCGTGTCCGACGAGTCCCGCACGGTTAGCTCGCGAAGTTCACCAGTGTCGCGCTCGCTGATCAACTCCAGACTTCCCGTCGATGCTCCCGTCGCCGACTCGGACAGGTCGAAAACAACGAATTCCTGAGGCCTGACACACACCGGCGGGGCGCCGTCGATCGCCGCTCGCAGCCACCCGTCCTCCTCTGCGATCCAGTTGGCTGGCCCAAGCAGCCAGGCGGTTTCTTCAGTCGGCGGGTTAAAGTACAGCTCGTTGATCGAGCCACTGAAGACACAACGTGTTTCGCTGAGGCAGACGACGTGCTCCGCAATGCGCAGGACGCTGGCCGGGTCGTGCGTTGAAAAGACGATGGTGCCGCCGAGTGACTTCGCGTGGTCGGCGATCAGGTCGAGGTACGAGCGGCAGTGAATCGGGTCGACGTGGGCGAGCGGTTCGTCCAGAACCAGGCACGCGGCTTCGGAAACCAGTGCTCGACCGAGCGAGAGTCGCGACCGTTCCCCTTGTGAGAGGCAGTGCGGCAGGGCGTCGGCGACTGCGTCCAGACGCAACAGCGCGAGCCATTCATCAACCGAGCGCTCAATCTGCGGAGCATCCGGTCGGACCGCAGCAAGATGCTCTCGCGCCGTCAGCTTCGGCCACAGCCCATGATCCTGCGGGCTCCAGAACAGCGGTAACTGACCGGCTCCCGGCTGCGGTGAGAATTCGAGCGACCCCGACGTTGGCTTCTCGAACCCCGCGAGCAGACTCAGCAGCGATGACTTTCCGGCGCCCGACGCGCCCAGCACTGCGGTGATGCCCGACTGAATCGACAGGCCGACCTCACTCAGCCGAGCTGTTCGCCCGCTGAGCAGAGAAACGTTGTCGAGTTTCCAGATCGGGTCAGTCATTGTGCGGGGAACTCCATCAAGGTTGTTCTCACGTCTCTCTGTTTTCACACGGTGCGGTTGGTCGAGAAAACAGAATCCGACCGTGCGCCACTGGCTCTGTCAGTGTGAGTTTGAATTCGCCCGGCTTCAGACGGCACTGGCAAAGCCAGTGGCACACAGTATTGCTGCCCGCAAACTCTTAATGGCCTGCAAGCTGCACCGTTAACGTCTCCTTCGGCACCAGATGACGGCAAAGCCGCGTTCCACGAGAACAAACAACGCTAGTGGCACGAGCACCGACAGCAACGTCATCAGCGACAGCGGACCGTTCCGTCCATAATGCATCAGGTTGTACAGCCTCACCGGCAACGGCACGATCGCACCGCTCGTCCCTGGCAGACTGATCGACGCCGGACAGAGCATCGCGGTCGCTGTCAGATTCAGAAATGCCCACCAGGACAACAACCCCGTCAGCAGCACCGTCCGCCGGGGGCCGCTCGCCCACAGCAACGAGGCACCACGTCGGGCTCTCGAATCAGTGCCTGCCCCACCAGCGAGCAGAGCCGCCACGAAGTCGGCCTCTCGGACGAGTGCGGGCGAAACGAGCATAAACAGAAACAGCCCGCGAGGCAGAAGCAGCAGCAGCAATGTTGCCACCAGAGGCAGCACCGAGTCGCGAATGGCCACCAGGCCCGGCAACTGAATCGCGGCCAGAACCAGAGCACTGAGCACCAGCGATCCGAATGCGCCCGCAGCCAGACACATCCCGGTCAGTAACAGAATCGATCGTGCAGGTTTCTCATGATCCGAATGCGAATTCACTGTCCGTTCGGGGAGATGATGAGGGCTCGACAGACCGACGCTTTTGTGAGAGCTGATTCGCAACCGGCGTGCGATCCACCGGGAAACGCCCGCCGCTCCGACACCTGCAGTCGTCGCCAGGATCACGGCAACCGTCAGCTCCGGGACAAACGATCGGACGAGCGACGGGTTGTCGACGATCGACCGCACGGCACTCAGCCCGCTGGCCCCGACAATACTCACCGGGACTCCCCACACGAGGACGACTCCAGACGCGCACAGCACCCACGCGGCTCGGCCCGAACGCTGAGCACGGGACGTCGGCGAATGCTCAATCCATCGCGGTCGTTCACGCCATGTCCATCGCACAAGAATCCCAAGCAGCAAAGCGGCAGCACAGAACTGCAGCAATCCGGGGACAGCCGTTCGCTGTAACAGCGTCGCGAGATTCAAGCCGGTTGCCTGCGAATCGAAAAGATGCACAGCCCACGCCGCGACGGACATTTCGGACGCGATCTCGAACTCCTGAAACGCCAGCAGACCCACCAGCAGCGCGACCGCACCAGCGAGCGACCGCTGGCCATGACGGCGCGGATTGAATCGCGAGCTTCGCGAATCAGAGGCGGCTTCGAGCAATCGCTCACAGTGTTGCGCTTCCGGCGAGTGCAGCGGCGGCGGCGCGATCAGACGCAGCACGAGACCTGCCGGCACAAACTTCAGCGTGACCAGACAGAAGTACAAAACCTCGTTCCAGGCAGGCCGGTGCAGCAGCGACAGATCGAAGCGAGCGTACGCGTAACCCACCAGCAGGTCCGGCGCGAACAACGGCGCCAGCAGCAGCCCGAGTAACCAGCGCCGCCGCGCTCCCGCCGCTCGACGCACAGCCGTCTCTTCACACGCCGAGAGCGGCACGGCAACCGCTGCTACTGCGACGGCCCGGAACAATGACCAGGCCACGACCGCTGCGAAGCTCACTGCGAATACTCCGCCTGGAGCCATTCCAGACATTCTCGATGCGCATCCGCGACGCCATTCAGGTCGACGCCCTCAGCCACGAACGGTCGCAACTGCCGAACCTGCTCGGGCAGCTTTGACTCGTCGACGTCACCCAGCGGGACCTGCCGCGATCGCGAATTCGCCAGCCGCAGCTCGACGTTCTCGGAGAGCAGATAGTCGACCAGCTTTTCAGCATGCTTGCGGTGTCGACAGTTCTTCACGATGGCCACCGAGTTCGGAATGCAGATGGTCTCACCATTCGGCGTCCGAATCGGTCGCATGTCGACAGGCTTGCCCTCATCAACCGCGAGAAAAAAGTCGTCCGTGTCAGTCCAGCCGAGGGCACATTTGCCAGCGGCGACAAGATTCTTGACAACAGAGTTGCCTTTCACCTCGACAATCCCCTGGTCGCGGCTTTCGTGATGCCACTGCTGCAGCTTGTCAGCTCCCCATTGCTGCCAGAGGACCGCGTAGTGCGTCAGCGTCGTTCCATACAGAGGCTGCGCGACGGCGACGTTCGACAGGTCGCCCGCCAGTGTTGCGTCGATCTCGTCGTCCATCGCCGCGGGCTGGTCTGTGTTCGTCTGGTCCGTATTCACAATGTAAACCCGCAGCCGCGCCCCAAAGCCCGCCCAGAATCCCTCGGGATCGCGATACTGCTCGGGAATCCGTTCGTAACCCGGCCCGGCATACGGTTCCAGCACGCCCTGCCCTTTGAGTTTCATCGTGCCGAGGACTTCATTATTCCAGAAGACGTCACACCGCGGATTCTCTCGCTCGGCGACCAGCAGGCTGACGAGGCTCAGTGACTTGGTGGCTTCTGTGTCAAACCGGATCTCAAGCGGGATGCCAGTCTCGCGTTCAAAGTCGCGCAGCACCGCTTCCGAGTAGACGGAATCGTGAGCGCAGTACACGACGAGCCGATCGGCTGTGGGACGCTGCCACCAGGTCAGGCACAATAACCCGGCCAGTGCCAGGCTCGTCGCAATCAGGGCTGGCAGACTCGACAGCGGCGGACGATTCATCATCCAGCTCGTTCCGCCGGTCGCTTGTGAAGAAGACTCAGTCATCGCTGCCAGTTCAGTCCTTCGATGACTCGTCCGCAATCGCGTCGAAGTAGTTCTTGATTCCCGGTACATAGCCCGGAGGAATCTCTTCGAGTTCGATCGCCTCGCTCAAGCCACTGCGAACTTCCTTCACGAGTTCCTGATACTGCTCCTTGACGTCGCCGGATTCGCTGACGCCCTTCGTCCTGATCGACAGCAGCACCTTGCCGGCATCGATTGATGTCCGCGTCTTTTTCTTTTCGTAGTCGGTCTCCGCGTCCGCCTCTTCTTCGACGTCGCCACCGCGACCGCGATCGTTCCCCTGGCCCTCGCCCTGCCCTTGCTGTCCCATCAGCTCGGCGTAAAACCGCTCGTAATCTTCCAGCGTCGCGGCGTCCGCCAGTTCCTGAAGTTCGCCCATCGAGTTCAACATCTTCGCCTTCTGAATCGCTTCCAGAGCTGCTTCCAGCTTCTTCATCTCTTTGGCAGTTTTGGCGATCTCCTTCAGCTCCATCTGCGCGAGTTCCGTCGACTCCATCGCTGCGGCCAGAGCTTCCTGCGCCATCTCGGGATTCTTCGACGCGGCTTCCATCTGCTGCTTTGCCCGCTGCAGAGCGGCTCGCAACTGGGGCGACTTGACGTGCTCGCGAGCGAAATCGTCGAGCTGCTTCATCTGCTTCTTGAGTTCCTGCTGCAGCTTCTGCCGTTCGGCGGGATCTTCCGTCTTTGCGAGTTTCTGCAGCGTGTCCCGCATCTTCTCCAGTTCTTTCATCAACTCGTCGGGCTCGCCGTTCTCAAGTTCCTTGCCCCACTTCTTCATCTGCTCAGCCGACCGCCCGAAATGCTGCGCCGATGCGTTCTTGTTGAGCAGCTCTTTCAACTCGTCGCTGTTCCGCTTATCGCGCCACTTCATCGCGACTTCCTTCTGGCGGTCCTGCAGCTTCTCGGCGTTGAGTTCTGGCGTTTCGCGTTTCATCTCGCCAAACGTCTTCGCCACACCTTCCAGCGCCTTGCGGACATCTTCAGACATTTCGCCTTCGTCAGCGGCCGTCTCGAGCTTCGCCTTCCGCTCTTTGGTCAGCTCCCGTGCCTTATCGAGTTCCACGACCTGCTCCTCGAGCTTCGCGGCCTCAGCCTGTTGCCCGAACGGGTCGAACTGCGGCATGAGCATGACTGCCGCGACCAGACACGGAATCCCTGAGACGATGATCGTTCGCAGACGGCTCTGCTTCCAGCGGTAGGGAACGATCTTCTCGGGCAGCAGCTGCTCCGATCGGCGCTCAGCATCGCGGCAAACAAGTGGCTGAAAGTTGCCGCCGGACGATTCCAGCAGAGTCAGCGTGAGGAACAGATCCTTGCTCGCCGCATGTCGATCGATCTCGCGCGCCGCTTCGTCCGTTTGCGGTCGGCGATGGATCAGCATTCCCAGCAGCACGCCGACCGCCGGAATCGCCAGCACTGACGCCGGATGAAAGATGTCCGGCAGTACGCCAAAGCCGCGACTGGCCACAAACGCGGCCAGATAGATCCCACCAATGATCAGCGTGATGATCTGGGCCGATCGTCCCACCGCCAGCAGCTTGAGTCGCCGGACGACAGCCTGCAGCAGTTGCAGAGATTTCGGACAGTCACTCATGTCAGTTCTCCACAGGGCAGACCTCCGCAGCGTGGAAGGCCGCAAGCCCATTTCGCGAGACACTCGGTCAGTCGCCGGCAGGCCCGAGAGTCTATCGGCACGCCGCCGTAGACGGCAATCAGCGTTTCCGCGACAGCACAGATCCCGCGTCCAACTTGTTCTGGCGGGTGGCGGACGACGACCGGCTCGCAGTCGTGGACGAGGTCACGAGTCCTCAATGACTGTCCAATCGACGGACTCGTGACCTCGTCCGCTACACGTAATTCTTGATTGCCACTCGGTTCAATGCTCTGTGTTGAAACGTCGGTTTCGGCGCTTTGCGCCACTTCTGCCGCAGGACGGATTTCTCTTCGCACCCAATCACACACTCGCCACATCCACCCACCGCCGCTCGCGATGACTCTGCAGAATCGCTTCACAGAGAACGATCTCACGGTGCCCGTCAGCAAACGTTGGAAACGCAGGCTCAGTCAGTTCGCCCGCTTCGATCGCCGAGTAGAACGTCCGGAAGCACTGCTTGAACGAGTCCGCGTAGCCCTCGTTGTGGCCGCCCGGATAATCGGCGGCCGACTGCGCACGAGTTCCCAGCAGCGACGGATCCCGCATCAGCACTTCGTTCGGACGATCACGGTGCCCAATCCAGAGATCGTTGGGCCGCTCACTGTTCCAACTGAGCGCTGCGTCGGCCCCCGCGATTTCGAAACGCAGGCAGTTCTTTCTCCCGGCGGTGACTTGAGACACCGTCAGGCTTCCGCGTGGTCCGCCGTGAAATCGCAGCAGAATCGAACCGGCGTCCTCGGTGACAATCTCAACCGGTTCGCGTTCGATTTCCCCGGTGTCGCTCGCAAACGTCTGCACCTCGCCTGTCGGCCGCTGCCGCACGGGATGCACGGTCTGCAGATCGGCACACAGCGACTCGACTTCAAGGCCCGTGATCGCGTGCAGCAGATCGAGCCAGTGCGTGCCGATGTCCGAGACCGCTCGCAACTCGCCGCCTTCGTCCGCCAGCACCCGCCAGTTGTAGTCCGTCGGTTCGAGCAGCCAGTCCTGCACGTACCCGCCGCTGAGGTGCAGCACGTCACCGATCGCTCCGCTGCGAACGCGGTCCCTCGCTTCCAGGCACAGCGGATAAAACCGAATGTTGTAGTTGACGCCCGCCGCCAGATGGGGACGACGCGCGGCCAGATCGACCAGCTGCGCCGACTCGTCCGAGTTCATCGCCAGCGGCTTCTCACACAGCACATGCTTACCGGCTTCGAGTGCCGCGGTCGCCATCTCGAAGTGCAGCCGATTCGGCGTCGCGATATGGACCGAGTCGACAGCGGCGTCGCTCAGCACTTCATCAAAGCTTGCGTAAGCATGCGACAGGCCCAGCCGATCCGCCTCGACCCGCGACTTCTGCGGCGAAGACCCAAGAATCCCAACGACCCCGACGCCCGCCCGCCGCAACGCCTCGACATGTACCCACCCCATGAACCCCGTACCAACAACGGCTGCTCTCAACTGTCTCATCGTTCTGTCTGTTCCTGAAAACGCGATGCCATCGCTGGGTGAACTGCTGCCTGGCATCGAAGTCGTACAGCGGCAGGCCGTTCATGGGCAAACATCGCCATCTGACACCAGCCAGTTGCGGGGTACCATAATCACAGAGGACTGGTACTCGCAGCGTCTCCGCACGTTACGCATCCGCCGCGTTGGGAGTCGCAGGTCAGCGAGCGGTCGATTCCGTTTTCGAGACACTGGCCACCTCTGAGGCGGCGCCGGAGCGGCCACGCACGGCGGAACGGCGCTTGCCTGCGAGCGCTTCGGCGGAAACCTGTCGCACGACGCGCTGGGCGAGTTCGTCCATTTCGATGACGAGGCTCTCGACCTTGCCGGACAGGTACATGAACATGATCAGCGATGGGATGGCGATCGCGAGGCCGAACGCTGTCGTCAGCAGAGCGATCGCGATTCCGGCCGCGAGCTGGTCGGCTTTGCCCATCGCTCCCGAGCTGGCGATGTCGTTGAACGCCTGGATCATGCCGATCACGGTTCCCAGCAGGCCGATCAGCGGCGTGACCGTTGCGACGCCGTTCAATACGCGAAGGTGCTTGCGGAGTTGGCCGACCTGTCGCTCGCCGCCGTCAATGATCGCCTGCTCGACTTCAACGCTTGGCCGCCCCCATTTGTGAACGCCGTGCAGAAAGACAGCAGCAATCGGCGACGCGTTCTTCTCGCACAGGTCCGTCGCATTCGCCTCATCGAGCTTGCGTTGTTCGAGACTGTCGAGAAACGGTTCGACGAAGTTCGGAGGAATGACCCGCGTCCGCCGCAGAACGACCATCCGCTCGATCGCGAACCACAGGGCAATGATCGAGGCCATCAGAAATGGGACCAGCCAGAATCCCATCTTCTGCAGAATCTCGATCGGGTGCGTGGGAATTCCGACAGACTCGTCAGAGCCCCCCTGCCCTGTGTTCCCGCCGCCGCGAACTTCCAGCGGTTCATCCTGCGGAAGTTCATTCAGGTCGACGATTGGCCCAGTGACCGGAACCGGTCCGTCATCCTGAGCGTGCAGGCTCGCAACCATCGTCAGCAGCGACGAAACGGCGAGCACTGTGGTCAGGAGCGATCGACAAGACATAGAACGGGTTCCGGAATGGTGGCGCGTCAAGTGCCTGAGGCTCAGGCCGCAGGAAGTTTCTGAACGCACGGGTCTCTGTACCGCACCGCGCGCTCCAAATGAAGCCCTTCAGTCTTTCTCGGCACGAAAAAGCATCTCAACACACAAATAACCGCGCAGCCCCCTGGTGTTCTCCTGGCCGGTAAACTCGCCCTCGTCTGCCGAGGCGCACGGCGTCAGCAGTTCGAATTAACAGCCTGAAGCAGCAGCGGCAGGATCGTGTTCAGCCCTTTGTACTCGGCAGTCGCTGCGGGCAGCGACTGTAACGTCACGGCGAACTGCTCGCGTCGGCGCGAATCTCGCACAATGTCTGACAGCCGTTGCTGGAACGTGCGAATCGTAAACACGATGGCTTCTGTTTGCGGCAGTCGTCGCAGAGTCTGACGCTCGATCCGCAGCCATGTCGAGTCAAGCACCGTCGCTGAATCAAGGCTCGCCGGAAACGACTTCGGCCCCGGTGTGTGCAGGGCTGCGGAATCGTTGAGCGTCCAGTTCAGTCGCCAGACCGGCCGCTCGGGGAGCAGCTTTCGCAAGACCGCGTTCGTCGGCACCGACAGCCGCTGCGGGAAGTCGGGAACGCTGGCGTGAATCTGGTCCGAGGTCTGCCCGAGCTTCTCCGGCAGGCTCCAGTGAGAGGGGAAGCAGACGAGTCCGGCGATCAATCGTGGCCGCTCGTCGCCCGACAGAACGCAGAAGTCTTCCTGAGCGAGATGCGCGAGTTGCTCGAGCGCTTCGAGACCAGACTGCGGCTCGGGAAGAAGCACTCCGGAATGCTGCAGCCGAAGCTGATTCTCACTGCCGGCAACTCGGGCCGGCAGAAACTTCAGCAGGTGCCTTCGCAGAAGGACGTTCAACTCCCGGCAGGCCGCCTCGGCTTCGTCGAGATACTGCAGCACCTGGTCGCGTTTCGAGGTCAGCAACTCCGCCCGCTGCTGCAACTGCAAACGATCGTCGTCGCCGAACTCGATCCAGTCCTCAACCGCCAGCGGGACAAGGCCCATCTCAAGCCGAAACTCGCGGCCATCAAACGGGAAATGCGGCAGGTCATCAGAATCGGCCATCGAGACGTCACCCCGGTCAGGCAGTCTGGCTGTTTGCACCTTGCGAGCGACCGCCCACCCCGGCAGTCTTGCCCCAGCAGCGTACCGCCCGCCAAGGTGCTCGACAGCTCAAGGAGCCGACATTTGAACGTCGTTGATCGCTCTGCGATCGAAACGCAACGACCACGGCAGCTCGGGGAGTCGGCTTATGAGCCGACCGCGACTTCCGCGACGTGCTCGACTCTGTTGCTGAGTTTCGGCAGCTCGGGGAGTCGGCTTATGAGCCGACGTCCCTGACGGTCGGTGATTCGCAGACAGATGAGAAGTGTCGGCAGCTCGGGGAGTCGGCTTATGAGCCGACCGCTCTGTCCGACGACAGCCACTCGCCGGCCCCACGGTGTCGGCAGCTCGGGGAGTCGGCTTATGAGCCGACCGATTCCGCCAGCGGACTGCGTGCCACTCGCAGCGACTGTGTCGGCAGCTCGGGGAGTCGGCTTATGAGCCGACGACTCACCGCCAGTTCGAGCCGAACGAATCCCAGTGGTGTCGGCAGCTCGGGGAGTCGGCTTATGAGCCGACGGCGTACTCGTTGATCCGCTCGATCCCGCGACCCTGTGTCGGCAGCTCGGGGAGTCGGCTTATGAGCCGACGAGCTGCATCGGGTTGTGGAGCCGTTCCCGGAGCGAGTGTCGGCAGCTCGGGGAGTCGGCTTATGAGCCGACGACAGGACGAATGCCGGTATTACACGCGAGCACGGTGTCGGCAGCTCGGGGAGTCGGCTTATGAGCCGACGGAGCCGGACTGCCCCGGCAAAACGCAGCGGGGCTAGTGTCGGCAGCTCGGGGAGTCGGCTTATGAGCCGACGCAGTAATACTGGCCCCAATTGGTCCGGCACGCTGTGTCGGCAGCTCGGGGAGTCGGCTTATGAGCCGACAGCAGCACAAGCCGCAAAGTAGCGCACAGTCTGCCCGTGTCGGCAGCTCGGGGAGTCGGCTTATGAGCCGACGCCAGTCCACTCGTCGCCATGCTCCGCTCCCTGTCGTGTCGGCAGCTCGGGGAGTCGGCTTATGAGCCGACCAAAGACCGCGACCCGGCGGCCTGGAAAACCGGGTGTCGGCAGCTCGGGGAGTCGGCTTATGAGCCGACAACCGGTCTGCAGCTCGACGTCGCCCATCCACTCGCCGTGTCGGCAGCTCGGGGAGTCGGCTTATGAGCCGACGACAGTGGACTGTGGTGAGCTGACGTGGAAGTAGTGTCGGCAGCTCGGGGAGTCGGCTTATGAGCCGACGATCTTCACCTGTATCACACCATCAGGTATCTACAGTGTCGGCAGCTCGGGGAGTCGGCTTATGAGCCGACCGGAAAGGACTCCACGATGGCCCTGACCGATCGGTGTCGGCAGCTCGGGGAGTCGGCTTATGAGCCGACAAACTGTGGCGGGCCCGCTGCCCGAGTGTGACACTCGTGTCGGCAGCTCGGGGAGTCGGCTTATGAGCCGACTCGATCGGTGGGACGCTGAAAGTCGAGTCCATAATTGTGTCGGCAGCTCGGGGAGTCGGCTTATGAGCCGACAGCGTGGCAAGAAGCTGGTCGGACTCGACAAGCCAAGTGTCGGCAGCTCGGGGAGTCGGCTTATGAGCCGACGGCCGTCAAGATCGAGACCGACGACGGCACGACGTGTCGGCAGCTCGGGGAGTCGGCTTATGAGCCGACGTCAGGTGAATGACGGTTGAGCGGCCTTCGCTCGAGTGTCGGCAGCTCGGGGAGTCGGCTTATGAGCCGACGCGCGGTCTGCTTATCGACCAGCAGCGGAACGCCGGTGTCGGCAGCTCGGGGAGTCGGCTTATGAGCCGACCGCTGGGGACTATGTCAGCTGGAGTCTGGTCACCAGTGTCGGCAGCTCGGGGAGTCGGCTTATGAGCCGACCCCAGACTTGGCGTTGTCCCGGATGACGTTGCGTGGTGTCGGCAGCTCGGGGAGTCGGCTTATGAGCCGACCCGGCGAACAGGCCTCCCGCGTCGGTAGCGCGACGGTGTCGGCAGCTCGGGGAGTCGGCTTATGAGCCGACGTTCCCGCCGTCCATGCGTGCCGAGAAACCGTCCAAGTGTCGGCAGCTCGGGGAGTCGGCTTATGAGCCGACGTCCGCGTTACCGGGAACGTCAGCAAAGGCCACAGGTGTCGGCAGCTCGGGGAGTCGGCTTATGAGCCGACTCCGGGATCTGTCCCCGGTAGCCCTTCTCCGTCTCGTGTCGGCAGCTCGGGGAGTCGGCTTATGAGCCGACGGGTTCTGCGCATCAACAACGACCCGGTGATTCGGTGTCGGCAGCTCGGGGAGTCGGCTTATGAGCCGACAAAAACATTTCTGACCGAGTTCCCCATCAGCCGAGAGGTGTCGGCAGCTCGGGGAGTCGGCTTATGAGCCGACGAGCTGCTGTCGACACAACCAGTGATGACATCCAGTGTCGGCAGCTCGGGGAGTCGGCTTATGAGCCGACGGCTCATTGTCTGGATTGTTGCAACTGCCATCCTATGTGTCGGCAGCTCGGGGAGTCGGCTTATGAGCCGACAGGGACGACGAGATTGTTCCTTACATCCTGGTCAGGTGTCGGCAGCTCGGGGAGTCGGCTTATGAGCCGACCGCCGGGGACCTAACCTGTTGGCCGCCACGGGCCTGCGCTGCGGTTTGCGAGCGTGGCTCCAAACGGACATTCTCAAGACCCGGCACGGTTGCCATTTCGCGACTTAACCTCTGGCGAAACAACGTGTTCGAGCATGCCCCGGACCCCACCAAGGGACCGTCACGCTCGCGAGGCTGGCGACGTCGACAATGCCGCCAGCCAGTCGGCTCAATTGCCAAAGAACCACCGGCTGAAGCCGGCTCCCTGAGTTACCCCTCGATGCGAAGCCGTTAAGGGCGAAGACACTGTCGAGGATGAGATTGCCCCCTTGGGACAGTTCGGTTTTCTAATCGAATTGTGGAACCCCGGCCAGAGAGTGAACGCTTCTTGACGAAAACGCTCTGCCGGCAAACACCAGGACTGCGCAGCTCACCGCCTCGCTTATTGTTGTGCCAGCCAGTCTCCGTGCTCCCTGTCTCCCCGTGGTAAGTTCCTGCGCCGGCAGCCATGCGAACCACAGAGACACTGAGTTCACGAAGACACTCAGCCATCGAGACCTGCGAGCTTTCTCAATCGCTTGAGCACCCGTGCTTCGACCTGTGGCTCGTAAACTTTCCGGTGCAGCCACTCGCCATCAGTGAGCGGGAGGTCGGAAACGTCACGCCAGAGATTAGGGTTCTTTTGGGCCGTAGCCGACGTCATGGCAGGAGCGTCAATCGAAAAGCCCTTGCCTTCCTGCCCGAGAGCCCAGCCGTCGAACAACTTCTTTGGAAGGCCGGTGACTTTCTTCTCGGCGGGCACGTAGCGACCGTCCTGCAGTTGCGCGGGGACGTACCACCAGGCTCCTGGCCAGTCCGGGTCCATCAGAGCCCGCAGACCGATATTCGCTGCCGCGTTCAGGTCGGCCTGCAGAATGCCGCTGTGCCAGTCCGTGGCGGGTTCAGCCGAGAGAAACAGCTCACCGCCGCGACGCGGGATGCAGACCGTCGCGTGCTGGCCGCCCGGCTCCGCGTGGGCCTTTCGTGCCAGGTCGACCAGATACTGATCCCGAGGAGACTTCTCCTTTCGTGCCAGGCGCTTCTCCGCGCGTTCGATCTCGCCCTTCCAGAACCGAACGGAACGCTGGCATTTTTCAGAAGCCGTCTCGACGTCGAGGGGCTGTCCGCACGGAGTGCGGAGCCACAGTGAAGCGGCCTCCGCCAGAACGCGACGCGGAAGTTCGGTCGCGCGAACGCCGGGCGCTCCGGTGCGGGAATCCTGCCGCGAGGTGTACTGCGGCGCGACCTCGGCAAAGTACAGACCGTTCAGCTCGCACCCTTCCATCAGAAACTTGCGGACGTTGCGGGCCGACCAGTCCATCAGCTGCCGATTCTCGCGGCGGGTTTGAGTCTCGTCCGGGCGGTAGCGTTCCAGGTTCTCAATCACGACCGCGTGGCAGGGTTTGAATCGACGGCGAGTTGCCTCCGCGACATTCTGCGACTTGATCTGCTGACGCGCCCGCTTGTGGCCGTCCCAGTGAGCCCGATTCTCGCTGCCGATCCCCAGCGCCGCTTCGACAATGCGGCTGGCAAGCTGCTTGATGCGGTTTTCGCGAAGCTGCTCGAACGCGTCGAGCATCCGCTGTCCGAAGCGACGCCCCTTTGCGGCGTCTTCCTCGACCAGCTTCTTTCCGGCCAGCAGGTCATCGGGCGTCGGCTTCTGGTGGAACGATTTCATTACGCGGTACAGCGACCGCAGTGTCTGAATCCGCTGCAGCGACAGTCCGCCGACGTGTCTCAGCGCCTTGTTCTTTGCCTGCGATTTCCCGCCACGCGGCATCAGCCAGTCACGAAGCCAGCGCAAATGCTGCTTCTGCCAGGTCTCCGCCCGCTGCTGCCACTCGGCTTTCAGCAGTTCAAACAGGTCCGCGTTGTCTCGCCCCGCCAGTGTCTCGGCAGCGCGACGCATGCGGACTTTGAGCGACTCGCGCTGCTTCTTCTGCTCGGGCCGCGTTGCGTTCTCGTCGACGGGCGTAAGCTCCTCGCCGTCAAGCAGCGGCGCGATGTGCTCGTACCACAGACTCCGCAGCACGGCGTCCTGATACCGCGACGAGTGCGCCAGGTCGAACCAGCTCGCCAGTTGGCCCTGCAGCAGTTCAATCCGCTCAGCGTCTGAAAGCGGCAGAACAACGCCGCCCATGCCTGGCCGCTCGGTCGCGGTCACAGAGTTCGCGATTCGAGCCAGCAGTCCCAGACGGCGAATGCCCAACTGAGCCAGCCGGACCGAATCGGCCATCAACTCATCCACTCGTGGCAGACGCGGTTTCTTCTGAGTACCTGCCGACGTCGACACGTCGCCATCAAACGCGGCGGCCAGTTGGTCCTCAACCTCGTTCGCACGCAGGCTGCTCAGGAAGGGAGACTCTTCGTTGGGCAGTCCCAGCCACGATCGGAACCCGGCGACTCGTTGGGCTTCATCAGCCGTCGCGGCGCGGACCGGACGGTCCTCGCCCTGGAGCTTGATCAGAAACTGGCGGTCGAGTCTCGCCCACGGAGCCGGATGCGGGACTCCGTCCGACAACTGGTCCGGCCCGATGCGACGATAAACCTCGATGCGGAAGAGCGGCTCGCCCTGTTTCGAGAGCCGTCCGGTCGGGAACCTCAGATGACAGAACAAATCCGCTCCGCCCAGTTCGCCGTCACGCCGCACGAACGCGTCGTCCGCTTCCCGCCGCCGCTTGTCGAAGTCTGCTGCTGAGACGGTTTCCCACACAGCACACGAAGCCGCCACCCGATGCCCCAGATCGATCGACACCACCCGCAACCCCGGCAGCCGCTGAAGCTGCAGATAGCTTCTGCTCTTCCGCTTCTGTGTCTTGTTGGCTTCCTGAGCGAGGAAGTATCCGGTGCGTCCCTTCCTGTAGCTGACCCCGTCTGGCAATCCCTGCTCGACGAAGTCCAGCCACGGCCCTTGCGGCTTCAGCCTGGCCGAGAACGACAGTAGCCAGCCCAACCGATCCCACAGCTTGCGGGCGCGCTCATCCCACTGCGTCCGGTCATCAAGCGGCAATCCCTGGCGTGCGAGATAGTCCGCCAACTGGTCCAGCTCGCGCCGTGGAGCCTGCAGTCGTCCGTTCCAGTCCTTCTGCTGAAAAACTTCAGCGACCGACACCGCCGCTGATGCCGCATCGGCGATCGCCCTCCCGAACCGGTCGGCTCGCGAGACCGTTGGCCCGATCTTGTCGAAATGATTCAGATCGAGCGAATTTCGCAACCGCCGACAGTGCCACTTCAGAGGAACAGACTCGATGCCTTCGCCGGTCCACAACCCCAGAGTTACGGCGTGCAGATCGGGAGTCGCCGCCAGCTTCAGCTGAACGTTCCGCCGTTTGATATCCGTGTCGGCCTTCTCCAGTTGAGCCAGCAGTTTCTCGCGTTCGCGGGCCGCCGCGAGCGCCGCATAGTCAATGCTCCAGCGCGAGTTTCCGAAATCGACGAACACTGGATGCCGGAGAGCGTCAGGGTGGCGATAAGCCGGCACCTTGAATCGCCGCTGATCGTGCTCAGCCTGCCGGGCTTCGACATAGCGCCGAAGGATGTCCTTGTCCGGCCGACGATTCGCGTTCCAGACGCACGCGGCTTCGTCCGCGGCCAGCGCCTCGAACAGCTGAATGTCGCCGAACTTTTCGATCTCCGGGTCAGACTGAAGCTCGCGCGCGGCGTCGATGCGATCCTGCTCAGTGACACACCCACTCTGACTCCACCGTTGAACCAATTCCGCCCAACCGTCAATCGCCCGCTTCCGGATCAGGTAGGCATCCGCAGCGGCACTGACCTGAGTCCGGTCAACACAGAACTGATCGAGCCAGTTGCGGGCGTCCTCGGGAACGTTGCTGAGTTCCTCGCGAGCAACATCAAACGCCCTGCGCTGTGCCTCGGCACGCTTCATCCAGGTATGAGCCAATCTGAACCGCCGAGCTGCGTGATCGAGCATCACCGAGTACTCGCTTCGATTTGGCGATTTTGTGCCGTTCGCGTACGGCATTCCTGAGCGATCTTCGATGTCCTGCAAGATTTGATCTGCCCACTCCCGATGTCCCTTACGCCCAACGCTTTCAAGCGCTTTCGCTGCGTCTTCACTCGCGATTTCTTTCAGCCTCGCAATATCTCCCTCAGAAACTCGCGGTTGTGCATGCAGTTCCTTCAGGAGATTTCGGGTCGCACTCTTATGTCCGGTCGCAGATACCGTCTTCAGTACTGCGTTCAAATTCGGTGCGACGCCGAGTGACGCACTCAGTTGCCGAAGCACGGCGTCGCCCGATCCAGGATCAACGCAATGAAGTCCATCCTCGATCCGCTTGTACGATTGCGAAAGAGCCTCAAAGTCAGCACCTGCGTCATCGTCCCCAAATCGATTGCTCAACCAGCCGAGTGCCTGTTTGACCATTTCGGGCTCGTCACCAAGTCCCCCCTGCGAACTGTCGAGCTTTGGCAACTCAAAGTATGCGTTTAGCGACGAGAAGAACCGCCCAGCCAAGTCCCAAATCGTCTCGCTGTCCGATGGAATCCCATACTGCGACGAACATTCGGCGAACACCCCAGCTCGGTTGACCCAGACGGCGTCCGGGCGGATGGCCGCTTCCAGTGCCGCTTCGCAGTTCGCCAGCCAGTTTGCATGCTGGTCTTCCGACACGCCTTTCTGCTGCAGAACTCTGACGAAGCAGGCGCGAACGGCCTCGGCGCGTTCTTCGGAAGACTGCGTACCGTCGGCCACAAGGAATTCCTGCGGCGCGAGTTCGGCAGGCGACTCGACAGACAGCCACGACAGAGCGAGCACGACCTGCCGCTCCGGATGCCCGTCCGCGAGCGACGCCGGAAGCCCGCCTCTCAGCGTCAGCAGCCAGTCGCCCCACGCCTGCACGCCGCGATTGACGGTCAGGTGTGTTGTCCAGAGCGCATCGCGCCAGTCTTCGTTTCCGTGGCCACCAAGTTTCAATGTGTAGGCACGCGTGGTCGTCGGAGTTGCAGCCATCGTGGATTTCCGGTGGGCAGTTCAACAGCAGGTTCATCAGAGAGAGCGGAGATTTACACCGCGATCTCTACAGCACAACCGTCCCGCGCAGAGGCGTTTCCAGTGGCTGGCCGAGGGTGACGGCGGAGTGGCGGGCGGCGAGTTCGTTTTCGCCGAGGTCGATCAGCAGGACCTGGTCCTCGTGCTGATTCATCACCGCTTCCAGCTCGGTCTGCAGCCGCACCCGGTCGATGGGTTTGAGCACGCAGAAGAACAGCGAGTACTGCCAGTGCTCACCATAACCCTTGCAGATCGTGAAGACCTGCCGCAGTCGCTTCGGATCACAGATGTCGTAACAGACGAGGTAGGAACGGCGCATCGGTTGGCTCCCGGTTGCAGTTGTCGGGGAGCATCCCTTCAGTCGATCCGGCGACTCGTTCACCGGCTGGGGTGAGCTTCAGCGTGTCGTCAGAAACGACAGCGACGGAATCTCGCGGTTGAACCAGGCGGCAATCATCCGCGCGTGGAGGATCAGCATCCGGCGATAGCTCAGACGGTACCCGAACATCGGGTGAGTCACTTCCTCGGACATCCGTCGGCCATAGATTCCAAAGAAGGCCTTCCGTCCGGCGTCGGTAAACATGCAGCCGGCGGCCGTCTGATGAAAATGGCCGTCGCGCAGCTCGCCCCGGTTGAATGCCGAGATCGTCAGCGAGTCAGAGATGAGTGGCCGGAACGGCTCCATCAGATCCAGAGCCAGTGCCGGACGGCCAGGCCGCGACACATGGAGAGCACCGATCGACGGTTCCAGCCGCGCTGTCCGCAACGAGGCCACGCATTCGTGGGTGAGCATCGAGTACGCCAGCGAAAGGCACGTATTGACGGGATCCGGCGGCGGTCGTCGCTGACGGCCGTTCTCGTCGAAGGCGTTGGCAAGTGCTTCGTCCTTCACCATCGTGGCGAAGTTCGAGAAGTACAGTGCGGCCGCCTGGCCCTCATGACCACGGATCGAATCCACCGAGGCTGCCTCACCGGCTCGGTTCAGCTCGTCACTCAGCGCATCGAGAATCCGCGCGGATGCGGCCCCATTCCGCTGCAGCAGCACGCGCTGGTTCCGAATCTTCGCGACGATCAGTGCTCGACTGAGTTCCACGCGATCGGACTCGAAATCGAGACGACGGACCTGATTGCGTCGCGTGTCCGCACTGACCGCGTCGAGTGGATCGACACACGCGATCAGGCGCCCGGCTCCGGAGAGATAGGCAACGGGAATGCCCCGATCCGCCAGCGTGTGCAAAGCCTGCGTCGAAATCTGCACGGCTCCGACCAGTGACAGACTCTCGACGCCTGCCAGCGGAACTTCGGCGGTTTTCGTGCCGTCGGCTTCGGTCACCCTCAACGTCGATGCCCGGATGCCGACTCGGGTTCCTCGACGCTGCGTTACCAGATGGATGCCGTCGTCGCGCGGCGGCCAGAGCTTACGTGCCGACGGAGTCTCCGAAGTTTCCCGCAGTGAGTTGATCTCGTCGGGCAGGCAGACCGGCTGCAGAGAGCAACGGGGACAGCGCGAGTCATTGACCAGTGGCAGGGGCCGGCTGCCTGTCGCGCAGGTTCGGGCGGCTTCGAGCGTTTCGAGAGCCTCAACTCGCAACGCGTCATCAACCACCAGCGACAGTCGCCGCTTCTCCGCCGCGTAATAAATCGCCGCGGAAGAAACTTCGTATCCGGCCTCTTCCAGCAGGATCGCCTGCAAGCCGATCTGCACGCGATCGGTCGGCCAGCTCTCGTAGCCAATGACTTCGCCGTCCTCGTCATAAACCTGCCTGGGGCGGCCTTTGCGATACTCGACCGGAACGGCCACCGAGCCATCGATCTCAGCCAGATCGAGCGTCGCGGTCAGCCCGAGCCGCTCGCTGGTCAGCGTGAGACTGCGGACCTTACGAGCTTCGGCACCGTCACGGTCGCAGCCCGATTCCGGCGTCGCTGCGGAAGGCTCATCGACGCGCCGATGAATGCGCTGCCCTTCCTCGGTGTCGGAACTGGGCGCATGAATTCCCTCGACTTCCATGAAATAGAAGAGGCGAGGGCAGTACGCGTACTCGGCGACATTGCGAGCAGGCCAAAGATTCTGAGTCACGATGTCATCTCCCGACAACGAGCCGCAGAAGACATCCGTGTATTTGTTTCTGCCGTGAACTGTCACAGTGTATATACAGCTTCTGCATACAACAAGTCAGTTCACCCGATATGAGTTGGTCCGAAACCCATGACCGCCGGGTGTGGCTTCTCGCCGTACGAGCGAGGATGGCATTGCTCATCGCCGATTCTCGCAAGCCCGAATTGCAGCCGATACTCTGACGCGACCTTTTCTCTCAGGAAGCGAATCATGAGCCGGGAACACATCAGCGACGGTCCGGTCACTCAGCCGGCGGCGGACGACGAAGTCGATTTCATGACTCTGGATGAGACCGACTTTGCGTCGATGTCGCGTCCCGAGCAGATTCGGCATTTCGAGGTCGAAGGCTACGTCGTCCTGCCGGAGATCCTCACGCCGGACCTGATCGCGAAAGTCAAAGCCGAGATGGCCGACGCCGAGATGGGGCACACCGACTACAGCGAAGCTCAGACGCGTTCGGTCGGGCAGCCGCAATGGCACAGTCGGACGGCTGCCGAGCTGATTGGTTATCCGCCGATGATCGACTTTCTCACTGACCTGCTCGGCCGGGACATCATCTTCACCCGCGGCTTCTACCAGCGGAGCCTGCCGGGCTGCCCGGGCATCTCGATGCACACCGACGGCCAGCCGCACGGATCGAACCTGTTCGGTTACGAAGGCACCTGCCCACGCCTGCTTCGAGTGCTGTACTACCTCGACGACCTGACCGCCCAGCGTGCCCCCTTCCGACTGATCCCGCGTTCGCACCTCAGCTTCCACGCCGACGCGAGCCCGTACCTGCGCTACAAATCGCACTCCGAGGAAATCACGCTGACCTGCAAAGCCGGGTCGGCAGTTTTGATCCCCTCACTATTGCAGCACGGCAGCCACCCGAACCGCACCGGCGACACGCGAGAACTCCTCCACTTCGGCTACCGCCCCGCCTGGGCCGGCCCGATCCAGCCCGTCGACGACTGGGATCCCGACCTGGTCGCATCCGCCCCGGACATCGCAAAGCCCTTCCTGCAAAGCCTCAACACCACCGGCTTCCAGTGGGACCAGCCCAACAAACCGACAGGCATGAGAACCGAAGCCCAAGGCCTCAACCCCAGCCGCTGGGGCGACGGCTGACAGTCAGCAGCCAGTTGAGGTCGGCACAGCTACTTCAGCGACTCCAGCCAGGTGAGCAGGTCGGCGGCTTGCTGGGCGGTGAGGTCTCTCAGCAGCTTCTCGGGCATCAGGGAGGTCTGGAGGCGGAAGAGTTCTTCGATCTCGGTGGTTGGGATGCGGTGGTTGTTGTTCTGGGCGTCGCGGAGGACGACCTCGGCATCGCTCTGGTCGATCAGCAGGCCGGAGTGGGTTTTGCCGGACTTTGTCTGGACGAGCCAGGTGGCGAATTTCGGGTCGATGGTTTTCGACGGCTCCAGCAGGCTTTCCAGCAGTTTGGCGCGGTCGAGCTTCTTCGCGATTTGAGTCAGTTCCGGACCGACGGACTTGCCCTGCTGGCCGACTTTGTGACAGTTGCGGCAGGCGACGCCGCTGGCGTTCAGAAACAGGTCGCGGCCTCGTGACGCGTCGCCTTTCATGGCCAGCAACTTCTGTGCATCGATCGAGTCGCCGAGTCGCTCGATCCGCTGGTCGTCCGGCAGGAAGGTCTCGAACAGATCGCGGATGGCGATGCGCTCGTGCAACGCGGCGGATTCGATGGTCTGAGTTCTCACTGAGGCCGGCAGCTGGCCACTCGCCACGGCCCGGCGGAGTCCGACGGCGCCGCGTGAGCTGCTGAGCAGATCGGCGATCAGAGACTCGCGACGTTTTCCCCGCTGAGTCACTCGCGACTTCGCTTCCCGTTCGGCCTGTTCGCGGGCGGCGTCCATGTCGGACTGAGTCGGCAGCTCGCGGTCGTCACGGCTGGCGATCGTGCGGGCGATGCTCCATTGCGTGAAGGCGGCGTCTTCCTGCTCGGCATGCAGGATTGACGGTTCGTCAAGCGCGGCGAGTTCGTCGATCTTCTCGGCCAGAGCGAAGTCGGTGGGGAGCCGCTGAATCCAGTCATGAACGAGTTGCACTCCAGCTTCATCGATCAGCCGCGCACCGAGATGCGGCATGTGACCGGCGCCGGATTTGGCCATGCGGAAATACAGCACGGATCGATCGGGCACTCCGGGCGCGATGATTTGAGCGTCGTTAATGCCGAAGCTGCCCTGCGACGGTCGCGTATCAACGGCCTCGGTTTTGTAGATCGAACGGTCAAATGGCAGATAGATGCGGGCCGAGCCGCCGCCGTTGAAGCGGTGACAGTGAGCACAGTTCACATGCAGGTAGGCGCGGGCTCGGAGCGTCAGATCAGCGTGCTGGTCTGACGGGTCGACGAGCTTCGGCCGCTCGACCGGCGGGACCGGCTGCTTCACCACGGCAAAGCGATCATCGGGAGAAACGTCCGGCGGCACGTCATGCAGGACACGCATCGCGTACAGCTTTTCGAGCTGGTTCCGCGATCCGTCGCCGGCAACGGGCCGGTTCAACTGAGCCGGGTTGAATGCCAGCGAGAACTCGGCCCACGGATTGTGACAGCGGATGCACTCGGTTCGCGACGGGAATCGCCACGTCTGCTGCCGGACTCCGCCGGGAGCATTCTGGTCGGTGACCTGGAAAGTCGAGGCCGCTCCCGCCGCGTCAACCAACTCGGCATCGGTCTGCGCGTCATTCCAGCGGTAGCTGTACCCGCGCCAGTCGTACCCGTTGAAGTGCAGCAGCTGCGTTTCGATCCGCCGCGTCGTTGACGGGTCACCACTCGTCAGTTCGAGGGACAGCGTCTTCATCAGAACGGTGTCCTGCGGATAGTCCATCAGGCGGCTGAACATCGACCCGGCCACTCGGTTCGCCTTGTCGTGGATCCCGATCGACGTGTCGCCGGGAAGTCCGAGCCAGCGTTCGGATGTTGCATGATCGGCCCACTGACTCGCGTTGATGACAAACGGAACAACGCCTTGTGTCGGCGTGTGCTCGGGCACCGAATCGAACAGCCCGGTCTGACTCAGGCGGCGAGGAAATTCGGCCGCGTTCTCTTCAATCTCGTGACGCACCAGCTCGTGGATTGAGCCGTCATCGTAGTCCAGCAGCAGAAGTTCTCCGTCGTTGCGTTCGGCGAACCCAACGATGCGCACGGTCGGCTCGACAATTTCCCGGCGCGGCCCAACAGTCTCGCCATCAACTTTGATGCTCCAGAATCGTCGCGTTTCCCAGTCGCCGAAAATGTAATGGCCGTCGAGTTCCGGCAGCCGCGACCCGCGATACACGAAGCCGCCGGTGATCGACGCGGCCTCGGTGTGAGGAATCTCGGCGATTGGTGGCTTGACCGGTGTCGGACCACGACGCTGTTCGGGACGGACCGACTGACTGCCTTCGACGAGGCTCCAGCCGAAGTTGTCGCCCGGTCGCACGCGGTAAACCAGTTCCCAGAGTTCCCAGCCGACATCGCCCACCCACAGATCGCCGGTCTGGCGGTCGAAGCTCATCTTCCAGGGATTCCGCATCCCGTACGCCCAGATCTCCTTGCGCGTGCCGACTGGAAGTTCGGGCTGTCTGTCAGCGTTCGCCTCGGCTGAAGCCCGCTCGCGTTCCAGGAGGACGAACGGGTTGTCGTCCGGAATCGCGTACGGCAGACCGTCGGACTGGCGGTCGACATCAATCCGCAGCACTCCGGCCAGCAGGTTCGTCACGTCCTGTCCCGAGTTCAGTCCGTCCGGCGGGAACGCGTTGCCGCCATCGCCTGCCGAGATGTAGAGCATCCCGTCCGGCCCGAACCTCAGGCAGCCGCCGTTATGCCCGCCCTGTAGCCACGAGATGATCTCGACTTCGCTGTCGGCGATGGCTCGCGGCGGATCGTTCTGGTCGGCGAGCAGCTGGACAACGCGCGTCCCGTGCGGATGCTGTCCGCGACCGCCCTTGAGATAGCTGACGACGTAGCAGACGTAGAACTTTCGGTTGCTGGCAAACTCCGGATGAAACGTCAGCCCGTACACGGCGCCGAACTTGACCTTGTCGTCGTCGGCGAGCGACTCGTTGAGTTGTTCGGCCAGTTGCCGTGCGTCGAGAAGCAGGTCCGCCTCGCGGCAGCTCCGGTCGTTCGGGATCGAGTAAACGCGGCCGCTCTGCTCAGCAACAAACAGCCGCTCGGTTCCCGGCGCGCTGGTCAGAACGGTCGGCTGGTTGAATCCGAGGTGAGGGAACACTCGCTGAGCCCGATACGGCAACGGCGGCTCGGGACTGCCCTGCACGCGCGACGCCGTCCACGCGGGGCGGACTCCGGTTTGAGCAATCACGTCGCCAGTGTTGGAACTCGCGATCGCCGTCAGAAACAAGAGCAGCAACGTCTGCATCACGCGGGGCTTCGAAACTCTGGTCACAGCGTCCTCACTGTCTGATCGGAATTGAGTGGCTCGGTTCATCCGCCGAAGACGTCACTTCGCGCCGACCCGTTGCCGCCACGCTTCGTACTTCGCCGCCATCCTGTTAACGCGATCCGGCTGGTCGACTGCAAGGTTGTGCGTTTCGCCGATGTCGGTTTCGAGGTTGTACAGCTCCCATGGCTGATTGTCGCGCGGGCGGACGAGTTTCCAGTCGCCGATCTGAATCGCTCGCCCGCGAGCACACTTCCACGCGAGCAGTTCATGCCCCTGTCGCTGTTCACCTCGAAAGATCGGCGCGAGGCTGCGGCCTTCCATCGGCACGGGGCGACGACCTTGAAACTCGACTGGATACTCGACACCGGCCAGGTCCAGGCACGTCGCCATCATGTCCATGACGTGGCCCGCCTGGCTGGTCAGGCCGCCGCCCTGTGTGATGACGGTCGGCCAGCGAGCGATCAGCGGCGTGCGAATCCCGCCTTCATAGGCAGACTGTTTGGCGTCGCGCAGTGGTGTGTTGCTCGTCAGAGCCCATGCGAGTCCGTACGCAGAGAACGTGTCGGGCGGACCGGGCAGGAGATCGGGGCCACTGCCGGGGCGAATGGCGACGCCGTCTTTTCGCCATCTGGCGTTGTTCGCCTGCGGTGAGAATCCGAAGCCGCTGCTGCTGGGGCCGAACCCGCCATCGGGAGCCGCTCCGTTGTCGGACAGGAACAGAACGAGCGTGTTCTCGTCGGCACCCGACTGCTCCAGCACCTCAAGCAACCGACCGACACCGCGATCGACGTTGGAGATCTGCGCGGCGTACACCGACATCCGCTCGGCCTGCCAGTCCTTGTTGGGATCCTTCGACCAGTCAGGAACGAATCGCCCTCGGGCGGCGGGAGTCGCACCTGCGGGCAGCAGTCCGAGTTCACGCTGCCGGGCAAGACGAGCCTCACGCCATCCATCCCAGCCTGTCTGACGGTAACGCTCGCGATAAGGAGCAATCGTTTCCTCGCGAGCATGCAGCGGCCAGTGCGGCGCGATATAGCCAACGTAAAGGAAGAACGGCTTCTCGCCAGCGACCGCGTCCTGCAGAAACTCGACCGAGTAGTCGTTGAAGGCGTCCGTCATGAAGAAGTCGTCGGGGAATGCCCACGGCTGGTCGTCGAGAGAAAAGTCATTCTGCACGACGGCGTCCCAGTAGCTGATCTTGCCGCGGCAGTTCGGTCCGAAGAAGCGATCAAAGCCGCGTTTGACCGCGAGGTCCCGGCCCTGCCACTTGCCGACCATCGCCGTGTGATAGCCGTTCGCCTGCAGAAGCTCAGGAATCAGGACGCAGCGGCTGAAATCCTTCGGTTCGTTCCACCGATCACCGCGATGTCCGGTCTGCTGGCAGTAGAGCCCCGTCAGCAGTGAGGCCCGAGTCGCGCCGCAGACCGCGTTGTTGTAGAACCGCGTGAACCGCAATCCGTCGCGAGCCAGCGAATCGATGTGCGGCGTGTCGATCTCGCCGCCGTAGCAGCCGAGGTCCGACCAGCCCATATCGTCGACCATGATCAGCACAATGTTCGGCCGATCGGCTCCGGCGGCCACACGCTGAGGCAGGAGGCACAGGAAGAACAGGACACAGGCCAACTCAGGTCGGCAGCCGGTTTTGGCCATCATCGATAAGCTCCAGGCTTTGTGGTCTGGTTCGTAAGTCGCGACTGGGTTCTTGTTTGACCCGAAGCCGGAGGCGATGGCGTTTTCAGACGCACCCTGCAACGCCATCGCCTCCGGCTTCGGGGCAAACAACAAGTTACGAACTTCTGAGACTGACCACCTGGCGGCAGGTTGGATGCGCACCAGCATGCTGAGACGCAGCGGCGAGGCCACGCTGCAGAAGCCCGATCGCCCGTGAGAGGATAGCCGTTTCCGTCGAAGGTGGCAGGAATCGCAGGGTTCGATCTTGAGTCGCGGCCCGGTCTGGTTGATCCGCGTCGCAACGCTCACTCCTGGAGATTGACGCACAACTCTGCGCGCAAAGCGGGCGTTGGTGATGGCAGACCGGTCATCGCTGCCGTGATCCATCGGCGAACGCCACCCGCTGCGACGTCAAACTGCGAGCTTTTCCTGCGGCATGACGATGGCGAGCTTGTGGCACGCCGATTGCCACTGGGGCTGAGGACACCGCTGCGTTCGTCCCGCTCATGGCGAACGTCACGAGGGAACGTGATGACTGTTGTTGTACGCGCCCTGACCGTTGTCTGCTTTGCAATCACGATGTTCGTTGCGGCAGAGAACCACGATCGAGATCACCGCGAGGGAGAGTCTCCGTCGTTCGCCACGCAGGTTCGCATGCGGACGTACTGGCACTTCACTTACCAGAATCTTCGGAGCCTCGTTGCGATGAACTTCTGACGGTCCGACAGTGTTGGACCATCGCCCGCCCGATGGCAGGGATGCTGTCGAGCGGTTATCCGTTCAGGAGATCAGCCAGCCGCCGTCGACATCGATCGTCGTGCCGGTCACGAAGTCGTTCTGAATGGCGAACAGAATGGCCTGAGCGACTTCGTCCGGCGTTCCGGCCCGCGGAATTACGTTCTCAGCCGTCGCCTGCGCATAGAATGCAGCCCGTTCCTCGCCTTCGAGTTTGACCATCGGCGTGTCGATCGAGCCTGGCGAGACGACATTCAGACGCCGCGGTGCAATCTCTGGGGCGACCGCTCGCACAAGGGCTTCCACGGCAGCGCCGACCGACGACAGCGCGACCTGGCCTGCTTTCGCCTTGCGCGCCGGCGATCCGCTGACAAGGACGATCGCCCCATCCTCTGTCAGGTGCCGCGTGCCGTGCCGGACGACGTTCGCATAACCCCACAGCTTGTCGAACGACCTCTGATACCCGCCCATGTCCATTTCGAGGAATGGCCCGAAGGACCGCTCGCCGCCCGTTGCCGCGCTGACGAGAATGTCGAACGGAGCATGTTGCTCGAACAGTCGCGACAACGCGTCTTCATCCCGAACATCGCAGCGTTCGAGCGTGATCCGGTCCGGAACGTCACCGGCTTTCTCCGGATTCCGGCTGACAGCGATGACCTCGGCCCCGAGCGCCGCCAGCTGCTGTGCTGCCGCCAGGCCGATGCCCGAGGTCCCGCCAAACACGATCGCTTTCCGGCCGGCTACGTTCATTGCTTTCTCATTTCTGCGGATGCCAGGCAGTCTTTGAACCTGTGATGCTGCGTCGCTTCACGACTTTCTCAAACGGTCAGAATCGCAGCCGGTCAGAATCTCAAACCGAAAGTGCCTGTCAGTTCGCCGGCAGCCACCGAAGGCAGGATGGCTTCGTGACCTCGACCGGCTTGCCGACCGGTTTCAGATGGCCGGTTTCGCCGTCGATCGAGAACACGGCGACGTTGTTGCCTGGCATGTTCGCGCACAGCACCCAGTGGCCATCGCGGGTGATGAGCAGATTCTGTGGCCCTTTGCCGAGGCTCGGTTCAATCGCGACGAGACTCAGGCGCCCGTCGTCAGCGATCCGGTAAACGGCGAGGCTGTCGTGGCCGCGATTCGTGCCGAAAAGGAACCGCCCGTCCGGAGTGATTTTCAGGTCGGCACAGTAGCTTGTCCCGGAGAAGTCGTCCGGCAGTGTCGAGATCGTCTGTCGCTCGGTCAGCGTCCCGGCATCGGGTTCATAATCGAAGAACGTGACCGTGTTCTTCAGTTCGTTGATGACGTACACGCGTTTGCCGTTCGGATGAAATGTCAGGTGTCGCGGGCCGGACCCTGGCGCGATGCTGACAAACGGTTGAGCCGGGTTGGCGGTGAGCTTCGCCGTGGCGGCGTCGAGGCTGTAGACGAATACCTTGTCGGCTCCGAGGTCTGCCGCCAGTGCGAAACGGTTGTCCGGGCTGATCTTGATGCAGTGCGCGAATGGAGCTTTCTGCCGGGCCGGGTCGATGCTCGAACCGCTGTGCCGGATGAACGAGGCCGCCTCGCCCAGCGTGCCGTCTTTCTTCACGGGAAGAGCCGCGACGTCACCGCTCGAGTAGTTGGCCACGACGACCGTGCGTCCGGAAGCATCCGTGTCGAGATAGCAGGACGTGCGTCCCATCGCCGACTGCCGGTTCAATCGAGTGAGCTGTCCCGTCGTCGGGGCGACCTGGTGGGCAGCGACAAACTCATTGACGTTGTCGCCGAACTTCTCTGCGTCCACCGCGTAAAGAAACCGACCGTCCGCTGACACGGCCAGGAAGAATGGATTGTCAACATCAGTCGCCGTGTGGCTGAGCGTCAGCCGACCGGTCTCCAGATCGAACCGGCAGGTGTGAATGCCCCCCTGCTCTTTGGCAGCAAACGACGAAATGAAGAGCGTCACATCTTCGCAATGAGCCATCGTCGAACTCGTCAGCAGCAGGCAGAGTGTCAGCAGAAATGGAAATCGCATCGTCGTTTCCTCGGCGGGATTCGTTGGCCGTAGCTGGATTCGCAAGAATTCAGATGAGAATCGCCTCGAACACGGAGAAAACTGAATTCTTACGAATCCAGCTACACTCCTCTCTTAGCCTTTCTCCCTGCAACTACCGAGCGGGCAGGATTGCGAGTTCGCCGGCCACTCGGCAAGCGTCACTCGTGTGACTTCAGGTGGCCGAGACGTTATCGATCGCCCTCTGTCCTGATTGCGAATCAGGTCATCCGCCCGAAATCACAGCCCTCGCACCCGCCGGAGAGGAACTCATGCCCAAGCCGCTGATCTTCGACATCCATCTGGACCTGTCCATGAACGCGCTCGATTGGAACCGCGATCTTCGCTGGTCGCTGGAGAAGATTCGGCGGTGTGAAAATCAGATGCACGACCGCGTCGACCGCAGCAACAACACGGTCTGCTTCCCGGAAATGCGCCGAGGCAATGTCGGGCTGTGTGTCGCCACGCAGATCGGGCGGCACTCGCCGTACTTTCACAAGCTGCCTGGCTGGGCCTCGCCCGAGCAGGCCTGGGCGTCGACGCAGGGCCAACTGGCCTGGTACCGGATCATGACAGAACTCGGCGAGATGACGCCGATCACCAGCGCCGCCCAGTTGGATGCCCATGTCGCTCTGTGGGAAAACGCTCCGCCGTGTGACGACGGCACGCCGTACGTCGTCGAGTCGAAAGCTCAGCCGGGCAAACTGCCGATCGGTTTTGTCCTGAGCCTCGAAGGCGCGGACTCGATCATCAACCTGGACTATCTCGAACGCAGCTACAACGACGGCCTGCGGGCACTCGGCCCGGCTCACTACGGCCCAGGCCGGTACGCCGACGGAACGGACTCGGCGGGACCTCTTCATCCGGAAGGCAAGGAACTGCTCAAGGAGATGATGCGGCTGGGGATTATTCTCGACGTCACGCACCTGTGCGACGAAACGTTCTGGGACGCGCTCGACATCTGGGAAGGCCCGCTGTGGGCCAGCCATCAGAACTGCCGCACGCTGGCTCCATGGAACCGCCAGTTCGCCGACGATCAGATCAAAGCCGTCACCGAACGCGGCGGCCTGCTGGGCATGGCCTTCGACGCAATCATGATGGTCCCCGGCTGGAAGCACCTCAAAAGTAAGCCGGAAGACTACCAGCTGAAGATCGAGCGAATCTGCGACCACGTCGATCACATCTGCCAGATCGCCGGCAGCGCCGCTCACTGCTGCATCGGCACGGATCTCGACGGCGGCTACGGCACCGAGCAAACGCCAATGGACCTGAACTCGATCGCCGACCTGCAAACCCTGCCAGCCCTGTTCCGCGCCCGAGGCTACTCAGAATCCGACATCGAAGGCTTCATGTACCGCAACGCCGTCGACTTCCTGCGCCGGGCGTGGAGCGAGTAGGGGACGCCGATTGGCAGGAAACCCGCTTTTCCTGCCGTCGTCGAAATCTTCGGTTGACGGAACTGGGTTGGCATTGCGGCGCGAATGCATATTTGGCAACTTTCTGACCCACATTGAACGAGTTAGTTGTCGTACGGGTCCGATGCTCCGTAGGATCGATGAGGATCGCGCCTTAAACATGTTCAGATCAGATGATTCGCATGAATAAGCAACAGGATCATTTTGACACGTTGCCCCCAACTCGCCCCCCTTTGACGGACTCCATCCCGGCAAAGGAACCCGTCACTGGAGAGTTCAATCTGCCGCGAAGGGTGGAGAATCAACCGTTGTCAGGGCACGACACGTATGATTTGCCAACTCCTTACGGTTACGAAGGCACAAACCTCGCCCCTCTCGCAAAATCCCATGACGAGGTTGGATTTGGAATCGCCGCTGGCATCGGGAGCGCCGTCGACCTGTTTGGGTACTCGACGTACCAGGACCCAACTGTAACTATCGAGTTTGACGGCGGCTTTGACAGAGACCGAGCGAACTTATGCGATGACTGTGCTGAGACTATTCGGAAACTTGGACTCGGGACAACTTCTCCCAACAATCGCACAGGGTTCCAGTTCTGATGTCCGACGAAGACCTGCCCAAGGAAAACGCTTCCTCTGAAGATCAAAGCGAAACCCGGGCTGAGCACGAGTTGGTCGAGTTGCTTAAGGAGCGACTTCCAGACGAGCCTGTTGCGCCTTCAAGGTTGGCAGAGATTCTGGCCGAAGTCGTCACCGTTGAAGTTCGAAAATTTCAAGGACCTCTACCTCCGCCAGATGTGATGCTTGAGTACGAGCGTGCACAGCCGGGGCTAATAACACTCATCACTGATCGCGCAGGGAAAGAGCAGGACTTTCGGCATGCAATGACTCGCCAGGTCCAGGATCGCGAGGACAAGAAGCTTTTTCACTTGGCCTTAAAGACGTATCTCGGCCAGGGATTGGCGTTCATCCTCGCAATAACGGCAATTGGAGGTGGCATTTGGCTCTTAGCAAATGGCCATAAGTCCGAAGGGCTTGGAACAATCATCACGGCCGTTGCAACGCTCGCAGTTGTCTTCGTGACCGGAAAGATCACCGAAGCTGTTACGGCTTCGAAGCGGCAAAAAAACGATTAGGCGGTTTCGTTCTCGCGAATAAATGTCGCCTACGGACATCGCTGCCCCGTCAAAGAGGTGTCTGCCTACTCCGGGGGGGCGCATGCATCTTTTCGATTAGTGCCGAAGGTGGGACTCGAACCCACACACCCTTTACGGATACGGGATTTTGAATCCCGCGCGTCTG
>Ga0070727_10000564_pt1 | contig 44703 bp, 42 predicted proteins | sample tdAd472_FD_66722 | JGI IMG/M metagenome (GOLD analysis project Ga0070727, IMG submission 66722) | Marine sediment microbial communities from the Atlantic coast under amendment with organic carbon and nitrate - tdAd47.2 | ecosystem: Environmental > Aquatic > Marine > Coastal > Sediment | place... | reverse complement strand
GTCGGGCAATTCGGTCGCGACGGTCGTGACCATGGCCAAGGTCGCGCTGCCGTCCATGCGGCGCTACGGCTACAGTGACAAGCTGGCGGCGGGCACCATCGCGGCGGGCGGCACACTGGGCATTCTGATCCCGCCGAGCAATGCGCTGATCATCTACGGACTGCTGACCGAATCCGATGTCGGCAAGCTGTTCCTCGCCGGCATCATCCCGGGGATCATCACGATCCTGCTGTATATTTTCGTGGTCCGGGCGATCGTCACCATCAGCCCGGAGCAGGGCCCGGCGGGCGAACGGAGCAACTGGCGCACCCGCATTCGTTTGCTGCTGCGGGTCTGGGGCGTGGTGGCCCTGTTCCTGATGATCATGCTGGGCATTACCTTCGGCGTCTTCACGCCGACCGAGGCGGGTGCCGCGGGCGCGCTGGGGGCGCTGTTGTTCGCCGTGGGCCGGCGGCGGATTTCCTGGCACGGGCTCTATCTGGCGTTGTTCGACGCGGGCAAGACCACGGCGATGCTGTTCACCGTGCTCTTCGGGGCCCTGGCGCTCAACCAGTTCATTCAGCTGTCCGGCGTCGGCGGTCAGCTCACCGAATTTGTGACCGGCCTCAAGGGCGGGCCGACGGTTTCGATCTTTGCCATTCTCGGCATCCTTGTGGTCCTGGGCATGTTCGTCGAGGGCCTGGCGATGATCCTGCTGGTGGTACCGATCTTCGTGCCGATCATCGATGCCATGGGGTTCGATATCATCTGGTTCGGTGTGTTCCTGGTGGTCGCGTCGGAGATCAGCCTGATCACGCCGCCGGTCGGCCTGAACGTGTTCGTGCTGAAGGCCATGCTCAAGGATGTCGAGCTGTCGACCATCTTCGCCGGCATTATGCCGTTCTTCGTGGCGGATATTTTCCGCCTCATGTTGCTGATCTTCTTCCCCGCGTTGGCTCTGTGGTTGCCAAATCTTCTTTAGACAGGGCGCGGTTCCGCACACGGTCTGCGCGTTAAGAATTAAGGGAAAGTGCCCATGCAAGTCGTCCGACATGACCAGATCCCCTGGGAAGACCGGATGAATGTCGACAATTGGCCGAGCCGTGCGGGGACGTATTACAACAACCCGGAGACGGAACTCTGCATTCGGTTGATCGACTACCCGTTCGGCTCGGTCGAGCCGCGCCACGTGCATGCCGGCACCCATGCGACCACCGTGTTGAAGAACTACACCATCGTCGATGGCCTGAAGCTGGAGCCCCTCGACGTCGTCATCGGGCCCAGCAACGAGCCGCACGGGCCGCTTGAATATCCGCAAGGCTGCAACCTGTTGTCGGCCTTCCAGGGCAGCTTCTACCATTCCGAGGTCGAGACCCTGTCCGATGAGAAACAGTACCGGCTCGTCCAGCAGGCGCAGATCGACTGGGTGTCTGGTGACGATGGGGTCGAAGTCAAGACACTGGTCGACCATGGCTGCGGGCGCCTGCTCGTGGAGGCAATGCGGCTGCGCGCGGGCACGCGTCTCAAGCCGGCGTTCCTCGGCGCTCTGCTGGTCGACGGCGATGTGTCCGTCGGCGACGCGGCGCTGGGCGAATGGGACTTCATCTATGCCGATGACGGCGATGCGCGTGACGATGTGGTGTGTGCGGCCGACGCGACGCTGCTCGCCCTGACCATGCGCGATGCATAGGGGAGGCGCAAATGTTTTTCGCGACAATGCCGACGGGAGGTCTTCGACATGAATATTGATCGGGTCTCGCCGGAATTCGACGCCGTCCTCGGCGATGATTCGCCGTCGATCGACACCATCGCGCACGGTCTGTACTTCGGCGAGGGCCCCGTCTGGGACAAGCGCGAAGGCCGGTTCCTGTGGACCGAGATCATCGGTGACGCGATCTGGGAGTACCGGCCGGGCGTGGGCAGCCGGAAGCTGATGGCGCCGAGCGGGCATGCCAACGGCATGACGTTTGATCTGGAGGGCCGGTTGCTGGTCGCGGGCTGGTCGTCGCGCTCGGTGTGGCGCATGGAGCATGACGGCACGACCACGGTGCTGGCCTCGGAGTATGACGGCAAGCCCCTCAACGGGCCCAACGATATCGTTGTGCGTTCGGACGGGACGATCTACTGGACCGATCCGCCCGGCGCGCTCTCCATCCCGGGGATGGAGGGCCACGACCAGCAGCGCTACCTCGATATGCAGGGTGTCTATTGCATGACGCCGGATGGTGAGGTGCATCTCGCCATCGCCGATTGCACCTACCCCAACGGGCTGGCCTTCTCGACCGACGAGAAGCTGCTCTACGTCAACGACACCCAGCTCGGCCTGATCCGCGCCTTTGACGTCAATGCCGATGGCAGTGTGGGGCCGGGGCGTCTGTTCAACAAGCAGACCGGCAGCGAGGAAGGCGTCGCCGACGGCATGAAGGTGGATGTGAACGACAACGTCTACTGCACCGGGCCCGGCGGCATTCACGTGACGAATTCCGGCGGCGACCTGATCGGCCGCCTGCTGATCCCGGGCCATTGCACGAATATCGCCTGGGGCGGGGATGACTGGACGTCCTTCTACATCACCACGTTTCACACCGTCGTCCGGACCCGCCTGGGTATCCCCGGCGTCGCGGTCTGGTGAGGGGCGCGCCATGACACAGGATATGACATTCGAGCGCGTGGCCGGCCCCTTCGAGGGCCCGGCGAACGGCGTCGTCTGGGATGGCGCGTGCCTGTTGTTCGCGTTGCGCGAGGAGCAGCGCCTGATGCGTTTCGACCCGGCGATCGGTGACGTCACCGAAGCGCGCAAATACACCAGCCGGACCGGCGGCCTCGCGATCGGTCCCGGTGGCGAGCTCTATGGCGGGCAGGAGGCCAGCCGCCGGCTGATCGAGTTCCTGCCCGACGGCAGTTCGACGGCCATCGACGCGCTGCTCGACGGCGAACATCACAATCACCCGGGCGACCTGTCGGTCGACAGCCAGGGCCGGATCTGGTTCACCGATCCGTTCAGCCCGGTCCTCGCCCAGGGCCCGCAATTCTTCCCGCCGCTTGATCATGCGTCGGTGTTGCGCGTGGCGCGCGATCACCGCCGGGCCTGGGTCATGCAGCGCATGACCTTCGACACGGTCGCACCGCGCGCGGTGCTGGTGTCGGTGGATGAGAAGACACTGTATGTCGCCGAGGGCGAGCCGCGCCGTGACCATGTGCGTGAGCTGCGGGCCTATCCGATCGATACGGACGGGACGCTTGGCAACCATATGGTGGTGCACACCTTCGGTGCGGATCACCTTGGGCCCCAGCGCGGCATCGAGGGCATGTGCCTCGATGGCGACGGAAACATCGTCGCCTGCGGCGGCTGGGCCAAGAACGGGCCCGGTCCGCTGGTCTATGTATTCTCGCCCGCCGGGCGGCTCTTGCGGACCCACGAACTTCCCGCCGACATGCCGAACCGCTGTGCCTTCGGTGGCGCCGATCTCGACACGCTCTACGTCACCACGGCGTCGGGCGAGTTGTGGGCCGGCAAAAGCGGCGATTGATCATCTCCCGCTCCGGTGGCGCGGGTTGTTAGTTCCGTTATGTGAGGAGAAAAGCGCGATGGCACAACTGCCTTATATTACCGACGAGGAAGCGACCGGCATGGTCGCCACCTTGTTCAAGCACAACCGCACGCTCTACGGCCGGGTCGCCAACGCCATCCGCGTCGCGGCCCATTCGCCGAAGCTGGCGCAGGCGGTTTTCGGCTTCAACGTCCCGTTGCTGCGCGAGGAGATCACCGAGAATCTGCCGGTCCGGCTCAAGGCGCTGATCATCCTCAAGACGTCTATGCTCAACGGCTGCGCCCATTGAATCAGTCACAACGTAACGCTCGGTCGGGGGTTGGGTTTTGAAGATTCATTGGTCGAGGCGCTGGAGGGTGACTTCCAGGCGTCCGACGAGTTCACGGCCGCGGAGAAGGCGGCCATCAAATGGGCCGAGGTGCTGACGGAAATGACCTATCGGGGCCAGAATCCCGAGGCGATGCCGGAGTTGAAAAAGCATTTCAACTCGGCACAAATCGTTGAAATCACAATGATTTCCGGGTTTTTCAATTTCTGGAACCGGTTCACCGACGGTCTGCAGATCGATATCGAAGATGCACCGGTGATGAACAAATTCGCCAAGTCGGCGACGATCGATCCCGCCGACTATGTCGCCTATATGCGCGACTGCTGGTGGAACCATGAGGATGGCGAAGACGGGTCCACGAAGGGCTAGGCCGCATCCGCCACGGCCGATCACACAGGGGGAAGTAACATCATGGCAAAGATGACCGGCGCCCAGGCGATGGCGCGCATGCTCGATGATTACGGGGTCACGCATATTTTCCACGTGCCCGCGATTCTGCGCCGGACCATGGTCGAGCTCGAGGCGTCGACGGCGATCGCCCGGGTGCGCACCCATGGCGAGAAGTCGGCCGCTTACATGGCCGACGGCTATGCGCGGGCTTCGCGCCGGCCCGGCATCTGCATGGCCCAGACGGTGGGCGCGCTGAACCTCGCCGCCGGCCTGCGCGATGCCTGGCTCGCACATTCGCCGGTGATCGCCATGACCGGCGGGCGCGATCCCGCCACGAAGTTCCGCAAGGTCTATCAGCAGAATGACGACGTGCCGGTGTTCGATGCCGTGACCAAGTTCAACGCCACAGTCGATTCCGTCGAACGCTTCCCCGACATGCTGCGTCAGGCGTTCCGGGTGGCGGTGTCGGGAACGCCCGGGCCGGTGCATCTCCAGTTCCGGGGCAACGAGGGGCAGATGGATGTCGAGGAGGCGGATATGGAACCCCTCGTCGAGGCCGCGTTCGCCCAGGTCCCGCCGTTTCGCCCCGAGCCGGACGACGCCAGCGTGCAGCGGGCCGTCGAGGTGCTGCAGGCCGCCGAACGCCCGGTGATCGTCGCGGGCGGCGGCGTGCGCTGGTCCGAGGCGGGGGCGGCGGTGGTTGCGCTTGCGGAAAAACTCCACATCCCCGTGGCCACGTCGCTGAACGGCAAGGACTCGATTCCCGGCACCCATCCCTTGAGCGTGGGGGTCGTGGGCACCTATTCGCGCGGGTCCGCCAACCAGGTTGTGATGGAGGCCGATCTCGTCTGCTTCATCGGCACGGAGACCGGTGGCATGACCACCCATTTCTGGAAGGTGCCGGCGCTCGGTACCCGGGCGATCCAGATCGACATCGACCCCGAGGCGCTCGGCCGGAATTACATGCTCGATGCCGCCGTCCTCGGCGATGCCAAAGTCACCGTCGAACGCATGGTGGCGCGCGCCGATGCCGCGACGGCAGCCGGCCGCACCGACTGGGTCAGCCAGGCCCGCGGACATGTCGGCGGCTGGTATCAGAAGTACAGTGAACTGCTTTCCTCGGAGGAGGCACCGACCCGGCCGGAGCGCATCTGCAGCGATCTGTCCAGGCATCTGCCCGAGGACGCGTTCGTCGTCGTCGACACCGGGCATGCCGGCATGTGGATGGGCGGTATGTTCGATCTGCAGGTGCCGACCCAAAGCTATATCCGCTGCGCCGGGCATCTGGGTTGGGCCTTCTCGGCGGCGATTGGCGCCCAGTGCGGTGTGCCGGACCGGCCCGTCGTCTGTTTCACCGGCGATGGCGGCTTCCTCTATCACGTGGCCGAAATCGAAACGATGGTACGTTGGAATATCCCGGCGGTGATCGTCGTGAACAACAACCATTCCGGCAACCAGTCCAAGCTCGGCTACGACCAGGTCTATGGCGGCAAGCAGACCGAGCAGGCACAGGAATTGTGGGTCTGGACCGATGTGAATATCGCGAAGGTTGCCGAGACGTTCGGCGCCCAGGGTCTCCGGGTCGAAAAGCCGTCGGAATTCGCGCCGGCACTGGAGAAGGCGATCGCCTCGCGGCGGCCGACGATCATCGACGTTGTGACCGATATGGACGCGCAGGCGCCGCTGCCGATCGGCTAGGGGGAGGAAACCCATGTCTGAAGAATTGCCAATGACACCGATCCGTCGCGTGGTGACGGGTCATGACGCGCAGGGCCGCTCGACGATCGTCTGGGACGGGCAGGCACCGAACGCCGGCAACGCCGCGCTTGCGGCCCGCACCCACTGCACGAATATCTGGGTCTGGGACGGGTCGCCGCTGGCGCTGGCCGGCACAACGGACGAGGGTGACACGCCTTATGAGTTCCCCGGGCCGCGCGGCGGCGGCCATGTGCGCGTCGTCGAGACGCTGGCCTGCCCGGAGGGTTACGATCCGGCGACCGATCCGGACGCGACGACGCCACACGACCCCAGGCCGCGTCCCAGCAATCGCAGCTGGGACCGGGGCGGCAAGAACATCTATTCGGCGGGCATGCACAAGACCCAGTCGGTGGACTTCGGGATCATGCTCGCGGGCGAGCGGGAGCTGATCCTCGATGATGAGACGTTGCTGATGCAGCCCGGCGACATCGCGATCCAGGTCGGTGCTTGGCACAACTGGTCGTCGCCCCGCCTCGGCTGCGTCATGGCCTTCGACATGATCGACGCGGAATTCGTCGATGGGATCGACGGGCTGGTCCAGGGCGATGACCCGGTGGTCAAACAGCCGGCGGGTTTTGAATTCCCCGAGGGTGTCCGGCCGGCGCGCCGGATCGTCACCGCCGATCGGGCGCCGGGGCGCTCCAGCCTCATTTCCGACGGGCCGGCACCCGATGTGCGGTTTGATCCCGCGCGGCCGGGTTTCGCCTCGGCGCGGCTCTGGGTGATCGATCAGAACCCCGCGAAGATCGTGTTGGAGACCCTGCACCTGCCCCACACCATCGAGCCGCCGGAAAAAGGCTCGGTCTGCCGCGTCGTGACCCATCCGCCCGAGGCGGACTGGGCCGGCACGGTCGGCGCGGCGGAGGTTGCGGCGTATTTCGCATCCATGGGCTCACCGGGCGCGTCCACCTATGCACCCACCGCGCCGCATCCCTATATGCAGAAGACCGAGACGCTGGATTTCTGCTTCATCCTGGACGGCGAAATCGACCTGGTGCTCGACACGGGGGTCGTCGCGTTGAAGGCCACCGATGTCGTGGTCCAGCGCGGCACCAATCATGCCTGGCGCAACCGGTCATCGGCACCCTGTGTCATGGCGGTCGCGTCCCATGACGGGGCTTACGAGGCCGATGTCTAACTGAGTCTGTCCGGCGTGCGGCGCCGCAGCCGCTACCACTCTTCGGGTGCGTCGATCAGCGGGTTTGGCTGAGCCATTTTTCGTAGCGCGGCCTGGTCGTGGATATGGATTCTGGTCCGGCTGTTGCGCACACCGGATGCCTCGAGCGTCTTGAATGCGCGCGAGAGATTCTCCGGCGTCACGCCCAGATAGGACGCCAGCAGACGCTTCTCGAACGGCAGGATGATTTCCCCGCTCGCACCCTGCTGCGCGTGGATCACCAGAAGATAGTTTGCGAGCCGTTCGGCCGCGGTCCGGAGTTTCTGGTTCTTGACGGTTTTGACCATGGTGCGGAATCCGCGCGCCAGCTCACGCACCATGGCCTGGCAGAAGGCGGTGTCGGTTTCCATCGTGTCGCGGATCAATCCCGCGGGGATCATGAGGATGCGCGAGCTTTCCAGGGTGCGCGCCGACATCAGGTAGACCATGTCTTTCAGGACAGCCGCCAGGATGAAAGCCGTGACCGGCTGGACGATCGCGACGGTTGTCTCGCGGCCGTTTCCCGCCGCATACAGCTCGACCGAGCCCTCCACGACCACATGCAGGAAGTCGGCCGAGTCGCCCTCGGATATCAGGTGAACCCCTGTGGGGAATTGCTGGAGATAGGAAATCGGGGCCAGGCGATCGAACGCGGCATCGTCCATCGTGGCGAAGAGGGGCAGGCGGCGCACACGCTCCAGATCTTGATCACGCATTCTCGTTGCCTTTGCTGAGCAGCTGCGCCCCAGTCGATAACGTTTGATAATTATCAATTATAACGATGGCTTTGCGCAAGTGAGAATAAATACAACATCAATTACATGACAAGAACACGACAGGCCGAAATATTATTGGAAATATCGAATTAGTACTTGATCCATATCAATAACGACAAATCCGTAAGGGTATTAAATGTTTACGTAGATTGAGGGTGTGGGATGGATCGAGTTTTTCGCATGTGCCGTTTCTTTTCAGTGAATAGGGAATTTGGGGGATGAAAGATCTGACGGGGGTGACCCGCACGGACCAATACCGCGCGCTTGGACTCAGCACGACGGCCTTTACCGTCTGCTTTGCGGTCTGGACGATTTTTTCGATAATCGGTGTTCAGATTAAGGAAGATCTCGGACTATCCGAAACCCAGTTCGGCCTGTTGGTGGCGACACCGGTGCTGACGGGCTCGATCAGCCGCATCTTCCTCGGTGTGTGGACCGAGCAGTATGGCGGCCGTCTGGTTTACACGCTGCAGATGCTGATCACGGCCGTGTGCACCTGGCTCCTGTCATCGGTGCAGACCTACGAGATTTTCCTGGTCGCGGCGTTGGGGGTCGGCCTCGCGGGCGGCTCCTTCATCGTCGGCGTGGCCTACACCTCGCAATGGTTCGAGAAAGAACGTCAGGGCACGGCCCTCGGGATCTTCGGTGCCGGCAATGTCGGCGCGGCGGTGACCAACTTCGGCGCGCCGTTCCTGGTGATCGCGCTCGGCTGGGAGCAGACCGCGCAGGTCTATGCGGTCGTGCTGGCGATCATGGCGGTGGTGTTCTTCCTGACCAGTAAGGACGATCCGAGCCATCGCGCCCGCAAGCTGTCGGGCGAAAAGCCCGTCTCCGCGGCCATGCAGCTGGCGCCGTTGAAGAACCTCCAGGTCTGGCGTTTCTCAACCTACTACTTCTTCGTGTTTGGCGGCTTCGTCGCGCTGGCGTCCTATCTGCCGCGCTTTTATGTCGGTGCATACGGCTTGGAACTGGCGGCGGCCGGTGGCCTCGCGGCGCTCTATTCGATGCCCGGATCGGTGTTTCGCGCGCTGGGCGGATGGATGTCGGACAAGTGGGGTGCGCGTTCGGTGATGTACGCGACCTTCCTTGTTTCGCTCGCCTGTCTCTTTGTCATGAGTTACCCGGAAACCCGCTACGTGGTCGAAGGTATCGAGGGGCCGCTCGAGTTCCAGATCGGCATCAGCCTGCCGGTGTTTGTCGGCCTGACGATCATCCTCGGTTTCATGATGTCGCTGGGCAAGGCGGCCGTCTACAAGCACATCCCGGTTTACTACCCGAACAATGTCGGCGCCGTCGGCGGCCTGGTGGGCATGATCGGCGGTCTCGGCGGATTCTTCCTGCCGATCGCCTTCGGGGTTCTGAATGACTGGATCGGCGTGTGGACCAATTCGTTCATGCTGCTGTTCGTGCTCGTGCTTATCAGCACGGTGTGGATGCACGTGGCCATCCGTCTCATGGAACGCAGGAAATACCCGGAACTCGCCAGGGAAACATATCTCAGCGACGTTCCGGAACAGGACATTCCGTAGGCGCACCGCACACGGGGTTCATGTCGCCGCATCGCATGCGGCAATGGGGAGAATTTGAATGGCCAGGAATTTGACGGACTGGAATCCCGAGGACGAATCCTTCTGGGCATCCGAGGGCAAGGGGATCGCCACGCGCAACCTCTGGATTTCCATCCCGTGTCTGCTGTGCGGATTTGCCGTGTGGCTGTACTGGGGCATCATTACGGTCCAGATGATCAATCTCGGCTTTCCCTTCAGCAAGGCCGAGCTGTTCACGCTGGCGGCCATTGCCGGGCTGACGGGCGCGACTCTGCGTATTCCATCGTCCTTCTTTATCCGTATCGCCGGCGGCCGGAACACGATCTTTCTGACCACGACGCTGCTGATTGTCCCGGCGGCGGGTGCCGGCTGGCTGCTGCAGGATGCGAACACGCCGCTCTGGCAGTTTCAGGTGATGGCGCTTCTGTCGGGCATCGGCGGCGGCAATTTCGCCTCATCGATGTCGAACATCTCCTACTTCTACCCGAAGCGCATCCAGGGCTACTCGCTGGGCATGAATGCCGGGCTGGGGAACTTCGGCGTCACAACGATGCAGATTCTGGTGCCGCTGGTCATGACCGCGGGCATCTTCGGCGGTGAAGCGCTGATCCTGCAGAACACCTCCGGCACCCTGATCGGCAAGATTCCGGCCGGCACCGAGACCTATATTCACAACGCCGGCTACATCTGGGTGGCGATCCTGGTCCCGCTTGCGATCGCGGCCTGGTTCGGGATGAACAACATCACCGCCGAACATGTCTCGCCCGGGCTGGGGTCCACCCCGGCGGCCTTTGTCAAAATACTGGGCATGCTGCTGATCGGCTTTATCTTCGCGACCCTGGGCCTGTGGCTGATGCTGCCCGCGTCTGCCGGCGGATCGGGGATCGAGCTCAGCAAGTGGATCGTCTTGCCGCTGGTCATCGCCGCGACGGTCTTCGCCTTGCGGCTTATCCCGGGCGGCATCGGGAAAAATCTCGCCCAGCAGTACAAGATCTTCAACAACAAGCACACCTGGGCGATGACGGTCATCTACACGATGACCTTCGGGTCGTTCATCGGCTACGCCGCGGCTTTCGGGCTGTCGATCAAGGTCGTGTTCGGCTTCCAGCATCTCATGGTCGATGGGGTCCTGACCCACAGCACGGTCAATGCAAATGGCCCGAGTGCGTTGATGTATGCCTGGACGGGGCCGTTCATCGGGGCGCTCATCCGGCCGATCGGCGGCATGATCGCCGACAAGATCGGCGGCGCCAAGGTGACCCAGATCATCTCGATCGTGATGGTCGCCTGTGCGCTGGGCGTCGCCTACTTCATGAAGCAGGCCTACGCCTCGCCCACGCCCGAGGATCATTTCGTTCCGTTCCTGATCCTGTTCCTCATCCTGTTCGCGGCGACCGGTATCGGCAACGGGTCGACATTCCGGACCATCGCCGTCGTCTTCGACAAGGTCCAGGCGGGCCCGGTGCTGGGGTGGACATCGGCCGTCGCGGCCTATGGCGCCTTCATCATTCCTCAGGTCTTCGGCGAGCAGATCAAGGCCACGACACCGGAGTTCGCGCTCTACGGCTTCGCGATTTTCTACGGCGTATGCATCTGCATCAACTGGTGGTTTTACCTGCGCCCCAACGCCTATGTGAAGAATCCCTAGGCCCCCAAGAAGGACGTTACCCATGAGCCATCTTCTCGATCGCCTGAATTTTTTCGGCAAGAAGACCGAGCGTTTTTCCGACGGGCACGGCGTTAAAACCGCCGAGAGCCGGGGCTGGGAGGATGCCTATCGCAACCGCTGGCAGCATGACAAGATCGTGCGTTCGACCCATGGCGTGAACTGTACGGGCTCGTGCTCGTGGAAGATTTACGTCAAGGGCGGCATCGTCACCTGGGAGACCCAGCAGACCGACTATCCCCGCACCCGGCCCGAGCTTCCCAACCATGAGCCGCGGGGCTGCTCGCGGGGCGCCAGCTACAGCTGGTATCTGTATTCCAACAACCGGCTCAAATATCCGCTCGTCCGTTCGCGCCTGATCAAGCTCTGGCGCGAGGCCCGGGCGACGATGAACCCCGTCGCGGCCTGGCGCTCGATCGTCGAGAACCCGGCCAAGCGGGCGTCGTATGTGAAGATACGCGGGCATGGCGGGTTCGTGCGCGCGGAATGGGACGAGGTGACCGAGATCGTCGCGGCCGCCAACGCCTACACGGCCAAGACCTACGGGCCCGACCGGGTGATCGGCTTCTCGCCGATCCCGGCCATGTCGATGGTGTCCTATGCGGCGGGCTCGCGTTACCTGTCGCTGTTCGGCGGCGTGTGCATGTCCTTCTATGACTGGTATTGCGATCTGCCGCCGGCCTCGCCCCAGACTTGGGGAGAGCAGACCGATGTGCCGGAATCCGCCGACTGGTTCAATTCGGGCTTCCTCATGCTGTGGGGCTCGAATGTCCCCCAGACCCGGACCCCGGACGCGCATTTCTTCACCGAGGCGCGCTATCGCGGCGCCAAGTCCGTGGTCGTCTCGCCCGACTATAGCGAAGCGTCGAAATTCGCCGATCTGTGGCTGCATCCCAAACAGGGCACTGACGCGGCGCTGGCGATGGCGCTGGGCCATGTCATCCTCAAGGAGTTCCATGTCGACCGGCAGTCGGAATATTTCACCGACTATTGCCGCCGCTACACCGACATGCCGATGCTGGTGCGGTTGGTGAAACAGAATGGCCGCTATGTGCCCGAACGGCTGCTGCGCGCGTCGGACTTCGACGGCGAGTTGGACGAGTCCAACAATCCCGAGTGGAAGACCGTCGCGATGGATCGCAATTCCGGCGATGTCGTCGCGCCGCGCGGCTCGGTCGGCTTCCGCTGGGGCGAGAAGGGCAAGTGGAACCTCGAATCCCGCGACGGATCGGGCGCCGATATCGACCTCCTGATGACCGCCATCGCGGACGATGATCATGACGACATCGTCGATGTCGGGTTCCCCTATTTCGGCAACCGTCAGCATGATTACTTCAAAGGCACCGACCATGCCGACGTGCTCGACCGACGCGTCCCGGTCAAGCGCCTGCAGCTCGCCGAGGGCGAGACACTGGTGGCGACCGTGTTCGACCTGTTCCTGGCCAATTACGGGGTCGACCGGGGCCTGGGCGGCGAGAATATCGCGACCTCGTATGACGACAATGTGCCCTACACCCCGGCCTGGGCCGAGGCGATCACCGGGACCCCTGCCGACACCATCGTGCAGGTGGCGCGGGAGTTTGCGGACAATGCGGAGAAGACCGAGGGCCGCTCGATGGTCATCCTCGGGGCCGGTCTCAACCACTGGTACCACATGGACATGAACTACCGGGGCATCATCAACATGCTGGTGATGTGCGGTTGTGTGGGCAAATCCGGCGGCGGCTGGTCGCACTATGTGGGGCAGGAAAAGCTCCGCCCGCAGACCGGCTGGCAACCCCTGGCATTCGCGCTCGACTGGAACCGCCCGCCCCGGCACATGAACTCGACGTCGTTCTTCTATGCCCACACCGATCAGTGGCGCTACGAGAGCCTGAACATCGATGAGATCATCTCGCCGACCGCGCCCGAGGGGACGTGGGGCGGCGCGCTGATCGACTACAACATTCGCGCCGAACGCATGGGCTGGTTGCCCTCCGCACCGCAGCTGAAATCGAATCCGCTTGATGTGGGCCGCGCGATCAAGGAGTCCGGCGAGGACGCCGGGGCCTATGTCGCCGACCGGCTCAAGAGCGGCGAACTCGAGATGTCCTGCGTGGACCCTGACGACCCGGCGAACTGGCCGCGCAACATGTTCGTCTGGCGGTCGAACCTTCTCGGCTCGTCCGGCAAGGGACACGAATATTTCCTCAAGCATCTGCTCGGCACCACCCATGGCGTGCAGGGCAAGGATCTTGGCGAGGATGGTGGCCAGAAGCCCGAAGAGGTCACCTGGCATGACGACGCGCCGGAGGGGAAACTCGATCTTCTGGTGACCCTCGATTTCCGGATGTCCACCACCTGCATGTACTCCGACATCGTCCTGCCGACGGCGACCTGGTACGAGAAGAACGACCTCAACACATCGGACATGCACCCGTTCATCCACCCCTTGTCTGCGGCGGTGGACCCGGTCTGGGAAAGCCGCAGCGACTGGGAGATCTACAAATCCATTGCCCGGAAATTCTCCGAGGTCGCGCCCGAGGTGCTCGGCGTCGAGACCGATGTCGTCACGGTGCCGATCCTGCACGACACCCCGGCCGAGATCGCCCAGGCGACGGATGTGAAGGATTGGAAGCGCGACGAGGTGGCGCCGATCCCCGGCAAAACGATGCCGGCGGTGGCCCTGGTCGAGCGTGATTACCCCAATCTTTACAAGAAGTTCACCGCCGTGGGCCCGTTGCTGGAAAAACTCGGCAACGGCGGCAAGGGGATCACCTGGAACACCGAACATGAGGTGGCGTTCCTGGGCGAATTGAACGGTGTCGTGACCGAGGAGGGGCCGTCCAGGGGCATGCCCAGGATCGAGACCGACATCGATGCGACCGAGGTAATTCTCTCGCTGGCGCCGGAAACGAATGGCGAGGTTGCCGTGAAGGCCTGGTCGGCCCTGTCCGAGAATACAGGCCGCGATCACACCCATCTGGCCCGCTCGAAAGAAGACGAGAAAATCCGGTTCCGCGATGTCCTGGCGCAGCCGCGCAAGATCATCTCGTCGCCGACCTGGTCGGGCATCGAGTCCGATACGGTTTGCTACAACGCCGGCTACACGAACGTCCACGAGCTGATCCCCTGGCGCACGTTGAGTGGCCGCCAGCAGCTCTATCAGGATCATTTGTGGATGCGCGCGTTCGGCGAGGGTTTCTGTGTGTATCGGCCGCCGATCGACACCAAGACGATCAAGCCGGTCATCCAGTCGAAGGACAATGGTGAAAAACAGATCGTCCTGAACTTCATCACCCCCCATCAGAAATGGGGCATCCATTCGACCTACACCGACAATCTGCTGTTGCTGACCCTCTCGCGTGGCGGCCCGATCGTCTGGCTGTCCGAGACCGACGCCCGGCGCGCGGGCATCGCCGATAACGATTGGGTCGAGGCCTACAACGTCAACGGGGCGCTGGTCGCCCGCGCGGTGGTCTCCCAGCGCATCAAGGAAGGCACCCTGTACATGTATCACGCGCAGGAGAAGATCGTGAATGTGCCGGGGTCCGAAGTCACCGGAAACCGGGGCGGGATTCACAATTCGGTCACCCGCGCGGTGGTCAAGCCGACCCACATGATCGGCGGCTACGCCCAGCAATCCTACGGCTTCAACTATTACGGCACGGTCGGCTCGAACCGGGACGAGTTCGTGATTGTCCGGAAGATCGAGAACGTCGACTGGCTCGAAGGGCCGCCCGAAACCGGTCAGGAGGCCGCAGAATGAAGATCCGCGCACAGATCGGCATGGTGCTGAATCTCGACAAATGCATCGGCTGTCACACCTGCTCCGTCACCTGCAAGAATGTCTGGACCAGCCGGGAAGGGGTCGAATACGCCTGGTTCAACAATGTCGAGACCAAGCCCGGCATCGGATTCCCGAAGAACTGGGAAGATCAGGCGCGCTGGAACGGCGGCTGGGTTCGCAAGGCCAACGGCAAGCTCGTCCCGAAGATGGGTTCGAAGATCCACATCCTGGCCAAGATATTCGCGAATCCCGATCTGCCCGAGATCGACGATTATTACGAGCCGTTCACCTTCGACTATGCCCATCTCCAGAATTCGCCCGAGAGCAAGGCGATGCCGACGGCGCGGCCACGGTCTCTGATCACCGGCGAGCGCATGGAGAAGATCGAATGGGGCCCGAACTGGGAAGAGATTCTCGGCGGCGAGTTCGAGAAGCGCTCGAAGGACACCAATTTCGAGAATATCGAGAAGGAAATCTACGGCGCCTTCGAGAGCACCTTCATGATGTATCTGCCGCGCCTGTGTGAGCATTGCCTCAACCCGACCTGCGTGGCCGCCTGCCCGTCCGGCGCGATCTACAAGCGCGAGGAAGACGGGATCGTCCTGATCGATCAGGAGAAATGTCGCGGCTGGCGGATGTGCGTGTCGGGCTGCCCGTACAAGAAAATCTATTACAATTGGGACTCGGGAAAATCCGAGAAATGCACCTTCTGCTATCCGCGGATCGAGTCCGGAGAGCCGACCGTCTGTTCCGAGACCTGCGTCGGCCGCATCCGCTATCTGGGGGTTCTCCTCTATGACGCGGACAAGATCGAAGAGGCGGCGTCCGTACCGGACGAGAAAGATCTCTACGACGCCCAGCTCGGCGTGTTCCTCGACCCCAACGACCCGGAGGTGATTGCCCAGGCGCGCCGCGACGGGGTGCCCGAATCGTGGCTCGACGGTGCGCGCAGATCGCCGGTGTGGAAGATGGCGATGGAGTGGAAGGTGGCCTTTCCGCTGCATCCCGAATACCGGACGCTGCCGATGGTCTGGTATGTGCCGCCGCTGTCGCCGATCAAGACCGCGGCCCAACAGGGAAAGATCGGGGTCGACGGCGACATGCCCGACGTCCGGTCGTTGCGCATTCCGCTGCAATATCTCGCCAACATGCTCACGGCCGGCGACGAAGAGCCCGTGGCGCTCGGCCTGGAACGCATGATGGCGATGCGCGGCTACATGCGTGCGAAGACCATCGACGGGGCGCCCGATATGAGCTTCGCGGACCGTGTCGGGTTAACCGGCGCGCAGATCGAGGAGATGTATCACATCATGGCGATCGCCAATTACGAGGACCGTTTCGTCATCCCCACATCCCATCGTGAGGCCCATGAAGACGCCTTCGATCTGCGGGGCAGTTGCGGCTTCAGCTTCGGCAACGGCTGCTCGGGGGGCGATTCCGAGGTCAACCTGTTTGCCACGTCGGCCCGCAAGAAACCCAGCCCGACGGACGTGTTCTGATGGCTGTGACATACAAAATTCTGTCGGCGCTGCTGTCCTATCCCACCGAGGATTTGCAGGCGGCGGCCGGCAGCTTCGTGCAACTTCTGGACGATGAGGCGCTGCTGCCCGAGGCCGACCGGCAGGCGCTGGTCCGGCTGATCAAACAGATCGCCGGCGAGGATTTGTACGAACTGCAGGAGCGCTACGTGCAGCTGTTCGATCGCACGCGCTCGCTCTCGCTGCATCTGTTCGAACATGTGCATGGCGAAAGCCGGGATCGCGGCCAGGCGATGGTCGACCTGACCGACCTGTACGCGCAGCACGGGCTGGAAATCACCGCCAATGAGCTGCCCGACCATCTGCCCCTGTTCCTCGAATTCCTGTCGACATTGCCGGAAGCCGAGGCGCGCGAACATCTCGGCCAGCCGTTGCACATCGTCGCGGCCCTGCGCGAGCGGCTGATCAAGCGCAAGAGTGTCTACGCCGCCGTCTTCCGGGTGCTGGAGACGCTGGCGCGCGTGGCGCCCGATGCCGCCGCCCTGTCCGCCGTGCTGGCGGAGCCCGAGGATGACCCCGACGATCTCGAGGCCATCGACGCGGAATGGGAGGAGGCGGCCGTCATGTTCGGCCCCGGTGCGCCGGATGACGATTCCTGCCCGCAGGTCTCGGACATGCTGGCCCGCATGGATGTGCCCCCGGGCGCCCCCGCACCGGCCGCCCGGCCGGCCCTCCCGACAGCCCCGTCTGCCGCAGCCCCGACAGCCAACGGTGATCCGTTGGCCGACGGACAATAGGAGCCATCGCAATGGCGGATTTCCTCAACACACTCGTCTTCGGTATCTATCCCTACATCGCGCTGGCGGTGCTCGCGCTGGGCAGCATCATCCGCTACGACCGCGAGCCGTACACATGGCGGTCGGGCTCGAGCCAGCTGTTGCGGCGCAAGCAGCTGATCTGGGGTTCGGTCCTGTTTCATCTCGGGATCCTGGTGATCTTCTTCGGCCATCTGTTCGGCCTGCTCACCCCGATCGAGATCTTCGACTGGATCGGCATCAGCCATGGCTTCAAACAGATGATCGCCATCGTCATGGGCGGCGTGGCCGGCGTCATCGCGCTGGTCGGCGCGACCTTGCTGCTGCACCGCCGGCTCTTCGATGCGCGTGTCCGCGCGACGTCGAGCTTCGCCGACAACTGGATCCTGATCCTGCTCTATCTCCAGCTCGTGCTTGGTCTTGCGACGATCTTCGTCTCGGCGGGGCATCTGGATGGCAGCGAGATGGTGAAGTTCATGTCCTGGGCGCGTGGCATCTTCACCTTCCAGAGCGGTGCCGCCGCCTTCGTGGCCGAGGTGCACTGGATCTTCAAGGCCCATCTGTTCCTGGGGCTGACGATCTTCCTGCTGTTCCCCTTCACCCGCCTCGTGCACATGCTCAGCGCCCCGGTGCGGTATGTCTGGCGGCCGGGCTATCAGATCGTCCGCAGCCGCAGCAGGTCATAGGGCCGGCTGGTCTTGAGGCCGGGGTTCGCCGCCCCGGCGTGACGATGGCCGCGGCGCGCGTTGGGCCGCCGCCGCATGCATCGCGCCCGGTTCCGGCTATGCGTGGCACCATATGGCGTCGTACGCTGTCGACGGGCGCTGTTGGGCGCTGTCCGTCACGGCGCGGGTCTTGGCGGTCTGTCATGTGATGGACGCAATCCCGCGGCGGCAAGGGTGTCATTGACGATGCGACGATCATGACGATGTCCGCGGGTCTGCGCGACCTGCTGACCAATTTCCAATTCGTACGCATCTGGCTGGTCGGCATATTCAGCGGTGTTGCGCGGTGGCTCGAGATGTTGGTCGCGGGCGTCTACGCGTTCGACACGACCGGGTCGCCCTTCCTGGTCGCGTTGCTGGTGATCCTGCGCATGCTGCCGCTGGTGGCCTTCGGCTCCATCGTCGGCACCTTCGCAGATCGCCTGTCCCCGAAAATCTTCATGTGCGTCACCATGTTCGGCGCCATGCTCGTCTCGGGCACCGTGTTCGTGCTTTTCCTCACCGGCCATGATTCCTATTGGCTCGTGGCCTTCGCGTCATTCGTCTCGGGTCTGGTCTGGACCACGGACATGCCGCTGCGCCGGCGCATGCTCGGCGATGTCGCCGGCATGGCGCGCGTTGCACAGGCGATGAGCCTCGATGCCGCCACCAACAATGCGACCCGCATGCTCGGTCCGTTGTTCGGCGGCCTGATCTATCAGTGGCAGGGGGCCAGTGGCGCCTACATGCTCAGTGCGGTGCTGTATGCCGCCTGTGTGGCTATTCTGTTGTTCGTGTCGGCGCGGCTCGTCAATGCCGGTGCGTTGCGGCCCGCATCGCGCGCCCTGGACGATCTGCGGGCGGGCTTTGCCTATGTTGCGCGCAACCATGATGTGCTGCGGATCATGCTGGTGACGATCATTTTCAACCTTTGGGGGTTTCCGTTCCTCGCCATGATTCCGGTGGTCGGCCGCGACGAGTTGCAGGTCTCGGCAAGCATTATCGGCGGGCTGACCGCGCTCGAAGGTGGCGGCGCGTTTCTCGGTTCGCTCATCATCGCCGCGCGCGTGCGCATACCGAGTTATCGGCGCCTCTACTATTTCGGTTTGCTCGGTTATCTGTTCGCCGCCTTCACCGCGGGCTGGATGGTCGATGTGGTGCCCATGGCGCTGGCGCTGGTTGTCGTCGGGTTGTGCGCGTCCGGATTTTCGACCATGCAGTCGACATTGATCTACACCGTGGCACCACCGGAGATGCGCGGCCGCCTGTTCGGTGTGCTGGTGATCTGTATCGGCAGCGGCCTCATCGGATTTGCCAATATCGGCCTCATGGGCGAATGGTTTGGCGGCTCGGCGGCCATGCGCATCGTCGCGGCCGAGGGCTTGGTGCCGCTGCTGATCATCGGGTTCGGTTGGCGTCAGCTTTGGGCGCGCGGCACCTATGACAAGGGCGGGGTCACGACCGTCACCTAGTGCGGGTGTGTGCTCATGCGCAACCCGACGCCCGCGATCGCCACCCAAACAAGGGTCCGCAGGGTCATCGCGCCGACGGTGCGCATCTCGTAAGCGCCGCCCGTCCAGACATGAACGCCGAATGCCGCGAACACGAGCAGCGTCGACACCGCAATGAATGCCGCGAGCCAGACCGACCAACGGGTCGCCAGCAAAAGGCCAGCGCCGGCGACGACATAGGCGAAGCCGGCGCCAAAGTTGAACCAGAGAACGAACGCCACGGCATCACCGGCGGCGGCTTTGGCCGTGGGGCCCCCGAACAGAGCCTGGCCACCGGAAAGGATGGTCAGCAGGCCGAACAGAATCGCGATGACCGCGGCGATCCGAATGCTCAGGGTTGATTTCCTGCTGTTCACGGCCCGGATCCTTCTTCCCGTCCTGCTGATGCTGTCGTCAGGAATCGACAGGTCCCTGCTCGAAAATTGCGGTGGGATTGTCATGATCGAACTTGGCCTCGGGCAACGGTTCCGGAGCGCCGTATTTCTCGGCACCGTCCTGCCAGACCGTGATGGTCACGGCATCGCCCATGCGCGGCGTTCCGGACCATCGCATGTAGACAAAGATGCCGTTGCGGCCGTCATCCGTTCTCTTGCCGCCCATGGCCTGCTCGAAATCGATCTTGTCGGGTTCCGAGGCATGGTTTGCCGTCATCAGCACGGTTGGGCTGTTTGAGCCGGTCTCTATGAAGGCGCAGAAATGTGGGTAGATCATGTAGTTCGCCGCGATACCGTCGACGACGATCTTGTAGGTGTGCGGTGCAAACTCGCTTGTCATTGTCATCTCCATTGCGGGTTCGAACGCTCGGACTGATCAATCGCGGTGCTGCGGTTGGCGTCCGAATTGGACTCGGACCAACGAAATCCGTGCTCTGCCCTTGGCGTTCGGCACTTCATCGGTCTTCGAAGTGCGCTTCAACGCTATGGGGACACGGGATGCCTCCGGGGGCCATGATTCAGATCAACAGGTGGTGCGGCGTCTCACGCCCGGGCGGTCGTCTCTCTCGGCGGTCGTGTTGCGTGGCGCGGCACTGATCACGCTGAGGACGAGCTTGAGCCCGCTTCCCGTAATGGCGCGCGCGCTGAGAAGGGTGGTGCCGCCTTCGGTTTGGGCGTTCCGTTCGCCGCGTATCTGGCGCATTCTGGGTCAGACTTTCGCGATAACGAATGTATATCGCCATGTGCCGGAGATTGATGCGTCATGCCGCCCAGGACCAACCCGCCCAAAACCCACCTGCCGCGAACCAACCCGCTGAAGCTCAACAAGCTGCAGCTGCGCACGCTGGCCCTGTTGCAGGTGCTGGCGGAAGATTCGGGCACCACCGACCCGGACAGCGGCGCGGTCGCGATAACGCAACTTCCGCAGGTGCATGGCGACCATGTCCATGTCGGCCCGTTCACCGTCAGCGGACGGGATGCCAGCGGCTTCGCGAATCCGGCGGTCTGGGTGGCCCTGGCGCGCAAGGGACTGGCGCGCCACGATGCGTCCGGCACCGTGTTGACGGCCGATGGTGTCGCCTACGACACCGGGCTTGCCGACCGCCTGACCGTGCCCTCCGATCACTAGGCGGGGCCGCCGGACCATGCGGCCGGCCCCGTTGAACCACTGGGCCGCGCCGACGGGGTTTATCGGTTGGCGGCCGCGGCCTCGATCTCGTCCACCGTGTAGCGCGCCGTGATGTGCTGCGGGCAGTTCCAGTCGAACGCCGCGACATTGATCAGGACACCGCGCTCGACCCGGGCGCGATAGTCTGGCAGCGCCAGCTTCTTGAGCGCGGCCCGTTCTTCGGGCGTGCCGTCTTCTCCCACGAAGCGCGCATGACCCAGAATTTTCAGGCGCTGCCGGTTGGGATAGTCCACCAGGATCAGCGACACCCGGTTGTCATTCATCAGATTTCCGGTGCTGACATACTGTTTGTTGCCCTGGAAATCGGCGAAGCCGATCGTGTCGGCATCCAGCACCCGCAAAAACCCGGCGGGACCGCCGCGATGCTGCACATAGGGCCAGCCCGTCTCGCTGACGCTCGCCATGTAGAAGCTGTCGCGTTCTTCCAGGAACGCCCACTCCCGCGGGCCGAGGTCATGGCCGGGGCCGTCCATCCGGGCATAGCTGGCCCGGCTTCCGGCCGCCTCCTGGAGTTCCTTGACGGTCGGCGTGAAGGCGATATCGGCGAAGCTCTGCATGTTCATGGCGCGTTTCCTTCCGGTTGGGGGCCGGTCCCGGGCGTGACTGCGGCCCGGGACCGGTGTGTGCGGTAACTAGGCCGCGTGGCGCAATTCGATCTTGGGAAAATCGATATCGACCTGGGCGGCTTTGCCGATCAGGTTGGTGAACAGGTTCAGCGCCACATGGGTGATGATCTCCACGACCTCCTCGTCGTCATGACCGGCGGCCCGCACGGCGTCGAGCTCGGCCTGGGTGACGTCGCCGGTGTTCTCGACCAGCGCCCGGGTGAAGGCGAGGGCCGCGGCGGCCTTCGCGTCCGACGAGGTTCCCGCGCGATTGGCCAGTATCTCGTCATTGTCGAGCCCGGCCTTGCGGCCCAGCGCGGTGTGGGCCGAGACGCAATACTGGCAGGCATTCTGCTCGGCCACCGCCAGCGCGATGCGCTCGCGGGTCAGCGGGTCGAGCGCGCCGTCATGGGCGACCGCGAAGAGGCCGAGGAACCCGTTGAGGGCGGCGGGGGAGTTGGCCAGCACGCGGATGAAGTTCGGTACCGCGCCGAGGGATTGTTCCACCGATTGCAGGAGCTCTCCGGCGCGGCCGTTGGCGGTCTGGGGGTCGATCTGAGGGATGCGGGACATGGGCTTTTCCTTGGTTTGGTGATGCCGCGACGGGTCGTCTTCGGCGCTGCCCAATAGATACGATCCAACGTATGTGGAAATAATATGGAAAATATGGAATATATTATTCCTTTAAAAGAAATAGTGGACCCGCAATGGATCGCCTGCGTGAGATGGAAGTGCTGGTCGCGGTGGTCGAGGCGGGCAGCTTCGTCGGCGCCGCCACCCGGCTGGGAGCCTCGCCGCCGGCGGTCACCCGCGCGGTCGCGTCTCTGGAAGACCGTCTCGGCGTCCGCCTGCTCATTCGCACCACCCGCGCACTGCGCCTGACCGATGCCGGGGCCCGGTTCGTCGAACATGCGCGCCGTCTGCTGGCCGATATCGAGGATGCCGAGCGCGACGCGCTGGGCGAGGCGGGCGAACCGTCGGGCCACCTGACCCTGACCGCGTCGCTCACCTTCGGGCGGATGGTGCTGGCGCCAGTGGTGACGGCCTTCATGGCGGCCTACCCGAAGGTGACGGCATCGGTGCGGTTGCACGACCGGGTCGTCGACCTGCTCGACGAGGGCATCGACGTGGCCGTGCGGATCGCCGAGTTGCCGGATTCGAGCCTGGTCGCGCGGCGGGTGGGCGAGGTGCGCCGCCTGCTGGTTGCCGGCCCCGGTTATCTGGCGAAGCATGGCACGCCCGAGGCCCCGGCCGAGCTGAAGGATCATGCGATGATCGCCTTCACCGGGCTGATGTCCGGCCATGAATGGCGCTACGCTGCCGGCGGCCGCACGCGGACGATTGCGATCACGCCCCGGCTGGAGATCAACGACGCGCTCGCCGCACTCGCGGCGGCCGAGGCCGGGGAGGGGATCACACCCGCCCTGTCCTACATGACGGCGAACGCGGTGGCGGCGGGCCGGCTGGTGCCGGTTCTCGGGGATTGGGCGCCCGCGCCTGTGCCGGTGCATCTGGTCCACCAGCAGGGACGCCTGGTCCCGCCGAAGGTCCGCGCTTTCATGGATTTCGCGGCACCGCGGTTGTCTGCCGCGTTGGGCGATCTCGCGACGGATTAGGCCGGGCCGATGCGCGCCCGCTGCGAATCCTGTTCGATCTCGCGCAACAGGTCGCGCAGGTCGCTCGAGGCCTCCACCGCGACATGTTCGCGATACTTCTCGGGCCGGTGGGCGCGCAGCAGGAACATCAGCAGCCGGTCGGAATAGCGCGTGATCACGTCGATCCGCTTGCCGTGATAATGCACCGGCTCCTCCACGCCTTCGATGGCGCGGCGCATCGCCTCGCCTTCCAGCGCCTCGATGCCCGCCTCCACGGCCTCGTCCCACAGTTCGGCGAATTCCGCGTCCTCGCGGCGCAGCGCATAGAGCCGGTGGCGCGAAACACCCGCCTCGTCGATGGCCAGCGGGATGCTGCCGGTCCGGGCGAGCCGTTCGAGGAAGCGCAGCCGTGCGGTCTTGGGTATCTGGATCATCATGCACCTTGTTTGGGGTCGGCCTACGAAAACGCCCGCGGAGGAGATATCTCCCGCGGGCGCAGCATTTCGATACTGAATTTCGTGCACGCTAGTCCGGGTTCGCCCGGCGGCGCAAATCCGAAGCGCAGGACGCTGAATCGTCGAACGCGACGGCTTCGATCGACCGGTGTGGCCGGTTAGCCCGGCATCCGGGGGAAGCCCTTCAAATCCGGGTCGATCGGTGTGGATTCAATCTTGCTGTCCAGGAAGACGTTGACGGACGGCCTGACTTCGGAGGTCTGGTCGAGCGTGCCGGCCCGGATGCTCGTGACCTTCGGGCGGCCGCTGTTCCGGCCGAACAGCTGCGAGCCACAGTCGGGACAGAAATGCTTCTCGATGTCCGCGCCGCTGTCGGCCTTGTGCCGATATATTTTTGGTGTGCCGGTGACGTGGATCGCGTCTTCGTCGACCATGACGAGCGTGCCATAGGCCGCACCCGTGGCCGCGCGGCAATCGCTGCAATGGCAATTGGCTGTGCGGATGATTTCGGTGTCCATGCTGAAACGGATGTTTCCGCACAGGCATTTTCCGGAAAGCTTCGGCATGTGTGGGCCCTGATCCGTTTCGATATGTGTGCGGGAATCCCCGCGACGCCTCAGTCGTAGAACGCGATGGTCCGGGTCTCGATCGACTGGCGGGGTGCCGCGTCGGCCGGGCTTGTCGGGTCGTCGAAGGCGGTGTGCGCGGTCCAGCGTGCCCGGTCGGTCTCGGTGTCGTAGCATTTGAGCAGGATCAGCTCGTCGGGCTCCATGCGCGGGAAATACACCCAGCGGTGGGCCGGGTTGTATTTGGTGCGGTGGATCTCGCCGACCCGGTCGTCATATTTCAGATCCATCAGGATCATGTCGCCCTCGGCGATCGACTGGGCGTCGCAGATCCCCAGCGGGGCCTCCTCGACCGCGCCGCTGATCGAGCGCCAGACATTCACATAGACATAACGCTTGCCCAGCGCGGCCTCGGCCTCGTCGGGCGGCAGCAGGTCGCGCACCCGCTGGGGGCCGGACTTGTCGGTGTAGTCATTGTGGACCACCCGCACGGGCTCGCGCAGCTTCTTCGTGGTCCGCATCTCCTCGTCGGCCACCCGCAGCGTGTGATCGAAGACGATGACCCGCGACGCGCCGGTCGCCTCGGCGACGATCCGCTCGACCTCGGGATTGTAGACCGTCTCGATCTGGCCCTTGTCGAGGAAGTCGGTGACCGCGGTCGGCCGGTTGTGGAACTCGAACCCGTTGCCGTCGAGGGTCAGCGCGCCGGCCACGGAGCGCCCGTCATAGATCGGCACCGTGCGGTGGTCGGGGGTCTCGTCGCGCTTGTTGGATTCGCCGTAGGGCGAGATATAAGTGACCGGCTTGATGCCGTTGTCGACCACGTAGTTCACCGAGGCCTCGATGAAGGGCAGGTCGATTGTGTCGTAGGCCGGTTGCGTCATGGGACGTCTCACGATTGGTTGTGCGGTTGTGGGTATCAAATAGGTTCCGGTGGCCGCCTGTCGAGCGGATTTTGCCCCGCCATGTTCCGGCGCCTTGCTGCGCGGGGCTTTTCATGGCCTTCGACATGGCGTTCGATGGGGCCAACAGGTAAACCGGAGCACCATGGAAGACACCGATATCCTGATCGCCGGCGGCGGGCCGGTCGGCCTGATGGTCGCGCTGGAACTCGCGCGCTTCGGCGTCCGGGCGATCCTGGTCAACGACGGCACCGAGACCGCGCTGCATCCCAAGGCGAACGCGATCAATGCCCGCTCGATGGAGCATCTGCGCCGCCACGGCATCGCGCCGGCGCTGCGCGCGGCGGCCCTGCCGACCGATTATCCGACCGATGTCGTCTACGTCACCCGGCTGACCGGCCGCGAGCTCGCCCGCCTCCACATGCCGTCCAGCGCCGACGCCGTGGCCGAGGCCCGCGCGGGCGCCAGCCCCTATGACTGCGCCGAGCCGCCCCATCGCTGTTCGCAGATCTATCTCGAGGCGATTCTGCGTGACGCCGCCCAGGCGCGGCCGACCGTCGATCTGCGCTTCGGGCACAGGCTCGAGGAATTCCGCCGCGCCGATGGCCGGGTCGTGGCCGTCATCCGCGATCTCGAGGCCGACAGCATCTACGAGATATCGGCGGCCCATCTGGTGGGCGCCGACGGCGGACGCAGCACGGTGCGCCGCCGGCTCGGCATTCGCTACCTGGGCGATGGTGGGGTCGCGCGCGAGATGATGGGCGGCGCGATGATGGCGACCCTGTTCCGCGCGCCGCGCGATGCGGGCTGGCTGACGATCGACCCGGCCTGGCAATATTGGGTGGTCGCGGCCGATCTGCGTGGCGTGTTGATCGCCGTCGACGGGGCCGACCTGTTCACGCTGCTGACGCGCATCCCCGATGACGTCGACCCGGCGACCATCGACGACCGCGCGCTGATCGATCAGGCGGCGGGCCGGCCGGTCGATGCGGAGATCATCCTGCGCCAACCCTGGACCGCGGGCCATGAGCTGCTGGCGGAATCCTTCGGCGGCGACCGGGTCTGGCTGGTCGGCGATGCGGCCCATCTGTTCACGCCGACGGGCGGGCTCGGCATGAACACGGGCATCGACGACGCGGTCAATCTCGCCTGGAAGCTCGCCGGCGAGGTGCAGGGCTGGGGCGGGCCGAACCTGATGGCCAGCTACGAGGCCGACCGGCGGCCCGTCGGCGCGCGCAATCTCGCCTTCGCCCGCGGTTTCGCGGAATCGGTCGGCACCTTCGCGGTGGACCCCGGCGTCGATGAAGAGACTGCGGCGGGCGCGGCGGAACGCGCGCGGCTCGGCGCCCATCTGGCGCATCACAGCGCGCGCGAGTTTATCGTGCCCGGGATCGCGCTCGGCGTGCGCTATGACGCCTCGGCGCTTGTCTGGGACGACGGCGCGCCGGCGCCGCCCGACGATGCCCATGAGTATATGCCCACCGCCCGGCCCGGCCATCGCGCGCCCCATGTCTGGCTGGCCGATGGCGATGCCTTATGTGACCGGTTCGCGGACGGGTTCACCCTGCTGCGCACCGACCTCTCGGCCGACCCGTCGGGCCTGGTCTATGCGGCCGGGGACGCGGGCCTGCCCCTGGCGCTGCTCGATCTCGATGAGGTCGCTGTCGCGAAGCGCTACCGGGCCGCGCTCGTCCTGATCTTCCCCGACGGCCATGTGGCCTGGCGCGGCGAGACGCTGCCCGCCGATTGCGCGGCGCTGATCGACCGGGTCCGCGGCGCCTGACCTGAGTCCCTAGACTGCCGCGCTCGGGCGTGCCTTGACCGCGTCGAACCAGCGCCGGGCGTTCGCGGCATCCTCGGGCAGGGTGAGCTTCAGCCAGCCGGCGAACTCGACCGTCACGAAGGCCATGATGTCGGCGGCCGAGAAGGCGTCACCGGCGAGATATTTTCGGTCCGCCAGCGTGTTGTCCAGCAGCGCGAAGAAATGCCCGACCCGGAGCCGGCCCCGTTCGGCCAGCGCGGGGATCTGCGCGTAGTTGTGGGGACCCGTCAGCGCCCGGTCGGCCAGGCGTTTGGCGGCGTTGCGCAGCCCCTCGCCGACGGCGAGGAAGCCTTCCTGTTCGGCCCGCCACACCCAGTCCGCGACGGCGGCCTTCTCACCCGCGTCGCGGCCCAGCAGGACCGGCTCGGGATGGGTCTCCTCCAGGTAACGCCAGCAGCCCTGGCTCGTGAAGAAGCGCTGGCCGTCGTCGGTCTCCAGCACGGGCACGGTGCAGAACGGGTTGATGGCGCGGAACGCATCGCCCATCTGTTCCTGCGCGCCCAGATTGACCTCGACGGTCTCGATCGCGTCGCTCAGGCCCTTCTCGGCGATGAACATGCGCACCAGGCGCGGGCTGGGCGCGGTCGCGCAATCATAGAATTTCATGGGTGCATTCCTCTGGATGTTCGCCGGCGGGAGCTTAGGCGCAACCGGGTGCGGGGTTCAATCGCCGGTCATGCCTTGCCCGTCAGCTTTTGACCGGCCAGTGATCGTCCACCCGCACCGCCTCGTCTTCGCCCGGCCAGGGCGGCATGGTCGTCAGCACAAACCGCAACGGTTCGTCGCCAATGGTACGGAACTGGAAATGGGTGCCGAGCGGGATGGTCAGCGCGGTGCCGGCCGTGACCGGGGTCACCGCTTCACGGCCATCAAACGACCGCCAGACCTCGCCCGCGCCCGACAGGAAGTACCAGATCTCCTCGACCGTCCGATGGCGGACCGCCAGCGAGGTCGCGCCCGGCGGCAGGGTGCAATGGGCGAATGTGCCGCCCGGCCGTTCCCCCATCACGCGGATCTCCGACCCGTCGGGCGCGATGGCGTCGACCTTTTCTCCGAGCTGCTTGGTTTCGAAACGCATGCGTGCTCCCCGGTGGATGGCCTGCGCCGAGATGTGCAGCACCGCGCCCGCGGGCGTCAAGTCACGCGGGGCGGAGTGGGCGCGCGGCTATTCGCCGCCGATCGTGTCCTGCAGCCCGCGATCGAAGTCGCGCAGCTCGAGTTCGGTCTTGCCGTCGTCCGTGGTGCCGGTCCCGGCACAGGCGCTCAGCGCCAGCAGGGACAAAAGGGCCGCGCCCAGCAGCAGGGGGCGGCGGGTTTTCGGGTCTTGGTGTATCGGGTTTTTCATCATGGGTAACAGGTGGGATGCGGCGGGGAGGAAAACCAACCACGGATTTGTGAGGCGTCCTTGATCGCAGCACAGCAGCCTGTGACGCCGTGGAACGCCTGTGTTTCCAGCCATGACCGCCGGTTTCACAAAAATACACTGGACTCTGACATTTTATGACGTAGTTATATGTTGAATAATGTAATACACATAAAAATAGTGTTATAATATGGAAAACCTGCCGCTCTTCTTCCGCCTGCGCGCGCGCCCCGTCCTTCTGGTCGGCGCCGGCGAAGCCGCCGTCGCGAAGGCCCGCCTGCTGCATGCGGCGGGTGCGGAAGTCCGCGTCGTGGCACCCCACGGGCTCGATGCGTTCGCGGATTGGGCCGACGCGGGGGTGGTGCGTTGGGACCGCCGCATCTTCGATCCCGCCGACGTCGCGGGCATGACCCTGGTGGTCGGCGCCACCGGCGACCGCGACGCCGACACAGCCATCGCCGGCGCCGCGAACGCCGCCGCGATCCCGGTCAACATCGTCGACCGGCCCGATCTCTCCTCCTTCATTGTCCCGTCGATCGTCGATCGTTCGCCGGTCACCATCGGCATCTCCACCAACGGCGCGTCGCCGGTCCTGGCGCGGCGCCTGCGCGAACAGATCGAGACGCTGTTGCCGGCCAATCTCGGACGGCTGGCAAGTTTCCTCGACAGTTTCCGCAGCGCGGTGAAGGCCAAGGTCGATGGTTTCGATGCCCGCCGCCGCCTGTGGGAGGACATCATCGACGGTCCGATCGCGCGCGACGTGCTGGCCGGCCGCGAGACGGCTGCGCGCGAGGCGATGCTGTCGCGCATCAACCGCCGCCACGCCGGCGCACAGGTACAAGGGCATGTCGACATCGTCGGCGCCGGGCCCGGCGACCCGGAGCTCCTGACCATCAAGGCCCTGCGCGCGCTGCAGGACGCCGATCTCGTGGTCTATGACCGGCTCATCGGCGACGGCATCCTCGATCTCGTGCGCCGCGACGCCGAACGCATCTATGTCGGCAAGGCGCGGTCGAACCATGCCGTGCCCCAGGATCGGATCAACGAACTTTTGGTCAGCCATGCCCGGGCCGGGCGCCGGGTGGTGCGGCTCAAGGGGGGCGACCCGTTCGTCTTCGGCCGCGGCGGCGAGGAGCTCGAGCGGCTGCGCGCGGCCGGCGTCAGCGCGGCGGTGATCCCGGGCATCACGGCGGCCACGGGGTGTGCAGCGTCAGCCGGGTTACCCCTGACCCACCGCGATCACGCATCCGCCGTGACCTTCGTCACCGGCCACGGCGTGGACGGCGCCCCCGATGTGGACTGGGCCGCCCTGGCGCGCCCGCGCCACACGCTGGTGGTCTATATGGGCGTCGCGCGCGCCGGCAGTCTCGCCGACCAACTGATCGGCCATGGCCGCGCGCCTGACACGCCGGTCGCCATCATCGAGAACGGCACGCGCCCGGATGAGCGGGTCATCACCGGTACCCTGGCGACAATCCCGTCGCTGGTCCGTACCGCACGGCTGGGCGCCCCGGCGCTGATCGTGATCGGCGAGGTGGCCGCACTGGCCGACGCCGCGCGCGACCTCGCACTCAACATCAGCACCCCCGCCGCAGCCCTCACTTCGGCCCCCACGGCGGCCCCCATGGCCTCCCGCGCCGTTTAGGAGAACGACACATGACACAAAAGGTAATTTCCGCAAATCGGCTGGGCGACGGGCTCGTCGTCTACCTGGCCACGGACGGCAGCTGGGCCGAATGGATTTCCGGCAGCGTGATCGCGCTGGACGAGGCGACCGCGGACGCGATGCTCGCGCAAGCCCGGCAGGCCGAACAGGACCGGATCGTGATCGATCCCTACCTGATCGACGTGGCCGAGGTGGACGGCCAGGTCCGCCCCACCAAATACCGGGAATTCATCCGCGCGACCGGGCCGAGTGTCCGGCCCGATTTGAGCAAGCAGAACTACGTGCCCGACCCGGCTTCACACGAGACGGGCGCACACGACACCGGCGTTTAAGGAACCAGGCATATGTATATCTACGATGAAATTGACCAGACCCTGGTCGACCAGCGGGTCAATCAGTTCCGCGATCAGGTCCGCCGCCGCATCGCCGGCGAGCTGAGCGAGGATGAGTTCAAGCCGCTCCGGCTGATGAACGGCGTGTATCTGCAGCTGCATGCCTACATGCTGCGTGTCGCCATTCCCTATGGCACGCTGTCGGCCGAGCAGCTCCGCAAGCTCGCCTGGATCGCGCGCAAATATGACCGCGGTTACGGCCATTTCACAACCCGCCAGAACCTGCAATACAACTGGCCGAAGCTGGAAGAGCTGCCAGATCTCCTGGCGGAACTCGCCGGCGTGCAGATGCATGCGTTGCAGACCAGCGGCAATTGCATCCGCAACGTCACGGCCGATCAGTATGCCGGTGTCGCCGCCGACGAGGTGATCGATCCACGCATCCACGCCGAGATCATCCGGCAATGGTCCACCCTGCACCCGGAATTCACCTTCCTGCCGCGCAAGTTCAAGATCGCGGTGACGGGCGCCGAGACCGACCGCGCCGCGGTGAAGGTCCATGATATCGGCCTGATCGCGAAGCGCGATGCGGCCGGTGAGCTTGGCTTCGAGGTGATTGTCGGCGGCGGCCAGGGCCGGACCCCGATGGTCGGCCCGACCATCCGCGACTTCCTGCCCGAGAAGTATCTGCTGTCCTATCTGGAGGCCGTTCTGCGGGTCTACAACCGGCTCGGCCGGCGCGACAACATGTACAAGGCGCGGATCAAGATTCAGGTCCACGAGACCGGTGCGGAAAAATTCACCGAAATGGTGGAGCGCGAATGGGAACAGATCCGCGATACGGCGGTCGAGTTGCCCGCCGGTGAGCGCGAGCGGATCGCCGCGTTCTTCAACCCGCCGCTCTATGACGCCACGGGCGATGGCGCGGAGATCCTGGCGCGCGACGTCGCGGGCGATGCGGATTTTGCGCGCTGGGTGTCCACCAACGTCGCGGCCCACAAGGCCGACGGCTATGCCATCGCCAACATCTCGCTCAAGCCCATCGGCGGGGTCCCGGGCGACGCCTCGGCGGAGCAGATGGACGCGGTCGCAGCACTGGCGGAGCGGTTCAGCCTGTCGGAAATCCGGGTGACCCATGAGCAGAATCTCGTGCTCCCCCATGTCCGTCAGGACGACCTCTATGCGGTCTGGCAGACCCTGAAATCCTATGATCTGCACACGCCGAATCTGGGGCTGGTCAGCGACATGATTGCCTGCCCCGGGCTTGATTATTGCGCGCTGGCGAATGCCCGCTCGATCCCGCTGGCCCAGGAGATCAGCCAGCGGTTCGCCGACCTGGACCGTCAGCATGATATCGGCGAGCTGAAGCTCAAGATTTCCGGCTGCATCAATGCCTGCGGCCACCATCATGTGGGCCATATCGGCATCCTCGGTGTCGACCGGAAGGGCGAGGAATATTACCAGATCACGCTCGGCGGCAGCGGCGCGGAGGATGCCAGCCTCGGCGACATCATCGGGCCTGCTTTCCCCTATGACCGGGTGGTCAACGCGATCGAGACACTGGTCGACGCCTATCTGGGCGTCCGCGCCGACGGCGAACGTTTTCTCGACACATACCGGCGGCTCGGTGCCGATCCGTTCAAGGAGGCCCTCTATGGCACTCATTAAGGACCGGGAGCTGTCGCAAGACAGCTGGCTCTATATCGAAGACGGCGCGCCCGTGCCGTCCGCAGGCGGCGCGATCGTGTCGCTCGAACGCTGGCAGGCGGAGCGCGACCAACTGTCTGGTCGCAACGCACCGATCGGCGTGCGGCTCGACGCTGACACCGCGCCCGAAAGCCTTGCCGTGGATATCGACCGGCTGGACCTCATTGCCGTCCCGTTCGATCACTTCAAGGACGGCCGCGGTTACTCGACCGGGCGTCTGCTGCGTGAACGGTTTGGTTTCACCGGAGAGCTGCGCGCGGTCGGCGACGTCCTGCGTGACCAGCTCGCGTTTCTCGAACGGTGCGGGTTCGACAGCTTCGAATATGCGGGCGGCACCGCCGCGGCCGACGCGTTGAAGGCGTTTGATGAAATCGGCGTCGTCTATCAGACCGCGACCGACCGCCGTCAAACGGCCGCCGCCGTGCGCAACCACCCGTCGCGCGCCTTCTCGAACGGGACGAGCGGATAGGTCATGCGCGGCGAATTCGAGGCCCCCTCGCAATCGCACAACGCGGCCCATATGCGGGCCGCGCGGTTGATGAACCTTGTGCCGGACGGCGCGGGGGACAAAGTGTTGCGGGCGGCGATCGAGGATGTGTTTCCGTTCCGTGTCGCCGCGCTGTCCTCGTTCGGCGCGGAGTCGGCGGTCGTCCTCCATATGATCGCGGCGATCGATCCCGCGACCCCGGTCATCTTCCTCGATTCCGGGCAATTGTTTGCCCAGACCCTCCAGTATCAGCAGGAACTGTCCGATCTCCTGGGCCTGACCAATGTTCGTGTCCAGCACCCGGACCGGCGGGACATCTCGAATGCGGATCCGGACGGGATGTTGTGGAAGTCCGACCCGGAAGCCTGTTGCCGGCTGCGCAAGGTCGTGCCGATGGAGCGGTCGCTCGAAGGGTTCGACGCCTGGATCACGGGGCGCAAGCGGTTTCAGGGTGGCCGCCGCGTCACGCTGCCGGTCGTCGAGGTCGAGAACAAGCGTGTGAAGATCAATCCGCTGGCGGGCTGGTCGCCCGATGATGTGGAGGCCTATTTCCAAATGCACAATCTGCCGCGTCATCCGCTGTGGGAATTCGGCTATCTCTCGATCGGTTGCCACCCCTGCACCCGTCCGGTTGCGGCGGGAGAGGATCCGCGCGCCGGCCGCTGGGCCGGTCTCGACAAGAGCGAGTGCGGCATCCACGGCAATCCGTGGGGTTGAATGCATGTTGCGGGCAGGGGCTGACGCGAAAGCGAACCCGAAATGCAAAACCGGCGCCTATGGGGCGCCGGTTTCGTTTCGGGCTCGGGTCCCGGTTTGCTTGTGAGGCGACCTACTCTGGAATCGGCAGCGGCTGATCATTCTCCGGAATTTTCCAGGCGCGCTGCACCGCCGGACGGTCAAGCACGCTCATGTACCAGCGCCGCACGTTCGGGTATTCGTTCAGATCGATCTCCTGCCAATTGTGGCGCGCGGCCCACGGCCAGACGGCCATGTCTGCGATCGAATATTCATCGACGATGTAATCGCGGCCCTCGAGGCGCTTGTCGAGCACGCCATAGAGCCGGCGTGCTTCGTCCTCATAGCGCTTGCGGGCATATTCAGAGGCGTCGGGATTGTATTTCGTGAAGTGATGGACCTGCCCCAGGATCGGGCCGTAGCCGCCCATCTGCCACATCAGCCATTCCATCGTGCGCCAATAGGCGTCGCGGTCCTCGGTGTTGAGGAACTGGCCGGTCTTCTCGGCGAGGTACAGCAGGATCGCACCCGTCTCGAACAGCGGATAGTCATTGTTGTCATGGTCGACGATCGCCGGAATCTTGTTGTTCGGGCTGATCTTCAGGAAGTCCGGATCGAATTGCTCATCCTTGGCAATGTTGATCGGACAGACCGTGTAATCGAGGCCGGTTTCCTCAAGCATGATCGCGACCTTGCGGCCGTTCGGGGTAAACCATGTGTAAAAGTCGATCATCGCAGATCTCTCTTCCTGTCTTCGGTTGTGTGAGCGCGAACCTATTGGCCGTTTGAAAAACGGTCAATTGCTGGCAGTTCACAAGTTTTGTGCGTCAGGCGGGGCGTTTCCAGACAATGAATTGACGGGTCACCCCATCGGGCCCGAGGCCGGAAAAGACCATTTTATTGCCGTCTTTCGTGATCTCGCGCGACAGTGACATGCCCACCATATTCGGGTCCAACGCATGTTGGAGTGTGTGGGTTACCGTGTCGTCCGCGAGGCTCCAGGTGCCCGAATAGTTGAAGTAGCTCGAGAAGGCCTCAGCGCGCTCCTCGTCGCCCGGCCGGTCGGCCGGCAAAAAACGATCCGCGAAATGGGTGATCGCCGACATGTAGCCGTCGGGCGTGTACATGATCATGCCGCCGGCATCGCGGCCCATCGGGTGGCTCCGCGTCCCGTCCTCGCTCTCGGCGTACATCTCGTCGAGAACCCAGGCGCCTATCAGGTCGTTGTCACTCAGTGCCATCATTCCATTCCGTATTCGTTCGACGCGGGAGCCTAGTGCCTTCGCGCGAAAGATTGAAGCGATTCCGTCACCCGCCGCGTTGATACGACCCGGCGCCTGAGGCACAGTCGCGAAGACCAGTAATTTGACCGATAAGGATCATGCCGTGCCCCACAATCTGATTTCCCGGCCCCGTAAGGATACGCGCACCCTGACCGTGATTGAGAGCGGGCGTCTCGCGGCGTGGCGCAAGGGATTGTCGCCCGCGCAGCGCGACTGGCTCGACCAGACGGGCTTCTCCGGGCGGCCGGGCGCCTGGGCCATGCTGCCGAACGCGAAGGGTGGCGTGAAGGGCGCGGTGTTCGTCACCGGCGCGGACGCCGACATGTGGTCATGGTCGACGCTTGCCGGCCAGTTGCCGAGGGCCAGCTACCGGATTGCCGGGCGTTTGTCGCAGGCTGTGGCGAATGATGCGGCGCTCGGCTGGGGGCTCGCGGCGTATGAATTTACCCGTTACCGGGCTGCGAAACTGTCCTGTCCCGATCTGGTCTGGCCCGCGAGCGCGAACCGGGATTCGGTGCGCCAGATGCTCGACGCGACAACCCTGCTGCGGGATCTGATCAACATCCCGGCCGAGGATCTGGGGCCGTCCGAACTGGCCGACGAGGCCCGCAAGGTGGGCCGGGCGTTCAAGGCGCGGGTGCGGGTGACGGCCGGCGACGCCCTGATCAAGGCGAACTATCCGATGATCCATATGGTCGGCCGGGCCTCGGACGATGCGCCGCGGCTGATCGACATGCGTTGGGGCACGAAAGGCCCCCGGGTGACGCTGGTCGGCAAGGGTGTCTGTTTCGACACGGGCGGCCTCGACCTCAAGCCCGCGGCCGGGATGCTGCGAATGAAAAAGGATATGGGTGGTGCGGCCCACGCGCTCGCGCTCGGCCAGTTGATCATGGCGGCAAAGCTCCCCGTGCGGCTGCGCGTGCTGATCGGTGCGGTGGAGAATGCGGTGTCCGGGAATGCCTACCGTCCCTGGGACGTATTGCAAACCCGCAAGGGCATCACGGTCGAGAATGCCAACACGGATGCCGAGGGGCGTCTGGTGATCGGCGATTGCCTCGCCGAGGCGAGCCGCGAAAAACCCGACATGTTGCTCGATTTCGCGACCCTGACCGGTGCGGCCCGCGTCGCCGTGGGCACCGGCCTGGCTGCGGTGTTCGCGAATGACGACAAGCTCTATGCCGATCTTGAGAAACACGGCGCCGCCACATCCGACCCCATGTGGCGCCTGCCATTGCACAAGCCCTATCGCGCCTTGCTCGACAGCAAGGTGGCGGATATCTCCAGCGCCGGCGAGGGACCGTTCGGGGGTGCCATCACGGCGGCGTTGTTCCTGCAGGAGTTCGTCGATGACGATGTGCCATGGGCCCATTTCGACATCATGGCGTGGAACACCGGCGACCGGCCCGGGCGCCCGACGGGCGGCGAGGCACAGGGACTCCGCGCCGCGTTCGGAGCTATCAAGGCGCGTTTCGGCGCCTAGTTGTCGTGCGCAGGGCGCGGCCATAGAGTTTGACGATATGCGCCCAAGATATAATTAGAAAATATGGATATCATTAGTTTACATAATTTGTGATTGGATCAGTCAGGCGCTAGAACAGCGTTAAATATCAATCACTAATCCTGCCCTGGGAGGCCCCGATGGTTAAACCGATTCTGCAGACCTATCCGGTTATTCACGCCGAGAGCGAAGAAGAGCGCGAGAAACTGCGCCCGATCGGACGCAACAAGGAACGCTATCAGGAGACGGTCCAGGGTTGGCATGAAGTCATCATGGCCGCCGACAACCTCGACTTCTGGGGCGTTGCCACGATCGAGCATCACTTCTGGTCGGAAGGTTATGAGGTCGGCCCGGCGCCGGCGATCATGGATGCCTACTGGGCCGCGATCACCAAGAATGTGCGCGTCGGCCAGCTCGGCTATGTGATGAGCATCCAGAATCCAATCCGCGTGGCCGAAGAGACGGCGATCATCGATCACCTGTCCCAGGGCCGCAGCTTCGTCGGTTTCGCGCGCGGCTATCAGAGCCGCTGGACCAACGTCTTCGGTCAGCATTACGGCACGACCTCGACCAAGTCCCCGACGGCGGCCAAGAACAACCAGACGGCTGTCGGCGCCGGCTTCGCCCAGAGCGGCTTCACGATCTCCGACAAGGACGTCAAGAACGACCAGCACAACCGTGATGTGTTCGAGGAAAATATCGAGATCGTGCTCAAGGCCTGGACCCAGGATTCGATGAATCACAAGGGCAACGCCTGGCAGATCCCGTATCCGGGCGACACGGGCGTGGACGATTGGCAGTTGGCCCAGGTGGGCGTGACCCAGCGTATGGGTGCCCTCGACGAGGTCGACGAGAACAACAATGTGGTGAATGTCAGCGTCTGCCCGGCGCCCTATCAGGACCCGCACCCGCCGGTGTTCGTGTCGGGCAGTGGCAGCCCCGAGACGATCGACTACAACGCGCGGATGGGCTTCATTCCGACCTACTTCACGGACATCAACACGGCCGCGCCGCTCGGTAAGCAATATGCCGACACTGCGGCGAAGAACGGCTTCAACTGGCTGCCGGGTCAGAACCAGAACATCGTGCGCTGGCTGCAGATCGCCGAAAGCTATGACGCCGCGGTCGATGCCGTGATGGCCCATGACTTCGATATCTGGAAGAATTTCTACGCCGCCATGGGCCGCCGGAAGCTCGACGAGGCCGATGTGATCGGCTCGATGCTGGATTCCGGCCTGTACTGCATCGGGACCGCCGAATCGGTCCGCGATCAGCTGGTCGCGCAGTGGGAAGAGATGCCGGCGGAATTCATCACGCTGATCTATCACTATGCGCAGATGCCGAAGGACAAGGTCATCCAGAACATGACCGAGTTCAACGAGGTGGTGAAACCGGCGCTCGACGAGATAACCGCGCGCGCAGGCCATGACATGGCCGAAGCGGCGGAATAAACCCGAAGTCAATCGGGGGAACGCAAGACGGAAGGGTCGCACATTGTGCGGCCCTTCTGCTTTCCGATCTGAGGGAGAGTTGGAATGCTGAAAATTCTGGGCCGCGCGACGTCCACCAATGTGCAGAAGGTGCTCTGGTTCTGTGACGAGGCCGGCCTCGCCTACGACCATGACAACGATATCGGCGGCGCGTTCGGGCAGAACGACACGCCGGAATATCTGGCGATGAATCCCAACGGCAAGGTGCCGACGGTCATTGACGGTGATTTCGTGATGTGGGAATCCAACAGCGTCATCCGCTACCTCGCCCGGAAGCAAAAGAGCGCGCTGTATCCCGTGGAATTCGAGGCGCGGAATATGGTCGAGCGCTGGATGGACTGGGAACTTTCCGTCGTGGCCCCGCACCAGGGCGCGGTGCTGGTGGGCTTGGTCCGCACGAAGCCCGAGGACCGGGACAATGCCAAAATTGAGGCGGCGACCCAGGCCTGGGCCCGGGGCATGACGATCCTCGACGGCCAGCTGGCGAAAACTGCCTGCGTCGCCGGGGACGAATTTACGCTGGCGGACATCCCGCTCGGGCCCATTGTCCACCGGTTTTTCAGCCTCGACATCGCGCGGCCGGACCTGCCCAACCTGCGGCGTTGGTATGACGCGCTGTCCACGCGGCCGCCGTTCCAGAAATGGTGCCTGATCGAGATGGCGTAGCGCCGCCGGCCATACGCGCCCGTCATGCGCGGGCTGAACGGGAACTCTAGTATCCCAGACCGGGATCCACACGTCCCGACAATGTCTCGCCACGCTGGTGGCGGCCGATATCGCTGAGAATCTGGACGACGACGCTGCGCGGATCGGTAATCGCCGCATTGTGCGGCGTGACCGTGATCTGCGGATGATCCCAGAAGGGATGTTCGCCGGGCAGGGGTTCGGTGCGAAACACGTCCAGCGTGGCATGAGCCAGCCGGCCCGAGTCCAGCGCCGGGATCAGATCCTCCTCGACCATATGTCCGCCCCGCGCCGCGTTGATCAGGTAGGCCCTCTTGGGCAGTTTCGAGAACAGATCCGCGTCGAGGATACCCTCGGTCTCGGGCGTGAGCGGCAGCAGGCAGATCAGGATGCGCGAGCGGCCGAGCAGCGCGTCGAGGCCGCCGCGACCGTCGAAGCATGTGATCCCCGGCAGGTCTTTCGGGGTGCGGCTCCAGCCGCCCACGTCGAAATCCAGGCTTTTGAGCGCGTTGGCGCAGGCCAGGCCCAGTTCGCCGAGCCCGAGGATGCCCACGCCCTGTTCGTCGGCCTGGCGCAGCTCGCGCGCCCGGTCGTCCCAGACCTGGTCGCGTTGCTGTTGGTCGAGCGCGGGCTGGTTCTTGTGATAGCGCAGGGTGTGGAGCAGCACATACTCGCGCATGCCGGCCGTCAGATAGGGATCGACCACCCGCACGACGTCAACCTGGGTGGGGAAGTCCGGGTCGGTGAACAGATGGTCCACCCCGGCGCCGAGGGAGAACACGACGGCCAGGTTCGGCAGACTTGCCAGCACCCCCGGCGGCGGCTTCCAGGCGAGCACATAGGTGATCTCGGCGGGGTCGCCGATGTCGGGCCAGACACGCACATCGAGGGCGGGTTCGCGCTGCTTCAGCTCGCGTGCCCACCAGTCCGGGCGGTCATGAGAGGCAATGATCAGGACAGCCATGGCGCGTGATTCGCTCTACGTTGCGACCGTGTCGCCGGCACCAACCGCGGCGAGGTCGAAGGCGGCGGCCATTAGCGCCTTGGTGTAGGCCTCGCGGGGGGCATCGAAAATCTCTGTCGCCGGGCCTTGTTCCACCACCTTGCCATTCTGCATGACGATCACATGGTTGGAGATCGCCCGTACCACTTTCAGATCGTGGCTGATGAACAGATAGGCGAGCTTGTACTTCTCCTGCAGGCCGCGCAGCAGATCGATGATCTGGGCCTGTACCGAGCGGTCGAGCGCCGATGTGGGCTCGTCCAGGACGATGAATTTCGGCTTCAGCACCAGTGCGCGGGCGATGGCGACGCGCTGGCGCTGCCCGCCCGAGAACTCATGGGGGTAGCGGTGCCGCGCGGCGGGGTCGAGGCCGACCTCTTCCATCACTTGGACGATCATCGCGTCGCGATCGGCCGCACTGTCGCCGATGCCATGCACCTTGAGCCCCTCGGCGATGATCTGGGCGATCGACATGCGCGGGGACAGCGACCCGTAGGGATCCTGGAAGACCACCTGCATCTCGCGGCGCAGCGGGCGCATGTCGCGGGTGCGCAAGCCGTCGATTGCCTGGCCCTCGAATTCGATCGGGCCGTCGGACGAGATCAGCCGCAGCAGCGCCAGGCCGAGCGTGGTCTTGCCGGAGCCGGACTCGCCGACCACGCCGACGGTCTGGCCCTCGCGGACCTCGACGGTGATGCCGTCGACCGCGCGAACATGGTCCACGACGCGGCGCATCAGACCCGCCTTGATCGGGAAATAGACCTTGAGGTCGTCGGCCCGGACGATCTTCGGCGCGTCACGCACGGGTGCCAGGGCGGCGCCCGACGGCTCGGCGTCGAGCAATTGCTTCGTGTAGCTGTGGGACGGGCTGGCGAACAATTCTTCGGTCTCGCGCAGCTCGACGATCTCGCCCCGCTGCATGACCGCCACCCGGTCCGCCATCTTCCGCACGATCCCCAGATCATGGGTGATGAACAGGATCGACATCTCGAACTTCGCCTTCAGGTCGTCGAGCAGTTCGAGGATCTGCGCCTGGATCGTCACGTCGAGGGCGGTGGTGGGCTCGTCGGCGATCAGCAGCTTGGGCTCGTTGGCGAGCGCCATCGCGATCATGACGCGCTGGCGCTGGCCGCCGGACAATTCGTGGGGGTAGGCGTTGAGCCGCTGCTCGGCGTTGCTCAGGCCGACGAGTTTCAGCAGTTCCAGCGTGCGCGCGCGCGCGGCCTGGCGCGCGAGGCCCTTGTGCACGAACAGGACCTCGTTGATCTGTTTCTCGATCGTGTGCAGCGGGTTGAGCGAGGTCATCGGCTCCTGGAAGATCATCGCGATGTCGTTGCCGCGGATGGCGCGCAGGGTCGCCTCGTCGCTGCCGAGAAGCTCCTGTCCCTCGAATTGGATCGAACCGTTGGGGTGGCGGGCGGTCGGGTAGGGCAGCAGCTGCAGGATCGACAGCGCGCTGACCGACTTGCCCGAGCCGGACTCGCCGACCAGCGCCAGGGTCTCGCCCGGCGCCACATCGAAGGAGACGTCGCGCACCGCGTGCACCAGCCCGCCGGGGGTGGCGAAATCGACCGACAGGTCCCGGATCGAGAGCAACGGGTCGGCCATCAGCCATGGTCTCCGGTAATCTGCTTGCGCGGGTCGAAGGCGTCGCGCACCGCCTCGCCGACAAAGATCATCAGGCTGAGCATGATCGCGATTGCAAAGAAGGACGTAAAGCCCAGCCACGGCGCGAAGAAATTGTCCTTGCCCTGCTTCAGCATCTCGCCCAGCGAGGGCGAGCCCGGCGGCAGGCCGAAGCCGAGGAAATCGAGCGAGGTCAGCACCGTCACCGAGCCCGCAGTGATGAAGGGCAGGAAGGTCAGGGTCGCGACCATGGCGTTGGGCAGCACATGGCGGAACATGATCAGCCGGTTGCCCATCCCCAGCGCGCGCGCGGCGCGCACATAGTCGAAGTTCCGCGCCCGCAGAAATTCCGCCCGCACCACCCCCACGAGCGACATCCAGCTAAACAGCAGCATCAACCCCAACAACCACCAGAATGTGGGTTCGACGACTGAGGCGAGGATGATCAGCAGGAACAAGGTGGGCAGGGAGGACCATATTTCTATGAAGCGCTGGAACAAAAGGTCGGTCCAGCCGCCGAAATAGCCCTGTACCGCGCCCGCCGCGACACCGATCACGCTGGCGAAGACGGTGAGGGTGAAACCGAACAGCACGGAGATGCGGAACCCGTAGATCAGCCGCGCGGTGACGTCGCGGGCCTGATCGTCGGTGCCGAGCCAGTTCTGCCGCGACGGCGGCGAGGGCGCGGGCACGGTGAGGTCGGTGACCGGCGTGTCGAAGCTGTAGGGAATGAGCGGCATCACCAGCCAGCCCTTCGCCTGGATCAGCTCGACCACGAAGGGATCGGCATAATCGGCCTCGGTCTCGAAGTCGCCGCCGAACGCGGTCTCGGGATAGCTGTTGAAAACCGGGGTGTAGAAGGCCCCGTCGAAGCGCACCAGCAGGGGCTTGTCGTTGGCGATGAACTCGGCGAACAGGGTGACGAGGAACAGCACCAGGAAGATCCACAGGGACCAGTAGCCGCGCTTGTTGGCGCGGAAGTTCACGAGCCGCCGCGCGGTCATCGGGGTGATCGGCAGCCCCATCAGGCGGGTCCGCGCCCGCGCGCCCTGCTCGAACTCGTTCGCCGCCGTCATCTCAGACCTCGCGGCTTTCGAAATCGATGCGCGGATCGACCGCCACATAGGCGAGATCGCCGATCAGGTTCATCGCCAGCCCGAGCAGCGAGAAGAAGAACAGGGTGCCGAACAGGACCGGGAAGTCGCGATTCAGGGCCGCCTCGAATCCGAGCAAACCCAGCCCGTCGAGCGAAAAAATCACCTCAATCAGCAAAGATCCGGTGAAAAGTATGCCGATAAAGGCCGACGGGAAGCCCGCGATCACGATCAGCATGCCGTTGCGGAAGACATGCCCGTAGAGCACCCGCTTCTCGGTCAGGCCCTTGGCCCGCGCGGTGACCACATATTGCTGGTTGATCTGATCCAGAAACGAGTTCTTGGTCAGCATCGTCAGCCCCGCGAAGGCGCCGATCGTCAGGGCCAGCAGCGGCAATGTCAGGTGCCAGAAATAATCGGCGACCTTGCCGAGCAGGCTGAGTTCGGACCAGTTCTCCGAGGTCAGCCCGCGCAGGGGGAACCAGTCGACGAAGCTGCCGCCGGCGAACAGCACGACCAGCAGGACGGCGAACAGGAAGGCGGGCACGGCGTTGCCGAAGATGATGACGCCGCTGGTCCAGATGTCGAAGCGGCTGCCGTCGCGCACCGCCTTGCGGATGCCCAGGGGGATCGAGATCAGATAGGTGAGGATCGTGGTCCACAGGCCGAGACTGATCGACACGGGCATCTTGTCGATCACCAGATCGATGACCTTGCGGTCCTGGAAGAAGCTGTCGCCGAAATTGAAGGTCGCGTAGTTGCCCATCATGTTGATGAAGCGCTCATGGATCGGCTTGTCGAAGCCGACCATCGCCTCGATCTCGGCGATCAGCTCGGGCGGCAGCCCGCGCGCGCCGCGATATTTGGACTCGAACCCGCCGCCCTGGTCGAGCCGCTGCTGCTCGCCGAGACTGTCCTGGTTCAGATCGGTGCCGCCGCCGGTCACCCGCGACGTGGCATCGACGGCGTTGCCCTGGATCTGGGCGATGATCTGTTCGACCGGGCCGCCGGGCGCGGTCTGGATGACGGCGAAATTGATCACCATGATCCCGAACAGGGTCGGGATGATCAGCAACAGCCGTCGGATGATGTAGGCGAGCATGGGGCTAAACTAGCGGCGCGCGCGAACCGGCGCTAGCGGCCGTCCGGCGACGCCTTGCGGGCGCCCAGCGCGGCCGCCCGGGCCGGGTCGAGCCACCAGGCGGAGATGTTGGCGGCCTCGCCGAGCATCGGGATTTTCTCGGGCCGGCCGAACTTGTCCCAGAAGGCGATGCGATCGACGGGCAGGTGGAAGTGGGGGATCACATAGTGGCCCCACAGGAGCGCGCGATCGAGCGCCCGGGTCCGCTGCACGAGGCTTTCGCGCGACGGCGCGGAGATCACGAGCTCGATCAGTTCGTCGATCACCGGGTCTTCGATCCCGGCGAGATTGCGCGAGCCGGCGGCGTCGGCGGCGCTGGCGCTCCAGTAATCGCGCTGCTCGTTGCCCGGGGACAGGGACTGGCCCCAGGAGCCGATGATCATGTCGTAGTCCCGCGCATCGGTCCGGTTCTGGTACTGGGCGGTGTCCACGACGCGGACCCTTGCCTCGATCCCGAGCCGCTTGAGGTTGCGCGCAAAGGGCAGGGCCATCCGCTCGAAGGTGGGCTGCACCAGCAGGATCTCGAAGCTGAAGGTCGCACCGGTCCCGGTGTTGGTGAGGACCCCGTCGCGGATCACCCAGCCGGCGTCTTCCAGCAGCTTGCGGGCCGCGCGGAGATTGTTGCGGATGCCGCGCGCGCCCGAACCGTCCGTCGTCGGCGTCGTATAGACTTGCGTGTAGAGATCGTCGGGGAGCTGTCCGCGGAAGCGCTCCAGGATGTCGCGTTCCTCGGCGCCCGCACCGGACAGGCGCCCGCGGCTGCCGAGCTCGGAATTGTCGAAGTAACTGTCGGTGCGGGCGTAGGCGTTGTAGGCGAGGTTCTTATTGTACCACTCGAAATCCCAGGCGAGCGTCAGCGCCCGGCGGACGCGGCGGTCGGCGAAGAAGGGCTTGCGTACATTGAAGACGAAGCCCTGCATCCCGGCCGGGCGGTCATGGGCGAACTCTTCCTTGATGATCCGGCCGTCGCGCACGGCGGGCACGTCGAACGCCGTCGCCCATTCCTTGGCCGAATTCTCGATCCAGATGTCCGTGTTGCCGCCCTTGAAGGCCTCGCGGGCGATGCCGCGGTCGCGGAAATAGTCGACCCGGATACTGTCGAAATTGTTGAAGCCGACCTGGGTCGGGTGGTCCCTGGCCCAGTAATCCGGCACCCGCTCGAAGGTGAGCGAGCGCCCCGGCTTGACGTCGGAAATCCGGTAGGCGCCGCTGCCCAGCGGCGGCTCCAGCGTGGTCTTGGAGAAATCCCGGCTCTCCCAGTAATGTTTCGGGAGAATGGTCAGGTCCCCGATGATCAGCGGCAGTTCGGGGTTCAGATCGCCGCCGAAGGTGAAGCGCACCTTGCGCGGCCCGGTCTGGGCCACGTCCGCCACGCTGCCGTAATAGAAGCGATAGAAGGGCCGCCCCTGATCGCGCAGCGCGTTGAACGAGAAGATCACGTCGTCGACGCTGACGGGCACGCCGTCATGCCAGCGCGCGTCCGCGCGCAGGGTGAACTCGACCCAGGCGCGGTCGTCGGGGGTCTCGACCGTCTCGCACAACAGGCAATACAGCGTGAACGCCTCGTCGATCGACTGCACCATCAGGGAATCGTAGAT
>Ga0070727_10000560_pt1 | contig 44879 bp, 37 predicted proteins | sample tdAd472_FD_66722 | JGI IMG/M metagenome (GOLD analysis project Ga0070727, IMG submission 66722) | Marine sediment microbial communities from the Atlantic coast under amendment with organic carbon and nitrate - tdAd47.2 | ecosystem: Environmental > Aquatic > Marine > Coastal > Sediment | place... | reverse complement strand
ACGCGTGGCGGGCGATCAGCCAAATCATTCAGCGAGACCATGCACGCAACTGCCCCGTGTACTACCTGTGCTTCCGGAGCGGCAGCCAACCATTGATTCATGGAGCCGCATTCGTCGGACTCTACATGCCCAAACGAAATCCATCGAAGCTTCTCCAGCGGCACAACAGTCGCGGCGGCGTTTGAAACCGACTCAAAAAGATTGCGGCCGCCGCAATGAAATAGAAAGGGTTCTTCGGCATTGATCAGATACTGATTAAAAGTGAATCCGTCCGGAGAGATGCCCGGTATGAACGTCGAAAGTCGAAAGATATTCGACGCGATTTCATCTACTTTGGTTTCCATCAACTTGATTCCCTGTTTTCAGTCATCGTGGTGTTGCTACCGCGACCCGGGGTCCGCGCTGCCATTTAACTCTCAGTAATGGGCGGTGATCCTGTACGACTTCCGTGAATATTCAGGTCAAAATCGGTAATGATTAATGGCAGCTTGCGGCCAGGAGTCGTCATCATGATCGACATACAGCTTCTGTCTGTTCTTAATCGAAACGGACAGGGTCTGTCCGGTCAGGTGTAAGTTTCTACAGCCAGGGAACCTCTGACTGACTAATCAGAAGTTCCTTAAGTGCTGTTGCTCCAGTACACCAACAGCGGAATTTATCGATCTCCCGACTCTTCCTGCTCTCGCGCGCCGCTGAGCCGGTTGAACATGGCGTAGTTGCCTTCGTGACAGGCGTATTCGTACTGCACGTACCCGCTGTCGCGTTTGTACGGGAAAGCCACGGTCCATGGCGCAGTGTAGGTGTCGGGGTCTTCCACTGTGAGGGTGTAGCGCAGTGTATCGGGACCCTCGATGGTAAAGGTTTCGATCATCCGCCGGCCTTCATGCTGTGGGGCGTTGCCCGGGCCCGGTGTGCCGGGGGCACGTATATTGCCCACGTATCGAAAATTGGTGGACTCGACGATCAGTGTATTGCCCTCCCAGCGCCCCCGGGGATCACCCTCCCATAACCTGATACTGTCATCAATGTGCGGTCCGCTGTCGATGGGAATGATACGGGCGTTATGAATCATTTCGCTGTGAATAACCACGTAGCCCGGCGCCTGTACGATCAGCTTGCCGTTGTTGTAGGCAGTGGGCATCATCATGCCGAACACGCCCCTGGACAGGCAGCGGTCACCGGACTCCACATTGGCCGCGGAATCGTGTTCGTGGCGGATATTGTAGGCGCGGACTGCCCTGGCTTTCTCTGTCAATGGGGGGCGCCGTCCGTTTGGCGGATCCACGATCAGTGCCGGCGCGTCGATTTCCGGGTCTGACCAGAACCAGTCAAACCAGTAGTTTTCGTAGGCGCCCACGCCGCTGCTGTTTTCAAAGCCGGCCCAGGTATCGCCCTTGCGCTGCGCGTCCCGCTGCCGGATAAAGGCCGCCAGCTCTGCTTCGTCCGGTGTGCGTCCCTGGAACTGGTCCGGCAATTCCAGCGGCGTGGCGGTCGCGCCCACGTTATTCCACATGCCATTGATGTCGGGCTGTCCGTCGGCGAGATAGTCCGGAGTCCATACACTCTGGGCATTCACCGTGAATGACAGGGACCAGGCTAACGTGGCAAGACCTGCGAGTTTTACCGGCGACTGGAGATAACCAGTTGAATTTTTATTCATTTTACGACTCCTCTGGGGATGCCTGTCAGCTACTATAACAACTTTCAGGCTCTGGTACAGCGCATGGAACGCGCCACGGAAACGGTCGCGCTCTTTCGATCGTCCTTCCGATCATCGTGGCAATCCGTATAATCAATACAGAACGAAAAAACTGCACCCAGGTCATTCACATAATAATAAGAAGGCCCGTCATGAACTACGTCGATCCTGTCAGAATCCGTGCCTGCCACGGCAGATTGCCCGTTACCCGTGCCATCACCCTGTTACTGGGTTGGCTGTGCCTAGGTATGCCAATGAGTCACGGTCAGGAATCCACAGGCTTTGTACCGGTTACCGACGCCATGTTACAAAATCCGGCTCCGGAAGACTGGTTAATGTGGCGTCGAACCCTGGACAGCTGGGGCTACAGTCCCCTTGACCAGATAAACCGGGAAAATGTCGATCAGCTGCGCCTGGTCTGGACCCGTGACCTGGCTGTTGGCACCGGAGAGATTACGCCACTTGCCTACGACGGCGTGCTGTATGTGCCCCAGGCAGAAGATGTGATTCAGGCAATCAGTGCCGAGACCGGCGACCTGATCTGGGAATACCGCCGGCCGATCCCCCAGGACCTGTACAATCAGGTGGGTGGCAACGCGCGTAACAATCGCAACCTGGCCATTTACCAGAACCTGATCATCAATACCAGCGATGACAATCACGTCTTTGCCCTTGATGCGGAAACCGGCGACACCGTCTGGGAAACCCGGATATTTGACTATAAGGTCAATTCAGCCACCCACAGCTCAGGCCCCATCATCGCGGACGGACGGGTTATTTCCGGCCGCAGCTGCCGACCCTGGGGTGGTCCCGATGCCTGCATCATTGCCGCACACGATGCCCGCACCGGTGCCGAGCTGTGGCGGCGACGCCTGATACCACGACCCGGAGAAAGCGGCGATGAGACCTGGGGGGACCTGCCCTATGAACAGCGACAGCACGTCGGTTCCTGGATGGTGCCCAGCTACGATCCACAGTCACGACTGATCATACTGGGTACCTCGGTAACTTCTCCGGCGCCGAAGTTTTTCCTCGGCGACGCGGACAACAGCTACCTGTATCACAACAGCACACTGGCACTGGAAGTGGACACTGGTGCCATCCGCTGGCACTACCAGCACCTCAACGATCACTGGGACCTTGATCATCCCTTCGAGCGGTTGCTGGTGGAAACCCGGGTAAACCCGGACCCCGCCACGGTCAGCTGGATCAATCCCGACCTGCAGCCCGGTGAACTGCGCAGAGTGATTACTGGTATTCCGGGCAAAACCGGTGTGGTTTATACCCTCGATCTGGAATCCGGTGAGTTTCTCTGGGCCACGCCTACCGTCCAGCAGAACGTTATTCAGGACATAGATGGCAGGACTGGTGCCGTCACGGAAAACCCCGACGTGGTATTCAGGGAATCCGAGCAGATAGTGTTTGTCTGCCCCACCTGGACCGGTGGCAAAGACTGGGAGGCGGGTACGTACAGCCCGCTGACCAACACCATGTATTACCCCCTGAGAAATACCTGCGCCAACATGCTGGCCACCACCGATTTCGATACTGACACGGCGCGTTCACTAACCGCCGGTGGTCAGGGTGGGCTGGAAATCTATTCCCTGGCGGCCCGCCATCAGCTGGCACCGGGTACCGATAACCTGGGCACGGTTCGGGCGATCAGTGCAGAGACCGGCAGAACGGAATGGTTGTACGAGCAGCGGGCCGGCACCATGTCGCTGGTGTCCACCGGCGGCGGGCTGGTTTTCGGTGGCGACTCCAATGGGCGCTTCCGTGCCCACGACCATGAAACCGGCGAGGTGTTGTGGGAAATCAATCTCGGTTCGTCGGTGAGCGGCTATCCCATTTCTTTCGCCGTAAACGGCAGGCAGTATATTGCCGTGAACACCGGCAGTGGACAGATCAACCTGACGCCGGAGCTGCGGCCCAGTCGCGGAGCCAATCTTTTCATATTTGCGCTGCCCTGACCCGTCAGGAGGCCAGTGGCGGGAGGAATGATGATATCCACCACAGCAAGATTGTTACTGTCGATAATCGCGGTGCTCGGAGCCTGCAGCCCCGCTATTGAACAGGAAAGGACCCGGGAGGTGGGGGAGTGGCGGCATGCCGGGGGCAATCACTTTTCGGAAAAGTTCACGCCACTGGACCAGGTAAACGCCGAAAATTTCACTGCGCTTGAAATCGCCTGGCGCTGGCAGTCCATCGACAGCAGGCTAGCGCCTGCGCTGGCTTATCCTACCGGCGACTACCGCGCAGTGCCGCTGGTGATCGATGGCGTCATGTATATCAATACCAATCACGGCCAGGTGGCGGCACTTGACCCGGGCAGCGGTACGGAGCTGTGGTCATTCGATCCCGGCAGCTATCGCAACGGTCGTCCCAACTTCACGCCCCTGCAGACCCGTGGCATTGAATACTGGACCGATGGCGACATCGAGCGCCTGTTTATAGCAACGCTGGGAAAACAGCTGGTCTCTATCGACATCGACACCGGCCGTCCCGACCCGAATTTCGGCGCCGACGGCTTTGTCGACCTGCGCGGCGATCTCGGCAGGCTGGAATTTGCAATGGACAATATCACCCACGGTGCGCCACCCATAGCCGTGGGCAATACTGTAATAGTCGGTTCGAAGATCTTTGACTACACGCTGTTCAATAACAACCCGCCCGGGCATGTGCGTGCCTATGACGCTTATACCGGACAATTCAAGTGGCGGTTCAATACCATTCCCCAGGCGGGTGAGGCGTTTACCGAAACCTGGGAGAACGATGCCTGGCGGGTCATGGGCAATACCAATGCATGGACATTCCTTTCCGCCGATGACGAGGAAGGGATTGTTTACCTGCCGGTATCCACACCCACCAATGATTACTGGGGTGGTGCCCGCCTGGGGGAAAACCTGTTTGCGGAGTCGCTGGTGGCGCTGGACGCGGACACCGGTGAGCGCCTGTGGCATTTCCAGACCGTACACCACGGGTTATGGGACTACGATATTGCCTCGGCACCAAACCTGGTGAACATCGTTGTCGATGGCCGTGCCATCAAGGCTGTCGCGCAGGTGTCCAAGACCGGGTTTACCTATGTCTTCGATCGACTCAGTGGCGAACCCGTGTGGCCCATCGAGGAACGGCCGGTCCCGCAAAGCAATGTACCCGGTGAACGGACTCACCCCACCCAGCCGCACCCTACCTGGCCGCTTCCTTTTGAACGTCAGGGTATGACGGAAGATGATCTGATCGATTTCACGCCGGAGATCAATGCAGCCGCCCGTGAGCTGGCGCAGAACTATGTACTTGGTCCGATCTTCACGCCACCCATTGTCGAGGGTACCGATGGCAAGGAAGCAACGATTTATCTGCCCGGGGCAGGCGGCGGAGCCAATTTCCCGGGAGCCAATATCGATCCGGTGACCAACATGCTCTACGTGCCGTCCCACACGCGACCCTACGCGATGTCCCTGGTGCCGCCGGATGATCCGGCTTCTGACTGGCCATACGTGATCAGGGTGCAGCGCAATATCGGACCCATGGGATTGCCACTGACCAAACCACCCTACCGGCGTATAACCGCTATCGATCTCGATACCGGCGAACACGTGTGGCAGGTGCCGTTTGGCCGGGGACCGGCCAATCATCCGGCCCTGCGGGATCTTGATCTGCCGGATCTGGGCAGCGTGTTTACCGATGTGTCCGCGGAAGGTGGCCTGTTGATTACCGGGTCACTGGTAATTTCCTACCTGGCGCAGAAAGACGAGATTTCGCCCGATGCCACGGGGTCTATCCTGGTCGCCCTGGACAAGAACTCTGGCGAAAAAGTGGGGCAGGTCTCCGTCGACCGGCGCCTGCACGGACCGGTAATGAGTTACCTGCACGAAGGCCGGCAGTATATTGCCGTGGCAGGAGGACGCTTTGATAATTCAGAGCTGGTGGTTTTTGCTCTTCCGCAAGGAACTTACTGAGTCAGCTCATCGTAGATGGATTCGATGCGCGACGCCGGCATGGGCCAGCCCAGGTCGGCAATGTCCAGTTCAGCGGCAATTGCGTCACGGGTCACGCCATCGGCAATGAGCACGCGCATGCGGGTCAGTAACTGCTCGAACCTGCTGCGAAAAATGCGGATATCCACCTTTCTGAGAATCGGGCCGTGGCCGGGGATCACGGTATCGAAATCCAGTGCCAGCAGGCCATCCAGCGTGGCCGTCCAGGCAACGGCACTGCCGCCGTTGGCATAGTCAATGAAGGGTGCCAGCGTACTGCCGTCCAGGCGCTCTCCCCAGATGAACAGGTCACCGGTATGCACCGTACGCTGCCGTAAAAAGTGGATAACCGAGTCACCATTGGTGTGACCGCGGCCAAAGTGATAGGCCGTGACCTCCTGGCCACCCAGCACCACGGTGGCGCTCTGGTCATAGAGAACTTCCGGTGCCCCGGATTGGTTATTCGCCAGAATGTTGCTGCGGACGTTGCGATGGGCCAGCACCGTGGCGTCGTTCATGAAAGCGGCGTTGCTGCCGGCATGATCAAAATGGTGGTGCGTGTTCAGCACGTAGCGCACCGGCAGATCGGTTATTGTTCTTAACTGCGCCATGATATCAGGGTGGCTGTATTCGAACTTGTTGTCGACGATAAGCACGCCGTCCCTGGTTACCAGCACCGCCACATTGCCACCGGACAGGCCGCCGTCGAACCCGGGAATGACGTAAATATCCTCCTTGTCGGCCAGGGCATGGATCTGTACCCGGGAGCGCTGCGCCTCGGTCAGCACCGGCCGGTCCTGGGCATGCAGGGCAGTCCCGCCGAACAGCAGCCAGAGCTGCGCACAGCCGAACAGCACGGCTACCAGGCTCGCAGCTGTCCGGTTTCCCGCAGGGGCAGCAGCGATGGCGGTTCCACTGCTGCCAGTATGGTCGGGAGAGCAGCTGTCAGGACCGCGGGTGGCAGGGTTGGCGGGCCGGCGGGCAGGGCACCGGCCAGTGCGGATGGTAATGGCCATTAGTCGACTCCTTATTATTCGATCTCTTATTATTCGATCCCTCATTATTCGACCCCTTAAGGAACCTTTGAGCACTTCCATTATTACTCAGCGGTTCTCTGGGTTGTTGCATCGCAGCTGCCCGCGAAATAAAGTATCGACGTGCCGCTACAGTGCCGGGCTGATTCCCGCTGGCTGCAGCACGGCAACCGGAGTGGACAGACGATTTACAACTGTTTATTCTGAAAACAACTGGGTACAGGCTGGCTGACAACCAGTTGAACTGGAGATAATAACCATGAAAACTCCACTGGTCATCCGATTTTCGGTAATGAACGTCCTGCTGGCTGGCCTGATTCCCGCCTGCCTGTTCAGCTCCGGCCAGGTGATGGCGGCGGATACTGCAGACGCCGCCTACAGCAAGACTACCTCCTGGGGTGATCCCGATCTTCAGGGTACATGGTCCTATGCCAGCCTGACACCGCTGCAGCGACCGGCGCGATTGGAAGACAGGGCGTTTTACACACCGGAGGAAGCCGCCGCCATCAATGCCGGCACCCTGGTGGAGCCCGATGACCGGCCGGGAGATCCGGGAACCTACAACGTGGAGTGGTTCGACCGGGGCGCTGTTTCCGCCGATCTGCGGACCTCGTTGATCGTCGATCCACCTGACGGGCGCCTGCCCCTGCGACCCGAGGCGGAACAGCGACTCGCCCGGGAGCGCGCCTATCGCCAGGCCCGGGACACGGATTCGTGGGAATTCCGCTCCAACTGGGACCGGTGTATTACCTATCACGGTGTGCCGCCCATCTCCACCGGCTATAACAACACCTACGAAATTGTTCAGGCCCCCGGTTACGTGGCGATTTACGTGGAGATGATCCACGATGTGCGGCTGATTCCGCTGGACGACCGACCGCCCCTGCATGACAACATCAGGCAGTGGAACGGCGACTCAAGGGGCTATTGGGACGGCGACACCCTGGTGGTGGTAACCACCAATTTCAGTGACAAGACCCAGCACCGCTTCCCGTCCACCCGCAACACCCGCGCCGTGGAACGTTTCACCCGGGTAAGTGACGACCTGATCGACTACCAGTTCACCATCGAGGACCCGGAGCTGTATACCCGGCCCTGGACTGCCGTGCGTCCCATGCCGCGTCTGCAGGATTACACGATTTACGAGTACGCCTGTCACGAGGGTAATTACGCCATGGCCAATATTTTACGTGGTGCACGGGTGTTGGAGCAGCGTGAAGCGGAAAATTAGGGATCTTTGACAGTGCGGGCGGGTTCCGGCTGGCGACAGCGCTTTGGGGATTTAACCGGTGAAGTGCCGGCTGCCCATTCCGTGATGGCCGCGGGCTGCCCGGCAGGCCGGCCTGGTCTGGTCAGTCGGCGTCTTTCTCCCTGGCCTGGTCCAGGAGCTGACGAATACGTGAACTTTCCTCGTCGGAAAGACCCCGATAGTCCATCAGTGCCATCATCAGCTTTTCCGGCTGTCCGCCACAGGCTTTTTCCACCATGTCCCTGACCCGCTCCCCCAGGCTTTCTTCCCGATCAACCGTGGGAGCGTAAATAAAACTGCGCCCTTCGGCCCGGTGTGTCAGCCAGCCCTTTTCTTCCATTCGTTCCAGTAAAGTACGTACGGTATTGCGGGCCGCGGGACGCGACTTATTCAGTTCCCTGACAACTTCTGCGACCCCGGCCTCACCCAGGTCCCAGATGATTTCCATGACTTCACGCTGCGCACGTGACAAGGGTGCTGTTGGCTCGGTCCGGGTTCCGTTCATCTGTCTTACACCGGTTCGCGATCTGGCTGAACGTCAATTGCGTCGGCGGGGGTATCCTCCTCCAGATCGACATCCATCTCGACATCGAATTCAAACTCGAGGTCCAGGGCTTCCAGCCCCTGTAATTCCGTTTCCAGGTTGCTTTGTATGGTGCGCTGCAATTCTACGATGTCGATGGAATCCAGGCCTTCCAGTGCCGAGGTGAGGCCCCGCATGGCCAGTTCCAGGTAAGCGACGGAATCCTGTTCCGGATTGTCTGCCAGTTGCTGGTTCAGGCGCTGGTTGAGACCGGCCAGCTGTTCCTGAATCCCGGCCCGGGCCTGCTCGATGGAACCCTGAATATCTGACTCCAGGAGGTTGACCTGGATTTGCTCCCTGGCTTCCTGAATAGTCCGGCGAATCTCCTCCCGGTTCACCTCCACCTCTTGAAGCTGTCGTCGCGCTTCCCGGCGCAGGGCTTCAAGTTCCTCACCGCTCAGGAGGGAACCCGCCTCGACCGGATCAAGTGGTGCGACTGGCGGCCGCGGTGGCTGCGGAGCCTGGACCGGTTCGATATCGGCAGGTGCCTCGGGCGGTTGTGCCGCGCCAACCTGGCAGGTGGCCACGAGCAGGGCAAAAGCAATTACAGCGGCGTATAGCAATCGATCGGTGCTGGTTTCAAGGGCCATGATTCTGTTTCTCCTGGGGCTGAGCAGGTCGGCGATACGGCTTTCAAGGCGCCAGGAATCACTGAATATACCCATGGCGACCTGAGGTATCGGTATGCCTGACCCGGTTGATTGACTGGATCGGTTTGACGAACATTGCAGGAGTTGTCCGGTCTTCAGCAGGACTTCCCCGTAGCTTACGGCCCGGGTGTGACCGAGTACGAAATTGTCGCAGACTTCCTCCCGGGCCCGGGTTATCTCTGCGTCCATGACCCGGACCAGGGGATGGAACCAGAAAAGGGACATAACCAGTTTCTGGACCAGGTTCATCGGCAGGTCCCGTCGCCGCAAGTGGGCGACTTCGTGAAGCAGGACTGCACCGATTTCCCGGTCGCTCAGCCCGGTCAGGAGCAGGGGGGGAAGCATCAGCACCGGTGAGCGAATCCCCGCGACAACCGGACTCCTGATGTCATCGCTGACCAGTATCGATAACCCGGACGTCGTGGCATGTGGCGTTTCAAGGTAGCGCGCCAGGCTGTTGTTGATGCGGTGCCGCTCCTGCGGCGATACCGGTCGGGCTGCCTTGATAATCCGGTTCTGTGCGCGAACGCCGTAGATCAGTCCCCGTAACATCCAGCCGGTGCCGCCAAGCCACAGCAGGTAAAGCCAGGGCTGAATGCCGCCGGCTGCCGACCCGCCGGGAGCCGGTTCCGGCAGGCCAGGGTACAATGCTGCCGTGTCATCGCTGACTGCCACGGTCCACGGTAATGACAATCCCGGATCAACCGTCACCTGGTCGGCCTGTATTGCTGCGTACTCCACCGGTAACAGCCATAACCGGGTTCCGCCAAGCTGCAGTACCATGGACAGCAGGATCAGTGGCGGCAGTGCCACCAGGCTGCGATACAGGATGGCGTACCGGGTCGCCGCGTTGTGGCGGAACAATCGGGCGAGCAGCAGGGCGGCGGCGGCAAGTACGCTGCTCTGGAGCAACAGGTTAAGGGCGAAAAAGTCGCCGTTTCCGGTCAGTAAAGCAAGGAATTGATTCATCGTCCCGGTAACCTTTGGCTACATTTGTAGCCAATAATGACTACAAATGTAGCCGCCGTCAAGCGGTCTGGCTGGCGGATGTTTTATCGAATCGACGCAGGCGGCAGGCACTGTTCTATCATGGCGGTCGAACCAATCAATAAACTGCCGGCCATGAAGACCGTGGTGCGGGAGGTGCGCATCGGCGTTGTTGCGGCTTATGGTCCGGATGGCGAGGACAGCGCGTATTGCAAGGAAACCGTGCCAGGCCCCGTAGCCATCGACGTCACCGGGCTGGCAGGGGATGAACAGGCAGACCGGCAGCATCATGGCGGCGTAGACAAGGCAATCCTGCATTATGACTTTGACCATTATTCGCGGTGGCGCGTGGAGCAGCCCCGGCTTGCCGGGCTGTTGAATTCCGCCGGTGCCTTTGGTGAAAATATCAGCACCTCCGGAATCAGTGAAGTCAATGTGTGTCTCGGTGATCGCTTCCGGCTGGGCACCGCGCTGGTGGAGGTGAGTCAGGGACGCCAGCCCTGCTGGAAGCTGGGCCATCGATTCGGCGATCCCCGCATGGTGGCCGAGGTGTTGCGCAGTGGCCGGGGCGGCTGGTATTACCGGGTTGTCGAGCCCGGTATGGTGAGTCCCGGCGACCCGGTAATCCTGGCTCAAAGACCCTGCCCGGACTGGACGGTTGCCAGGCTTTTTGCCACGCTGTTTACCCGGGCAGGCAGCAAGAGTGGGCTGGAAGAACTGGTCAGTCAGAAACGTCTCGCCGCAAGCTGGCGCGAGCGGGCCAGGCGATTGCTAGCCAACTGACCGGTTGCCATGAGAAACAGGGAAATTATCCATTATTTATCAGAGGTTTTTTAACGTGATCAGACAATTGAAATCCATCGCGCCGCTGGTGATTGCAGCGCTGGCTGCGGCGAGCACCACAGCGCAGGATCAGGGGGATTTCCCCCGCACCAGCTTCGGTGCGCCCGACCTGCAGGGAACCTACAGTATCGCCACTGTCACCATGCTGGAACGGGGTGATGAATTCGGTGGCAGGCTGGTGATTACCCCGGAGGAAGCAGCCCGTATCGGCACTACCGGGGAAAGCTACCTGGAGGACCTGACATCACGCGACCCCAATGCCGAGCCGGATGTCGGTGGCTATAACACCTTCTGGATGGATCCCGGTGAACGCATGGCGGTTATCAATGGTGAAGTGCGGACGTCCATCATCGTGGACCCGGAAAACGGCCGGCTGCCCTGGGCAGAGGGGGCCCGGCGGGCAATATTCGGTGGTCGGGCCCGGGGTCCCGGGCCATTTGACGGGCCCGAGGGGCGACCGCTGGGGGAGCGCTGCCTGGTGGGATTCGGTTCTTCCGGTGGACCGCCGATGCTGCCGGTGCTGTATAACAATCACAGCCAGATCGTGCAGACGGAAGACCATGTCATGATCCTGGCGGAAATGAACCATGACGCCAGGATTGTCAGGATGGGGGCGTCGCAGCACAGCGACATGAACAAGTGGATGGGAGACTCCATCGGCTGGTATGAAGGCGATACGCTGGTGGTGGAAACCACCAATTTTCACCCCCAGCAGAGCTTTCGCGGTTCGCTGCGACACTTCATCTATCTGTCTCCCGATGCCGTGGTCACGGAACGTTTCTCCCGCCTTGACGACCGGACGCTGCTCTACCGGTTTACCGTAGACGATCCGCAGGTGTATGCCCGTCCCTGGACCGGTGAACTGCCGATGAACGCAGTGGACGACAGGATTTACGAATATGCCTGTCACGAAGGCAACTATGCTTTACCGGGTATATTGGCCGGTGCCCGGCAGGAAGAGGTTCAGGAAGAGGCGCAGTAAGAGTCGCAGTTCCGGCTAAAACCGGTAACCTGCCGTCACTACCGCGCTGTTGAACCAGGCAAAATTGTACACGTCGTCCGTGTCCGCGCCGCCTTCCAGGCCCCGGTATCCCAGGCCAATACGCCATCGTTCAGTAAGGTCGTAGTCGAGGCGAAGACCCAGGTCGATGGCACGACCCGGTCCCCCCGCCAGGGCGTCCAGCTCGGCATTGATGGACCAGCGCCGGGTCAGCCGGTAGCGACTGGCCAGGTAAAACAGGGGCACAACGCCGAGGTCGTCATCCGTTGCTGTCACCTGGCCCTGCCTCAGCCTGATTTCCGCATCGCGGATTTTCAGCGTACCGCCCAGCCACAGGTCCCAGTCCGTCCGGTTCACCAGGTGGTACCGGTAGGAAATCCGCCATGAATTGAACTGATAGCTCGCCCTGATCGGCGCTGTGGCATCGAAGCGTTGTCCGGCAAACTTCACCTCGCCTAGGGTTGTCCCGGTTTCAGTGTAGGACAAGGGCGCAAGAAGCACGCGAAGTCCATGGCGATCATTGATTCGCCACAGTCCGTTCAGCCGACCTGTCGGCCACGGACCGTCGCCGGCCAGGTCATCCAGGGCAAAGCGTGTTCCCCGGCTGTCGTTGGGGATCTGCACGTCGTTGCGTGCCTGCCAGCCGGCGCCAAGTTCCAGATCCAGGACGAAGCGCGGTTCGTTGTCCTGGGCATACAGTGACCGGCCGGTAATCGTCACCGCGATCAATACCAGCAGCTGCAGCACTGCGTTCATGGCAGGTAGGGTATAGGTTTTCATGTAATTGGTCCTGCTGACGGTTCTCTTGGTTGATGTTGTCGTGTATCGCGTCGGCCGGTTTCTGCAGCAGACTCGTGGACACCTGTCTGCTGGTACGACCGGCGCAGCCTGCTGGATTGATCTGGCATGGCGCCCCGGCCGGCGACAATGGAAACAGTGTTGCCGCCCGATGACGGCAACAAGGCCTGGCGAAAGCTGCCAGGCAACTGACTCGTGGCTGACAACGGTGTGTAAGGGTGGCGACGGGAGAATTACGCCTGCTGTTTTCCTGCCGAGTACGTATAGCCGTTGACGGCTTCGATGTCTTCAGGATCCAGGGACTGGTAGAGCCGGTTGGCGGCGACATTGTCGACCTCGGTGCCCAGCCAGACTTCTTCGCAGGCCGCCTGGCTGGCAATGGCAAACAGCCTGCGCATCAGTGCCGTGCCGACTCCCTGCCGGCGCAGGTTACTGCAGGTATCCACTTCGTCGATGTAGAGCCACTTGCCGCCGGCATAGGGCTTGGTCTCGATCCGCGCCGATGCCATTCCGCCCAGCTGACGGACACCGTCCCTGACCAGGTAGCAGACAATGAACACGGTATCCTGGCAGTTCAGGTAATCCCGCAGGGTTGCCTCGCTGTATCCCGCGACTTCGTTGTCCTCGTCCCACGGGGCATTGCCAATGGCGTCAGCCACGCTGGCAAGGTCGTCGCCGGATTCCAGGATGTCAACTTCGAGTTTCATCGTAATCAGTCACAACTTCCGCAATTACCCTGCCGGAAACAGCACGAACCATGGATCGGGCGGCGTTCCCTTGTTACTCAGAGGTCGTCCAGGGCCTGGCGAAATTCTTTCGCGCCCTGGAGCAGGCCGTCCGGATGGCTGTCGATCCAGTTGGCCACGATAAGCATGAAAGACCGGTCGCCGACCGCGTCGATGTAGCCCCGCAGTCCGCCAGGGTGCTTGCCACCCTGGAGATTGGGCATCATGTCCCTGAGGCCACCTTCGTCGCGGGTTGCCACCGACATCAGTGACCGGCACTTTTCGATATCCATCTCCGCGGCGGCGAAAGTGCCGGGTGTCACAAACCAGTCACCACCAAGATGCCTGATCCAGTGGCAGATCACCTCGTCGTCTATTCCCCAGGTCCGGTTCCTGGTTAACAGGTCGACGAAGCTGTTGTGTGCCAGGACCGGCACTTCGGCCTGCCTGGCCAGGTAGGGCAGCACTCCCAGGCCCTGGATGAACGGCGCCACCAGCACGGCATCGACGCCCAGTTCAAGGGCGGTCTCCCAGCGCCGGGCCAACTCCTGTGGCTCACAGAACAGGTTGGCGATGTACAGTTTCTTCTCGCCTGTTTCCTGCATGGCCTCGTCCCGGGCCCTGATCATCCGCAGGGCATGCTTGCGGAACGCCTCGTTGTCGGAAAACTCGATCAATTCGTCATCTTTCACCAGGTGAAAGCCGCCGCGCAGTGTTTCCAGGTTGAGAGCCGCCATCGTCTCCACGTCAAGTCCGACGCCGGGACGCATGGCCCGGCACAGGATCGGACCCTTGTCCTTGTTCAGCAGACCGAGTATGCCCGCGCGACCGAAGGACGGTCCGGGGCCGAATCCCGGGGGCAACTGCACATCAACCAGCCGGAAAGTGGTGAGAAAACCCAGTCGGGGCAGTTCGCCCACGAGCACGTTGAGCAGCTGGGCAGGCTTGCCATTCAACAGCCATGCCGGTACCGCGAGCTCAACAAGGTAACTGCGCCAGCCCTGTCGGTTGCCTTCATTATAGACTTCCGTATTTAGGTGAAAGTCCGGAACACCGGATGCAGTCAGGGTTTCCGACAGCTCCTGGACTTCCTTGATGCGGATCGTCGAGTGTTCCAGCATGTCCTGGGTGACAAATCCGGCGATATCCAGGGTGGATGCACTCTGTTCCATCGCCATGCCAATGGCGGTATCTTCCCCTGAAAAATGGGAAGTGACACGGTATCGTGCCGAGGCGAACTGGTCAGGGTCCAGGCTGTCATTCCAGAAAAAGTGGCTTGCATCTTTCGGTTTTACCAGGTTTCCGGAACTCATTTCAGGTAATTCTCCAGGACTTTTGCAATCTGCAGATCCAGTGCAGAAGTGATCTTGATGTTGTTTTTTTCCCCGGGGACGACCCCGACCTCGTAATCCGCCAGCAGTGCCAGTTCAAGTGTCGACTGCGCGGACCAGTTTTTTTGCTGCGACATTATAATGCAATCATCGAGAATGGCTCGGCAAAAAGCATGGGGCAACTGGAACAGGCCGGCTTCATGTGCCGGCAGGGTGGTTTTTATTTCATTGTTCACCAGCTGCGCAACCGGGACATCGGACTGGAGAAACGCCCCGGCCACACCGGTGCGGTAGGCCTTTGCCAGAACCTTTCGATAGAGATCCAGGGTGGCAAAGGGTCGGGCCGCATCTGATAGCAGAATCCATTCGTAACGGCTGGCGGCAAAAAGCCTGGCAACACTTTCCTGCCGGGATTCTCCCCCCTGGATCAGCCGACAGTCGGGGCAATGCGCTGCAAACTCCGCCAGCAGGTCGCCAGGGGCACTGACAATAATTTCGTCGGATACGGCCTGAAGCTTTTCCACCAGCCAGGTGATCAGCGGCCTGCCATTCAACTTCAACAGCGCCTTGGGTCCCATTCCCAGCCTGGTGCCGCTGCCGGCGGCGGGAATCAGCGTACTCACTTTCCTGTCATCGTGTCGTTGCCTGTGCCCGGCGAGCCCCTCTTCAGGAGCCAACCCTTTGCCTTTGTTTGTCTCGCTAACCATAATGACGAATTCAGGTGAAGGGGGAAACGTTGAAAATACTCGTAATCAATATTGTCGGCACGCTGGTAGGGTGTCGTACATTAAGTGCCCTGCACCGATGCGGGTTTGACGTCGATCTGTTTGGCTATGGCGATTCAATATTCCATGCGTCTGACCACGTGGCCAACAGCTACAAAGTCGAGGTGACAGGAAAAGTCACGTTAAAGGAACTGGTCGGCAAGCTGGTGACAGTCATCAGTCAGAGTTCGCCGGATTTTCTTGTCTGCCAGGACAGTGCCGCGTTCCAGATTGTCCGCCTGATTGCCTGGGGAAATCACAACCTTTCCACTACTCGTCCGGAAATTGTCAGACTGGCCCGCAAGTCCATCGGCGGAGAATTTTTTTGCGATTCTGAATTGCTGCGCAGGCAATTACCCGTCTTGCTGGAGAGGGCAGGCCTGCAGGCTGTGCCACAGTATTCAGCTACCGAAATCGGGGACGAAGAATACCACGAATTTGCCCGGGCTAACGATTTCAATCTGTTGTTGAAGCTGGAAGGCCGCCAGAACGGCCAGGGAATTTTCAGGATTCAATCCGAGGCGGAGCTTGCCGCGGCCGTCCGGCAACATTGCCCGGACCCGGGCGGTGGCGGATTCACACTGCAACGTCATGTCGACGGCCCGGTATTGCGACACAGCCTGGTGGCACTGAACGGTACCGCGCTGGCCCAGTTTACCGCCGAACAGATCAGGACGCGATTTGACGAGCCATTCCAGGCACCCACGGTAGTCAGGTTGGTGAGTGACAGGGACATCGGTGAGCAGGCGTCCAGCCTGGTGCGTACCTGTGGGTTGAGTGGTTTTCTTGGCATGGACTTTATCAGGGACAAGCGGACGGCGCGGAGCTATCTCATCGATATCAATCCCCGGATAAACAGCCTGAGTCACCTTGGGGTTATCGCCGGATTGGACCTGTCCGCATCCCTGTACGACGGGTTGTCAGGCAGGGAAACCGACGGCGATCAACCGGAGTATTCTCCGGGAACATACGGAACCGTATTTCCCTATGAATGGCTGAGGGACAGGAACAGTCCGTACCTTCTTTCCGCTGCCTCCGACACGCCCTGGGATGACGTCGGCCTGCTGCGGCGAATTCTTGCCTCGCTGAAAATGTAGTAAGCTGGCGGATTCCTTTTTCAGCGTATCCTGGCGGGTCGTAACTTCATGGAAGCAGCAGGCATGAAAAAAACAGGTTTTATCGGTCTGGGTGTGATGGGTGAGCCCATCGCCCGGCGCCTCGTGAACAGCAATGGGGAGCTAATGGTGTGCGATACCGACGGGGGCCCCTGCCAGCGGCTGGCTGCCGCCGGCGCAGCGGTTGCCGAGACACCGCTGGAAATCGCCCGGCATTGCCACACCATTTTTATCATGGTGAGGAATGCCGCCCAGGTGGATGAGGTGTTATTCGGTGACCATGGCATGGCGCCGGCACTCACCGACAGGCATGCAATCGTGCTGCTGAGCACGCTGGCAACGGGCTACACGGTATCGCTGGCCCGCAAACTGCCGGGTGTTGCTCTGGTGGACGCCCCGGTCTCCGGCGGCAGGGCCGGTGCCGAATCGGGGCAGCTGACCATCATGGCGGGTGCCGGACCCGAGGACTTCGCCAGGCTGGAGCCGGAATTACGACTGGTGGGCAACACGGTTACCTACGTCGGTGGCCTGGGTTCCGGCCAGACCGCGAAGGCGGCCAACCAGATTATCATCGCCCTGACCAGGGCCGCGGTGGGTGAGGCCATGCTGTTCGTGAAACGTAACGGCATCGATCCGGAGATTGTCAGACAAGCCATTGCCACGGGACTGGCGGGCAGTGCCACCCTGGAAAGTTATGGGCCACGGATCACCGGCCTGGACAACCCCGTGCAGTTCAACAGTGAAATCCTGGCCAAGGATATCAACACCATTGCCGGTTCGGCGGCAGAACTCGGGCTTGAGCTGCCTTTTCTGGACCTGGTACGCGACGCCTACAATGCCCATGACGGTTAAGCTCACCGGTACGCCGGTACCCGGGACGGCCCGGTGATCCGAATTCTTTCTTACTGGGATCAGCAGAAAATCGGCAGGCGGACTGTCCGTGCATCCAGAACATCCCGTAATGGCCGAATACAGGTAAACTGACCGCCCGGCTGCCCGGGCCTCCGGACCAGGACCAACCAGTGAACAGCCACCAGCAGGATTCGCCAGCCAGCCTTGTAGAACAGGCTGTCACCCTGTATCGCGCCAATGATTTTCAGGCAGCGGAGCAGGCCTGTGTGCAGTATCTTGCGGCCAGGGCCGAGGACCCGCATATGCTGCATATTCTCGGTCTTTGCCGCCTGTCCCTGGGCAAAACGGCAGAGGCTGTGGATGCCCTGAAAAGCGCGGCAGCGCTCGCTCCCGATGATAACGGGATCCTGAAAAGCCTGGCCCGGGGGCAGTTCGACAACCGGGACCTCCGCGACTACTGTCAATCCGTACTGCAGCTGTTCGCCCGGGGCGACTGCAGCGCGGACAACTGTGTCAGGGCCGTTCAGGTCATGCATCGCCTTGGCGACCGGGACGGCGCTGTCAATCATGCCGGTAACTTTCTCCACAGGTATCCTGACAACCCGCATCTTTATAACCTGTACAGCGTCGCATTGAAAAACGTCGGCAGGCTGCCCGAGTCCATCAGGGCTGGCAGGCAGGGCCTGGCGTTGTGCCTGGCCCGCCCGTTCAAACCCCGCCAACTGAAAAAGCGTCCGCTGTTTGCCACCGAGGACAATCTCAGGGTGCTGTGGAATGTACTGGCCGGGCTGAATTCCGCAGGTATAGCCGCTTTCCCGACGGCGGGCACCCTGCTGGGACTGGTCCGGGAGAACCGGTTGCTGCCCGGGGACAAGGACCTGGATCTTGCCGTGCCCTTCCCGGACATGGACAAGTGCATTGCGGCACTGGCCAGGGACGGCTGGCGTGACGTTGGCGGATCCTATTCCCTGAGTAATCCCCGTCAGCTGTTTCATCCCGACCACAACCTCTACCTGGACCTGTGCGGACTGCTTCGCGAGGAATCCGGCCAGACAATCAGTGGTTTCTGGATGGAGGGTATACCCGGCGAATGGAATCGTATCACCGAGTTCCCCGACGTGGACCTGCAACAGATCGATTCGCCGGCTGGCAAAATCTACTGGCCAACGAACCCGGAAGCGTGGCTCGTGGCACTTTACGGCGAGGGCTGGCGGACCCCGGATCACCAGTTCGATACCGTGATCTGCGCCAGGAATCTGCGCAGTTTTTCGTTACTGGTGGAGTGTTATGCGTTGAACAGGATTTTTGCCGGCTGGTGGGCAGGGGATGAGGCCGCGTGCCTGAAAATCATCAGGAGTGTCCTGGCCCATGTCCCGGATGACGATCTGTACAACAGGATCAGGAAAGCTCTTGAGAAAGATACGGGGAATGACCTGAAGAACAGGGTAGAACAACGTAGCACGAATAGTCCATCCACATGAATAATGGTTTACTTCAGTAGCCTGTGAGCAATACGTAGCGCAACAGGCATGGCATTGACCAGGGACGCGCTGAGCACCTCCCTGCGAACTCAAAGGATCCTGGGAATTCCATTGATCCCGATAACAATAACCAGAACCAACTGGAAGACGGTATGAAGCGGTTTTATTTTCCAGCCCTATTGGCCTGCTCGGCTCTTGTTCCCCATTGGGGTTTCGCCCAGATCTCCGAGGACGAGGCAACCATCACCTATCCCAGCAGCTACTTTACCCAGTACGCGCCGGTAACCGCCCAGGATATGCTGAATCGCATACCGGGTGTCGGTTCCACCACCGGTGGCGGCCCACCGGGAGGAGGCGGCTTTCGTGGTGGTGGTGGTGGTGGTGGTGGTGGCGGTCGCGGATTCGGCAGCGGCAGCGGCGGCAGCGAGATTCTCATCAATGGCAAACGCACGGCCGGTAAAAACAATCAGACCAGTGGTGTTCTCGGTCGTATCACCGCGGACCAGGTGGACTACATTCAGATAATCCGGGGCACTTCCGGCGAGCTGGATGTTCGCGGCAGTGGCCAGGTGGTCAACATTGTCACCTTCGAGGAAATTTCCAATTCCTCCATCCAGTACCAGTTCAACGCGGATCACTACCGGGATGGTCACAATCAGCCTGGTGCCAACCTGGCCTACTCCAGCCAGATAGGCGGCTTCGACGTGGTGCTCAGTGCCGTGGCGGAGCCGCGTTACAGCCACCAGGAAAGCGAGGAGGACAGCATCCTCGGCGACTTCTCTGCCAATGACCGCGTCATCGAGGACCGCATTACCGAACAGACCAGCTACGACCTGACAGCCAACCTGGCCTATGAATTCACCGATCGCATCAGTGCCCGCTTCAACGCCCTTTACTCGCAGAACGACAATCCTACCGAGGTAACCCGGTCCACCACGGATTTCACCGTCACGCCGCCGACGGTACTGAAGCAGTTCGAAGATATCCCCGGCGAACAGGACAACTGGGAAATCGGCGGGGACTACGAGCATAACTTTCTCAACGGCAGCAGATTCAAGGCGCTGTTCGTACTGAACCAGGATAATCGCGACAGTACCAGGGAACGCTTCAATTTCCTGGACGACGGCAGCCTGGACAAAAACCTGTTTCTCAAATCCGCCAGTGTTACCGAGGAGGAGATTGTCCGCAGTTCCTATACCATGGACATTCTTGGCAGCCAGGACGTGGAATTCGGCGCCGAGCGGGCGATCACCACCCTGGACTCGAACCTGGCCCTGGGCGTCAGTGATCCAGACCAGCAGGGCTCACCGGATTTCGGGGGGCTGGTGCCGGTTCCGGTGTCCAATGCCAACTCCACGGTGCAGGAAACCCGGTATGAGCCCTTTGTCATTCACAACTGGAATATCAGCGACCGCATGACGCTGGAAAGCACGTTGTTGTATGAATACTCGGAAATCGAGCAGAGTGGCGACGTGTCCAACAGGCGCGATTTCAGTTTCGTCAAGCCCAAGGTCGACCTGCGTTACGATGTCACCCCGCTGATTCAGCTTCGCGGTTCCGTGGAAAAAGTCGTGACGCAATTGAGCTTCAACGATTTTGTCGCGGCCTCCGATACCGAGGACGAGGATTCCAATACCTTTGCCGGCAACGCCAATCTCCGGCAGGAGTGGTTCTGGTCCTATAATTTCAGGTCGGAGTATCGCCTGCCGGACGACGCCGGTGTCGTGGATGCCACCCTGTTCTATCACGAACATCATGACGTTATCGAGCGCGTCGACGTGTCGCGATCGGAAGACAACCTTGAATCCGCCAACGGCAATATCGGCGACGGCATCATGTATGGGCTGCGCGTCAATGCCAGCCTGCGCATGCACATGATCGATATGCCCAACCTGCTGATGACGTCGAACTGGAGTGTGCAGGACTCGGAGATCACCGACCCGTTCACCGGGGAGGAGAGGCGCTTCGCCCGCTACGGTCGCGGCCGCTGGACAGTGAGCTTTCGCCATGACGTGCCGCAGTGGGGATTGAACTGGGGAGGCAGCTGGAGCAACCGGTTTGACAACAATGAGAAAATCTATGACATCGACGATGTCCAGGATTTTGTCGGTCAGCCCAACCTGTCTTTCTTTGCCGAGTGGATCAGCCCCGGGGGCACCAGCTTTCGCCTGGATACCCGGGACGTGACCAACAACGAGCAGTGCCGGGAACGAACCCGGTTTATCGGACGGCGTGCCGCCGGCATACTGGAAGAAATCGAAGACCGCTGCAGTATCCGGGGAACAGTGACCTCACTCAAGATTACCGGAACGTTCTGACGGGGTATCCGGACCGCACGGTGCCCTGCTGTCTGGAGAGACAGTTGCTACCCTGATCGCTTGCCGAATGTTGCCGGTTTTACCTGGCTGTCTTGCCCACGACAGCTGTCAGCCGGCAGAGAAGCCCAGGTTCAGCCCCAGGACGATGGCTCCCAGGGCCAGCGACCACAGCAGGCAGGCCAGCAGGTCGAATACCAGGTAGCGCAGACGATCAAACCCGCTCAGTCCCAGTACCGCCGGTATCAGGCTTCGTATGGCCGGGATGAATCGACCGATAAAGATTGCAATTGCCCCGTATTTGCGCACCAGGTTTTCAGCCCGGCTGATCCTGTCCCGGTGTCGTCTTGCCAAACTGCTATGGTGAAACCGGGGTCCGAGCCACCTGCCGGCGTAGAAGCCTGCCTGGTCGCCAAGCAGGGCGCCGGCGAGCGCCAGGGCCACGATCAGGCTAATAGCGGCCCAGCCGTTGGTAAATACCGCCGTGGCAACCGCCACCAGGAAGACACCGGACACCAGCAGACCGATGCCGACACAGGCTTCGGCGAAGGCAAAAAACGGTATCAGCAGCAGCGCGAACTGTCGATGGGTGTCCAGCCAGTCAAGAATTACCTGTTCGATGATGCACTGTCCTCAAGATTGGTTGACCGACTTTGACAGCAACTGGTTACCCGCCAGCGGCCGGATACTGTTGTGGATGTCCTGTAGCGGGTTTTCCTTCGGACTCCACAGGAATTCCCGGCGCCGCTGTCATTCCTCCCTGAAGGCATCCTGGTGATACTCCACGGCCCTCGTTACTTCCGCGACACCGCATTCTCGTAATCCGGGCGCCTTGCGACCCGCGAGTACCTCAAGCACCGCATGCACTCCCCGGGATAGTGACTCCAGGTTGTAGCCGCCCTCCAGGACCATTGCCAGACGGCCGCCACAGTGCTTGTTTGCGATCCCTTTAACAATGGCGGTCAATGCGGCAAAGCCGTCATAGGTTACGTTCAGCGCGAGATCGTTGCGGTGCGGATCGAAACCGGCCGACACAAGAACCAGATCGGGTTCAAACCAGTCTGCGGCGGGTACCAGTATTTTCCTGAATGCCTTTTCAATGGCAATATCACCAGCGTCTTCCGGTAAAGGGACGTTAACCGTATAACCCTCACCGAGTCCGGCCCCGATCTCTTCCAGATACCCGGAACCCGGGTAAAAAGGTGGCGCACAATGGGTATCAAAAAACAGTACGTCCGGATCAGCCCAGAAAATACTCTGTGTTCCGTTTCCATGGTGAGCATCCCAGTCAACGATTAATACGCGTTTGCAGCCAAGTTTGGCCTGCGCATGCGCAGCCGCCACGGCAACATTATTGAACAGGCAGAATCCCCTGGCTCGTACCGGCTCCGCATGGTGACCCGGTGGTCGCACCAGGGCAAAGGCACTTTCCGTATCACCGTGAACTACGGCCTCCACGGCCCTTATGGCAGTACCCGCCGCCGTGGTCGCAGCCTTTATGCTTCCCGGCGAGACCGCGGTCGTATCCTGGTCCAACCAGGCACTTTTTCCTTTGAAGGAAAAAAGATCATCCAGGTAGGAAGAGGTATGTACTCGTGCCAGTTGCGCGCGAGTGGCACTGGCCCCGTCCTTGATTGTCAGGCCCTTGATGGGCTTTGCGGTAAGCAGGTCCATGACAGCCTTGAGCCTGCCGGGATGTTCGGGGTAGCTCCACCTGGCGTCGACGCTCTGTAAAATTGCCCGAACACGTTTGTCCAGACGTCCCGGCAGGAAGGGGAGTTCCACCTTGGGGTCATGTCCCAACATGGCCTTATCGTAAAACAGGGTAACAGTATTGTCGCCGATCACCGGGCAGTTCTCCTTGCTGTTATTAACCGGAAAGGACACTGTCGAGCAATCTTTACACATCTCCCCGATCGCTGAAACGTCCTGCTTGTGGAGTTCAGCATCGGAAGGGGTGCGACAGTTACCCGTTTCTGACGGTCCAACCCGCGAGCCGCAGAAGCGGGCCGTCAGTTTCTGAGTCTTGACCGTACTGTCGATACACTGGCAGCGGATCGGACTCCGATAGTCTCGAAACCCAGTTTACTCCATACGCTCGCTGCTTCTTTGTTAGCGATTGAATATTCCAGTATCAGTTCTTTGATCCGGTGCTGTTCGGCATAGTCGAGCAAACGAGTAAGAATCAGGTCCATGACACCAAGCCTGCGATAATCGGGATCGACCCACAGATCATCAATGAATCCGGATAATGTCTCCGGTGCTTCCGCCTCATCCCACAGGCTTGGGCTACGCCAGATCTGGATATTGCCCATGCCGATTACCCGGTTCGCCTCGTCCTTGCTTTCGCAGGCAACGACGATAAGTTTCTCGGTGTCTTCTATGCAGTCGGCGAGGAAAAGAATAAGACGTTCCCTGGCTTCACTGGTCAAAGTCTCGCGCCTGTCTCCTGAGACGTGAAGTGCAAGATCCACCATGTAGTCGACCAGCACCGGGATGTCGTCGGTAGTTGCCTCGCGCACTGTAAAGTCGGTACTGTCCATAGTAGAAGTGAGTCTCCCGGAGCTGGCCAGGCCTTAAGGCCATTAATAATAGAATTAACGATATAATAAAGGCGGTCCCGCCCCGTTGTGTTGAGCTGGTTCAGGGCCTGGCTCATGTCGGCAGGTTTTTGTGGTGCAGTAATTGATCAGAAGTTCCTTAGAGAGCATCAAAGTCCATAGCGAAGGCTTTCAACTATCACGATTTCTGAAAGTTGCCTGTTGTTTATCGGGAAAGCAAAAGGTATCTACAAAGTCGGCTGCTGTCCAGTTCAGTGAGTAGGTGGTCTACTGGGAGTCTATAGGTTCCACAATCAGCCCGGACTCAGTCAGAATCATCGAGAATTCAGCCGCTTGCTATCAGCAATCAGGCTATTGCTCCCGCTTCAGTAGCACCCTGACCGCCACCAGGCCGCGAACAATTCGCCTAATCAGGCCAAACCCCAATCAAAGATTGTTCATTTGACCAAGATCAACATCAGCGCCGGTATTTTCAAAAACTCTGTCAACAAAAAGACTTAACCCATAGAGTGCAGGTGTCGTCAACAGGTGCGTCGGTGGCTTGGACGGGAACGTGGTGAAAGGGGCCGAACAATGCGACTACGAGTGATTGCGACTGACTACGACGGCACGATAGCCGTTGATGGTGTGCTTGATCCCGCCATTCACGAGGCGATCGCACATGCTCGCCAACGGGGAGTGCTTGTGGTGATAGTCACCGGACGAATCTATTCGGAACTTAGAAACGTCGCCGGCTGTCTGGATTTTGTTGACGGAGTCGTCGCCGAAAACGGCGCTGTTGCCGCCCGTCAAAATGGTCATGTTAGCGTTTTTGGTGCGTCACCGCCCCTGTCACTCATTACAAAACTCAGCGAGCGTTGCATCGATTTCAAGGTTGGGCGATGCGTTATTGAAATGGACGCGGATTTCGCTGATGTGGCGATCGCACTGATCCGCGAGCTGGAATTGCCCCTGACTATCTCATTCAATCGCGGCCGAATGATGTTGCTGCCGCCCTCGATCAGAAACGCAAGCGGCCTGCGCCACCTACTAGAAACCTTTAATGTATCGATTCACAACGCCGTTGGCATCGGTGACGCTGAAAACGATCATGAACTGCTCACCTGCTGCGAACATGGCGTGGCCGTTTCGTGGGGCTCGGCACGGCTGCGGGAGTCAGCCGACTTTGTTCTCGAAGGCAGTGGGCCAGCCGCTGTCGCCGACTATATCGAACGGGTATCGTCTGAGATTCGATTACCCTCTGAAACGTCAACCTTCCGCAAGGTGGTGCTGGAAGAAATCGAGGGCAAGGCGCCTTTTCAGATATCTATTCGAGCTCACAACGTTCTCATCGCCGGAGACACGAAAAGTGGTAAGTCGTGGCTGGCCGGTCTGCTTGCCGAGCAACAGATACTGAAGGGCTACACCGTGTATGTATTTGACCCTGAAGGTGACTACAGCAGCCTGGCTACTTTGCCAAACACGCTTGTCCTGGGCGGCGGTCATATGCTGCCACAGGGTGACGATCTCAGGCTGTTGTTGCAACAGGGACTCAGCGTCGTCCTGAATCTATCGAATCTTGAGCATTACCAGAAATCCGCATACATCCGCCAGCATTTGCCATTGGTTGCAAAGTACCGTCGCGAGCAAGGCTTTCCCCATCGGATTTTTCTGGATGAGTGCCACTATTTCCTAAACGACTCGCTTGGCAGGCAAATGCTGGACTTTCAACTCGATGGATACACTCTAGTAACCTATCGACCTTCGCAACTGGCCAAAGAGGTACTTGCTTCAATCGACGTCTTCGCCGTCACTCGCCTGACCGAACACGCCGAAGTCGATGTCCTGCGGGACCTGTTGGATTACAAGAGTGAGGAGTATATCGACTCTCACGACTGGTACGACCAGCTTGCCAATCTTGGTATCACTGAAGCTGCGCTGTTGCCGCCAACCAGGGAAGCCGGTGGACAACTTCGCCGTTTTGTTGTCGCTTCGCGATTGACCAATCACGTTCGGCACCGCACCAAGTATTTGGATGTTCCTGTCTCGACGCAGCACAGGTTTTTCTTCACTGACGATGGACATCACACCGGAGTGTCGGCGGAAACCTTGCGGGAACTGGGTGAAGCCGCAAAGCGGGTCAAAGCAGCTGTCTTGATAAATCACAGCCAACACCATGATTTTTCACGGTGGGTCGCTGATCTTTTCTGCGACCGCGACCTGGCTAACAACATTCGGAAACTGGAGTCGGCAATTAATCACGATGGTGATGTTGACAAATTTTTAAAAGGCTTTTGCGCAGCAGTGAAAAAGCGTTATCTGAGCACTTGAGGAACCTCTGATTGATTACCTTAACGCCATGACCTTCAGACAAACCTGCAGAGCAACGCGCATTGTCGTCGGTCTGTCAGGTCAGTGCAGCGACGCCAGCGGATCTGTCTGAAGGCTCCATACCTAAGCCTGGACAACATTTATGTCAGAAGATAGCCTAAAGTGGCGATGGTTTAACCCTGGTTATGCCAGGCTCGCAGCAAGCGATGAAGCATCACAAATTTTATTACTGTCATGAATAAGCAACTGAATGAATGAGGAGGCTTCACGTGCATCACTACCACAACCCGCTTTACGTCAGCCGCGGAAGCGCCGATGAAACCGAGGGGTTGAAGCAGGCACTGAGTCTGGCTCGCAACAACAATGCTCCTTTGAGTGTGCTGGTGGTTTGTCCGGAATTTCCTGATGATTTCCCTGACTATAGGAAGCAATACGAAGAATCACTGATCGCTCAGGCTGAAGCGTCGATACGTTCCACTAAAGAATCGATCAGGCTGGAACAAGACGCTGTCCCTATCTCAATTGAAATTGTCAGTGATAACACCCCATCAGTAAAGATAATTCAGCACGTGCTTCAGCACGGCCACGACCTGTTGATCAAAGAGGCGGAACCTCGAGATGGAGGTGGTAGAGGCTTCAAGGCCATCGATATGGAGCTGTTGCGAAAATGTCCCTGCGCAGCATGGCTATGCCGCCCAATTGCACATTCAAGAAAACATATTCAGGTAGCTGTCGCCATCGATCCGGAAAGCTCCGAGCAGGCGGCAGAGAACCTGTCAAAACGTTTGTTGCAATTGTCACGCTCGCTGGCGGACAGCTGTAGTGGCAAACTACATATTATTTGCTGCTGGGATTACGAGTTTGAATCGTTTCTCCGTGATAGTGCCCTGGTAAAGGCTTCAGACGCAGAGATTGCCGAAGTTGTTCTGCACACGTTGCATGAACATCGCGTTAAACTAGAACGAATGATCAAGGAATCAGGAATTTCCGGCAGTCATCTGGTACACCATCAGCGCGGCAGGGCCGAAGAGTGCATTCCTGCCTTGGTAAACGACGAGAAAATCGATATTCTGGTCATGGGCACGGTCGCGCGTACCGGCATTCCCGGCTTCATCATTGGGAATACGGCAGAAAATGTCGTACAGAAACTTTCCTGTTCGCTGTTAGCGCTTAAACCACAGGGCTTTGTCTCACCGGTTAAGGCCTACTGACTGTAAGAAAGAGTGAGACGATGGAAACACCGGACGCGGATCAGAGCCAGAAATTCTGGCATACCTTATCAACTGACAAAACACTAACGCTCTTTAATGCTACAGCGGATGGGCTCTCTCATGCCGAAGCGGCAAAGCGGCTGGCGGAATATGGCCCCAACCGCCTGCCGGAAGCCGCGCGACGCAGCGGCATCATGCGCTTTCTCATGCAATTCCACCACATCCTGATCTACGTGTTGCTTGGCGCAGCGGTGATTACGGCGATGCTCGGCCACTGGATCGATACCGGCGTGATCCTCGCCGTGGTCGCCGCCAATGCCGTTATCGGCTTCATTCAGGAGGGTAAGGCGGAAAAGGCGATGGACGCAATCCGCCATATGCTGGCCCCCCGCGCGAATGTGGTTCGTGAAGGGAAAAGGCAGAGTACAGAAGGGGAAGCCCTCGTGCCCGGCGACATTGTTTTACTTGAAGCGGGAGACAAAGTGCCCGCCGATCTGCGGCTGCTGAGCGCACATGGCATGTCAGTGCAGGAGGCCATTCTTACCGGCGAGTCTGTGCCGGTTGAGAAACATACCCGTCCGGTCACCGCGGATGCGCCACTGGGAGATCGTTCGTGCATCGCCTATTCCGGCACCCTGGTAACAAGCGGCCAGGGTAAAGGGGTTGTTATGGGCACCGGCAACCGAACCGAGATCGGACGTATCAGCGGATTGTTATCAGAAGTTGAAACACTGACCACGCCACTTGTTGCGCAGATGGATGTCTTCGCTAAATGGCTGACTATCCTCATCCTTCTGATTGCCGCGTCATTGTTGGGGTATGGTTATTTTGTCGGGCACTACGATTTCGCAGAAATGTTCATGGCGGTAGTGGGGCTCTCAGTTGCCGCGATCCCCGAAGGGTTACCCGCGGTCCTGACTATCACGTTGGCGGTGGGCGTTCAGGCCATGGCGCGGCGCAACGCCATCGTCCGGCGTTTGCCCGCCATTGAGACGCTGGGATCAGTTTCCGTCATCTGCACCGACAAGACAGGCACGCTTACACGCAACGAGATGATGGTGGCTTCCGTACTGACCAGTCAACACCTCTTTGCTCTGGAAGGGGATGGGTATGCCCCCAAAGGGCTACTCAGACTGGAAGACACCAGAGTCGAATCCTCCGAACATGCCGTGCTGGAGGAACTTGCTCGTGCGGCAGCGCTCTGCAACGATGCTTTCTTACACGAGCACAATGGCGTATGGACGGTGGAGGGCGACCCGATGGAGGGGGCGCTCCTCGCCTTCGCCGGAAAAATGGATATTGATGTGCGTAAAGCACTGTCGGTGTGGACACGCACTGACGCCATTCCATTTGACGCCAAACACAGTTTCATGGCGACACTGAACCATAACCATGAGCGGCATGCATTTGTGTTCGTTAAAGGCGCACCGGAGCGGATACTCGCGATGTGCCAGGATCAGCGCGGCAAGGACGGAAAGACGGAAACACTGGATATTGAATACTGGCACAGGAAAACTGAAGCCATCGCTGCGCTCGGACAACGTGTGCTGGCCTTTGCCGTGAAACCGGTACAGTCAGAACACACTGTGCTGGAGCATGGGGATATTGAAGGCACCCTCACCCTGTTGGGCATGACGGGGATGATCGACCCTCCGCGTGCGGAAGCGATTTCGGCAGTCGAGGAGTGTCACGGCGCAGGCATCCGCGTAAAAATGATTACCGGCGACCATGCGAAAACGGCCGCCGCCATTGCTAAACAAATCGGCTTGCAGAATCCGGAACAGGTCCTGACAGGACGCGAACTGGACGGAATGGATGACGCCGCTTTGCGTCAGGCTGTGCTGGATTGCGACATCTTCGCACGCACCAGCCCGGAGCATAAGCTGAGACTGGTCATGGCATTACAAGCCCATGGCATGACGGTGGCGATGACCGGGGATGGCGTGAATGACGCGCCCGCCCTGAAACGCGCCGATGCGGGCATCGCCATGGGTATGAAAGGCAGTGAAGCTGCCAAGGAAGCAGCAGAACTGGTACTGGCTGATGATAATTTCGTTTCGATCGCTGCCGCCGTGCGCGAAGGCCGAACGGTTTACGACAACCTCAAAAAAGTCATCAGCTGGACGCTTCCCACCAACGCAGGTGAAGCGATGACCATTATCGTGGCGTTGCTGCTGGGAATGACGTTACCGATAACACCCGTCCAGATTCTATGGATCAACCTGATTACCGCTATCACACTGGGCATCGCACTGGCGTTTGAGCCGACGGAACAAGGTACCATGCGAAGGCCGCCCCGGCCACGCGATGAACCGTTGTTGAGCGGCGCACTGGTCTGGCAGATCGCGTTCGTTTCCATATTGTTCCTGTGTGGCGTCTTCGGCATGTACACCTATGCCACAGATCTTGGTTATTCTATTGAGCTGGCACGTACTATTGCGTTAAACACACTGGTGGTGATGGAAATCTCCTACCTTTTCTTTATCCGCAATATCTACAGCACTTCACTGACATGGCAGGCGGCGCGGGGAACAAAAATAGTCTGGGCGGTGGTCATCATCATTACCGTCGCACAATTCGCTATTACCTACCTCCCGATCTTGCAGACTGTATTTGCCACAGAGGCGATCCGCTTCCGGGATGGACTGCTCATTGTCGGTGTCGGCGTGATGCTGTTTGCGATTATCGAAACAGAAAAACAGATTCGCCTTCGAGTATCAAAGACTGCAACGAGTGATAATGGGCGATCTTAGTTTCCTGCATAGCTCGCCTTTTTATGAGCTGACTGCACTGATTGCTCTGGCCGCAGCAATCGGTTCCGTGGGCTTATTACTGCGCCAGCCGATGATTGTCAGCTTCATCGCGGTCGGTGTACTGGCCGGCCCGTCCGCGCTTGGGATTGTGCAATCACACGAAAATATTGAATTGCTGGCAGAGCTGGGCATCGCCGTGTTGCTGTTCCTGGTCGGTCTCAAACTGGATCTGAAGCTGATCCGCACCCTGGGCCCGGTAGCGTTGGCAACGGGGTTGGGACAAGTGACGTTCACCTCGGTGATCGGCTTTCTCATCGGGCTTGCGCTGGGGCTGAATACGGTGACCTCGCTCTATGTTGCCGTGGCTCTGACCTTCTCCAGCACCATTATCATTGTCAAATTGCTTTCAGATAAGCGGGAAGTGGATTCCCTGCATGGCAGGATCGCTATCGGCTTTCTGATAGTGCAGGACCTTGTCGTTGTGTTGGCGATGATGATCCTGTCAGCCTTCGGCGTCGGTGCTCAGGAGGCGGGCAGCGACTCAGTGCTGGTACATATCGGTACAGTTCTGCTTTACGGTCTGGTGATGCTGGGGTTTATTCTGCTTTTCATTCGCTACCTGGCGACACCGCTGGTAACCCGTATTGCCCGCTCGCAGGAACTGCTGATTATTTCTGCCATTGCCTGGGCGGCACTGCTGGCCGCTATTGGCAGCGAGCTTGGCTTCAGTAAAGAGTTGGGGGGGTTGCTCGCCGGTATCTCGCTGGCATCCACGCCTTTCCGGGAAGCGATTGTGGCGCGCCTTTCCTCCCTGCGGGATTTTCTGCTGCTATTTTTCTTTATTGCACTGGGCTCGCAGCTCGATCTTGACCTGCTTGGCGCACAGATCGCTCCCGCACTCGCTTTCTCTGTCTTTGTGCTGATCGGCAATCCGCTGATCGTAATGATCATTATGGGCGTCATGGGCTACCGGAAACGTACAGGTTTTCTGGCAGGCCTGACCGTCGCTCAGATCAGTGAATTTTCACTTATTTTCATGGCGATGGGTCTGAGTCTGGGGCATGTGACTGCAGAGTCGTTGGGGCTGGTAACACTGGTTGGGCTGATTACAATATCTCTGTCGGTCTATATGATCACCTATTCCCACGGTCTCTATAACAGGCTGGAGCACTGGTTCGGCGTATTCGAACGCAGCAAGCCCTACCGGGAGGAAAAGCTGGAACTTCAACATAGCGCGAAAGCGGGTTACGATGTCATCCTCTTTGGCCTCGGTCGTTACGGTAAAGCTATTGCCCACTATTTGCAGCAACAGGAATTCACCCTGCTGGCGGTTGATTTCAATCCGGATGAGGTTCGACGCTGGCGTGCTCAAGGCCACCCTGCCATTTATGGCGATGCGAGTGATCCCGCATTTATCTCCAGTCTGTCACTCAGAGGCGTCAAGTGGGTTGTCTCTGCCATGCCCCAGCATGATATCGGCGTGACACATGAAGACCCCCGACTCGTACTTCTGGAAGAATTGAAACGACAACAATACAGCGCCGGTATTGCGATATCTACGCAGCAACTTCACGACCAGGAAATTCTCAAGGAAAAAGGAGCCACACTGGTCCTGCTGCCATTCTATGACGCGGCAGAACAGGCAGTGGTACGAATGAAAGAGCGGCAGTAACAAGCTGACCTGTTAAAGAATCCCGGATTAACTACCACAATGCTCAGGCCTGTTGATATGATCAGTCTGTAACTGACCCGGATAAGTTCCGCTCGTCTTGACCGTACAGGAGTAACAGCTTAGCGAGGACTATGGAACCTCTGATTGAACGGGTTCGAGTTGTTCGAATTGCCTGTGAAGATAATATCAGGTGCAGTTACCGGGTAAGTGGTTGATACAAATCAATAGAAAAGCTAACTCTGATGAAATTTATATTAACAAACATTAAGCTGCATGTAGTCCTGTGCGCAGCTCCGCAGCGGGTTGGAAAATCAGCACGGGGTTGATGGCCGGGGTTTTTGCGTGGTGATAATGACACGACGGGTGCGGACATTCACCTGATTGAGCTGATCTATTAACAATTGGTGGCACTGGAAAAATAATAGCTTAAACGCCACAACATTGCTGTCCCACCTGAATTGCAGACATGGATTCGGTATTTCTTTCTGTGGCCCAATTGTCAATACTTCCCAAGACATCAAGAAGGTACTCTGTGAGACAGCATTGACGCCACTATGAAGATCTGCCCGGCTTGTCCTGGGGAGAACAGGCGATTCACTTCCTCCAGAAACTGACAGCACTGATTTTTCCTAACCCACAAGGACCGGCCAGCAATGATTGCTCGTTTTAAATTAGCCAAAGGCCTGGACATAGCCATGGCTGGCACTCCAGCCCAGCGCATCAGCTCAGGGCCTGGAGTAAATTCAGTTGCTCTGGTTGGAACTGATTTTGCGGACTTGCATCCACGCATCCTGGTGGAACCCGGTCAGCAAGTCAGGCTCGGTGAGCCCCTGCTTATCGACAAGCGCAATCCCGCCATTCAGTTTGTCTCTCCCGGTAGCGGTACAGTGACCACCATAAATCGTGGCTACCGCCGCTCACTGCAGTCCGTGGTCATTGAGCTGGATGAGAGTTCCGTCGATGAGCAGCGCTTTCCAGTACCAGAAACGCAGGATCAGACAGCGCTACGCAATTGGCTGTTGCGTTCCGGCACCTGGACCAGCTTACGCACGCGCCCCTTCGACCGCATACCCGATCCAAGCACAAGTCCGGACGCTATTTTCGTGACGGCGATGGATACCCGGCCTTTAGCTGCTGACCCTGTGGTGGTGATCGATCACTATGCAGATGAGTTCGCACGGGGTATGCATGTCATTGCCAATCTTGCCGCGGTACCGGTTTATCTTTGTACCGGTCCGGACTGGGCTGCTCAGCCTGATACCGCCAGCAACATAAAACACTGCATCTTTACGGGTCCGCACCCTGCCGGACTGCCCGGCACACATATGCATTACCTGTACCCGGTCTCTGCCCAACGTCAGGCGTGGCATATCAATTACCAGCATGTTATTGCCATCGGTCACCTGGCCAGGACCGGTTCCATCATGACCGAGCGGGTTGTCGCGTTAGGCGGGGCTGGTGTCAACGACCCACGCTTGATAGTGACCCGGCCGGGTGCAAACCTGACAGAACTGATAAGTAAAGAACTCGCCGCAATTTGCGACTATCAGGTAATCTCGGGGTCAGTCCTTGATGGATTCGCTGCCGAAAGCCCGAGAGATTTTCTGGGCCACTATCACAATCAGGTCTCGGTGCTTGCTGACTATAGCGAGAGCCGGTTGTGGGGCTGGTACCAATCCGGGTTCGGGCAGCGTAGCAATCATCTCTCGCGCCGGCCTGATCCTGCAAGCTCCAATGCTCCGACCAACGCACAACACGGCCGTAAAACGGCGATGTTAGCGACGGAACGCTTCGAGCGGGTGCTGCCACTCGATCTTCTGCCAGCGCCACTGCTGCGAGCGCTGCTGGTGAAGGACACCGATAGCGCCCAGGCATTGGGTTGTCTGGAGCTGGCCGAGGATGACCTGGCCCTGTGCTCCTATGTGTGCCCTGCCAAGCAGGATTATGGCACCGCCTTGCGTACGAACCTCTCAGAACTGGCGGAACTGGTCTCGTGAATACAAACCGTCCCATCGCAAAACTCAGAGCCGCGCTGAATGGCGATTCCAGCTGGAGCTTGGTGAATTCCGCACTACTGATGCTGGAAAGGTTTCTCTATTGCGATGCCGGCAAGAACCACGTTGCGCCATTTGTTAGAGCACCTGTGAGCGTGCAAGGGGTATACAACAACTTCGTCATCGCCTCCCTGCCGTGCTGGCTGGTTGGCCTGTGGAATGTAGGTCACCAGATTAACCTGACCGTGGAGGCCGGCCAGCTTGAGTCGCTACCAGGCTGGCGCGGCACGATACTGCAGGCATCGGGCATTGGCTATAACCCTGACAATTTTCTGGCCTGTTCCATTCATGGCCTCATGTATTTTATACCGCTGTTTGTGCTGATTCTGCTGGTCACCACGTTCTGGAGCGCATTGTTTGCAACCCTGCGTCGCCACCCTCCCGACGAAGGCTTGTTGGCATTCGCCTGGTTGTTTTCCTTGCTGTTACCCGCAGGTGTACCCATGGTGCCGGTCATCGTCGGCGTCAGCTTTGCCGCAGTCTTCGGCAAACACATTTACGGCGGGTCAGGGTTTTATCTCATCAATCCTGTTGTTGTGGGCATGGTCTTTCTGTGGCTGGCCTACCCTGCCGTGGTGTTCGAGCCAGGCAACAGTGTTCCGATCATGACAGAAATAACAGGCCCGGAGGCAACACAGCAATGGTGGTCCGCTTTCTTCGGCGCCCGACCGGGTGCCATAGGCGCAACATCTGTGCTTGGATGTGGGCTCGGCGCGGTATACCTGTTAATCACGCAGAGCGCATCCTGGAAAATCATGCTGGGAAGCCTGTTGGGTATTGCGCTGGCCGTGCAACTACTTGGACTGACAGCCCTGGACGGCGCCGGAGAGCTGAGCATTGCCGGCGAACTGGTAACCGGCGGGCTGGCATTCGGGTTGGTTTTCCTGGCAACAGACCCGGTGGCCGCCAGCATGACCAGTGGCGGACGCTGGATCTACGGCGCCACGACTGGATTTCTGGCAATACTGATTACGCTGGCAAATCCAGGGGTTGGGGAAGCGGTGGTGTTTGCCATCTTTATTGCCAGCCTGTTGGCCCCTCTTATGGATAGCGCTGTGATTTCACGTTATAAAGCACGTCGGCAACGACGCATTGGCGGAGTGGCAGATGGATAACGATAGTCCTGCCAAAGCCATTCTGGTCGTCACGATCACAGCACTGGTCTGCTCCGTACTGGTGTCAGGCGCTGCCGTGTTTCTGCAGCCGCTGCAACAAGCCTACGCTGACATCGAGCGGATTCGATATATCGTCCAGATCAGCGGCCTCGTGGACAGCGAAGCAGAGCTGTCTGAATTTGACATCGTCTCCGCCTACCGGGATATTTCCCTGCGATTAATCGATCTTGAATCCGGCAGCTTTGACACTGATCTCGATCCCCAGTCTTTCATAGATGTGAGTATCGAGAATGAATTGCAGGAATCTGTGAACATCCCCGCTGCACAGGATACTGCCGCACTGCAGTCACGGCCGCGATGGGTGGCTGTCTACCTGGTTGAAAGCGATGCGGAATTGCAGCGCATTATTTTCCCCATTTACGGTCGCGGCATGTGGTCTACGATCTATGGGTACCTGGCCATCGAAGGTGATCTCAGCACCATTGCCGGTGTGGTGTTTTATGAGCACGGAGAAACGCCGGGGATAGGAGATCAGATCCAGCGAGCCAGCTGGCTGGCAGGGTGGCGAGGCAAGCGTCTCTACGATGAACAGCGTCAATTACAATTCAATATCGGCACCGACAGTGCCACTTCACCGGCAGCGGACTACCGGGTGGATGGCATAGCAGGGGCAACCCTGACCGTCAATGGTGTAGCCAACATGGTTAGGTACTGGTTTGGGCCACACGGCTATGCCCCCTTTATGAATCAATACCTGGCTGAGCTGAATCTATGATATCCCGATTGCCACAGGCATTAGTAGCACCATTGATCGATGAAAACCCGATTACATTACACATTCTTGGCATCTGCTCCGCGGTGGCGATCACCAATTCCTTGTATTCCGCGTTGGTGATGAGCGCTGCGTTGACCGCTGTACTGTGTTTCTCCAACGTCGTCATCAGTACCATCCGGCATCATTTACCCCATGCGGTGCGTATTATCGTCGAGGTCACGGTAATCGCTTCAGCAGTTATCGTTGTGGATGAAATGCTGCAGGCATTCGCACCTGAAACTTCGCGGATTTTGTCGGTGTTTGTTGGCCTGATCATTACCAACTGTATCGTACTCGGAAGAGCGGAGAACTTCGCCGCACACAATCCGGCAGGTGTCAGTTTTCTGGATGCGGTGGGCAATGGCCTGGGTTTCAGTCTGGTTCTGTGCACCGTAGCGACCATCAGAGAACTGTTTGGTACCGGTGGGCTGCTGGGCTGGCAAATATTCCCGGCGACGGATGCCGGTGGCTGGTTTGAACCAAACAGCCTGTTCCTCCTGCCACCCAGTGCCTTCTTCATCATCGGCGGTATTGTCTGGCTCATCCGCAGCCGCAAACCCCAACAGCGTGAAAAGGCCGAATTCGACATCATCGCCTCTGAACCGGCGAGGAGCAGCCGATGGAGCACTTGACAGGTATATTTCTGCGCGCCGTATTCGTTGAGAATCTGGCGCTGGCCTATTTCCTCGGTATATGCACCTTTCTGGCGGTGTCCAAGCAGGTCAGGACGGCGGTCGGCCTGGGCACGGCAGTGATCGTTGTGCAGACGGTAACGGTGCCGCTGAATAACCTGCTTTACCATCTCTTTATCGCTGACGGGGCAATGGCCTGGGCCGGTCTCGGTCATCTGGATTTCAGCTATCTCGGATTGATCAGTTACATCGGCGTGATTGCCGCCACCGTACAGATTCTGGAGATGGTGTTGCAGCGCTATTTCCCGGTGCTGTTTCAGGCAATGGGCATTTATCTACCCCTGCTTACCGTGAACTGCGCGATTCTGGGCGCCTCCCTGTTCATCGTGCAGCGCGATTACAACTTTACCGAAAGCCTGGCCTACGGTGTAGGTGTCGGCAGCGGCTGGGCCATTGCCCTGATTACCCTGGCGGGCCTGCGGGAAAAAATGAAATACAGTGATATACCCGAAGGCCTGCAGGGCCTGGGCATTGTCTTCATGACGGCGGGGCTGATGTCCATGGCATTCATTTCCGTGGCCGGATTCGAGTTCTGATCGTGATTGAAGTTCTACTTGGCACAGGTTTATTCACGAGCATAGTCTTTTTACTGGCATTGCTGGTGCTGGTCGCACGTTTTGCCCTGTTACCACGAGGCACGGTCACTGTGGTGATCAACGACACCCGCGAGCTCAAGGTGCCAGCCGGCGGAAAACTGCTGGGCGCCCTGCAGGCTAACGATCTGATTATTCCATCTCCATGCGGCGGCAACGGCAGCTGCGGGCAGTGTCGGGTAAATGTACTGGAAGGTGGTGGCGAACTGCTGCCCATCGAATCTTCGTTTATCAGCAAACGCGAAGCGGCTCAGGGACAACGTCTGGCCTGCCAGGTGTTAATGCAAGCCGACTCGATTGTCAGGCTGCGCCTGCCAGAAGGTATCTTCGGTGCACATAAATTACAGTGCACCGTGAGCGTCAGCCGCAATGTGGCCACCTATATCAGAGAAATAGTACTGGTACTGCCTGAAGACGAGGACCTGGTATTTCCTGCCGGCAGCTACGTGACCGTGGATTGTCCACCACAAAAGCTCAAGTTATCCGATATCGAACTTGCACCGGAGTATCGGGCGGAATGGGAGCGTTTCGGTCTGTTACAGATGGAATCCATAGTAACCGAAACCGTGAGCCGTGCCTATTCAATCGCGAACTATCCCGGCGAGCCTGGCTCTGTCTTGTTGAACATACGACTGGCCACTCCACCGCCTGCAGCTCCCGACGGCACTCCACCGGGTAAGGTGTCATCTTATCTGTTTAGTCTAAAACAGCAAGATGAGGTCGCCATCGCCGGGCCATTCGGTGATTTTTTTGTAAAGGACACTGACGCCGAAATGATCTTTGTGGGTGGCGGTGCTGGCATGGCACCGCTTCGCTCCCATGTTTTTGATCAACTGAAGAGAGTTGGCACCTCCCGTAAAATCAGTTACTGGTACGGAGCCCGCAGTCTGCAGGAGGCTTTTTACTCCGAACAGTTCGCTCAATTGGACCAGGAGCATGACAATTTCGGCTGGCACCTGGCCCTGTCTGACCCGAAACCCGAAGATAACTGGAGCGGGTTAACCGGATTTATTCATGAGGTTTTGTTCGAACAATACCTCAAGCATCATCAGGCACCTGAAGATTGTGAATACTACCTGTGCGGTCCACCGCTGATGGTGGCGGCTTTGGTCGGTATGTTGGAAGAATTGGGCGTCCAGGAGCAGAATATCCTTTTTGACGATTTCGGCAGCTGAAACAGCGGAAGCATTCTGATGGCACTATTTTTGGGCAGTGTTCTCGTATTTGCGTTGGTGGTCCTGGCGCTCAGTGCAAGCCTGTTGATCAAGGGGCAGGCTCTGAAGGTCGGTTGCGGCAAAGCCTGTGACAACCCCGCCTGTGACCACCCATGCGAGCGGCACGGTACCAGCACCTGTCAGCGAGGTCATACATGAGCCAGGCCGTTAAAGTTCGCGACTACATGTCGAAAAAACTCATTACCCTGGCGCCGGGGATGGAAATTCTGAAGGCTATCAACACGCTCATCAATAATGACATTGCTGCGGCGCCGGTGGTGGGCAGGGAAGGCCAGCTGATTGGCATACTTACGGAACGGGATTGCATTCGCATTGCCATGAGTGCCGGCTACCATAGCGAATACGGTGGACACGTGGCCGATTACATGAGCACAGACGTACAGACGATCGATGCGGACTCCGGGATTGTGGATGCCGTCAGGCTGTTCTGCGGCCAGAAATTTCATCGCTACCCGGTAACTGACGCGGGAAAACTGGTGGGCTTTCTGAGCCGGCGCGACGTAATGCGGGCCTTGGAGAAGCTTTCGCACGGGTGAGAAAAAGCATTAAACAGGCGCTTCAGACGCGGGGTCCTTACGCGCGCTATCTCAGCAAACGCACGTTGTTTTTCCGGCGAAAGATAGATGACGCAACTTTAAATCACCCAATTTATAGAACCGGTCTCGACAGGCGGTGCTTCTATTTTTCCATGTCAGCAAATTATATGGGATAGTATTGATGCAGGAAAAATTTATCGATGACTGGAGAAAATCTACCATGCGCCTGCTTCTGACCATTTTCTTTGTGTTTGTCGGGATATCAACGCTGCCAGTATATGGACAGGGTGCCTATGATCAGGCATTTGAACCCGACGTGCCCGCTCCGGCTGGATTTCGCGCTAATCGTACCTCCTATTCCGCCATCATGGATGTGCTGGGGCCTGAACGACAGGCGGTCACGGATGCACAGCTCGAGCGCCTCAGGAACGTTCCGCTCGAGGTGATCTTCAGTGCCCTGGGTGATTACCGGCTCAATTACGCCACCGGTTTTCAGAACACTCAGCCCGGAAAGCGCGTCGTGGGCCGGGCCTTGACAATGCGCTTCCTGCCCCCGAGACCGGATTTATCACGGGCAGCGAATCAATTGGCCGAAGAGGGGGATTGGGACAGGCGTTACTATGCGCGCGCAGCGGAAGAAGCGCAACCGAACGATGTAATCGTTGCCGAACTGGGCGGCAACGACGGGCATAACCTTTTCGGGGACATGGGTGCCACCGGGATACAGATGCGAGGCGCTGCGGGCATTATTATCGACGGCGGCATGCGGGACCTGACAGGCATGCGCGATTCACGGTTTGAGAATTTTCCGGTACTTCACAGATTTTCAGATCCCCACACGACTTCATGGCTCGGCGTGGAGTACAACGCACCGGTGCGAATCGGTGGCGTCACCGTGCTGCCAGGTGATGTCGTCGTCGGCGATGACGGGGGCGTGTTTTTCTTTCCACCCGAGATGGTAGAGCGCGTACTGGAATATGCAGACCTTGTTGAAGACAGAGAGGCTTTTCAGCTACAGCTTCTCGAGGATCGCGAATTTCGTTTCAGGGACATTTACCCTTTGTCACCGGAACTGCAAGCGGAGTTTGAGCGAACACGAAACCAGTAACCGGACGGGTATCTTTATACTGCGACAGGTGCATTCGGGAGTTCTATAAATGTAAACATCGTTGTCCCTGCAATCCCAACCAATCCCTCTGAACACGGATCTTCTGTGTCTTTGGGAGAGGGACATGATTCGTGCCAGTGCGGTACACTGTATTCCAGTCGCCAAAATAACTCGATACAGGGCCACACTCATGAACCGCTCCACATCTCAAGAGGTGGACAACATACATATCCGCCACCCCACCATCGCCGACGGCGCCGCCATCTGGCAGTTGGTGGAACAGGACGGTACGCTCGACCGTAATTCAGCGTACATGTATCTGTTACTGTGTCAGCAATTCAGCGATTATTGCGCGGTCGCGGAAGACAACGGGGAGTTGTTGGGTTTCGTTACCGGCCTGCGCACTTATGACAAGCCCGATACCTGGTTTCTCTGGCAGGTGGGGGTATCGCCGCAAGCGCGCGGCAAAGGTTTGGCAAAACGCCTGCTGCACTTTGTGCTTAAATCATCGGCTTCGAGCGGCGTTATGTTTCTCGATACCACGGTGTCGCCGTCCAACGAGGCGTCGCGAGCCTTGTTCGACGGTGTGGCGCGTCGCTTGACCACACAATTACAGGAATACGAATTATTAAAAGTTGAGCATTTTCCCGGCAATGGACATGAAGCGGAGCCGCTGTTACGCATCGGCCCGTTCAGCGCGGAAAACGCGCAATCGCTGGATTAACGATCTGATCTATGTAGGCAACTCATTATGCGAATATTTGAAGAAATGGAATCGGAAGTTCGCGGTTATATCCGCTCCTTTCCCGCTATTTTCGACCGCGCGGAAGGTGCCGAGCTGTTCGATGAAAACGGCAAGCGCTATATCGATTTCTTTGCCGGCGCCGGCACGCTGAATTACGGTCACAATAATCCGCTGATTACCGAGGCTCTCATCGAGTATCTGCAACACAAGGGGATAGTACACGGCTTGGACAAGGCCACGGTGGCGAAGAAAGAATTCCTCACCAAGTTTCGTGACACCATCCTCAGGCCCCGTGATCTGCAATACAAAGTGCAGTTCACGGGGCCCACCGGCACCAACTCGGTGGAAACCGCTTTTAAACTGGCACGCATGGTGAAACGGCGCTCCAACATCATTGCCTTTACCAATGGCTACCACGGCCTCACCATGGGTGCCTTGGCAGCCACCGGCAACTATTTTTACAAGGACGAGTCCTACGGGTCCCGGGTGAATACCGCCTTCATGCCCTACGACGGTTTCCTGGGCGAAGGAGTCGACTCTATCGACTACATGCGCCAATTCCTGAGTGACAGCAGCAGCGGCGTCGATTTGCCCGCCGCCGTGGTGGTGGAAACGGTGCAGGGCGAGGGCGGCATCAACGTCGCCGGCGTGCAGTGGTTGCAGGACCTGGCAACCCTGTGCCGCGAATTTGATATTCTGCTGATCATCGACGACATCCAGGTGGGCAACGGCCGCACCGGCACTTTTTTCAGTTTTGAGCGTGCCGGCATTCACCCCGACATGGTCTGCCTGTCCAAGTCCATCGGTGGCGGCCTGCCCATGGCATTGTTGCTGATGCGTCCGGAGCTGGACCAGTGGCTGCCCGGCGAACACACCGGCACCTTCCGTGGCAACAACCTGGCTTTCGTGGCGGCAACCCAAACCCTAACCTACTGGGATAACAACGACCTGGCCCAGGCCGTGGAATACAAGGGCAACATCATGCGGGATGCGCTGCAGCAAATGGCCACCGATTTTCCCAAACTTAAACCGAAGGTACGTGGTCTGGGCATGGTGTGGGGTCTGGAATTGGCCCCGGGCATGGCCAACGAAGCTTCTAAGGAGGCATTCGCGCGCGACCTGCTGATCGAAACGGCCGGTGCCGACGACCAGGTGTTGAAGTTTTTACCCTCACTGCTGATCGAGGAACAGATTCTTCGGGAAGGCATGGAGGTCATCCGCGAATGCCTCGCCACATTGGTGGAAAATCGTCAGAACCTCTTGACCGGTGAAGCCTGAACACCCCATGCGCGATTGGATTATCAGCAAGTTCGGCGGCAGCTCGGTCGCCAATGCGCAACAGATAGAAAAAGTCCGGACCATTGTCGAACAGGATCCGCGGCGGCGCGTAGTGGTAGTGTCGGCGCCGGGCACCAGCCATGCCGACGAACACAAGGTGACCGATCACCTGATCAATATCGCCACCGCCGGCAAGCATTTTCACAAGCAGCACATCAAGGTTACCGTGGCCGACAGCCACGATGCGGTGGTCAGCAAATTCAGCACCATCGCCAATGAACTTGAACTGGATGTCAATGATCTTCTTCAGTCCCTGAAACAGGATCTTGACACAGACCTGGCCGGTGATCGGCGCATCGCCTTCCTGGCGTCGCGGGGCGAACACTACAACGCCCGCTTTATCGCTGCTTATTTTCAACAGTGCGGCATGCAAGCGCGGGTCCATTTGCCGGAGGAGTTCGGTTTGCTGGTACGCGATTCCTATCTCGATGCGAAAATCCTCGATCCGGCTTACGACAATATCGCCAAGCTTTCAGGGTACGTCGGCATAGCCGTGGTGCCCGGTTACTACGGCGTGACCGAAAACGGCGAGATTGCCGTGTTTTCACGCGGCGGCTCGGATCTTACCGGCGGCGAAATCGCCTACGCCCTCGACGCCGACACCTACGAAAACTGGACCGACGTCAACGGCGTTTACGAAGTGGACCCGCGCATCATTGCCGGCGCCCAGGCAATTCCGCGCCTGACATTCAAGGAAATACGTCTACTGTCCTCAAAGGGCTTCAATGTCTTCCACCTGGATGCCATGTTGAAGTGCCGTGACCGCAAAATTCCCATTCATATCCGCAACACCAATGCACCGTCCACCGACGGCACCTTGATTCTCAACGAGCGCGTGCCGGAGGAGAACATCGTCGGCATCGCGCGGCTGGACAACATGTCTTACATCTACCTGGAGAAGGATGTACTCGGCGAGGAAATCGGTTTTACCGCCAGCCTGTTGCGAATCTTCCAGCAATTCGGCATTTCAACTTATCACTACCCCACCGACAAGGACGACATCGCCGTGCTGGTGAACCAGGACGACCTGCTGGGCAGCATCAACGACCTGCGCCGCGCCATCGATAAGAAACTCAAGCCCGACTTCATGGACGTGGTCTATAACCTGACCATACTCACGCCCGTGGGCATCGGCCTTAAAAACAACGCCTACCCGATTATCCAGGCGCTCAGCGCACTGGGCGACGTGCACATCCCCATCCTCATGATCGACCAGAGCCCGTCGCAGATCTGTTTTCACATTGCCGTTTCCAATGCGGTGGCGGACGCGGCGTTGCAGGTATTGTATGACACGTTGATTAAACAGCGGTAGCGTTGAGTAGCAGGGGCCAGCCGGACTAAAAAAACGTCAATACCAGGCTGATAATTATGCCGGTAATCAGCAGTTGAAGCAGACAGAAACCCATCACATCCTTGGCCTTGAGACCGGCAATTGCCAGTACCGGCAGGGCCCAGAATGGTTGAATCAGGTTGGTCCACGCGTCCCCCCAGGCCACCGCCATGGCGATGCGGTTGATCTCCACACCCAACTCCTGGGCTGCCGGCAGCATTACCGGTGCCTGCACCGCCCACTGCCCACCCCCGGACGGGACGAAGATATTCACAATTCCCGCGCTGATGAAACCAAAAAAAGCCAGGCTGTCGGCACTGGCAAAGTCGACAAACCACTCCGACATGTTCTGTGCCAGTCCGGACTGCATCATCATGGCCATAATACCGGCGTAGAACGGAAACTGGATAACAATACCGGCACCGCCGTGTATCGCCTGTTGCAGACTGTGGAGCAGGCGGCGCGGCGTGCCGTGCAACACAATCGCCAGGGAGAGAAACAGGAAATTGACGATGTTCAGGTTGAGTCCGCCACCGTTGAGAAAGTACTGTGCCAGGTAGACGAGCCCCGCCAATCCCACCGGCAACGCCAGCAGCATACTGTTTTCCAGTCTGTCGGCCGGACGGTCATTGCTGGTCTGGGGTTCGGCGTCATCCGCCAGTTTTCTCGAGTCCACGTAGATGCTCTCTTCCGCCCCGGGCAGCATCAGCCGGTTGACCAGTGGCATGCTGACAAAGAGCAGCCCCACCAGCGCCAGATTGAAACCGGCGAAAATGGTCTCCGCGGTGGGGATAATTCCGATCTGTGCTTCCGTGAAATGCCCGGGGGTGGCTATGGTCAGGGGGATTGAACCGGCGAGTCCGCCGTGCCAGACGACAAACCCGGAATAGGCACTGGCCACCAGCAGGCGGTAATCCACCTGAACACGTCGTGCCAGGGCCTTGGCAAACAGGGCACCCACCACCAGCCCGAAGCCCCAGTTCAGCCAACTCGCCATCATAGAGACCAGAGTGACCCAGACAATAGCCTGTCCCGGGCTTTTCGACAGATTGGCCAGTCGATCGAGAATATCCCTGATTAACGGTGTACTGGCCAGCATAAAACCGGTTACCAGCACCAGCAGCATCTGCATGGAAAAGGTGAGCAGATCCCAGAATCCATCGCCCCAGTAACCCAGTACCGCCAGTGGTGTCTGCTGTTGAAACAGCACGGCGGCGAGGAAGACCGCCATGGTTAGCAGCAGCACGAATATGTAGGGGTCGGGGAGGTAGCGCTCTACCAGTGTTACCAGGGGTTTTGCAGCGGCGTTTAACATGACGGATTATTCTGGTGGGTAAGAAGTGTGTCGATACTTTACCAGCTTATCCAGCCGAAAAAAGGCCAGGCGCAGTCAGGCGCGCACCGCT
>Ga0070727_10000559_pt1 | contig 44909 bp, 46 predicted proteins | sample tdAd472_FD_66722 | JGI IMG/M metagenome (GOLD analysis project Ga0070727, IMG submission 66722) | Marine sediment microbial communities from the Atlantic coast under amendment with organic carbon and nitrate - tdAd47.2 | ecosystem: Environmental > Aquatic > Marine > Coastal > Sediment | place... | reverse complement strand
CTGACAATGCCGTCGCTGATCCTGATGGGCGATCAGGATACAATCGTGCCGGTCGCGAATGGCCATATTCTGAAATTTGGCCTGCCGGATGCCCGCCTGCACATCATGGAGGGCGGTGGGCACCTGTTTCTGGTGACGCAGGCAGAAGAGACCGCGGCCATCATACAGGGCTTCCTCAATGAGGAAGGCGCAGAGGCCGAAAAGGCCGCCTGATCAGCTATTGGATGTTTTGCGCGCTACGCGCTGCTCCAGCGCATCGCAGACGGCATCTGCAACGGACTGGGAGGACTCGCCGCGGCCAATCGAGGTATGTGCCGCGCGGCAGGCTTCGACATGCAGATTGATCAGTGCAGCATTCTCTCCCGGCGCGGTATCTGACAGCAGGGTGCAGAGAGAGCCGCAGAGGCGTGAGATGGCGGGATAGCCATAGGAGCCTGCGACACCACGAATATTGTGCGCACACGTGTAAAGGTTGCGATAGTCTTCCGGTGTGGCGTCTGGCTGTTGGGCTGCGGCCCAGGCGTCTTTCAGGCGGTTCAAATCCATTTGCATCCAGGCTTCAAACTGGCCTGACAGATCATCGACGGCTGCTTCAGCAAGAGCGCCCATTTCTTCCGGGTCGTGGACTTGGCTGGCTTTGTCCTGGGTAGGCGGAGAGGCTGCTTCCGGTGTGGCGGTTTCCGGCTTGGGCATCTTGATGACGCGGCTGATGTCAGGAGTCGCAATGGTCGTGGATTGCGTACTCTTGCCCTTGGATGAGGGTTTCAGCTTTTCCAGCAAGTCTTTCAGCATCATGGTTCCCCGATAATTCGGGTTAACCATATGCCCTAAGACTTAACATTGTGCTGACGCAGCGACTTGAAAAGGCTCTAAAATCCGAACTGTTCGCGCAGAATGCGTTCGTCCAGCGCATGGCCGGGGTCGAACAGCATGGTGAGGCGCCTGCGGTCTTCCTGCACATGGACGCTGACAATGTCTCGCACTTCCTGATTGTCGGCAGCGGCAGCGACAGGGCGCAGCATCGGCGCGACAACTTCGATCTGAACCGACGCGTCCCGGCGCAACAGGGCACCTTTCCAGCGACGCGGACGAAAGGCGCTGACCGGCGTGAGCGCCAGCAGGCCGGCACCGATCGGCAGGATCGGGCCATGGGCCGAAAGATTGTAGGCGGTGGAGCCAGCGGGTGTTGCGACCATGACGCCATCGCAGGCCAGTTCTGCCATGCGCACCCGGCCATCGACGGTGATCTTCAGACGGGCCGTCTGAGCGGTCTGGCGAAAGATCGAGACTTCATTGATCGCAAGGGCATGGTGTTCGTTCTCGTGAACATCCTTCGCTGTCATGCGCAGGGGAGAGATCACCGCGCGTTCTGCAGCATTGATGCGATCCGGCAGATTCTTTTCCTGATACTCGTTCATCAGGAAGCCGACCGTGCCGCGGTTCATGCCATAGACGGGCTTGCCGACATCGAATTGGCGGCGCAGCGAATCAAGCATGGCGCCATCACCGCCCAGCGCCACGATCACATCGGCGTCTTCCTCGTCGCACTGGCCATACATCTGAATGAATTTGGGCAGCGCTTCCTGGGCTTCAGGACGCTTGGAGGCGAAGAAATGAATTTTCATGCCGGTCATGGCAGCCATCTGCTTTGGGTTTGCTACAGGCGTCAAGGATAAGCACTGCGGCGAATGTTCTGGCAAGACAGGCGGCCACAGGAAGGTGACGCGGGCGTCAACATCAGCTGGCGTCTGCGGGTATTTTCGGATAATCTGCAGAAAATGATATTGAGGGAGACCAGGAACATGGCCGACGGCGCACAGAAAATTGATATTCGCTCATCCGTTTCTGCAGAAGAGTGGAAGGCCAGAGTGGATTTGGCGGCGCTTTACCGTCTGGTCGCACTGCATGGCTGGGATGACATGATCTTCACGCATATTTCCCACCGCGTACCGGGGCCGGATCACCATTTTCTGATCAACCCGTATGGCTATTTCTTTGAAGAAATCACGGCGTCCTCGCTCGTGAAAGTCGATCTGGAAGGCAATATCGTCCAGGAGACAGACCACTTCATCAATCCGGCGGGCTTCACGATTCACTCTGCGATTCACGATGCCCGCGACGACGCAAAAGTGGTGATTCACGTCCATACCGACCAGGGCGTGGCCGTCTCAGCGCAGAAAGAGGGGCTGATGCCGCTCAGCCAGACGGCCATGGTGGTGCGTGAGGATATTGCCTATCACGACTATGAAGGCATTGCGCTGGACCTTGATGAACGCGAACGCCTGGTGGCAGACCTCGGCCCGAAAAAGCATTCCATGCTGCTTCGCAATCACGGCACGCTGACCATTGGCGAAACCGCTGCGCAGGCTTTCACCCGCATGTTCTTCCTGGAACGCGCGTGCAACATGCAGATCATGGCCCTTTCAGCGGGTCGCGATGGCGTGCTGGAGTGCGGAAATGATCTGCAGCAGAAGGTGGCTGGACAGGGTGGCCTGACTGAGGATTCTTCCGGTATGGGCGTGTTGACAGAGCGACTGATCTGGCCAGCGCTGATGCGTAAGCTGGATCGGCAATTGCCGGGTTATGACGCTTAAGGAAATATACGTATGCGCTTGCTGCAGGGTGTGACGTAAGGGACCATTATCAAATTTCCCTCACGCGCTTATGTAAGCGCCATGTAATTTTGGAAACTGTGCAGATGAAACACCTCAAGGCCTTTGAAGACGCATTGAGCGCAATCCATGGTGAAGGCCGTTATCGCGTCTTCGTCGACCTGCAACGTCACAAGGGACGCTTCCCCAAGGCGACAGCGCGGTTTGAGGATGGCGAGCGCGAAGTCACCATCTGGTGCTCCAATGACTATCTTGGCATGGGCCAGGATGATCACGTCATCAATTCGATGCACGATGCGATCGACAGCTTTGGGGCAGGCTCCGGTGGCACACGCAACATCTCCGGTACGACACGTTATCATGTGGACCTGGAGCAGGAACTGGCTGACCTGCACGAGAAGGAGTCCGCACTCCTCTTCACGTCCGGCTATGTTTCCAATGACGCGACCCTGTCCACACTCGGCAAGATCCTGCCGAATCTGATCATCTATTCCGACGCGCTGAACCACGCTTCCATGATTGAGGGCATTCGCCGTTCTGGCGCTGACCGCCGCATCTTCCGTCACAATGACGTGGATCACCTGCGCGCATTGCTGGAAAATGACGATCCGAACCGTCCGAAAGTGATCGCATTCGAAAGCGTCTACTCCATGGACGGCGATTTCGGCCGTATGGAAGAGATCTGCGATCTGGCTGATGAGTTCAACGCACTCACCTATCTGGATGAAGTTCACGCGGTTGGCATGTATGGCCATGAGGGTGCTGGCGTGGCGCAGATGCTGGGCATGGCGAACCGTATCGACATCATCGAAGGCACGCTAGCCAAGGCTTTCGGCGTTATGGGCGGTTACATCGCCTCCAACGCGACCGTCGTCGACGCTATCCGCTCAATGGCTTCGGGATTCATCTTCAGCACGTCGACCTGTCCGGTGATGGCCGCAGGCGCGCTGGCCAGCATCCAGAAACTGCGCACAGATGAGGGCCGCGAACTCCGCACGATCCATCAGGCGAAGGCGGCTGAGCTGAAGCAGAAATTCCGTGATGCAGGCCTGCCGGTCATGGATTCACCTTCCCACATCGTACCGCTGTTGGTGGGTGACCCGGAACGCTGCAAGGCGCTGTCCGACACGCTGCTCTTCGATTTCGGTATCTATGTTCAGCCGATCAACTATCCCACCGTGCCGCGCGGTACGGAGCGCCTGCGCTTCACGCCGAGCCCGGTGCACGATGAAGTGATGATGGACGAACTGGTCGCTGCAATCTTGGCCGTCTGGAAACAGCTGGGCCTCGACAAGGCTGCCTGATCTATTTGGACTTTTTCGCCGGCGCTTTCTTGCCAAGACCTATCTGCTTGGCATGCTTCGATCTGAGCTTTGCATAGTTCGGAGCGACCATCGGATAGTCCGCCGGCAAATTCCATTTCTCGCGATACTCGTCTGGGGTCATGTTAAAGCGTGACCTCAGATAGCGCTTGAGCATCTTCAACTTGCGGCCATCTTCCAGGCAGATCAGGAAATCCGGTGTGATGGATTTGGAGACGGCAATGGCTGGCTCCAGTGACTCCGCCTGTGGCTGGCTCGTTTCTGACAGGGTTGTGCAGGTTTCATAGACCTTGCGGATCAGCTCCGGCAGCTGCTCGGCCTCGAGCGTATTGTTCGCCACATAGGAGGAAACAATCCGGCTGGTCATGGTCAGAAAATCTGTTTGCTGTGTTTCACTCATGCGTTCACCAAGAATCCAGCAGGTAAAAGAAATCAAATTTTGTGGATTATCGTCACCTAATCGCCGAAATATCACATTCCTTCAAGTATTTGCATTAAATAGTTCAAGATGTTTCCAAGTTAGGCAAAACCGGTATGTTATTGTGCTTGGAGGGCGCTGTGATGGTTGCAGCTTGGGCCGCCTGAGCGTAAACACCGCGGGAACCCAGCAGGAGATTCGCCTATGGCAGATACAGCGCAGCCGGCCCGGTTTGATACCACGGCTTTCTTCAGCCAGTCCCTGGCAGATCGTGACCCGGAACTTTTCGACGCTATCAAGAAGGAGCGTACGCGCCAGCAGCAGCAGATTGAGCTGATTGCGTCCGAGAACATCGTGTCCAACGCCGTGCTTGAGGCGCAGGGAACGATCCTGACGAACAAGTATGCCGAAGGTTATCCGGGCAAGCGCTATTATGGCGGGTGCGAGTTTGTCGACATCGCCGAAGAACTGGCCATTGAGCGCGCCAAGAAGCTGTTCGATTGCGACTTTGCCAATGTGCAGCCAAACTCCGGCAGCCAGGCAAACCAGGGCGTGTTCAATGCCGTGCTGAAGCCGGGCGATACCATTCTGGGCATGAGCCTGGATGCCGGTGGCCACTTGACCCATGGCGCGCGTCCTAACCAGTCTGGCAAATGGTTTAATGCTGTTCAGTATGGCGTTAGCCGCGAAGACGACCGGATCGACTTTGTCGAGGTTGAGCGTCTGGCCAAGGCGCACCGTCCGCAGCTGATCATCGCCGGTGGCTCTGCCTATCCGCGCGAAATTGACTTCAAACGCTTCCGTGAAATCGCGGACGAAGTGGATGCGCTGTTCATGGTCGACATGGCGCACTTTGCCGGCCTTGTTGCCGGCGGCGCACATCCGAACCCGTTGGACCACGCCCACATTGCCACAACGACCACGCACAAGACGCTGCGCGGCCCCCGCGGCGGCATGATCCTGACCAATGACGAAGCGCTGGCCAAGAAGATCAATTCGGCGATCTTCCCGGGCATTCAGGGCGGTCCTCTGATGCATGTCATCGCGGCGAAGGCCGTTGCGTTCGGTGAAGCGCTGACGCCGGAATTCAAGCAATATGCGTTGCAGGTTGTCGCAAATGCGCGCGCCATGGCAGCGGCCTGCAAGGCGAGTGGCCTGGATGTTGTTTCCGGTGGCACGGACACGCACGTTGCACTGATTGATCTGCGTCCGAAGAATGTGACCGGCCGTGACGCCGAGCACGCACTCGAGCGCGCTTTCATCACCTGCAACAAGAATGGCGTGCCGTTCGACCCGCAGAAGCCGACCATCACCAGCGGTATCCGTGTCGGCTCCCCGGCCGGTACAACGCGTGGTTTCGGCGAAGATGAGTTCACCCAGATCGGTAACTGGATCGGCGAGATTGTCGACGCGGTTGCAGGCGGCGACAGCACCGCAACCGAAGACAAGGTGCGTGAGGAAGTCAAAGCCCTCACGGCGGCATTCCCGATCTATAATGGATTGGGGAGCTGATAGACCTTGCGCTGCCCGTTCTGCGGTTCCGAGAACACATCGGTGAAGGACAGCCGGTCGGCTGAAGACAACACTGCTGTGCGCCGCAGACGGGTGTGCGAGGCTTGCGGAGCCCGTTTCACGACATTCGAGCGCGTCCAGCTGCGTGAGATCACTGTGGTCAAGCGCGACGGGAAACGCGTGCCATTCGACCGCGAGCGGCTGGCCAAGTCCATCACCATCGCCTTGCGCAAACGACCCGTGGACCGGGAGCAGATCGACCAGATGGTCTCCGGTATCGTCCGCAAGCTTGAAAGCGCAGGCGAAACAGAAGTGTCCTCAAACGATGTTGGCGAGTTCGCCATGGAAGCTCTGCGCATGGTTGATCCGGTTGGCTATGTACGCTTCGCCAGCGTCTACAAGGATTTCCGCGACCCGAACGATTTCGCTCACTTCATAGAGAAAACTTCCCTCGATTTTGACGAGGAAGGCGACGAGGAATGAGCGGGGTGAAAATCACCCTCAAGATTGCGACGTCTCTGGATTCCCGCATTGCCCTGTCAGACGGCACGAGCCAGTGGATTACCTCCAGCGGGTCCCGCGCCAAGGCACATGAATTGCGGGCCGCGCATGATGCCGTGCTGGTCGGCATCGGTACGGTTCTGGCGGATGATCCGCTGCTGACGGCGCGGACGGTGCCGCTGCCGAAGACCCAGCCTGTCCGCATCATTGCGGACTCCCATGGGCGCACGCCGCGCAACTCCCGTCTGGTGCAATCCATTTCAAGCGGCCGTGTCGTGGTCGCGACGAATGGCCAGCCGCAGGACATTCTGGCGGCGAGTGGCGTCGATATCTGGCGCTGCGGCAAGGGCATCCGTGTCGACGTGAAAGAACTTGTCCGCCGGGCAGAGGCGGAGGGCATCACATCCATCCTGCTGGAAGGTGGCGGTACGCTGGCCGCCAGCTTCATTCGCGCAGATCTTGTACATGAAATCGCCTGGTTCCGCGCGCCGATCCTGATTGGTGGTGATGGGCTACCAGCGCTCGGCTCTCTCGGCCTGTCCGACCTTGGCGCAGCGTCACGGTGGCGCGCTGTCGCAACGGAACGGATTGGGGATGACGTCTTCGATACCTATGTACGGGCCTGAGCAGGTTTTTGAGGGCAACAAAAGATGTTCACAGGACTCGTCACTGACGTCGGCCGCGTACGCAAGGCCGAAGACCGCAATGGCTTGCGCCGGTTTGAGGTCGAAAGCGGCTATCCGCTGGAAGAAATCGCCATGGGCGCCTCCATCATGCATTCGGGCGTGTGCCTGACCGTCGTCGATATGGGCGAGGGCGAGCGTGGCGCATGGTTCGCAGTTGAGGCCGTGCCGGAGACGCTGTCCAGGACCGTTCTGGGCGACTGGGAAGAGGGCGCGCGCGTTAATCTGGAGCAAAGCCTGAAGCTGGGCGATGAGCTGGGCGGGCATTTTGTGTTTGGCCATGTCGACGGTGTTGGCGAAGTGGTTTCGATTGAGCCGGAAGGTCAAAGCTACCGTCTGACGATCCGCCCCCCGGAAGAGATTGCGCGATACTTTGCGACAAAAGGCTCTGCTGCGGTGAATGGTGTGTCCCTGACCGTCGCAGCCGCCCTTCCGAATGGCGATTTTCAATTGGCGATCATCCCGCACACCTGGGAGGTCACGACACTTAGCGATCTGCAGCCCGGCTCCAGGGTCAATCTTGAGATTGATATGCTGGCGCGCTACGTGGCGCGGATGATTGGCGCGGATGCGCCGGAAGGGCGATAGGCACCAGATTATGTCGAGCGAATTTCACGACGCAATTTCCTCCATTGATGAGATCATCGAGGATGCCCGCAATGGCCGGATGTTCATCCTGGTTGATGCGGAAGACCGGGAGAATGAGGGCGACCTGATCATTCCTGCAAATTTCGCGACGCCGGAGCATGTGAACTTCATGGCGCGTCATGGCCGGGGCCTGATCTGTCTGGCGATGACGCAGGAGCGCGCCCATACGCTGAATCTCGACATGATGACCCGCAACAACCGGGAAAGCATGGGCACGGCCTTTACGGTCTCCATCGAAGCCAAGGAAGGTGTCACGACCGGCATTTCCGCACATGATCGCGCCCGCACGATTGCTGTGGCGATCGACCCGACCAAGGATCATGACGACATCGTTTCGCCGGGCCACGTTTTCCCGCTGGTCGCGCGCGATGGTGGCACGCTGGTGCGCGCAGGCCATACCGAAGCTGCGGTGGATATTTCCCGCATGGCCGGCCTGTTCCCGGCAGGCGTGATCTGCGAGATCATGAATGAAGACGGTTCCATGGCCCGTCTTCCGGAACTCGTCAGCTTCGCCCAGCTGCACAATCTGAAGATCGGCACGATCGCGGATCTGATCGCCTGGCGCCGCCAGAATGACCGCTTCCTGGAGCGCCGCGTGGAAGCGACACTGACGTCCGCCTTCGGCGAAGGCTTCAAGACGGTCTGCTTCCGTAATGCGCTCGACAATTCCGAGCATATTGCCATCGTCCATGGCGAGATCATGCCCGACTCCACAACACTGGTGCGCGTCCACCGCACGGACATTCTGGCGGATGTGCTGGGCGAGACAGGCCCGCGTCAGGGACTGGTCGAGCGGGCGATGCGCATCATTGCAGAGGCTGACGAGCCGGGTGTTGTGGTTTTCGTCAACACGATGCGCCCTAACATCATTGCCGAGCGGCTGGGTCTTAAAACATCTGCGCCGGTCGATCCGACGGCGCCGCTGCGTGAGTATGGCGTCGGCGCCCAGATGCTGCGTGAGCTGGGTGTTCGCCGCATGATCTATCTGTCCGATACGCAGCCGACCCGCGTTGCAGGACTTGACGGATACGGCCTGACCATAGAGGGGTGGCGCCGTCTTAATGAGGAGACTGAATAATGGTGGACCGCGTACTCGTCGCCGTTTCTAGATATTACAAGCACATCGCTGACGAGCTGGAAGCCGGCGCGCTGGAAGTGCTGGAAAAAGCCGATGCCAAGGTTACCGTCATGGAAGTGCCGGGCGCGTTTGAACTGCCGGGCCTGATTGCCATGGCTGCCGATAGCGGCCGCTTCGATGGCGCGATTGCGCTCGGCTGCGTTATCCGCGGCGAGACCACACATTATGACTATGTCTGCGGTGAGAGCGCACGGGGCCTGATGGACCTGATCGTGCAGCGTCGCCAAGCCATTGGTTTCGGTATCCTGACAGTCGAGAATGAAGAGCAGGCGCTGGCACGCGCTGACCGCAAGCGAGGCAACAAGGGCGCGGATGCGGCCGAGGCCTGTCTCGCCATGATCAAGTTTCGCAAGGAACTCATTCGTTGAGCGAACACAAAATCCCTTTTGAGGTTACACGGGCGAGGCGGGCAGGTGCACGCCTCGCTGCCGTTCAGGCGCTCTATGAAATGGAGCAGACCGGCAAGTCTGCCAAGGCGACCGTGCGGGCCTTCATGGAAGATCGTCTGGGCATCGGCCCGGATGAGCAGCCTGTGGAAGAGGCCGATCCGGATCTCTTCAAATCCATTGTCCTGTCCGTGGTCGATCATCAGGCCGCAATCGACAAGGCCATTCTGGCGCGTCTCGCCAAGGGCTGGAAGCTGACGCGTCTGGACGCCACGATGCGCGCCCTGCTGCGGGCCGGTGCGGGGGAGTTCATCGCCCACACCCATCTCAGCAATGCGATCATTCTGGATGAGTATGTCTCTCTGGCGCACGACTTCTTCGAAGAGCAGGAAGCCAGGTTCGCAAACGCCGTACTCGACAATCTGGCCAAGGACCTGCGCCAATAGCCGGACTGGCTGATGGCCATCCGGTTTTGCCTGATTGATAAGGCCCTTGCGGATGGAAGCGGGGCTTCCGTGGCACGAGGACGTTTATTCAATTGTATTGGATAGTCTGGTGCCCCCATGCATTGGGGCCCGTTCCCATCCGCTTGGAAAGCCATGAAGGGTGGGGCCCTCTACGCCTTTCCGGACCTGCCGCCGCTTTGCTGGTGCTGCGGCGACGGTCACAAGATAAGGCGGGCGTCTCCCCTATGGATTGGGGCGCCTGAATGCCCTGGCATCATTGCGGAAACCATGGGGAGACGTGGCTTCTATTCCACTTCGTTGGCCCAGCTGCGGACCTCTTGCACGAAGGCTTCCGGTTCTTCCATGGCCGCGAAGTGCCCGCCTCGGGGCATGTCAGTCCAGCGCGTGAGATTGTAGGCGCGCTCGACCCAGCTGCGTGGGGCAGGCGTGTAAACGGATTCTCCGGGGAAATTGGCAAAGGCTGTCGGCGTTTCGCAGCGCGTATTCTCCGGCAGCACATTGGCGCCTTCCTGCATGAAGCCATTATAAAACCAGACGCTGGTCGCGATGGCGTCATTCACCAGATAGATCATCACATTCGTGATCAGCTGGTCCTTGGTATAGGCATCCAGCAGGCCGCCATCAGAGAGATCTGACCAGCCATGGAACTTCTCGATGATCCATGCTGCCGAGCCGACGGGGCTATCCATCAAGGCCATGGCCAGCGTTTGCGGCTTGGTAGCCTGCTCCATGAAATAGGCGCCCTCGCGCTGCATTGCTTCTTGCGTGCGGGTCAGCCATGCAGCCTCCTCGTCGCTTTGTGGTGTCGCAGGGGATGGGCGGAAGCCGATCATGTTGAGATGGATGGCCTTGCAGCCGCCTTTGCCGTCTGCCGCGCCGTGGTTCAGGCCCAACCATGAGGTAACCATTGCGCCCCAGTCTCCGCCTTGGGCGAGATAGGTGTCGTATTTCAGGGCCTCTCTCATCAGCTTGTCCCACAGGGCAGCTGTCGCGCGCGGACCGATGGGCGATTTTGGTTTTCCGGAAAAGCCATAGCCGGGCAGTGACGGGATAATGACATCGAACGCATCTTCCTTTCGGCCGCCATATCTGGACGGGAAGGCCAAGGGCCCGATACATTCCCAGAATTCAAACACAGAGCCGGGCCAGCCATGCGTGATCAGCAGGGGCCGCTGGCCTCCCGCCTCGCCAACGACGTGTACATAGTGGATCTCCATATCGTCCACCTTGGTCTTGTAATTGGCGAAATGGTTCAGGTTCTCCTCGGCTTTGCGCCAGTCATAGCCGGCGATCCAGTAGCGTTGGATGTCCTTCATCACGCTGGTGGACATGCCATAGGCAAAACCCTGTTCATCGGCCGGGGCAGGGAACCACTCATAGTCCTTGACGCGTGCCATGATGACGTCGAGCTTTTCCTGCGGCACCTCAATGCGGAATGGCTGAGCTTTAGACATGGATGTCCCTCCCTAAGACAGGATCACTTAGGGGGCCTGCCGTGGGGCCATGCAAGTTAAATCGAGAAACTGGTTCCGCAGCCGCACGCCGCTGTGGCGTTGGGATTGTTGATCTTGAAGGCCGCGCCGATCAGTTCCGTTGTGAAGTCAATCTCTGAGCCTTTGAGGAATTCCATGCTCATCTCGTCGATCAGCACTTTCGCGTTGTCGCGTTCGATGACCAGATCGTCTTCCTTGGCGGCGGTGTCAAAGTCGAACTTGTAGGAGAAGCCGGAACAGCCGCCTCCCTCAACTGACACACGCAGATAGTCTACGCCGTCCTGTTTTGCCAGAATCGCGTTAATCCGCTTGGCAGCAGAGGCTGTAAGGGTCACATCAGGGGCCGTCATCGTGCTCATAGTCTACAGATAGGGATTCTCTGGCCAATGGAAAAGAGAGCAGTGTATGCAACGCGGCATGAAGACAGCCGGGGCCGGTATTATGACGAGGCTCCATCGGCCACGCGCACGCCGTTTCAGCGCGACCGCGACCGGGTGATCCACTCCACGGCTTTCCGCCGTCTAAAACAGAAGACACAGGTGTTTGTTGCGCATGAGGGGGACCATTTCCGCACCCGCCTGACGCACTCCCTGGAAGTGGCACAAATTGCCCGCAGTATTGCGCGCACGCTGGGTCTGGATGAGGATCTCGCCGAGGCGCTGGCACTGGCGCATGATCTGGGCCATCCGCCCTTCGGTCATGCCGGTGAGGACCAACTGGACGAGTGCATGGCCGAGTATGAAGGCTTTGACCATAACGCCCAGACGCTGCGCATCGTGACAAAGCTGGAAGTGCGCTATCCTAATTATGACGGGCTCAATCTGACCTGGGAGTTGCTCGAAGGCCTCGTGAAGCATAATGGACCGGTGGTTGGCCCCGATACGCCGTTTGAATCCCTGCCGGCGGCGTTCCGGCAATTTCCGTATCTGAAGGATCTGGAGCCGGAACAGTTCGCCGGGCCGGAAGCGCAAGTCGCCGCCCTGTCAGATGATATTGCCTATAACAATCATGATATTGATGATGGGATCGCTGCCGGCCTGTTCACGATTGACGAGCTGATGGACCTGCCGATTGTGGGGGATGTCTTCCGGGCTGTCAGGATCGAGTATCCGCACCTGAATGACCGCATGGTATCCTATGAGGCCGTACGGCGTCTGATTGGCCTGTGGATCAATGACCTGACCGGCGAAACGATGCGGCGCGTGAGAGAGTACAATCCGCAGAGCGCGGCAGCTGTGCGGGCGATGGATGTGCCGCTGGTCGCGTTCTCTACGGAGCTGGAAACGCGCCAGCGCGCGCTGAGGGCGTTCCTGTATGAGCGCATGTACAAGCACTACAAGGTCAACCGCATGCGCAGCAAAGCCAAGCGCATGCTGAAAGATCTCTTCGAAATCTTTCTGAAAGAGCCGGATACGCTGCCATCGCCCTGGCGTATGGATGCCACTCAGGCCACAGAGGCCAAGCGGGCCCGCATCGTGTGTGACTATATTGCCGGTATGACAGACGGATTTGCGATGGATGAATATCGCCGGTTGTATGACCCCGAGGCTCTGCGTTAGTCACGGACTTATGGTTTACGGGCATTAAGCGCTTCACTGCCTGTGCGGGCGGGAAAGCGCAGTTCCATTCAAGCGTCGTTAACGAAACGCCCCGTAATATTAACTCTGTGACAGCATTCTGAAGGGCGATTCCATGGGTCGATATCGGGAAAGCGGGAGTGATTACTCTCCCTTCGAAGACGATTACCGCGGATTTGAAATCCGGGAGGATGATACCGCGCGGGGGCCACTGATCCTTGCGCTCGCGATTGGCGTTCTGCTCGTCTTTGGCGCGGTGGTGTGGAACACTTACCGTCAGGGCGTCCGGTCCAATGGCGCCGGAATCCCAAGCGTTATTGCAGAAAAGCAGCCTTACAAGCGCGCACCTGAAGATCGGGGCGGGGTTGCTGTGCCAGACGTCGACAAGCGTTTTTACGATCAGATGGATGCTTCCGACCGATCTGAAGAAGAGATGCGCGATTATGCATCCCGTAGCCAGGATGAAGAGAGCGGCGAGATGCTTCAGGGCGGTCCCCCAATAGAGCTGCGGCCTGGCCAGGAGCGGGAAATGGATGATTCGGACCCTGAAAACGGGATGCCGAACGCCGTGGCTGATCAGGTTCGCGCGCTCGCGGAGCTGGATGACCGCCCGGGAGAACCTCAGGACAGCGTGGAGGTTGCCTCCAACGCGCCGGTCGAGCTGCCAACCACGCGGCAATTGCCGCCCGCGCCTGTCGCGCAGACATCGCAATTCGCATTTACCGATGGCGGCACTTATTTGGTGCAACTGGCGGCATTCCGGTCTCAGGATGCGGCTGAGACGGCCTGGAGCAAGGCGACGACGTCCCGGCCTGATCTGTATCGCGGAGCGCGCAAGCAGGTTCAGCGCGCCGATCTGGGCGCCAAGGGCGTGTTCTACAGGCTCCGCGTCGGCAGCTTTGTTGAGCGCGCCGAGGCGTCTGCCTTTTGCGATGCCGTGAAGGCTAGCGGCGAGAATTGCATCGTGGTGACAGGATAGTGGCGAAGGCGTGCATCCTCAGCGTTTCGGGGCCTGTGCTCACGAAAGATGAGGCCGCGCTGTTTGCTGCGCATCAGCCCTGGGGCGTGATCCTGATGGGGCGCTCCTGCGTTTCACGCGGACAGGTCCGCCGGCTGGTAGACGATATCTGGAACGCCATGGACCGGCCCTGCCTGATCTTTATCGATCAGGAAGGCGGCCGGGTTGCCCGCCTGAAAGCGCCTGAATGGCCGCTATTTCCGCGCGGGCATGACTATGCAGAGCTTTACGCAAAGGACCGACTGGCCGGTAGAGAGGCCGTCTGGCTGGGCCACCGCCTGATCGCAGCAGAGCTGTCTGCGATGTCCATCCACGCCGATTGTGCCCCTGTCGTTGACCTGCCAGTGCCGGGCGCACATGACGTTATAGGTGATCGTGCCTTTGGAACCGAGCCCGAAACGGTGGCAGACCTTGCTGGAGCAGCTCTCAAAGGCCTGGCAGATGGCGGCGTTGCAGGCGTTATCAAGCATATACCGGGACATGGGCGCTCCATGTCTGACAGCCATATGGAACTGCCCCGCGTCACCGCGGGTGACAATGAATTGTCTAAGGATTTTGACGCCTTTGCCCGGCTTGCCGATGCCCCTATGGCGATGACCGCACACATTGCCTATGACGCATTTGACGCCGGTGTGGCTGCAACTCTGTCAAAAGTGATGATTCAGGACGTGATCCGCAGCCGAATCGGGTTTGATGGATTGTTAATGACGGATGATCTGGGCATGCGGGCGCTGGGCGGAAGCCTGAGAGAGCGGGGCACTGCGGCAATTGCTGCAGGATGCGACGTGCTGCTTCATTGCTCCGGTTTCCTGAAGGACCCAGACGCCATTCTGGCTGAAATGGCCGATGTTGCCGCTGTATCGCCTGAACTGGACGGCAAGGCCCTTGAGCGGGCCGTGCGCGCCGAAGCGATGTCTACTCATGAGCAGGAATTCAACGTTCAGGAAGGCTGGCAGCGCTTCCATGAATACTTCCCGCAATTGCAGGGGGCCGCATGAGCGCTGATGTGATCTCCATTGATGCTCTGTCTGCTGACGCGCAGGACGCCGAAGCCGGTGATCTCTTCACCGTCGATATTGGCGGTTATGAAGGGCCCCTACACCTGTTGCTGGAGCTGGCGCGTAAGCAGAAAGTCGATCTGCTGCACCTCTCCATGCTGTCGCTGGCTATGCAGTATCTCGAATTTATCGAGGATGCGAAGGCCAAGCGGATCGATCTGGCCGCCGACTATCTGCTAATGGCGTCGTGGCTGGCGTTCATGAAGTCTCGCCTGCTTCTGCCAAAACCTGAAAAGGCCGAAGAGGATGAACCGAGCGGTGAAGAAATGGCCTCGCGGCTGGCTTTCCGCCTCAAGCGCCTGGAAGCCATGCGCGGCGCCGTGGAAGAATTGGAAGCCGGGCCTATCCTCAACAATGTCGTTTTTCTGCGCGGCTCTCCGGAGCAGCCCAAAGTGGTTAAGCATACCGAGTTCAGTGCCAGCCTTTACGAACTGACCCAGGCCTTTGGCGCGATCCGTGATCGTCGCGAGAAGGAACGTCCGCACACAATCGAGCAGCAGATGGTGCTGCCACTTGAACTTGCCCGCACCAGCCTGCGCGCCCTACGCCAGCAATTGGAACAATGGCACACTCTGGAAGAGATCCGCACGACAATGACGTCTGTGGACCCGGACCTGCCAACGCGTTCCGTAACGGCAAGCGTGTTTTCGGCTGCGCTTGAACTTGTCCGGGATGGCGAAGTTGATGTGCGGCAGGATGAACACTTTGCGCCGCTATACCTGCGTAATGCAGGGACCAGCCCAGAGGGGGGCAGTAATGCAACCGCTTGAGAAACTTCAGATGACTGATGAAAATCCGGAAACGGAAAACGATCCGGTAACCCAACTTTCGTTCGCCTATCGGCGCTCGGAAGAGGCCCTGCTGAACAATGAGAATGAGGCGCTGGCTGAAGGTGTTCGCCGTGCTGAAGCCATTCTGTTTGCCGCTGGCGAGCCTTTGTCTGCGGACCAGATTGCCGAAATCCTGCCACATGGCGTGGAGGCCCCTGAAGTTCTGATGGCTTTGCGCGCGCTGTATACCAATCGCGGCGTAAATCTGGTCGAGGTTGCCGGCAAGTGGCGATTCCAGACGGCGCAGGACCTTTCCTATCTTTTCGTTGAAGAACGTCAGGTTCAGAAGAAGCTGGGCCAGGCCACCATGGAGACCTTGGCCATCATCGCCTATGGCCAACCCGTGACGCGCGCCGAGATCGAGGCTGTCCGCGGCGTGGCTGTGTCCAAGACGACAATCGATACGCTGCTGGAAAGCGGATGGGTGAAGATTAAGGGTCGCCGCAAGACACCAGGCCAGCCGCTGACCTATGGCACGACAGATGCGTTCCTGGAGCATTTCGGGCTGGAAAATCTGGACACATTGCCCGGCAAGGCTGATCTGGAAGCAGAGGGCCTGTTGTCCGATGTCATTCCTGATGGCTTCCAGATGCCGGACGAAGAAGCGCTGACCGAAGAGGACACGCTGATCGACGACATGGATGAGAGCCATGAGACTGAATCCTTTGTCACTGACTTCATGGAGGAGGGTGACGAACTAGATGAGGTTGAGGGTGACGCATCTGTCGAGACTGAAGATGAGGCCGGGGCCGAAGATGAACTTTCTGCCGATGCCTATGAGAACTTCGATGCCGATGATGCCGAGCTGGATATCGCGTCTGATGGTGACGATGAAGACGAAGGCACGGTCAGTGTTTTCTCGTACACGCGTGCCCCGGAACGCAGCGAGGCCGAGCGTGATGAATTCGACAGTGCCGATATCAAGAATGCCGTCATCCAGCTGAAGTCCCAGACACGCATCCCTGAGCAGAAAATGGATGAATGGGGCGAGGATGATTAATCAGTGCCCGCCCAAAGAGTAGCGGCGTCTGCGGCTGAAAATCAGCAAGCTTTATACGGATTCTCACGCAAGGAGATTTTGCTCTTTGCGGTGCTCTTCATAATTTTTCTTGCGCCTGCGCTATTGAATGGCTTCCCGCTCGTGATGGGGGACTCGATAGCTTACTCCGGAGAGGGCGCGCATTGGATGCGCGGCAAGACAGCTGCGGTTCTGATGGCGTTACCCTTCAAGCTGTTGGGCTATTGGGCTCTGCCAGTGTTCAACAGTTTACTGAATGCTTTTGCCTGGTTGCTGGTTTTCCGGCTTTTGCATGCTGAGCCCAAATTGCCAGCCTATCTGGCTTTGATCATTTGCAGCTTGCAGCCGCTGTATACGAGCGCTGTTATCGTTGATAGCTGGTTTTTTCCTGCGCTTGTGCTGCTGTGCTATGCGGCAAGATCAAGATGGGTCCTGATGGGAATTCTAGCAGGCGTGTTGCTGTCGGCGCATGGCAGCGGCGTCATTCTCGCTATCGTTTTCAGTGGTTTAAGTCTTCTTGTCTGCAGAAAGGCTAAACCAGCCTATGCTGCACTCTTGGCGATTGTGGTCGCAGTTGGTTTCAACAGTGTTCTCGATGCCACGGTGTCGCCGGATCGCCCACGGCTCAGCAAGACATTTCCAGCATCCAGAGCTTTTTCTGTTCAGCCGGAATTGCTCGAAAGAGAAGCGGAACGGTCCGGGGATGCGAGCTTGTTAAAGGCGGCTGAGTTGACCCGGCAACTGAAGACGACTCCGGGCGAAGAACAACGTCGCGACTTCTTCTGGGATCTTTGGTCGAGTGACAAAGTTCATCTGGATCTGGTTAAGTTCGAAACCGAGCATGCAATGCCAATTGTGCTGGATGCGCTGTTCTATGATCCTGTTCCCTTGGGTTTCACGATCCTGCGGGATTTTGGAAGCTTCTACAGCCCACAGACCGAATTCGATTTTCGTCAGAATATGGTGGAGGAATTCGGGCTACACTATGAAGCCTCCATGCAAGCGGCGGGCGTGTTCGAAGACGATATCGTCAGTCACATCGCGACGGCGATGCGATATGTTTGCTATGTCTGCTTCTTGGCGGCGCTGATCTTTGGATGGAACAGAACTTCTGTGGCGGGCAGGCGGCTTGTCTTGGCAATCGGGCTGATGATCGTGTGCAATGATGCCCTGTTTGCGATCTTGTCCGGCCCGCCTGATCGCTATCATCACCGCATTTTGCCGCTGCTGGTTGTGGCAATTTTGATCCTGATGCAGGGGCATTTGACGCGGCATGTTTCTGGTGATCATGCCATTCAAATCAAGACTTAGCAGAATATGGAGGCACGGGAGTGCCTCTCCTGTGATGAAGGTCTAGAACCCGTGCAGCTCCGCCACCTCTGAAAGTGGCGCGCGGGTGCTGCGCAGCTGATTGACCGGGTGGTTCGGGTCGGGCTTGCCGACGGCCATGCCGCACCAGATCATTTCCGTGGGCGCAAGCTTGAAATGCTCCTTCAGGGCAGGGCGCAGGACACCCCAGCATTCCTGCATACATGTGCCCCAGCCGCGCTCTTCCGCCAGTAGGGCGAGCGTTTGCAGATACATGCCGGTGTGGCCCCACTGGCCGTGGCCCATGCGTTCATCAATCACGATGAAAAGGGCGAGAGGCGCGCCGAAGAAACGGAAATTGTTGGAGAACCAGGCAATCCGCGCTGCGCGGTCTTCGCGGGGAATCTCCAGTGTTTCATACATCATCTCGCCAACCTGACGCCGACGGGCTTCGTAGGGGTCCCAGAGATCCTTGGGGTAGATCGGATACTCCGTCTTCTGGCCGCGCGGATCTGCTGCCAGAATTGGCGCTGCCATGGCGATCACGTCATCCTTGGCCTGGCCGGTGACAGCTATCGTGCGCCAGGGCTGAAGGTTGCCGCCAGAAGGGGAGCGCTGTGCCTGTTCCAGCCATTGCCGAACTTCGGATTCCGGCAGGGCATCCGGCAGGAAGGCGCGCGTGGAAATACGCTGATCGACAGCCTGTGTGACATCCATGAAAAAACCTCCTGTCATGCTCTGACAGGAGGTTTAGCGGCTTGGCGCTGCGTTAGCCAAAGCCTTATTTGCCGTGCAGGATCACCGGCATCCAGGTGTAGCCTTTGACGAAGCCGCCAGAGGTGCGGGATGGCTCGTCGAGGACTTCAATATGCTCGAAGCGCTTCATCAGTTCTTCCCACAGGATCTGCAGCTGCAGCTCGCCGAGACGGTTGCCGACGCAACGGTGAATGCCGAAGCCGAAGGAGAGGTGCCGACGGGCATTCGGGCGATCAATGATGTAGTCGTTCGGGCGTTCCCAGAACGCCTCATCGCGGTTGCCTGAGACATACCACATGGCGACCTGGTCGCCTTTCTTGATGAGCTTGCCGCCAAGTTCGACATCCTCAACCGCCGTGCGGCGCATGTGAGCCAGCGGGGTCTGCCAGCGGATCGTTTCGGAAACCATGTTTGGAATCAGGGAAGGATCGGCCTTGAGCTTCTTGTACTCATCCGGGAAGGAGTTGAGTGCATAGACAGACGCAGTCATGGAGTTACGGGTCGTGTCGTTGCCGCCGACAATCAGCAGGATCACATTGCCGAGCAATTCCATCGGCGTCATGTTCTTGGTCTTCTCGCCATGCGCCAGAAGGCTGATCAGATCATTCTTAAGCGGGATGGCCTGACGTTCCTGGAAGATGCCCATGAAGACGGTCAGGCAGGACAGAAGCTCCTGCTTCCACTGCTCTTCACCGCCGGGGCAGATGTCAGGATTGTTCATGTTGGTGACGATGTCAGACCAGCGGGTCAGCTCACGGCGACGTTCCTGCGGGAAATCGAACAGGGTTGCCAGCATCAGGCCGGTCAGCTCGATGGAGACGCGGTCCACCCAGTCAAAAGGTTCGCCAATTGGCAGGCTGTCGAGCACTTTCGCGGTGCGCTCGCGAATCAGAGGCTCAAATTCCTTGAGCATGTTCGGGGCAACGGCCGGCGAGACGGTCTTGCGCTGTTCGGAGTGGCGCGGCTCGTCCATGGCAATGAACATGGGAAGTTCAAAGTCAGGCGGCGGGCTGCCGAGCGTGATGCCGCCATATTCCCAGCTTGAGGAGAAACGCTTGTGGTCTGTGTCCACGGCCATGATGTCTTCATAGCGCGTGACGGACCAGTACGGGCCAACAAAGGAATCCGGCGTGAAATGGATTGGGTCTTCTTTGCGCAGGCGGGCGAAGCGGTCCCAGTATTTCCCCTGACGCCAGACTTCAGGGTCGACCAGATCCAGAGTTTCCATGTCAAGTTCGCTTGCAGGCGGAACTTCTTCGCCAAGGCGCAGATAGCCCGGATGAAGGGGCTCGCGCTCCGTGACTTTGGGGCGCTCCAAGGCTGGGTGATCAATTGTTTGGGCCGTATCGGCAGCCATGTCTATTCCTCCGGCAGTGACCTTCTTCGAGGTCGATTTCTGACTACGAAAATAGATATAGCATGGCTGTTCTAAAAAAACCATGACGCCTGCGTCATTTTTTTAGTGAGCGGGATTTCGTTCCAGCCTGGCCTCGTGAAGGGCTGCTCTCAAGGCCTTGGCCAGGGACTTTCGCTCCGGAAGGGTCAGGAAGCGGCCAATCACATAGGCTGTCTTGCCATATTCGATGCGCAGCCAGCTATTTGGGGTGAGGGGATCGTCCAGCTCCACGCGTGCAAAAGCGGTCGGAAGTCTGGCTTCTTTGCGTGAGCCATCTGCCTTGGTGTGGGTCAGGCACATTTCCCGAGCACTGATGCGGATATGGGTTTCTTCCTGCTGGCGCCGAAAAGACAGGCGGAAAGCCAGATAGAAGGCCAGGGCGTCCAGGCCGAAGAAACCGATCACTGGAATGGCGCCCATGGAGATGAAGGCCATGCCCGTCAGAAAACTGACACCGCCGACAATTGCCATGACGATGGTAAACCCGCGCTGGCTGAGCGAGCGGTTGGGACGCAATACGGCGTCCATATAGATGATTTCCTGCATGTCGGACACAGATCAGATCTATCACGCTCTTGTATGCAGGAAAGGGGACTATAGACAGGGGTTCATGAAAAAAACCTCATCTGCCTCTTCAAGCAAATCCCGTAAGCGGGCACCGCGCGTTTTCAGCAAGGAGAAGGCGGCGCAGCTGTATGCAGCGCTGGCCGAAGACCGTCCTGATCCGCGGACTGAGCTGGATTTCGTGAACCCGTATACGCTGGTCGTGGCCGTTGCCCTGTCTGCGCAGGCGACAGATCTGGGGGTGAACAAGGCGACTGAGAAGCTGTTCAAGATCGCGGACACGCCGGAAAAGATGCTCGCTTTGGGCGAGGAAGGCGTTGCCGAGCATATCAAGACGATTGGCCTGTGGCGCAACAAGGCCAAGAACGTTATCGCGCTCAGCCGAATGATCATCGAGGAGTTTAACGGGGAAGTCCCCGAAACACGTGATGAACTCACGCGGCTGCCCGGCGTAGGGCGCAAGACGGCCAATGTCGTGATGAATGAAGCTTTCGGTCATCCGACCATCGCCGTGGATACGCATATCTTCCGTGTCAGCAACCGGACTGGCCTCGCCCCCGGCAAGACGCCTGATGAGGTGGAAGCCGGTCTGGAACGTGCAACCCCGGAGGAGTTCAAGAAGGGCGCGCATCACTGGCTGATTTTGCATGGCCGCTATGTCTGCAAGGCTCGCAAGCCTGAATGCTGGCACTGCGTGATTTCAGATCTTTGCAAATTCAAGCCGAAGACCCCTGATCCGACAAAGGTTTCCTCGTTAGGCCCAAAAGGAGAGTAGCATCAGGCCGGGTGTGGTGTTGATACACCGAATCACAGTTGCCTTCAGTCTGCCTTTTTTTCGCTAAACGGCTGCCACGGGCGCCCTACAAGGCGGCAGTGTGTAATATGGAGCGTATTGATGACCGCCTATAGTAAGATGATCCTCGGCACTGCCGTAATTGCAGTGCTGACCAGCCCGCCGGCGTTTGCAGAAGAAGACAAGGATGGATGGGTTGGCGAAGCATCCATCAGTGCCGGGATGACCACGGGCAACACAGAGACGACACAAGCTGGCCTCGGCGTGGATGTCGACCGCAATGATGGCAACTGGACATTCGGCCTGCAGCTCTCGGGTGATTATGGCGAGGAAGACGGCATTGAGAGCCGTAACCGATACATGGTGGGTGCCGATCTGGACCATGACTTCAACGACACCATGTTCGCCTTCGCGCGCGGTTCCTATGAGGTGGACCAGTTTACCGGTTTTGACAGCCGCAGCTTTATCGGTGGAGGCCTCGGCTGGCACATCCTTGACAAGGAAGAGCATAATTGGACCGTCCGCGGCGGCCCCGGTATGAAGATTGACGAAGTGAAGCGTCGGATCACGGTAGATCAGAATGGCGCGGCCCTTATTATTCCTGCGACGACGGAGCGCTCTCTGGGCGCGGTTGCGCAGTCCGAGTATTTCCTGGCTTTCAATGATGCGGTGTCTCTCAGCAACAAGAGCAGTCTTGTCTATGGTGAGGAGTCAACGCAGCTGACGAACAGCCTTGGCCTGACGGCCGCGCTGAATGGGCATCTGTCTGCGCGGATTTCCTTTGACGTGCGTCATGACACTGATCCGCAGCCTGAATTCGAGGCGACGGACACGACGACCAAGTTTTCAATCGTCTACAAGTTGGGGCACTAAAGCCCGGCAGGGGCCTTCAGGCGGCTGGCTACAGCCTTGGCCAGTCGTCCTCCCAGCTGCGGGCCTTGTTCCGGATAGAGATAGGGCTCGATCATTTCGAGTTCCATCAGGAACAGGGTGCCATCTGTATTCCGCAGCATGTCTACGCGTGCATATAACGGCGTGCTGTCGAGCGTCTGCATGATCTCTTTGGCGGCTTCCAGGTCGGAAACGCTCGGCGTAATCTTCTCTTCCTGGCCGCCATAGGCGGATTGGATCCTGTAATCGCCCGCCTTTGCGCGCTTGATGAGAGCATGCGACAGCTCCCCATCAATGAAGATGAAGCTAAGCTCACCTTCTTCCTGAATCATCGGCAGGAAGGGCTGCACCATCATCGGATGGGGCATGTCAGGTTTTGCGTCTGAAGGCGACAGGCGGTACTGGCCTGATGCGCCCGCGCCGATTTGACGTTTGAAGACAAGATCATTGCTGCCCAACTGGTCGAAGGCGTTTGCAAAGGACTCATCCGTAACCTGATCGATCCACAGAGTTGGTATTAGACGAGCGCCTTTCGCTTCCAGGTCCCGTAGATAGGATTTCCGGCTGTTCCAGCGCACCAGCGCAGAGGGGTTAAACAGCGGAATTGACTGCTCGATTGTTTCAAGTGTTGTCAGGAACTCTTCCTGTCTGTCCCAGTAGTCCCAGGTTGTGCCGATCATTGCCGCAGCAAACTCTGTCCAGTCGACATCGGGATCATCCCAGCAGATATCCTCGATCTGCATGCCACGTTCAGCAAATTCCGGGCGCAACGCACGCATCATGTAGTCATGCTCGAAAGCGTCGGGGCGGCGGGTTGGCGAGCCAGGTTGGGTGACGACCGAACTGAGATAAGCGATTTTCATGTGGCGTGCTTTAGCATGTCTGCCAGTTGCGTCCAGCGGGTCTGTCTGGCAATTGGCAGGCTGCTTGAAGGGGAATACCTAGATGACTGAAGCCCGCTATGATGTTGTTGGTCTCGGCAACGCTATCGTCGATGTTCTGTCCCGCGCGACAGATGCGTTTCTTGAAGAATGGGGCATCCACAAGAATGCGATGAACCTGATCGAGGAAGATCGGGCAGAGGCCCTGACTCAGGCAGCGGTTGATCCTTTCTATACATCGGGCGGAAGTGGCGCGAACACGATTGCCGGTATTGCCAGCTTTGGCGCAAAGGCCGCCTATATCGGTAAGGTCGCCAAGGATGAGCTGGGCAGCCAGTTCACGCGGGAGATGACGGCAGGCGGTGTGCCCTTCGCGACCAAGCCGCTGGAATCTGGTCCAGCGACGGCGCGCAGCATCATTTTCGTTACAGATGATGGCCATCGCAGCATGAACACCTTCCTCGGGGCATCCGTTCTGTTTTCTAAGAATGACGTGGATGAGGCTGTCGTGCGTGCAGGTGGCATCCTGTACCTCGAAGGCTATCTGTTCGACAAGGATGAGGCCAAGGAGGCCTTCATCTTCGCCGCAGAAGTTGCCAAGGCGGCGGGTCGCAAAGTGGCGTTGACCCTGTCAGACCGGTTCTGTGTGGATCGTCACCGCGCAAGTTTCCTGCAGCTGGTGCGCAACAATGTCGACATCGTCTTCGCCAATGAGGAAGAGCTTCTGGCGCTCTATGAGACCGATGATTTCGACAATGCCCTGGACGCGCTGCAGGCTGATACAGCCATTGCCGCTGTGACGCGCAGCGAAAAGGGCTCGGTCGTCATCGGGGACGGCGAACCGATTGTTGTGGCCGCTGAGCCTGTTGAAAAAGTCGTCGACACGACTGGCGCTGGCGATCAGTATGCAGCAGGCTTCCTGTATGGCGTCTCACGTGGCCTGCCTCTGGCAACGTGCGCACATCTGGGCCATATCGCGGCTGCGGAAGTGATCAGCCATTTTGGCCCGCGCCCAGAGACACCCTACAAGGATCTCGCTGAGAAGGCTGGCATTTACGCCTGAGCGGCCAGCGCCTCGGCCGCATAGTCCAGGCGGTCATGGCCGAAGAACATCTCGTCACCGACGAAGAAGGTCGGCGCTCCGAAGGCGCCGCGTGAAATGGCGTCCGCGGTATTGGTCTTCAGCGCGTCGCCATTTTCTGACTCTTCGGCAAGGACGGTGATCTCTTCAAAGCTGATACCTGCCTCTTTGCACATGGCCTCGATTGAAGTGTCGTCTGCAGGATTAAGCGCGGGCTCCGCCGCCCACATGTGATGAAAGCAGATGTCGATAAAGGCCTGCTGGCGAATTGGGTCTGATGCCATACCGCACGTCGCTTTCAACAGCTTACGCGTGTCCACGATCGGGAAGAGGGGATTCATGCGGAAGGGCAGATCATGACGGGCGCTGCAGCGGGCGAGGTCTTTTACCATATAGGCGCCTTTGGCGGGCACCATGCCGGGCGGTCGATTGCCAGTTTCGCGCATGATCGCGCCCAGGAATATCGGGCGAAACACGATTTGCGTGCCTGTTTTGGCCTGGAGATCCTTTACAGCCGCATTCGCCACATATGAAAAAGGACTGATATAGTCGAAAAAGAATTCGAGCTTGCCTGACATGTTGACCCTCAAGGTAAGTTTCGTTTTGGAACTATGGCAAATCAGGATAGGCTTGTCAGCATGAAATGGTCTGATCTTTCCGATAATTGGTGCCCTGTCGCGCGGACGCTCTCAATCGTGGGCGATCGTTGGACGCTTTTGATCCTGCGTGACTGCTTCCTGGGAATGTCGCGGTTCGAGCAGTTCATCGAATCGAGTGGCATGACGCGCCACATTCTGGCGGACAGACTCAAGCGGCTTGTTGAGTCCGGAGTTCTGGAGCGCAAGGCCTACAGCACCACTCCTAAGCGGTATGACTACGTGCTGACGGACAAGGGTCAGGAGCTGGCGCCGGCTCTGTTGACACTTCGCGACTGGGGCAAGAAGCATATGCCCGTGCGACGGGCGACCTCCGCTTAGTCGTTCAGAAGGCTTTCGGCCATTCTCTGAACCGCGCCATAATCGACCTTGCCCGTTCCTAGCACGGGAATCTCTTCGACATGATAGACGCGCTTGGGCACAGATAATTCCGGCACGCCGTGATTCTTGGCCCAGGCCAGAATGTCGTCGCGATTGCAGGCTTTGGTATCGCTGAGCAGAATGATCTGCTCCCCCTTGCGTGGATCGGGAAGGGTGACGGCGGCGTGAAGATTGTCAGGCCAGATGGCACTGGCACAATTCTCGACGACGGCAAGGGAGACCATCTCTCCCCCAATTTTCGCGAACCGCTTTACGCGTCCCATGATGCGGATGAAGCCTTCCTCATCGATGGCAACAATATCGCCTGTGTCGTGCCAGCCATCTTCAGGGCGCTCAAGGATGCCCGGGCTGGAAGGGCGTAGATATCCCATCATGATGTTGGGACCGCGAATGTGCAGGCGTCCGCCATTATCAATGCCGTCCACAGGGATCAGCTTTGATTCCATGTCGGCCATCAGGACGCCCACCGTGCCGGGCTTGTTCCGCTCCCACTGATTGGCGGCCACGACTGGTGAGGCCTCTGTCGCGCCATAGCCTTCGAGAATCTCGATTTCGAATTTGCGGCGCACCAGCGCGCGGGTCTCATCTTTCACGCGCTCAGCACCGCAGACCGCCAGGCGAATGGAACTCATATCTCCGTCTGCGCCAACCCGGGCATATTGAGAGATGAATGTATCTGTGGCGAGCAGGATGGTGGAGGCTGTCGCGCGGATGCGTTTGACGATCTCGCGTGGTTGCAGAGGGGAAGGGTGGAAGACGACAGGAATGCCGGCAATCAGTGGCAGGACAGCGCCTACCGTCAGCCCGAAGCAGTGAAATGTTGGAAGAGGATTGAACAATTTGTCTGCATCTATGTCCAGGCCGATATGGGCCCGCACCTGTTCCACATTTGCGATGACATTCTCATGGCTGAGGACAACACCTTTTGGTTCACCCTCGGTGCCTGAGGTAAACAGCACGACTCCGGGTGTTTTGTAGCGTGCCTGCTTTCGCACGAGCCCGGGAAGAAGCGGGCCGAGGGCGCCAGCCACCTTGTCGCCGAGGGACAGGTTCTCGCGGACATCCTCCAGATAGACGATTTCGGCATCCTTGGAGAGTTCGCTGACAAGTGGGCCCAATTCACCGAGTTCAACAAAGCGGTGAGCGGTGATGATTCGCTTCACCTTGCCTGCCTGCATGGCGGCTTTCAGGTTCTTTGAGCCTGCCGTGAAGTTCAGCATGGCAGGGATGCGGTTAAACGCACTAAGGGCAAAGAAGGCGATCACGGCACCTGCGCCGGTTGGCAGCATGATGCCGACAGATTCGCCGGGCTTTGTGCCTTTGCGCAGGGCAGAGCCGAGCGCGAAGGATGCGCGGATAATTTCATTATAGCTGAGTTCGCGCTCGTCCCCGTCAATGATGGCAATCTTGTCGCCGCCAAACTCCTTTTTCGCGCGATACAGGGCGTTGAAAAGGTCTGTGCGTGTGCGGGATGGCTTATACGTCAAGGGCGCAGGGATGGTGTGTCCGGTCATGTTGGCCTTTGTTTCCTCCGAGGCGGCGCCTCACTTTCTGTAATATTTTGTCACTTAAGGACTATGCCGCAAGGCATATTGCAAGTTTGCATATACACTCTGCAGTGTATTTCCCTTGATGTAGCACGCTCTCAAGTCCATCTTCGCGCCATGGCAAACCTGATTGATCTTACCCCAGCGGGTCGCAAACACCGCCACCCGGAAAAGCAGTCCCGGCCCGACACGCCGGTGATGCGCAAACCTGAATGGATTCGGGTGAAAGCGCCGACGTCTCAAGGCTATGCGGAGACGCGACAGATTGTGAAGTCCAAGGGGCTCGTCACAGTCTGCGAGGAAGCCGGCTGTCCGAATATTGGCGAGTGCTGGGACAAGAAGCACGCCACAATGATGATTCTGGGTGAGATCTGCACCCGGGCCTGCAGTTTCTGCAATGTCTCCACCGGCAAGCCGCTAACGCCTGGCCGCGTCGATGAAGACGAGCCGCGCCGTGTGGCCGAGGCCGTCGCCGAAATGGGCCTGCAGCACGTCGTGATCACTTCTGTGGACCGCGATGACCTGACCGATGGCGGGGCCATGCACTTCGTCAATACGATCCAAGCAATCCGGGCCGCGGCTCCAGACGCGACAGTCGAGATTCTGACGCCGGACTTCCTGCGCAAGGATGGCTGGGAGAACCGCGTGATCGACGCCAAGCCGGATGTGTTCAACCACAATCTTGAGACGGTGCCGCGTTTGTATCTCTCTATCCGTCCGGGTGCGCGTTATTTCCACTCGCTGCGCCTGCTTCAGAAGGTCAAGGATCGCGATCCGAACCAGTTCACCAAATCCGGCCTGATGGTCGGCCTGGGTGAAACGAAGGAAGAGGTCATGCAGGTGATGGACGACATGCGCTCTGCCGGTGTCGACTTCCTGACGATTGGTCAGTACCTGCAGCCGACCCGCAAGCACGCCGCGATTGATCGGTATGTCTCTCCGGAAGAGTTCAAGGCGTATGAAGAGATTGCGCGCGCGAAGGGCTTCCTTATGGTTTCGGCGTCTCCGCTGACGCGCTCTTCGCACCATGCCGGGGAAGACTTTGCCCAGCTGCGTGCGGCTCGTGAAGCTCAGCTTGCAGCTGCCGAGTAGGCATGCCGCAATTTTCGAAATCCGTTCGCGTCCCCTATAGTGGGGAGCAGGCCTTCGAGCTCGTCTCGGATATCCGGCGCTATCCGGACTTCATCAAATGGATCACCGCCATGCGCGTCTCCGATGAGATACGCAGGCCGGATGGCAGCTTTGATTGCGTGGGCGAGGCGGTGGTGGGCTTCAAGGGCTTCGTTGAGCGCTTTTCGACGCGGGTTGAGGGCGATCCTGAAGAGGGCGTCGTGACGGCGACCCTGATCAAGGGACCGTTCCGCAAGCTGAAGGCGCAATGGCGTATCCTGTCCGCTGACCAGCATGGCAGTGATATCTCTCTCAATATCGATTACGACTTCAAGAACCCGTTCATCGGCATGCTGGCAGCGGCCAATCATGATCTGGCTGTTAGCAAGATCCTGTCAGCCTTCATGGCAGAGGCTGGCCGTCGCTATGGGGCGGCCGCTAACTGATTTGTAGCTGAATAAGCTTCAGGGCACATTCCATCGCAGCCAGACGAATCTGTTCGCGGCCAATATCACCCGTCTGAAGCATTTCGTGCACGACCGCGCGATTTTCGCGGGCGCAGGCAATATGCACTGTGCCCACGGGCTTCATCGGCGTACCGCCGCCAGGGCCTGCAACGCCGGTGATCGCAACCGCAATGTTCGCGCGACTGGCTTCAAGCGCGCCTTCGGCCATCATCCGGGCGACCGGCTCTGAGACGGCGCCATAGTCTGCCAACACATCGCCTGGAATTCCGAGGATCTCTTCTTTTGCGCGGTTTGAGTAGGTCACGAAGCCACGCTCAAACACGGCCGAGCTGCCGGGGATATCCGTCAATAGCCCGGCGAGCAGGCCACCCGTGCAGCTTTCGGCGGTGCAGATGCGAAGACGGGCCTGTTCGGCGTCGTCGAGGATGAGCATGGCGAGGTTGCGGAGGCGATCTGGAAACATGGCAACAGGTTAGGGGCAGTTCCGTCTGGCGTGAAGCCGGAAACTTGCCAGATCTGCGATGGATGGGGTTAGCCTTCAGTGCGGACGAGAGAGACGACGGCCTCTGCAGCAATGCCCTCTCGCCGTCCGGTGAATCCAAGGCCTTCGGTCGTGGTAGCTTTTACGCTGACCGCATCGAGGGGAAGGCCCAGCAGTTCTGCCGTGCGGAGGCGCATTGCTTCCCGGTGGGGCTTCACTTTCGGCGCTTCACAGATGACCGTGATGTCGCAATTCGCGATGGCATAGCCCGCATCCAGGGCGAGGCTCTGGGCTGCCTTGAGAAAGATGCCGCTGTCTGCATCCTTCCAGCGGTCGTCGCTCGGCGGGAAGTGGTCGCCGATGTCTCCAAGTGCGACGGCACCCAGAATGGCGTCGGTCAGGGCGTGCCAGGCAGCATCCGCGTCAGAGTGTCCCTTGAGACGCGCGCTATGAGGGATTTTGACACCACAAAGCGTGACATGATCGCCGGGCTCAAAGGCGTGAACGTCAAAGCCGCTTCCCATTCTTATGGGGGCGAGAGACGAGTTCATCAGGCGTGAAACCATGTCAAAGTCCTCGGCATAGGTGATCTTGTGCAGGCGATCTGAGCCTTTCACCAGCGCAACGGTCGCCCCAAGGGCTTCTACGGCGGCGAGGTCGTCGACCAGATCCGTCGCAGATTCCAGTGCTTTGCTGATTGTGCCATAGGCGAAGGCTTGCGGTGTTTGTACGCGGTACAGCGCATCGCGGGAGACTGTTTCCAGCGCGTTCCCATTCTGACGCTTGAGGGCGTCCTGAACCGGCAGCGCGGGGGCCGCAGCGTCAGATGTCTTAAGTGCCGCGAGAAGCTCATCAATGATCTGATGCGTCAGGCCCGGTCGGGCTGCGTCGTGGATCAGCACGGCCGTGTCATCGGCGGGCGACAAGATGGCATCAAGGCCACTTCTGACCGAGAGCGTCCGCGTTTCGCCGCCTTTGGCGAGCTTTACGCCGCTTAAATCGACATTTTCAGGGATGTCTGCACTCGTCACAACGATCACTTCATCGACCTGAGGATGCGAGATAAAAGCCTCGATCGACCAGCTGATAACGGGCTTGCCGTTCAGCATTTGCCATTGTTTTGGCAGGGCTGTTTCAGCGCGGCGGCCTTGTCCGGCGGCAACAATGATCGCGATGGTATTTCTCATGCGCCGCCTTCTACGGGAGGACGCCGCCTGTGGCTATACTGCAAGTTCGCTGCAGGGAATGCACCTGCACGCATATTGTGCACTTGCGAAAAGATGAAAAAATGGAAAGATGGGCAAATGATTAAATTTCGAGCACCCAGAGTATGGCTCGCGCCGATGTCCGGTGCCACCGATGCCCCCATGCGTCGGCAGGCCGTGCGCTTTGGAGCGCCTGCGGTTGTCTCTGAAATGGTTGCCGGAGAGATGCTGGCGACGGCTCGTCCTGACGTGGTGCGGCGTGTTTGCCGTCATGAGGGAGAGGCCTCCTGGATCGTGCAGTTGGCGGCCCGTCGTCCGGAAGACATGCTTGCAGGGGCGCACTTGCTGCGAGAGACGGGGGTTGATGTCATCGACATCAATATGGGGTGCCCATCCCGCCAGGTGACCGGCGGCCAGTCTGGCTCGGCCCTTATGCGTGATATGCCTTTGGCTCTGGATATTATTTCTGCTGCGCTTGAGGGCGCAGGAGACATTCCGGTGACGCTGAAGATGCGGCTTGGCTGGGATGATGACATGCTGAATGCGCCAGAGCTCGCCTCTGAGGCGGAGCGTCTTGGCGTGCAGACGATCACGGTGCACGGCCGAACACGCTGCCAGTTCTACAAGGGGAAGGCAGACTGGGCGCGAGTGGCTGACACGGTGCAGGCCGTTTCAGTTCCGGTGATCGTCAATGGAGACATTACGTCCGCGGGGGACGCCCGTGCTGCGCTGGAGAAATCTGGTGCGCACGGGGTTATGATCGGCCGGGCGGCGATGGGGCAGCCCTGGCTGCCCGGCCAGATCGCAGCCCAGCTGGAGGGGCGCGTATACCAGACCCCCTCGCTGGCGGATCAATACGACAGCTTGATCGAGCAGGTTTTTGACAGTGTCGAACTCTATGGAGAGCTGCTGGGCATCCGGACGGTGCGAAAGCATATCTCCGCCGCCATTGATGCGCTGGACCTGCCCATGGAACCGTTAGAGCGCCGCACGCTCCGGTCCCGCCTCTGTCAGATCGATGATGTGACTGACCTCGTGATTGGCCTTCGGGATGCCTATGCGCTGTCCCGGGAAATGGAGCCTGTGTGATGGCAACGAATACAGCACTTTCGCCGCCAAGACTGGGAGACTTGTCTCCGATCGCGCTGATGCTCGTGGATGAGCGGCGGCGCATAATCGAAGTGAACGCCGCTTGCGAGAGCCTGCTTCAGCTCTCTCGCCGGGCCATGAAGGGCAAACCACTCAGCGAAATTGTTTATCATGACTCGCCTGTATTCGAGTTGCTGGACCGCGTGCAGAGAACTGTGGGCGACATTGCAGCCCCCGGAACACCGGTTAGCGGTCCCGGCCTGTTGTCCCGCCAGATTTGCGACATCTGGGTGCGGACGACGGATGATAATGGCTACATGATCGCTCTTTGCGAGGCGGCCACGCGCGATGCAAATGACTCCGCCGCAGGGGTTGCCGGCTTTGGGCGTATTCTGGGGCATGAAGTGAAGAACCCGCTTGGCGGCATCATTGGCGCGGCTCAGCTGCTAGAGCGGCATGGTGTCGATGGCCAGGCCGAGCTGCTGGAGATCATCAAGGAAGAAGCCCGGCGTATCGAGCGTCTCGTGAACCGCCTGTCGGCGTTTGAGCTGTTCTCTGCGCCGCAGATGGAGCCGTTCAATATTCATGCTGTGCTTGATCGCGTCCTGGCATCGGAGCAGGCCGCCATGGGATCACATGTCGAGTTCAAACGGGATTTCGATCCATCGCTGCCGCAATTGATGGGAGATTCAGACCATCTTCAGCAGGCCTTCCAGAATTTGATCCGCAATGCGGCCGAGGCGGCCAGCGAAGAGGGCGCTTCCGGCAAGGTCAGTGTTCGCACGTCGTATGCGGCGGGTCTGTCCTTCCGGCAGGCGCGTCTCGGATCAGGCCTGCGCCGCGCCATGCTGGTATCGGTTGAAGACAATGGCCGGGGTATTCCGCGGCACCGCCAGGGCACGATTTTCGAGGTTTTCCAGAGCAGTAAGTCGGGCGCCCGCGGCCTTGGCCTGTCGATTGTGAAGGAAGTCATCACCGCCCATGGCGGACAAATCCGGGTCGACAGTGTCCCGGGATCTACACGTTTTGCAGTTTTACTGCCGCTTGGCACAGAGGAAAAAGTTCATGGCTGAGAAGACTGTCTTGCTTGCAGAAGATGATGCAAGCATCCGGCTGATCGTGAACCAGACATTGGTGGCGGCCGGATATGAAGTGCGTGCAACCAGCTCTCCGGAAGCGCTTGAGCGTTGGGTTCGCAATGGTGAGGGTGATGTGGTCGTCACCGATGTGTATCTGGGTGATGCATCGATTTTTGACCTGATCCCGTCGCTGAAACTGGCGCGCCCGGAATTGCCCTTCATTGTGATGAGCGGTCAAAACACAATCCTGACGGCAGCATCTGCTGCCCAGCATGGTGCGTTTGACTATCTGCCGAAGCCTTTCGACATCGACATGCTGTCGGGCCTGGTGCAGCGCGCCCTGAAATCGCAGCCAAAGGTTTCTGCGCGATCGATCAATCCTGAATCCCAAAAGGCCATCAGCGATGCGGGGCTACCCCTGATCGGGCGCTCGGACGCGATGCAGGAAGTGTACCGCATCATCGCCAAGGTGATGAACACAGACCTGACCGTTCTGATCGAAGGTGAAAGCGGCACAGGCAAAGAGCTTGCCGCGCGCGCCATTCACCAGCTGGGAGACGCCAAGGAAGGCAAGTTTGTGGCGCTTGATCTGGCGGCCCTGCCGGCATCGGAGATCAATCGCCAGCTGTTTGGCGCGAATGGTGAGCAGGGGGCTGTGCACCAGAAGGGCGGAACACTGTATCTGGATGAGATCGGCGATCTGCCGGCTGAGGCTCAGACGCAGCTGGTCAAGTTGATGCGGGATTCCAGCGGCGCGCGCATCATTGCCTCCACCCGTCGCAATCTTGGCCGTCTGGTCGATGATGGCAAGTTCCGCGAAGACCTATATTACCGGCTGAATGTGGTGCGCCTGACCATGCCGCCGCTGCGCCTGCGTAAGGAAGACATTCCGGAACTGGCCCGAGCCTTCCTGATCCGTGCGCAGCGTCAGGGGCTCGCCGCCAAGAGCTTTGACAAATCCGCGCTTGATCTACTGACCGCCTATGATTGGCCGGGCAATGTGCGCGAACTGGAGAATCTGGTTCTGCGCCTGGCCGTACTTTGTCCCGACGAGACGATCACCTTACGGGATGTGGAGCGGGAGCTGAGAGCAGGTGCCAGCGAGCAAAAGGGCTCCAGTGCAGGGTTTGAGAAAGACATCGAAACGCTTTTGCACCGCTACATCATGGGCGATCTTATCGCGAGCGGCGAAGAAGACGATTCGTCCGTCTATTCGAGCGTTATTGACCAGGTTGAGCGGCCGCTGATCCGGCTGGCCCTGTCTGTCACGGCTGGCAACAAGGTGAAGGCTGCACAGCTTCTCGGCATGAATCGGAACACTCTAAGAGCGAAGATCAACGCGCTGGGCATTGCAGAAGACTAATTGACGACTCTACTGACTGTGGCTTAAACGCCTCAGTGTTGCGTTCAGGGCACGCATGTGTTCCATTAATGCAACGGGCCGGGGTGGCCATGTACCAGCGGTGTGTAGTTGTCGAATACACTTAGTCAGCAAGCTACAAAGGCAAGTTGGGCGCTTTTCGAAGGCCTCTTCATCATCGCTGCGCTTGTGGCGGTGTTTGCGACCTTTATGGCGATCTCCGGTGTTGACCCGGACAATCCAACAGCGGGCGCAACGCCATGGCTGCTGGGCCTGAACTTTGTTGTCATCATCGTGCTGACCACGATTGTGGTGCGTGAGTATCTTTCCATTCAGTCAAGCAGTGAGGGCGAAGGCAAGGGGCGTTTGGCGCGACGCTTCGTTATGTTGTTCGGCTTCTCCGCGCTTGTGCCGTCAGCGATCGTGGCCGTGTTCCTGGGAGCCGTTTTCACGCAAGGCATCGACAAATGGCTGGGCGAGCGTGTCGATTCCGTGATGGAGAAGAACGCTGAGATCTTCCGCAACTATGTCGACAATTTCGAGACGACATTCGACGCTGATTTGCGCCTCGCAGCGCTTGATGTGGAGAATTTCGCGCGTGAAGTGGAAGCTCGCATGTCTGACGAGGATGGCCAGCTGACGCTTACCTCAGAAGCTTCTGCGACATTTGCTGAAGGTCTTCGTTCCGAACTTGCCTTCCGGGATTTTCTGACCATTGCGATCCTTGGCGCGGATGGCGTCGAATTGCTCGCCCAAGAGAGCGTGCAGGATGCAATCCTGATCCCGCCGCCAGCATCTGCCTTTGAGGAGGCTGACAAGGGAGAGATTGCGACAACGCTTTACGAGAACCGGGGCGTTGCGACGGCAATTATCAAGATTTCCGAGCCTGTCGACGGATATATCTACACGGTGAAGAATTTTGACCGCAATGCCGCCGTGCGTCTGCGTGAGGCGGAAGCCGAGATCATTCAATACAACAATGCCAAGCGGCAAGGCGGACGGCTGCAGACCATCTTTGCGATTGGCTATGCCCAGATTGCGGCGCTCGTCTTGTTGCTGGCCGGCCGTCTTGGCCTGGAAGCTGCAGGACGCGTGACCGGGCCCATCGGCCGACTCGCGACAGCGGCTCATGCAGTACGCGACGGGGACCTTACGGTCAGAGTTCCAGTCTCGGGTGCCAAGGATGAAGTATACGCGCTCAGCCATTCCTTTAATGCGATGACGGAGCAATTGTCCGAGCAGCGCCACGCATTGATCAGCGCGCGCGAGGTTGAGGAAGACCGGCGCAAGTTTGTCGAGACGCTGCTGGCGGAAGTCAGCGCCGGTGTGATTCGGATGGATCCGGAAATGACGGTGACGCTGGCCAACCGCTCAGCGGGCGATCTGCTGGGCATCGAGGAAATCATGCCGGGTGAGAAGCTGCAGGATGTGGCGCCGGATTTTGTACGCTATGTGAAGGACACATTGGAGCATGGTGCGCCCGTTGATGCCTCCATTGATATGAACCGTAGCGGCAGCATTCGGCATTTCCGCCTTAAAACGGCGCCTGATCCGACCGGCGGTTGTGTGCTGACCTTTGACGACACAACCCGGCTTGTGAATGCGCAGCGCCAGCTTGCCTGGCGGGATGTAGCGCGCCGGATTGCTCACGAAATCCGCAATCCGTTGACACCAATCATGCTGTCTACGGAGCGTATTCGCAGGCGCTATGCCAGCAAGATTGATGATCATGATGGTGTGTTCGACCGTTGTATTGAGACGATTTTGCGCCAGGTGGGTGATATTGGCCGCATGGTTGAGGAATTTTCTTCCTTCGCGCGGATGCCCAAGCCGAGTGCAGATGTTTTCGACATGAAGGCACTGTTGCAAGCGACCAGCTTTTCTCAAGGCGTCGTGACACCGGAAATCAATGTCGGCTTTGAGTGCGATGAGGAAGAAGTCCGATACCTGGGCGATGAAAGGCTGATCGGGCAGGCCCTGGGTAATCTGCTCAAGAACGCGGCCGAAGCCATTGAGGGCATGCCTGAAGAGATGGAAGTGCAAGGCAGCATTCGCGTCACACTGGACCAGAATGATGCCGGGATTGAAATCACGATTGAGGATAACGGCCCAGGGTTCCCTGAGGATACACGCGACAGATTGCTGGAGCCTTATGTGACTACGCGGGAGAAGGGGACCGGGCTGGGACTCGCCATTGTGAATAGAATCATTGCCGACCATGGCGGCTCGATATCGCTGCAGAATCGTCTCGACGAACTGCGCGGCGCGCGTGTCCGGGTATGGTTGCCGCATGATACCCTGTCGGCTGAGATCCCTCAGCTCACGGCAGAAGATAACGATAATGAGACCCCGCCGGTATCGGCCGGTTTAGTGTAGAGGAGCCAGCATCATGGCATTTGACATTCTTGTTGTTGATGACGAACCGGATATTCGCGAGCTGATCGCGGGCGTTCTGGGCGATGAAGGCTATTCTGTTCGAACGGCAGACACGGCGGAAAATGCGATTGATCAGGTACGCGCACGTACACCGCGGCTGGTTGTCCTGGATGTCTGGCTACAGGGTAGCGGCATGGACGGGCTGTCATTGCTCAAATATTTCAAGTCGATAGATCCGATCCTGCCCGTCATTGTGATCAGCGGACACGGCAATATCGAAACGGCTGTCGCAGCGATCCGGCGCGGAGCGTATGACTTCATTGAGAAGCCGTTCAAAACTGATCGTCTTCTGCACCTCATTGAACGTGCCATCGAGTCGGCGGCGCTGAAATATGAGAATGCGGCCCTCAAGAACCGCGCGGGCGATGATGAGCAGTGGATCGGCAACAGCCAGGCCGCAGCGAATTTGCGCGCATCCATCGACAAGGTCGCCCCGACAAATTCCCGCGTGATGATTACGGGGCCGGCCGGCTCCGGCAAGGAATTGGCCGCGCGGCTGATCCATCGCAACTCCCAGCGTGAGAATGGCCCGTTTGTCGTGGTTAACGCTGCAACGATCGCGCCGGATCAGATGGAAAGCGCGTTGTTCGGCGAGGAGGACTCCCAAGGCCGCACCACGCGCATCGGCCTATTCGAGAAGGCGCACAATGGAACTCTTCTGTTGGATGAAGTGGCGGACATGCCGCTGGGCACACAGAACAAGATCCTTCGGGTGCTGACGGAGCAGCGATTCCAGCGCGTTGGAGGACGGTCTGATGTAAGTGTCGATGTCCGCGTGATGTCCGCCACGACGAAAGACATCAAGAAAGAGATCGATGAGGGGCGATTCCGGGAGGATCTCTATTATCGTTTGAGTGTTGTGCCGCTACGCGTGCCGTCACTGGCTGAGCGCCGCGATGATATTGGCGACATGGTGCGCTACTTCACGGATCGTATTGCCGATTCTTCAGGCTTGACGCCGCGCGCCTTCTCGCAGGAAGCCATGGCGGTGCTGCAGTCGATGGATTGGCCGGGAAACATCCGTCAATTGCGGAATGTGGTGGAGCGTATCCTGATCCTGTCTCCGTCCGATGCGAGCCGGCCTGTCAGTGTGGATGAGCTGCCCAAGGATTCAGGGGCCCAAGGCGCTGACATGTCCAAAGCCGGGTCTGCTGAACTGGTCGGCCTGTCCCTGCGCGATGCGCGCGAGCAGTTCGAGCGTGAATATCTTGCGCTTCAGATTACGCGCTTTAACGGAAATATATCGCGAACTGCAGAATTCATTGGAATGGAACGCTCCGCGCTGCACAGAAAATTAAAGGCTTTGGGCGTTAACTCTAATCTCACTCGTCAGGACGGCTGACGCTGTCGAAGGGCTGTAAACAATGCGGGTTCTGATTTGCGGAGCAGGCCGTGTGGGACACGGAATTGCCCGGCGTCTCGCGCGCGAGAAGCACGATATCACCATCATTGATGAAAACCCGGATCTGGTGGACCAGGTTTCGACGGATCTGGATGTACGTGGTTTTACGGGCCATGCGGCGCATCCGGATGTGCTCAAGAAAGCCGGCGCGGCAGATTGCGAGATGATCATCGCCGTCACGCATTTTGATGAAATCAACATGGTGATCTGCCAGATTGCCCACACGCTGTTCTCGGTGCCTTACAAGATCGCGCGCGTTCGCGATCAATCCTATATCGACCCGGCCTGGAAGAATATCTTCTCCCGGGAGGGGCTGCCGATAGATATGGTGATTTCGCCGGAAGTCGAAGTGGGGGAAGCCATCCTGCAGCGTTTCCGTACGCCGGGTGCTGTCATGAGCGCGACCTTTGGCAATGGCCGGATCCGCCTGTTGGGCCTTGAGATCGATGAGAGCAATCCTCTGCTCGATACTGCGGTTGATCAGTTGCGCGGCCTGTTTCCTGATCTTTCGGCGCGGATCGTCGGAATCGGTCGGGGCGAGTCAGTTCGCGCACCGCGCTCCAATGATGTGCTGAAGCCTGGTGATCGCGCTTATGTGGCTGTGCTGGATGAGCATGCAGACAGGCTGACGTCGATCTTTAACCGTGACACCGAGCGTACCGGACATGTCGTAATCGTGGGCGGCGGTAATGTGGGCCTGTATGTCGCTAGCACGCTTGAGCGAGAGGGCAACCACCGCATCCGGCTGATCGAGAATGATGCCGACCGCGCGAACGAAGTCGTCTCCAAGGTGAAGCGGACAATCGTTATTCAGGGAGACGGTCTCAACCCGGATATTCTGGCCGAGGCGGGTGCCGCGAAGGCGGACTTCGTTATTGCCATCACCAATGATGACAAGGCCAATCTGCTGATTTCCAATCTTGCCAAACGGGCAGGGGCGAAGCGCACGCTTTCGCTCGTCAATGCCACCGAGCTGGCCGGGCTTGCGCGTGATTTGCGGGTAGATGCTGTGCTTGATCCGCGCGCTTTGACTGTTTCGCAGATCCTGCTGCGCATGCGGCGTGGGCGTATTCTGGGTCTTCAATCAATTGAAGACGGCAAAGCAGAAGTGGCTGAAGGCGTTACGCTGGAATCCTCCAGCCTTATCGGCAAATCTCTCGGCTATGACGATCTGCCGGAAGGGGTGACGGCCGCTGCCGTGATCCGTGGCAAAGAGGTTCTGATTGCCGGTCCTGATGTGACCGTGCGCGCTGAAGACCATCTAATTATCTTCTATCAAGGGGAACTGGTAAGAAAGGTCGAGAAGTACTTCCGGGTCAGCCCCGACTTCTTCTGATTCCATGTATTACGCGTCTGTCGTCCGGGTACTTGCTCTTCTCATGCTGATCGTGGCGGCGGCGGCCGTGCCGTCTGTCGTGATTTCCTTTTTTGCAGGTGAGGATAGTCAGACCTTTGCGTTTATCGCGATGATCCTGACGATAATTGTGGTGGCCAGCAGCGTGCTGCTGCTGACCCCCAAGCCGAGCCGCAAGGCAATGCCGTCAGATGCGCTCGGCACGGTTATACTCTGGTGGTTCATCACGCCGGTCGTGGCTGCACTGCCATTCATCCTCGGTGTCGATAATGACAGCATCACCCGTGCCTTGCATGAGGCGACGTCCTGCCTGACGACGACAGGGCAATCCGTGATTGATGTGGAAAATGATGTCTGGCCCATCAGTCTGGTGGTCTGGCGCGGAATGCTCCACTTGCTTGGCGGGCTCGCGACAATTGTGACGGCGGCCAGCGTTCTGGCGGCACTGAATCTGGGCGGACCGGGTATTCACCGGACGGTCTTGTTTACGGTGCCTGAAACGAGCTTTTTTGATGCGGTACCGCGCGTTGCGCGTGTCGTTTGCGTCATGATGGCAATCAGTATTCTGGCGCTGTTCGCTGCATTGGTGCTTCTCGGAGTGCCTGCCGAGCGAGCGCTGGGAGACGCGGTGAGCGTTCTGACGACTGGCCTTGTTGATCCTGCTGGCGTTGATCGTCCGCCGTTGGATACAGGTCCTTCGATCGTGTTGGGGATAGGATTGATCGTGGGCGCCATGGGGCTCGCCATCTGGCTGCCTTTACGAGACTGGAAGCCGCTGAAGGCCATTACGGACCCTGAGCTGGTGCTTTTCCTTATTCTGATTGGCGTCTTTGTCCTGGCTGCCGTGTTCTCAAATCTGAATGTCACGGAGGGGCTTTCTTGGGCGATTTCAGCGCTTTCAACGTCGGGCCTGGCTCTTTCCGACCCCAATGACTATCAGCGCATTCCGCTAACGGTCCTCGTCTTGCCGGCTCTTATCGGCGGATCGGCGCTGTCTGCTGCCGGCGGCGTGAAGATTGCGCGTTTCATTGTGCTGTCACGACGGGCTGGTCAGGAATTCCGCCAGCTGGGCTACAGACGCTCCATTCTCGGGTTTCAGTTCAGGGACCGCGAACTGGATGAGCGCAGCGTGATTGGCGTCTGGGTGTACCTGATTGCCTATATTTTTGCGGTGTTCGCCGTGATGATCGGGTACAGCTTTCTAGGAGAGAGCTTTGATCCCTCAATCCGGCTCTCCATCGGCAGTCTCACCAACTCTGGAGCGGTGGTGGGGGATTATGCCTCCAATCTCAACCCAGCTGCCGATTTATTGACCATTTTTGCGATGATCCTTGGGCGATTGGAAATCCTTGCCCTTTTTCCAGCGCTTTCTGTGAGTTTTTGGCGGGGCTAACGGTTGTTCGCACTTGCACAAGCCCTGTAATCTCGTTAGCTCGCGACACATAAGAAGAACAAGCCAGATTGGACCGACGTTATGTCAGCTGACAAGAAGCAGAACTTGCAAGATACATTTCTGAATGCCGTCAGGAAATCCCGCACGCCTTTGACCGTGTTCCTTGTTAACGGTGTTAAGCTGCAGGGTGTGGTGACGTGGTTCGACAATTTCTGCGTCCTGTTGCGTGGCGACGGTCGTCCGCCGCAACTGGTCTACAAACATGCTATCTCCACCATCGCTCCGAGCGCCCCTGTGCAGCTCTTTGATGAGGAAATGGATGAGGAATAAGTCCTCTTGAACGACAAGATGATTGATCGCACGCCGGTGCCAGAAGTGGCCGGTGCGGTTATTCCGTGGTTCACCCCTGCCAATCGTCCAACAGAAGACCGCTTGCAGGAGACTGCGGGTCTGGTTGAGGCTTTGGGCTGTGAGCTGGCCTTCCTGCGGCCGGAGCATGTGCGGAAGGTCAATTCATCTGTTCTCCTGTCTGGCGGTATTCTTGACCGTCTCGCTGAAGACTTAAAAGCGCATGAGTGCACCATCGCCGTAATCGACGGCGATCTGACCCCGGTACAGCAACGCAACCTTGAGCGCCGTCTTGAAGTGAAAGTAATCGACCGGACAGGTCTGATTCTGGAAATCTTTGGCCTGCGTGCGAGGACCAAGGAAGGGCGGCTTCAGGTCGAATTCGCCCGGCTGCTCTATGAACGGTCCCGCCTTGTACGTACATGGACGCACCTAGAACGTCAGCGCGGCGGTGGAGGCTTCCTGTCCGGACCGGGTGAAAGCCAGCTGGAAGCTGACCGGCGGATGCTGGACGAGAAGATCCTGCGGCTGCGCCGCGATCTTGAAGATGTGAAGCGCACACGCGCGGTTCAGCGAGCGGGGCGCAAGCGGAGTGGCAAGCCGGTCATCGCTCTGGTCGGTTACACAAATGCCGGCAAGTCTACTCTGTTCAACCGAATCTCGGGCGCCAATGTCTTTGCGCGCGACATGCCGTTTGCAACGCTTGACCCGACTATCCGGCGGTTCGACTTGCCAACGCTAGGTGAAGCAGCACTTATCGATACGGTCGGCTTCATCACGGATCTGCCGACGCACCTGATCGACAGCTTCCAGGCAACGCTGGAAGAGGCGATGCAGGCGGATTTGCTCGTCCATGTGCGGGACCGCTCAAGCCCTGCGGACCTGGATCAGGCGCATGATGTGATGCTGGTTCTGGAGCGTCTTCAAAAAGAGACGGGCCTGCCTTTGCCGCCCATGATTGAGGCCTGGAACAAGAGTGACGCCCTGCCGCCTGAGCGGGCCGAAGCCCTCTCCTATGCCGCACATGGTGACAGGGAACAGCCTGCAGTCCTGGTCTCGGCATTGACGGGAGAAGGCATTGAAGAGCTGCTCTTCGAGATCGAAGGGGCCCTGCTACGAGGTGCTAGCGAGCTCGTGCTGGATCTTGCTCCCGCGGATGGCCGGGCCAGGGCCTGGCTTCACCGCAACGGGGACGTGATCTCTGAAGAGACGGCTGAGAGCGGTCATGTCGAACTGGTTGTCCGGTTGACCCATGACAGGCTGGGCCAATTCTTTGCAGAGTTTCCGCACCTGAAGGCGGACTAACAACTTAGCCGCGTTCCAGCCGCTTCACGTCTTGCCAGAGCGCTTCCTGCGCCTCGATATCGAGTTTCGTAAAATCCTGCCCATTCTTCTCCGCCAAAGCTTCCATGGCGCGGAATCGGCGCTCAAATTTGCCATTGGCTCTGCGTAGCGCGACTTCAGGGTCGATCTTCATTCTGCGCGCAAGATTGGCGGCGACAAAAAGCAGGTCTCCGATTTCGTCTTCAATCTTGTCCGCTTCACCGCTGGCTATGGCCTCGCGCACCTCGTCTGCCTCTTCATCCAGTTTCAGGAAGATGTCTGCCGGATCGGTCCAGTCAAAGCCGATGCGGGCAGCACGCTTCTGAAGCTTTTCGGCACGAAGCAGTGCGGGCAGGGACAGCGCGACCCCATCGAGAGCACTCGGCGTGGCTTGAGGGATACCCTTGGCGGCCCGTTCAGCGGCTTTAAGGGCCTCCCACGCGACAGTCTGCTCTTCAGCGCTACGGTCGTCACCTTGATCAAAGACATGAGGATGCCGACGGACCATTTTCTCACAGATGGCTTCTGCAACGTCTGCGACATTAAACGCGCCACGCTCATCAGCCATCTGGCTATGGAATACGACCTGAAACAGAAGATCTCCCAATTCTTCCCGGAGGTCTGACATGTCATTTCGCTCAATCGCATCCGCAACTTCGTAAGCTTCTTCAATCGTGTAGGGCGCGATTGTGGAAAAATCCTGCTCCAGATCCCATGGACATCCGCCATCAGGATTTCTGAGCTGGGCCATGATGTCGACCAGTCGCTGCATGTTCTCGGAGATGCGCAGTTTTACGTCTTTAGGGGCAATATCGGACATATGGATTTCCTAGACTGTCTCAGTCGCAAAAGCGACCGTGAGCAAGGCGTAAGGGAATGGCTGTAAGTAGAGAAGCCAATTGACATCGTACGCGACTAACGCAAGCACAATAGAGGCAAGATTTGCTGGAACACAAAAGCGAGCCCATACAGCATGACGCAAGATCCAGCACTTATAGGTGTTTTCATTTCAGGACGTACTCTGTCAGCCTGGTCATATGGCGATGACGGAGAGATCATCGCGACCCATTCAGAAGAATCAGGTTCAGCAGATTCGGCTGCCGACAGCGCAAGCAGGGCATCCTATTTCCTGCATGAATGGCTTGGGGAGGCGGCGGTCTGTCCTGTGATCGTTGCTGGGGCCGGTGATTCGGTCAGGCCCGAAGAGGTGGCAGACTTCCTGCCCATTCCCTGTCGCACGCATGCCATCAGCGCGGGGCTGATATCCCGGCGGGGTTTGCATCTGGTTCCGGGCCTGAAGCAGGCAGCCCCGCCGGACTTTCTTATGGGTCCGGAGACCAGTCTTTTCGGTATTGAAGAGACCGATGGTCTGGTATGTATGCCGGGCACTCACACCCACCATATCGTGGTGGAGCACGGCCTGATCTCTGGCATAATGACGGAAATGACTGTCAGCCTGATGCAGGCGGTCCTCAAGGAACAGCACCACACGGAAGCACAGATCTTTTCAGAGGCCGTATTCCGTGAATGGACAGAAAAGTCGCTGGATACAGACGACGCGGTCTCTCCGTTCGCTGTGCATGCAGCTTGCAGGATCGGGAAGCTGAAGCCTGAATTGTATCAATGTGCCCTCGCAGGTTTGATGATCGGAGCGGACATAGCTGCGCACTATGAGCCTGGTGATGATGTGATTCTGATCGCTGACGGAGATTTGCTGGATCAATATGGGCTGGCCTTGGAAATCCTGGGGGTCGATATTATTGAATATTCAACAGAAGAAACGCGCCGTGACGGCTTGCTTGAGATCGCGGAGGTCGCAGGGTTGCTTGATGAGTAGCGCCTGTAAGAAGTGATTGGGCCGTCTGGATATGGAACGCTAATGATTATTACGCCGGAATGTGTCGCCCCGACCGGATGTATGCTGGGTGAGGGGCCGTTGTGGAGCCCCAGCGAGGGCTTTCTCTGGTGGGTGGATGTCAAACGGGCCAAGCTGCACCGTTACAACCCGCGCACCGGCAATACGCGGCGCTATGACTTGCCAATCAGGGCGACGGCCATGGCTCTCTATGGCGGCCATCTCCTGATGGTGGGAGATCGGGAAATCGGTCTCTATGATCCGTCCACAGAGGGCTATGAGCGCCTCAAGGCATTGGAAGATGAACCCCAAGGAAATCGCACCAATGATGGCGGGGTCGCCCCTGACGGTTCTTTCTGGTTCGGGACGATGGATGATCAGGAGAAGGAGGCGCAGGGGCAGTACTATCGCTACTCAGCAGATGGCAAACTGAGTCAGTTGCGACTTCCCTCTGTCATGGTCACCAATACGTTCCAGTTCTCCCCGGACGGTAAAACCTTCTACACATGCGATTCGGCAGAGCAGGAGGTGCTTGCCTATGATTATGAGGCGGAGGGCAACAATCTGACCGGCCGGCGCGTGCTGGCCGACACCTTCTCCTTCAATGGATATCCCGATGGCTCTGCAGTCGATTCGGAAGGGTGTTTGTGGACCTGCCTTTGGGACTCATCCCGTGTTGTGCGCTTCACGCCGGACGGTGACGTTGATCAGGTTATTGTCCTGGCGGCGCCGCGACCCACCAGTGTTGCCTTTGGGGGAGACGATTTGAGAACTCTGTTCATTACAACCGCGCGGGTAGGTATGTCTTTCCCGGAGCTGGATTCCCGGCCTTTGTCAGGTAGCCTTTTTTCTGTGCGTGTCTCCGTTCCCGGGCTGCCTGGGCGAGAGTTTGGCAAGGCGGACTGAATGGTGCCCTTGCATGTTGAAGGCAATACGCTCACATGCAGACCAGCCCAATGAGTGCACTTAACCGTGGACTAAACCGCGCAAAACCGCTAACCCCCCGTTTTTCAAGAGAGAGTCGGAATGGCCGATAAAGCGAAAAAGAAACGAGTAGGACCGATTACCTTTC
>Ga0070727_10000558_pt1 | contig 44943 bp, 40 predicted proteins | sample tdAd472_FD_66722 | JGI IMG/M metagenome (GOLD analysis project Ga0070727, IMG submission 66722) | Marine sediment microbial communities from the Atlantic coast under amendment with organic carbon and nitrate - tdAd47.2 | ecosystem: Environmental > Aquatic > Marine > Coastal > Sediment | place... | reverse complement strand
GGTCCTGACCCTTCTGTATCTCGAGATTGCTATGCTGCCTCCGTCAGCCACCTTGGCCGAGGTTACTGGCGGGGCGGTGTATGGCGTCTGAGCCTTGTGGGTTTGACCACGTTTGCTAGCGAGCCGGCACCGTCTCTCTTCATCATCTCGAACAGTTGGATGTGGCCAAGTTGGACCACGGATCAGAAGGAAGAGAACATGGACACGTTAACACAGACTGCAATCATCGGCATAGATGTCAGCCGCGATTGGCTGGACATTCATTGCTTGCCCAACAACCAAAGGGAGCGGCTGGCCAATACAGAAGACGGGCATGAGCGCGTGTGCGAACTGGCAAAGTCAGCGCGTGCGCTGGTGTGTTTTGAGGCCACCGGCGGGCAGGAATGGCGGTTGTGGTCGGCCTTGGACGCCAAGGGGATTGCGACGCGGCAGTTACCCCTGCCCAGATCAAAGCCTTCGCTGCAAGCCGGGGTACACGGGCCAAGACCGACAGGATAGATGCAGAACTCATTGCGCGGTTCATGGCGTTCAGGCCTGACGCAGGACGCGGCCTGCCGCATAAAAAGATACGTTTTCTCAGGGCGTTGGTGTCCAAGCGGGGGCAGCTCGTGGAAACACGCAAACGGCTTCTGGCCCAGATCAAGGCCCATGGAAAGCTGGGATCGGCAGATATGTTCGAGGCCATGGATGGTGAACTCACGGACCTGCTGGACCGCCAGATTGCCGGGCTCGAAGTTCAGATCGAACAGGTCATCGCCATAGAGGAGAGCCTCGCCAATACCGCCGACATCCTACGGTCCGTGCCCGGGATCGGCCCGGTTGCCAGCACGATGCTGATCGCGGAAATGCCTGAACTCGGCCAGATCACCGGGGAACAAGCCGCCGCGCTCACCGGGCTTGCGCCAATCGCACACGACAGTGGAGCCATGCGTGGCAAGCGTGCCATCGGCGGAGGACGACGGTTGCTGAGGCATGTGATGTTCCAGGCCGCTCTCGTCGCCAGCCATCACAATCCAGTCCTCAAGACATTCGCCGACCGTCTCCGCGCCGCCGGAAAGCCACACAAGGTTGTCATCACTGCTGTTGCGAGAAAGCTGGTCACAATCGTGAACGCACTATGCAAATCGCGCCAAAAATGGACGCTGCAGACCTCTTGAGAAATACAGTTGCTAGGCAGGCTGATAGAAATTATGCGGTCCGATTTCAGCGACAGATGTCACACCGCAAAGACCCATCGTTGTTTCAAACTGGTGAACCACAAATTCCAGCGCCTTTTCGACACCGGCTTGCCCGCCGGCGCCCAGGCCAATCAGCATTGCGCGGCCCATCAAGACGCCCTGCGCCCCGCTGGCAAGCGCACGAAAACATCCTGTCCGGACGTAAACGCACCGTCGATGAACACCTTACATTTACCGCCCACTTTGCGCGCGATTTCTGGCAAAACTTGTATCGTTCCCGGCGCGCCATCCAGCTGGCGGCCACCGTGATTGGAAACGGCAATCGCGTCGGCCCCGATTTCGGCGGCAGTTTGCGCGTTTTCAGGCGTAAGGATGCCTTTCAGGATCAGCTTGCCTTTCCAGCGATCTCTCAGCTTATTCACGTCTTGCCAATCCAGCGAAGGGTCAAATTGTTGGTCGGTCCATTCCGCCAGGCTTTTGCCGTCACCCAGATCCTTCACGTGACCTTGCAAATTTCCAAAATACACATTCCGAGATCGCAGCATTTCATAGCACCAAGCCGGGCGCCGCATGATGTCCAGCAGATTGGTGATCGTTGGCTTTGGCGGCGACGACAATCCGTTGAGAATATCCTTGTTGCATTGGCCCACCATTTGCGGATCCAGCGTCACGACCAGGGATTCGATGCCGGCTGCTTCCACACGTTTTATCAGGCGTTCGATGAAATCCCGGTCGCGAATGACGTAAAGCTGAAACCAAAACGGGTTCGAGGCTGTATTCGCAACCTCATCACCCAAATCAAATGGTGCCGAAACCGGTTCAATTCCCAATCCACGAAACCGCCCATTCCACGGGTATGCGGTTCGCCCATGATTTGAGAGCCAGAGATTGCAGTTTGCAAATCCTTGCGGGTCCCACAACACCGATGCCTTGTAATTTTCAGCATGGTTTCCAAGCGTCACATGTCCACTTGCACCCGAAACCATAACTATTTCCTCGGTCTGTCGTAGAAACGGGTGACTGGACAGATCCAAAGGCACACCATCTGCCCAACGCGCGGCTTCAAGCCGTTCAAAAATCTCCCCATTTGGAAGCTGAGAGATTCCAACCTCGGCAACTACGGGGTATGTGTGCACAGCAATGTCGCCGCGCGCTGCCGATTCCCCGGTCCGTAGGCAGCGTCGGGGATTCCTATGACAATGCCCTGAGAGATGCCTATACGGCGACGCAGTTCGGCAATGTTGCCCTCGCCACGCAGGCCGTCCAGTACGACACTGATCTTCTCTTCCGACGAATGCTTCTTGCGGGTCGCCCGCTTTAAATCGCTGACGACTTAAATAAATGAAGTATCGGCCCAAAGAATGATTTTTTCATAATCTACCGTAAATGTCCTGATCGCCAATTCCTCGCTTGCCCATCGATGGTATTGGCACTCATCTTCACATCGAAGAACTAGGCTGCACGCCACATGCGGAACAGAACCCTCAACCACACATAAGTCGCCTCACCCAATTCATGACGCGGCGCTAATTCTGTTTTCAAACACGCAGGATCACAGGTCATCCCAAATCGGGTTTGCAGTTGAACTGATTCTCTGGCACGAAATGCCAAGAATTTTCAGGGGTGCGCGAAATGAACAACAATTCGGAATCCCTCGATCCTGACGATTGGGAAGGTGTAAGAAAGCTCACGCACCGGATTGCCGACGATGCGGTCGACCATTTGCGGCAAGTTCGTGAACGCCCCGCATGGCGCCCCATGCCCGACGATATTCGCGCCAGGTTTCAATCCGGCCTGCCCGAAGATCCCATGCCGCTGGATCAGGTCTATGATGAATACCGCCAATCCGTTGGCGCCTATCCCATGGGCAATGTCCATCCCAGGTTCTGGGGTTGGTACATGGGTGCCAGCAACTTCACCGGGGCCTTGGCGGATTTCCTTGCGGCGGTGGAAGGCAGCAACCTGGGTGGCGGCAACACAGGCGCCGCGCAGGTTGAACAACAGGTCATCGAATGGCTGAAGGAGATTGTCGGATTCCCGAAAGGCGCCAGTGGCACCCTGACCAGCGGCGGGTCGATGGCCAATCTTGTGGCACATACTGTCACTCGCAATCTGGCTGCGGGCTTTGACGTCCGCAAGGAAGGCATTGCGGGGCTGAAAAAGCCGATGCAGTTTTATGCCTCGGATCAGGTGCACAGCTGCCACCAGAAAGCGCTGGAAACCCTGGGCCTGGGCGCGAATGCGCTGGTCGAGGTTGAAAGCGATGATCGTCAGCGCATGCGGATCGACGCGTTAACGGCTGCGATCGCACAGGATCGGGCGAACGGGAAGCAGCCGGTCTGCGTTATCGGGACTGCCGGCACCACGAACACTGGGGCGATTGATGACCTGAACGCCATCGCCGATCTTTGCGATCGGGAAGGTATCTGGTTCCACGTCGACGGGTGCATCGGCGGCTTCTTGCGCCTTACCTCACAGCACGCCCATCTGGTCGCCGGGATCGAACGCGCGGGCTCGGTCGCGGTTGATCCCCACAAATGGCTCCACACTCCGTTCGAGGCCGGTGCCGTCCTGATCAAGGACCCAGAGGCGCATTTTTCCACGTTCGAAATGCACGGCCCCTATCTGCAGCTTCAGGAACGCGGGATGATCGCAGGCAAGTTCCTGGCCGACTATGGCCTGGAGCTTAGCCGGGGCTTCCGCGCGCTGAAGATCTGGATGGCATTCAAGGAACACGGCGCGGCAAAATTCGGACGGCTTATTTCGCAGGATATTGGCCACGCGCGATATATGGCAACGCAGGTTGAGGCGCATCCGCAACTGGAACTGGTCGCACCGGTGGACCTCAACATCGTTTGTTTCCGCCATAGTGCCGCGGATGAGGCGGCTGCAAAATCCCTGAACACCGAAATCATGCTGCGAATTCAGGAAAGCGGTTCGGCTGTGCCATCAGACACAACCATTCAGGGCAAACATGGCCTGCGTTGCGCGTTCAACAACCACCGAACCCGTCGCGAGGATATTGACGAATTCCTGGCCGACGTCCCACGCATCGCCGAAGAGATCTTGCGCGAAAATGGCGGTTAGGACCGGGAAACCCGAGGAACAGTAAGGTTCTGAATGACTAGTCGTCGGAGATGAATGGCCCGGTTGATTTTGCGTGACCGGCAAATCCGCGGGTTCCGTGGCCGAGACACTCGAATTTATTTAATTATTTATTTACAAATAGTTAAGAGAAAATTTGCGACCCTATCGCAATTTTCCTCCACGAACTGAGAATAGATTTCCACCCTGACGCGTAATCCTGGCAAGAGCGGCGATTGATGCTGCTCGGGACATCAGAAAAGGAATTCGGAAATGAAACTCATCGCGGCGATCACGCTTGCCACATTTGTTGCCGGTTGCGAACAGGCTTATGCGGAATCCAGCTATTACGGGACATACGAAGACGACGCTGTCGTCACTTTGGCCGCAGCCCACGGCCCGTTGACCGGCGAAAACGGTATGACGCTTTACACTTTCGACAATGACAGCGACGGAAAATCGGTCTGCAACGGCGATTGCGCCGTAAACTGGCCGCCCTATCTGGCTGCCGAGGGGGCGACCGCCCCGGGTGATGGTTTCGCGGCCATCAAGCGCGACGACGGCACGATGCAATGGGCCAAGGATGGCGCGCCGCTTTATTTCTGGGCCGCTGATCAGGCACCCGGCGACACGACCGGCGACGGCGTCGGTGGTGTTTGGCACATCGCCCGCTGATCGAAGTTGCCCCCGTGTCGGTTGCTGTCCCAATTGCGACACGGGCAATGCCATGCGGCGCCCCCCCGCCGCATGGCGAAAACCCTTTCCCGAAAACCCTGTCAAATCCGTGCAAAATCGCTTATGAACCAAGGCCCAAACCCGACCGGATTGCTGCGCAAAGCATGACGCCTGATCAGTTCAAGAACCAGATGATAGGATTGTTGCCGCGCCTGCGCCGTTTCGCGCTAAGCCTGACGCGATCCGGGCCGGACGCCGATGATCTGTTGCAGGACGCCTGCACAGCCGCGCTGGCAAAATGGCAGCAATACGATCCGTCGCAACCCTTTGACCGCTGGATGTTCCGCGTTCTGCGCAACCTTTGGATGAGCGAATTGCGCAAGCGGAAAGTCCGCCAGGGAGAGGGCCAGGTTGATGCACATGACAGCGCAGAATTGCGCGCCCCGGGTGACCAGGATGATCAGATGACCGCCAGACAGGTCAGACAGAAGGTCGCCGATCTTGAAAGCGATCTGTCCCAGCCGATGCTGCTGGTTTGCGCCGAAGGCTATAGCTATCGCGAGGCGGCGGACCTGTTGGGCGTTCCCATCGGAACCGTGATGAGCCGCATTCACCGGGCGCGCAAACAGTTGGTATCAAGTTTATCGTCAGAAGTTGTAGGCCAGACATGAACGAATTCTCAGAACAGCTGAGCGCCTATCTGGACGGCGAGTTGGATGAAAAAGCCGCCGAAGCGGTCGAGGCGCGCCTGGCCGATGATCCGCATGCCCAGGCGCAGCTTGATGCCCTGATGCAGGCGGATGCCTTTGCGCGGGAAGAATTCTCGGCCCAGCTTGATGAGCCCGTGCCGTTCGCCCTGGCCCAGCAGATCAAAACCACGCAAATACAAAGCCAGCCGCCGCCGCGGTCGCGACCGGTCTGGGGCGCGCTGGCTGCGGGTCTTGTCCTGGTCGCCATCGGCGGGCTAGGCGGATACGCATACAAGGGCGCGGTCACGCCGATCCAAACTGCGGGATGGCTGGCCGATATCGCGGATTACCATGCGGTTTATGCCAGCGAAGTGCGGCATCTGGTCGAAGTGGGCGCGGATGAATCCGACCACATCGAAACCTGGCTGGGAAACACCGTCGGGGCGCGCTTTGATATTCCGGATCTGACCTCCTTCGGCCTGACGTTTCAGGGCGGTCGTTTGCTGGTCGCAAATGCCAAACCGGTGGCGCAGCTGATGTATCTGGATGCTGACGGCGCGGTCGTGGCCCTGTGTCTGCAACGCAGCGCCACATCCCCGCAGGGCGCGCCCGAATTCAAGGAACAGCAGATCAACGGTTTCGACTTCATCTCGTGGAGTGCGAATGGCGCGGATTATGTCGTTATCGGCCCCATGGATCAGGAAAACCTGAACGCCGTTGCAGAAAAGGCTGCGTTAGAGGTTTAGTATCCGCCCGAAACGACGCGCTAGGGGTCGGTACCCTACCCGCCCCAATCCATGACCACCTTGCCCGCCTGCCCCGAAATCATCGCGGCGAAACCGTCTTCGAAGTCATCAATCGGGATGCGATGGGTGATCAGGTCGGTCAAATCCAGCCCGGACTGCACCAGCGCAATCATCTTGTACCATGTCTCGAATATCTCACGCCCGTAAATCCCCTTGACGGTCAGCATCTTGAAAATGACCTCGTTCCAGTCAACGGCGAATTCGGTCGGCGCGATGCCCAACAGCGCGATCTTGCCGCCGTTGTTCATCCGGCTGATCATCTGACGCATCGCAGCCGAGGCACCCGACATTTCAAGCCCGACATCGAAGCCTTCGGTCATGCCGATATCGTTCATCACATCAAGCAGCGTGTCCTGCGACACATCCACAACGTGCTGCACGCCCAGCGCCCGTGCAAGGTTCAGCCGATAAGGCGCAATGTCGGTGATCACCACTTTGCGCGCACCCACCATCTGCGCCACCAGCGCGCCCATGATGCCAATCGGGCCAGCGCCGGTGACCAACACGTCTTCGCCCACAAGGTCAAAGGACAGCGCTGTGTGGACCGCATTGCCCAGCGGATCGAAGATCGCTGCAATCTCATCCGAGATATCGTCGGGGATCGGCACCACGTTGGCCTCGGGAATGCAGATATATTCGGCAAAAGACCCCGGCCGGTTCACGCCCACGCCCAAAGTGTCGCGGCACAAGTGACCGCGCCCGGCGCGGCAGTTGCGGCACAATCCGCAGGTGACATGGCCTTCGCCCGAAACTCGCTGTCCGATTTCGAACTTGAATGCCGCCTTGCCGCAATCGACGATTTCACCGCAGAATTCATGGCCGACGACCATCGGCACCGGAACTGTCCTCGCTGACCATTCGTCCCATTTCCAGATGTGCACATCGGTGCCGCAGATCGCCGATTTCCTGACTTTGATCAGAACCTCATCCGGGCCGGGTTCGGGCACCGGGACGTGCTCCATCCATAGGCCAGGCTCGGGCCGGGCTTTGACCAGCGCTTTCATCTGATTGCTCATGTCAAATGATCCCCATATCACCGCCCACCCTGATAAACGCATCAATGGCCCGGTCCAGTTCTTCACGCGAATGCGCCGCCGACATCTGGGTGCGAATGCGGTCCTGGCCGCGCGGCACCACCGGAAAACTGAACGGCGCAACATAGACACCCTGTTCGTCCAAGCGCGCCGCCATGTCCTGCGCCAGTTTCGGGTCGCGCAGCATCACCGGAATGATCGGGTGTTCACCCGGCAAAAGATCGAAGCCCGCCGCCGTCATCCGGTCGCGGAACCGGGCCGCGTTATCCATCAGCCGGTCACGGCGCGCTGTCGACCCCTCAATCATATCCAGAACTTTGATCGAGGTTTGCGCGATCACCGGCGCCAGCGTGTTGGAAAACAAATACGGGCGCGAGCGTTGGCGCAGCCAGTCCACAACCTCGGCCTTGCCCGAGGTATAGCCACCCGAAGCACCGCCAAGCGCCTTGCCCAGGGTGCCGGTGACGATATCCACACGCCCCATGACTTTGCAATGTTCGATGCTGCCACGCCCGGTCTGCCCGACAAACCCGACCGCGTGACTGTCATCCACCATCACCATGGCGCCATAGCTGTCCGCCAGATCACAGATCTCACCCAGCTTGGCGAAATACCCATCCATCGAGAATACGCCATCGGTCGCAATCAGTTTGAAACGACACCCCTGCGCCGCCTGCAACTGTGCCTCAAGATCGGCCATGTCGGAATTGGCATAGCGATACCGTTTCGCCTTGCACAATCGCACCCCGTCAATGATCGAGGCATGGTTCAGCGCGTCCGATATCACCGCATCTTCGGGCCCAAGGATCGTTTCAAACAGCCCGGTGTTTGCATCAAAGCAACTGGAATAAAGGATCGTGTCTTCGAACCCCAGAAAGCCGGAAATACGCGCTTCCAACGCCTTATGCTCTTCCTGGGTGCCGCAGATGAAGCGCACGGACGACATGCCATAGCCATATCGCGCCAAAGCCGCGCGCGCGGCGTCAATCAGGTCGGGGTCATCAGACAGGCCCAGATAGTTATTGGCGCACAGGTTGATCACCTGTTTGCCCGAGGCCAGCGTGACAGTGCCCGACTGTTTGGAAGAAATCACCCGCTCGGCCTTGTAAAGCCCGGTGTTTTTCAACTCGCCCAGTGCGTCGTTCATGTGGTCAATGAAGGGTTGCGTCATTGGAAACCTCTGAGTGTTTGGGCCGGTTCTGACCGCCGATGGATCAAATTCCGGTGGATAGGCGGGATTGGCATCATCTGCTGGATCATGGCTGACGTTCCGAGGGTCGGAGTGCCTGTGACCTATACTGCCGCCCGGCCCGGTTGCGCAATCTGCCCGGCTGCCGGATCGCGCCGTTGCATCTGTGCGCCGTCAGCCGGTCATACAGGCGATCCCGCGGCCTACGCAGGCATCGCTGCTTGTGCGATCAGACCAGTCTGCCACGTGCCGCGACGGGAATCACCCGTTCAATCGCCTCACCGCGCACCGCGACCAGCTGATCTACCATATTGACGGCGACACAGACGTGGTTGGGGATCACGCGCACGATCTCTCCCACTTCCGGTTTGTCGTTGCATTTCGCTAGGTCGAGGAACCCATGTTCTTCGGCGAATTTGTGGATGCGCGCGTTCGGATGCTCGACAATCCGGCCGAAGCCTTCCAGCCCGACGGTGTCTGACGTCAGGGTTTTTGAACCCGCATCCAGAATGCCGCGATCCGCCCCGCCGCGCGAAACGACGCTGGTAAAGACCTGAAATGCGCAATCATCGAGTGTCGCAAAACCAGCGTCGACCATCATCAGGTCATTGAAAATGCAGGTTCCGGCGCGATGTTCGGTTGTTCCTGCCAGCTTACCGATATGGGCAAAATTCGGCGTGCCCCCGGTCGAGACGATGTCGGCCTTCATGCCAAGGGCCGCCAGCCCCGACACCATTTCGTCGTGGAACGCTTGGGTTCTGGGCCAGCCGTCCAACGACGGATAATAAAGCAGCCCCGCAAAGCCCAGCCAGGGATCATCCCGGATGATGCGGGCCAGCGCCAGCGCTTCACCCGGCGTTTCCACCCCGGCACGCAGCTGCCCGGTTTCGATTTCAATCAGAACATCCAGCGGGCGGTCGGCATCCTGTGCGGCGCGGGCATAGGCCGCCAGTGACACCGGGTTGTCGGCGCAGACCTTCAGCGGCAAGCGCCGTTGCAGCGCGGCCAGCGTTCCCGACCGCGCCGCGCCCAGCAGATTTGTCGCAATCACGATATCGGTGATGCCCGCATCGGCCATGACCTGCGCCTCGCCCAGTTTCTGGCAGGTGATCCCGCGCGCCCCGGCATCAATCTGCATCTGCGCCAGCAATGGCGATTTATGCGTCTTGATATGGGGGCGATTGGCCACCCCGGAGTCGTCACACAGTTTCTGAGCACGGGCGATGTTGCGTTCGACAACGTCCATATCAATGACGGGACAGGGTGTTCCGAAGGTTTCGATGATCGCCGTTTTCAGCCCGCGCTTCGCATTGTCCATCGTTCACGTCCCCATAGATATCCGCCCCGGCAACCAGCGTCGCGGCATCCGGTTTCCATCATTCCCCCGCCCCTGCGATTACTGCCATGGGATCGCGGTGCCACAACATGCCGGGCAAACCGACGCTGTCCCATTCAGACCCACTGTTCAAGAACCGATTTGGCGAAACGCCTGCGCGGGGCGCGACTACCCTGCGACCGTCATTTCATGGATCACCGCCGAGGTGATCATCCCTTCGGTCCTGCTCTGAAAGGTCTTCAGGCAGGGCGCGACCATGTGGTCTTGCCAAAGAGGTCTGTTCGTCCAGGTTTCGTAGACCATGAAATGGCCGGGGTCGTCGTTATCCTGGTGCAGAACATAGGTGATGCAACCGTCCTCGGTCCTTGTCCCGGCGACCAGATCATCGAAGTGCGGCTTGATGTCAGCCACATGGGCCGGATCAACCTGAATGTGAGCCACGATTGTCAGTTCTGTCATGCTGTCGCCTACCTTGCCGCCCAGATCAAACCACGCCGCACGATCTCGGTCACCTGCGGCACTTTGAGATCATCCAGAGTATGCCCGATTGAGCAATAGAAAACCCGCCCCTGGTCCCAACGGCGCGTCCAGACCACCGGGATTGTGGCACCTTCGATCCACCACAGATGCTCGCCCGAAAACGTCGTGGTCGCAAGCACGTCGTTGGAGGGATCGACCAGCATGTAATATTGCTCGGAAAGCAGCCGGAAACTGTCGATGCCTGCAACGATTTCATGGTCGGGCGCTGTGATGGTCAAATCATAGTCGATGAAATCATCCGATGGCACAGGATTGTCCGGCCACCCCGGCGGATGCGCGACAAACTGGCCGCCGATCAGGAAGTGATAAGTCGGGCGGTCACGAAAGGCGTCACCCATATGCCCATGCCAGCCGCCAATACCGCAACCGGCGGCGATAAGCTTCAGCAGGCCATCCTCTTCCGGCTTCGTCATATTGCCGAATTCCGGCCGATGGGCCGAACGGGCCGAGGACCAGATCGGCACGATCAGATCAACATCGGCAAGGCTGTCCGGGTGCGCAAGCGGGGCCAGCGTGTCATAGACATTGACGGCGAACCCCTCGGCCCGCAGAAGGTCTGCGCACCAATCGGCAAAGGCGCTGGGGTCGTGGCCTTCCCAGCCACCGGCAAAAAGGGCTGCTTTCTTCATGGCTTGGTCTTTCGCATGTAATTCAGGATGGCGGCCATGTCCCGTTCGGAAAACCCGTTCTGCATGGCCTGTGACAGAACCGACTGGGTGACGGCGGATTGAGGCATGGCGACGTTCTGCGCGGCGGCCAAGTCGGCTGTGACACGCATATCCTTGTGCGCCAGGGCAACGGTAAACGTCACATCATGGCCAGCTTCGTCGAGGTATAGGGGCCGGCGATACTTTAGCATCGGCGCACCGGCGGCCGAGGCTTCGATGACGTCAAATGCCTGATCTGCGGCAATGCCACACGCCTCGGCCAGGGTAATGGCTTCGGCCAGGGTCTGATTGATGCCGTGGAGCATGGCGTTGACGGCCAGTTTCATGACAGCACCGGCGCCGGTTCGGCCCAGTGCGATCGTCTGGCGGCCCATTGCATCGAACAGCGGTGCAAATTGCGTCGCCTCATCCTGCGTGCAACCCGCCATGATCAGCAATTGCGCATCCAGCGCCGCCTGCGTCGCACCAGAAACCGGGGCGTCGATGACGGTGACGCCTTGCGGGGCCGCTGCGGCAAGCCGGTGAATGTGATCCGGGCTCATCGTGCCCATTTCGATGCAGGTTTTTGCGCGCCCGCCCTGAAACAGGCCATCGGGGCCGAAATGCACATCCACCGACGCTGCATCATCTGCCAGCATGGTGACAACGACATTGACAGTGTCGGCCAACGCACGCGGCGTTTCTGCGTGGGTGCCGCCCAGCGCATCCGCCAGATCCTGTGCTGCCTGCGCGGACCGGTTCCAAAGCACAAGGTCATGGCCCGCGTGCGCGATGTTGCGCGCCATGGGCCGACCCATGCGGCCAAGACCGGCAAAGCCAACCCGCATCACGCAACCTTTTCGGGGCTGATGCCCGAAATCGCCTGCACCAGGGAATCCTCGGTCACTTCCTGCGCAGTGAACTCACGCATGATCCGGCCATGAAACATTGCAATGACACGATCTGAAACCCGCAAAACCTCGGGCATTTCTGAGCTGATGACGATCACCGCATAGCCCTGGGATGCCAGATCCCGGATCAGGTTGTGGATTTCGGATTTTGACCCAACGTCGATACCACGGGTCGGTTCGTCGACAATCAGCAGCTTTGGCTGCATCGACAGCCATTTTCCGATGACGATCTTCTGCTGATTGCCCCCGGACAGATTGCCTGCCTGCTGTTTCCAGCTTGGTGTCTTGATTTCCAGCTTGTCGTGATAGGTGTCGAAAATCGCCATCTCTTTGCTGCCATCAACAAAGGGGCCCCGCGTCAGGGCGCCGACCTGCGGCAGCGTCATGTTATCGCGACAGCTCATGCCAAGGACCAGTCCCTGTTCCTTGCGATCCTCGGGGACCAGCGAGATGCCGTGGGTGATCGCATCCATGGGCGAGTTTATCCGAACCTCTTCACCCAGGATGCGGATGCTTCCCGCCGATGCAGTGCGCAGGCCGAATAGGGTTTCGGCGATCTCGGTTCGCCCGGCACCAACAAGGCCATAGAAACCAACGACTTCGCCGCTGTGGACGCGGAACGAGACATCCTGGAACAGCGACCCGCAGGACAGGCCCTGCGCTTCCAACACCACCTCGCCCACTTCTACCGGGTCCAGATTGTGCGACAGGTCGAGGCTGCGCCCGATCATCAGTCGCGTCACCTCATCCTCATTGGTGTCCGCCGTAATCAGAGAGCCTCGGTAAGCACCGTCGCGCAGCACCGATATGCGATCCGAAATGGTAAAAATCTCGTCCATACGATGAGAGATATAAACAATCCCGACGCCCTGATCGCGAAGCCCGTTGATGATGTCGAACAGAACAACCTTTTCGGCATCGGTCAGGGATGCGGTCGGTTCGTCAAAGATCACCGCCTTCGCCTCGACCGTCAGGGCGCGTGCAATCTCGACCATTTGTTTATTGGCGATGGACAGGCTTCCAACACGCGTTTGCGGGGTAAATCCGCAATTCAGCCGGTCCAGAATTGCCGCCGATTTGCGATACAGGGTCGCCCAGTCAACGCGGCCAAAGCTTCGCTTGGGCAATTCGCCCAGATAGATGTTTTCGGCGACGCTCAGCTCATCAGCAAGGCTGAGTTCCTGGTGGATGAACACCACGCCCTTTGATTTCGCATCCAGCGGCGAAGCCATGCGCGCCGGACCCTCTTCAATGAAAATCTGGCCCTCGTCAGGCTGGTAAATACCACCCAGCACTTTCATCAGCGTCGATTTCCCGGCGCCGTTTTCGCCAAGCAGGGCGTGGACCTCACCCGGGAGGACTTCAAACGAAACGCCATCCAGCGCCCGCACGCCCGGAAAGGTCTTGACGATATCTTGCAGTCTGAGCGCCGGAGCTGTCATACCTTCAAAGCCTCCTTGCCTTTGCGGTTAAGCTGTTGGTCCAGAAACAAAACAGCAATCAGGATCAGGCCGATCACAAGGTTCACCATGGCCGTGTCCGCACCGATATGCCCAAGCCCCTTGCGCAATAACTGGATCGCGATGACCCCGCCGAAGGTCGAGATCACCGAGCCGCTGCCCCCGGTCAGCTTGGTCCCGCCCAGCACCACGGCCGTGATCACCCAGAGTTCATAGAGTGTGCCATCGTTTGGATTGACCGAACCGCTGGCCGAATAGAATACCACCGAAGACAGCGCCGCCAGGAAACCGATCAGCACGAAGTTCCAGACCATATGCGGCCCCACCCTGATGCCCGCGTTCACCGCAGCTTCGCGATTGTCACCAACGGCATAGGCGTTCCGGCCATGCACCGTGCGGGTCATCAACAGCCAGATCAGGACGGCGCAGATAACGAAGATGATCGTTGGAACTTCGACCCCCAGCAAATCCACCTCGATCATGTCCACAAGGGTCCAATTCAGGTGCGAGGTCGGGTTTTCGCCATTGTACATGAAGACCAGCCCGCGAAACCCAAGCATCGAACCCAGCGTCACGATGAAGGCGTCAACGCCGGTTTTCCAGACGATCAGACCGTTGATCAGGCCCAGAAACATCCCCGTCATCAATGCCAGCAGCCAGGCCACCGGGATGACCCAGTCGCCCAATCCGGCAAAGATCGGCCAGGTCATACTGTCCAGCATCACGATTGCGCAAAGGGCAAAGGTCGCACCGACCGACAGGTCGATGTTTCCGTTGATCATGATGATCGTCATGCCCAGCGCAATGATGCCGATCGGGGCGGACTGCTTGAACAGCAGCAGCATGTTGTCCCAATCCATGAAGGCCTTGTCCGACAGGGACAGAAACTCACCCGCGATGGAAAAGAATACCAGCTCCAGCACGATAAAGCCCCAGATCGCGCCGCGGGCCATGAACGACCTGAATTTTTCCGTGTTCATTTGCCCCGCCCCTCCCTCAAGCAATCGGCGACCAGAGGCGGCCGCGCTTGGCCGCAACATCCAGCCAGACCGCCAGAATGATGATGACCCAGGTCACAACATACTGGACATAGAATTGCAGCCCGACCAGCAGCAGGCCGTTCTGGATGAAGCCAAGGATCAGCACGCCGATCACGGTCTTGAAGACTGTGCCTGACCCGCCCAGCAGGGATGCGCCGCCAAGAATGACAGCCGCCAGAACGTCAAGTTCCAGCCCCTGCCCAACAGTGTTCTGGCTGCCCAGGGATCGGCTGGCCTGCAAAAGACCGGCCATCGCGACGCAGAAAGACGAGATCACATAGGTCAGGAACACGACGCGCGCCCTGGGTATCCCGGAAAAGGTGGATGCCACGCCATTGCCGCCAACCGCATAGACCTTGCGTCCGAATGCCGTCCGCGCCAGCAGGATCGCTAGGATCACCGCAAGTGTGCCGAAGATGATCACCGGCACCGGCACGCCAAAGATTGCCCCCTGCCCGAAGACGGAAAACCACGTCCCCTCCTTGTCGACGATGTCCATGTTCTTGCCGCCCGAATAGGTCAGCGTCAGCCCGTGGATCGCCGATAACATGCCCAACGTCACGATCAGCGAATTCAGCTTCAGATACCCGACCAGAAACCCGATCAGCGCACCCAGCGCCATGGTCATCGCGAACATCACCGGGATCGCCATCGCCGGGCCGATCTTGTCATGCAAATCGAGCACAACGATTGTCGAAAACGACATCATCGAGCCGACAGACAAGTCCAGATTGCCGCTGATGACCACAAAGGTCACGCCCAGCGCAATAACCCCCAGAATCGCAGAAGACCGGATCACGCCCAGCACATTGTCGGGGCTTAGAAACCGTTGATTTGCAACGGTGAATCCGATCATGAACAGCAGGAACGCGATCAGAATCCCGTTTTGCGCCAACAACGTCCCGATCGCCTTTTTGCGATCCTGCGGTGTGGCTGCGGCCCCATCAGACAAGTGTCATCCCCCCATCAATCATCACGATCTGTCCGGTCATATAGTCGCTGTCCGGCGACGCCAGAAATGTCGTCGTGCCGGTAATATCCGAAGGCTGGGCAACCCGGCCTTTCAGGATCTCGGCCGAGAATTCCTCCATCGCCTGACCGGGCCTCTGCGAGGCACCGATATCCATCAGATCGCGATCTACCTCTTCCCACATCTCGGTATCTACCACACCGGGTGCGAAGCCGGTCACGGTTATGTTGTGCTTTGCCAGGTCGCGCGACGCGGATTGAGTCAGCGATACGACGGCGAATTTTGACGCGCAGTATGGGGCGACATTGTCAAACCCCTGACGGCTGGCGATCGAGGCGGTGTTGATGATCTTGCCGCCGGTGCCTTGGGCGATCATCTGCCGCGCGGCTTCCTGACAGCCGATCAGCACGCCAAGGCCGTTGATATCCATGATGAATTTCCAGTTCTCCTCGGTCACGTCGAGGAAGTTCATCGGCTTGTTCACGCCCGCATTGTTGAATTTCACATCCAGCTTGCCAAAAGCCGCAACCGTTTCTGCGATCATGCCGCGGACCTGTTCGCGGTTGGTGACGTCAACCGTACACCCCAAAATCCCACCGCCATTTGCTGCGGCCAATTCCGCATTTGCCGCAACAACTTCGGTGATCTTTTCAGCATTAATATCGGCAAAGCAGACATCGGCCCCGTTGGCCAGCAGGTCTTCCCCGATTGCGCGGCCTATGCCCTGTGCCGCACCTGTGACGATACATGACCGTCCGCTTAACCGTCCCATCGCGTTCCCCTTGGATAGAAACAGCGGGCAGGCCACATGGGCCCACCCGCCATCGGGAGAACCCTTAGAATACCGGCTTGGTATACTCGGACTGGTTGTCCTGGGTGATCTTCGGCGTGTCGAAGTAGTTCAGGAAGGGAACTTCTTCGCCGTTGAGAACATCAATCGCCGTCTTCAGTGCCGCTTCGGCATCGTCAACGGGGGACTGATAGATTGATCCCCAGTATTCGCCACGCTCCATGGCCTCATAACCGACCGCAAAGTTGGTCGCGCCCACAAAGATGATACCGTCACGACCCGCCGCCTTGGCCGCATTCAGCGCGCCAACGCCCATGTTGTCATCACCGGAATATACGCCGTCGATGTCATCATATTTGACAAGGAAAGCCTCCATCACGGTTTGCGACTTCTCGCGGTTCCAGTCGCCTGGCTGCGTTTCCACGATGGTGACATTCGGGCAAACCTCGGGCAGGCGATCATCGAAACCCTTCTGACGTTCGATGGCCGTGGTGTAACCCGGCTGACCCGAGATCTGAACCACCTGGGCTTCATTCTCGATACCCATGTCCTTGAACTTGTCACACATGATTTCGGCCGAACGCGACCCCTGCGTGATGTTGTCCGGGCCCGAGAAGGACGCGACGAAGTCAAAACCTGCTTCAGCGATGTTGGAGTTGGTGACGATCACCGGAATTCCAGCCTTGTGAGCTTCGCGCACGGCGGGGATCACAGCTTCACCATTGGTCGGCCAGATGATGATTGCGTCGACTTCCTGCTGGATCAGATCCTGCACCTGGGCAATCTGGCGCGCCACGTCACCACCGGCGTCCAGAACGACGGCCTCGACATTCTCATTCGCGTCCGAAGCTGCGATGAACGCTTTTTCATAGGTGGTCTGATAGCTGTCGACGCCGACGTTGTTCTGCGTGATGCCGATCTTCATCGGGCCGTGGCTGCCAGCAACCGCAACGCCGGCAACTGTCAGGGCAGCTGCGGCGGTGGTGCCTGCAATCAGTGTTTTTAGCGTCATGTTCATTTTGGTTTCCTCCCATTGAACTGAACAAATTTACCGGAAGCGCCGCCGCCGTATTTTCGCGACCTGCCCCGACTCGTGGACTTGCCCAACATTTGACAATGCGCCCGATGGCTTCGCGCCCAAAAATGTCCAAAATGACTTTTTTTATGTTCAATTTGGATTTCTTGCCCATACTCGGGTCTGAGCAATTTGGACATTTTAGACCCGGAGACCGAGATGAGCGATTCTCTCACCCCTGGAAAGACACTTCTCAAACCGGACGGGCAGCGATCTGTGCTGATGCAGGACATACAGAAGAACGCCGATCCTCAGGCAAGTGAACCGGTGCGAACCGGGATCGCTGCCGCCAGCGATCTGGATGTGCTGAGCTTTCTGTCAGCCTTTACCAGCGAGGTCGACACCGCATTGTCGACATCCATGCCCAATCCGTTCCTCAACATGGCGATGTTCCTGATCCGCTGCCATGGCGAAGGCCGGGTTGTCACCGCCTCGACGCTGATTAATGCCTCGGACGTGCCTTATGCGACGGGACGGCGCAAGCTGGAGGAAATGACCAATGCCGGTCTGATCGAACAGCGCCCGCGCACCAGATCAGGCAAGACATTCTCGCTCCACCCCAGTGTCACGCTGCTGGAAAACTGGGATCGGTTCGCGACCCGCATCGTGCGGCTGGCCGGACAGCACCTCAAGACCTCGGCCGGGCGCGACTATTACTTCGGCGGATCCTATCTGGCGGCGCAGTCGATCAAGCCGCCCCAGGTCCTGGCCGAACCACTGGCCCTGCCCGGCGGCGTGCGCATTCTGGTGCATGGCGATCCCACGTTCATGGTGATGGAAAACCTGAAGCGGCAATTCGAACAGGTCGTCGGCGTCAAGATCAACCAGCGCGCCTTTTCGATCGACCGGCTGCATGAAGAAGCCCTTCTGAATGCCGGGCGCAAGATCAGCCGCTATGACATCATCGCCGTCGATCTGCCCTGGATCGGAGAGTTTGCCGAAAAGGAAATCCTGCTGCCCCTGGACGCGGTTCTGGATACCGAACGGCTGGACCCAAGCGATTTTCATACCGCAGGCTGGAAAGGCGCCCATTGGGGTGGTCGCCCCTATGGTGTGCCCAGCCAGACGACGCCAGAATTGCTGTTCTATCGCAAGGATTGGTTCGCCGAGGCCGGGATCGAACCGCCCACAACCACGGATGAGGTTCTGGCCGCCGCCGAAAAACTGCACGATCCGCGCCACGGACGATATGGCGTGGCCTGGAATGCCGCGCGCGGAACCGCCCTTGGCCACGAATTCATGATGGCCTGCGCGGCCTGCGGGCAACCTGTGATAAACCTTGCGCCGATTGCCGGAGGGTTTGATGCAGACGTCGCAAATCGCGGCGATCTTGTGCCAACGATTGACACGGCTGCCGCGCTGGAAGCTGCCGAATACCTGAAATCGCTGCTGGAATTCTCGCCCCCGGATATCCTGTCGATGTCGTGGTACGAACGCATTCGCCCCTATGCAGCGGGCAAGGTTGCGATGGCATATGGGTACACGCTGCTGGCCCCCTATTTTGAATTGGACACGGCCTCTCCGGCGCATGGGCAGACCGGATACCTGCCACATCCCGCTGGCCCCTCTGGCGCGCAGATTGCCCCGGTGGGTGGCTATGTCCTTGGGATCCCCGCGAACCTGCCCGAAGAACGGCGCGCCGCTGCTGCCGAAGCGCTGATCGCCTTTACCTCGCCAGAGGCACAGAAGCTGTATGTCCAAAGCGGCAGCCGGACCAGTCCGCGTTATTCGGTCGGCGCCGATCCCGAAGTGCGCGGCTTGTCCACAATATTTGAAGCCGTGGACGCGATGTCGTGGCGCGACGAATTGCAGTTCTGGCCCCGGCCACCGATCCCGCAAATCTCGGACATCATCGCGATCTGCGGTCAGGAAATGCACGACATGCTGCGCGGCATCACCAGCCCGCGCGACGCATTGAGCAAGGCGCAGGAACGCGCCGAAACCATCATGAAAACAAGACCCTAAGGGAGAGTACCATGGACCCCAATCGCCTCAACGGTAAAAATATTCTGATCACCGGTGCCGCCCGCGGCATGGGCGAGGCGAATGCAGAAAGCTTTGCCTCACAGGGCGGCAACGTCTGCATCGGGGATCTTGACCTCGACCAGGCGCGGGACGTGGCCGACCGGATCAACGCTGCCGGAAATGGCAAGGCCATCGCCGTCCGGATGGATGTCACCAAACGCGAAGACAACGCCGCCGCCGTGGCCGCCACGGTCGAGGCCTTCGGCTCCATCAATATCGGCCTGTTCAATGCGGGCCTGAACAAGCCCCGGTTCTTCATGGATATCGACGAAGACAACTGGGACATGATCATGAACGTCAACACCAAGGCGATGTGGTTGGGCATGCAGGAAACCGCCCGCCAGATGATCGCGCAGGGCCCGATGGAGGATCACCCCTATAAGCTGATCAACGTCGGCTCGATCGCGTCGCGAAAACCGCTTGAGGATGTGACCGTCTATTGCACGTCCAAATATGGGTGCCTTGCGCTGACCCATTGTGGCGCCGTTGGTCTGGCCGAGCACAATATCACCGTCAATGGCTACGCCCCGGGCGTGGTGGTCACACCGCTTTGGGAACAGTTGGACAAGGACCTTGTTGATATCGGCTTCAAGGATCGCGAAGGCCAAGCTTACGAAGACATCGTTCGTGATGCCTTGCAGATCAAGCGCGTGTCCTACCCCAAGGACATTGTCGGCACCGCGTCATTCCTGGCCTCGGACGACAGCGATTACATGACGGGTCAGATGATCCACATCGATGGCGGCTGGTGCATTCAGTAACCCTGCACGTCGCCAAATCACATCACAACAAAGGGTGGGCCGACCACCCTGAGGAGCCTCCATGTCCCGCGCCTTAATGCCAAATCTGCTGACCCCGCAAGACCTTGAACCCAATTGGGAGTGGCGCGAGAGGCTTCCGGCCTGGGGGCATATGTCGGTCGATTTTGAACGGCGCGTCGATCACGACCGTTTGCGCCGCTATCGTCTGGCCCGCACCCGGCAGGCGTTGCAGGCGTCCGAGGCGGGGACCCTGCTTTTGTTTGACGTGAACAACATCCGCTATGTCTCCTCGACCAAGATCGGCGAATGGGAACGTGACAAGATGTGCCGTTTCTGCCTGCTGACGGGCGATGACAGCCCTTATGTCTGGGATTTCGGGTCAGCCGCGGTGCATCACCAGCGCCATTCCGATTGGCTGGAACCCAGCCATTGCCTGGCAGGTGTGGTTGGCATGCGCGGGACGATCCCGCCGGAATTCGGCCTGATGCAGAAATACGCCAAGGAAATCGCGCGCCTGATCAAAGAGGCCGGGATGGCCGACATGCCGGTTGGTGTCGACTATGCCGAAACGGCGATGTTTCACGCCCTGAAAGAGGAAGGCATCAACGTCGTTGACGGCCAGCAGATTATGCTGAGCGCGCGTGAGATCAAGAACTGGGACGAAATCCAGTTGCTGACCCAGGCCGCCGCGATGGTCGATGGCGTCTATCACATGATCTATGAAGAGCTGAAGCCGGGCGTGCGTGAAAACGATATCGTCGCCCTATCCAACAAGATGCTTTACGAAATGGGCTCGGACGATGTTGAGGCGATCAACGCCATTTCCGGCGAACGCTGCAACCCGCATCCGCATAACTTCACCGACAGGTTGATCCGCCCCGGCGATCAGGCGTTCTTTGATATTCTTCAATCTTATCAGGGCTATCGCACCTGTTACTACCGCACTTTCAACGTGGGACGCGCAACGCCGGCGCAGAACGACGCCTATGTAAAAGCGCGCGAGTGGATTGATGCCTCGATCGCGATGATCAAACCGGGCGTGACGACCGACAAGGTGGCCGCGGTCTGGCCCACTGCCGAAAGCCTTGGCTTCCCAAATGAAGACGCGGCCTTTGGCCTGCAATTCGGGCATGGGCTGGGGTTGGCGCTGCATGAGCGCCCGATCATCAGCCGCGCAGTCAGCATGGATCACCCGATGGAAATCCAGACCGGCATGGTTTTTGCGCTGGAAACCTATTGCCCCGCCACGGACGGCTATTCCGCCGCCCGGATCGAGGAGGAAGTCGTGGTCACCGAAACCGGCTGCGAAGTGATCAGCCTGTTCCCGGCCGAAGAACTGCCAATTGCGAACAGGTACTGAAGATGCGGCAGGCCAATACCGAAACCTATCTGCGGATGTACCGCCAGATGGTGCGCATCCGCAATTTCGAAGATCAGGCGAACCAGCTGTATCTGTCGGCCAAAATGCCCGGCCTGACCCATATGTATTCAGGCGAAGAAGCTGTGGCCGTGGGCATTTGCGAGGCGTTGAAAGTGACGGACAAGATCACCTCGACCCATCGCGGTCACGGGCATTGCGTGGCCAAGGGGGCGGAATTCAAACAGATGTTCTGCGAACTTCTGGGCAAGGAAGAAGGCTATTGCCGGGGCAAGGGCGGGTCGATGCATATCGCGGATCAATCCAATGGCAACCTTGGCGCCAACGCCATTGTCGGCGGCTCAATGGGAATCGCCACCGGGGCCGCGCTGTCGGCCAAACGGTTGGGCACCGACGACGTCACCGTCTGTTTCTTTGGCGACGGGGCGACCGCGCAGGGGCTGATGTATGAGGTGATGAATATGGCCGCCCTTTGGTCGCTGCCGGTTATTTATGCCTGCGAAAACAATGGGTACTCCGAATACACCCGAACAGACGAGATTGCCGCCGGATCAATCACCGCGCGGGCCGAGGCATTCGGGATCGAGGCGTTCAAAGTCGACGGGCAGGATGTTCTCGCGGTCAACGATCTGGCCCAGAAACTGGTCGCGCGCTGCCGCAAGGGCGAAGGCCCGTTCTTTATCGAACTGGAAACCTATCGCTATCACGGCCATCACGTGGGCGATATCAACCGCGATTATTACCGCTCCAAGGATGAAGAAAAGGCCTGGCACGCCAATCGCGACCCGATCACCAATTTCGGCGCCTGGCTGACTGGCGAAGGGATCGCGGACCAGGGCGAACTTGATGCGATCAACGCTGCGGTCAAAGCCGATGCCGAGGCCGCAGTCGCCTATGCGCTGGACGCGAAATATCCCGATGGCAGCGAAGTTGACATGCACGTCTTTGCCGGGGCGTCATGATGCGCGAAATCACCCTGTCCACCGCCGTCAACGAAGCCATCGCCGAAGAAATGCGCCGGGACGAGACGATTTTCCTGATCGGCGAAGACGTGGCCGAGGCAGGCACGCCGTTCAAGATCACCTCTGGCCTGGTCGAGGAATTCGGAACCGACCGCGTGATCGACACGCCCATTGCCGAACCCGGCTTCATGGGCATCGCGGTTGGCGCCGCGATGACGGGCAGCCGCCCCATCGTTGACCTGATGTTCGGAGATTTCATTTTCCTGATCATGGATCAGCTGTGCAATCAGGCAGCCAAGACGCATTATATGTCGGGCGGCAAACTGAACGTGCCGCTGGTGCTGCGCACCAACATGGGGGCGACACGCCGCTCGGCCGCGCAACACAGCCAGTCTTTGCACGCCATTGTGGCCCATATTCCGGGGCTGAAAATTGCCATGCCGTCCTCGGCGCTCGAGGCGAAGGGCCTGCTGAAGACAGCCATCCGCGACGACAACCCGGTTGTGATCTTCGAAGACAAGCTGATGTATCAGGACAAGGCCCCGGTCCCCGAGGGTGAATTGCTGATCCCCTTCGGGCAGGCCAACATCAAACGCGAAGGGACCGACATAACGCTGATCGGCACCTCGTCGATGGTGCAGGTGGCCGAGAAGGCCGCCGAAACCCTGGCCGCGGAAGGGATCAGCGCCGAAGTGATCGATCCCCGCACCATCGTGCCGTTGGATATGGACACGATCAACGCCTCGGTCCGCAAAACCAGCCGCTGCATTGTGATTGACGAGGGGCACCAAAGCTTTGGCGTCACCTCTGAAATCGCCGCGCGGATCATGGAGCAATCCTTCTACCACCTCGATGGCCCGGTCATTCGGATGGGGGCCATGGATGTGCCGATCCCGTTCTCGCCCGCGCTAGAGGATATCACGGTGCCCACGCCAGAAGGCGTCATCGCCACCGCGCGCAAATTGATGGCGGGGGAGATGTTTGATGTCTGACATCATCATGCCTGCGCTTGGTATGGCGCAGGACACCGGCAAGCTGGTCAAATGGCTGAAAGCGCCGGGCGATCCGGTCACCACCGGCGATCCACTGTTCGAGGTTGAAACCGATAAATCGGTGATGGAGGTTGAGGCGCAGGCAGACGGGTTCCTGACGCAGGTCAGCGCCTCGGACGGCGATGATGTGCCCGTCGGCCAGGTGATCGCCGTCATCGGCGACACGGCGGATAATGCGGTTGCCCCGGCGCAGACCACGCCAGATCCCGTATCAGATCCCGCGCCTGCGCCTTTGCCGACACCTGCGCCCGAACCAGTCGTCAAAGCCGCCCCGGCGCCTGGTCGATCCGCTGCGGTCGCGGCACCTGCGGGTGGGCGCATACTCGCCTCGCCCAAGGCGCGCAGACTGGCCAGGGAAGAAGGGTTGGTCCTTGCCGATCTGAGCGCTCACGGCGTCCCGATGCCCTATCACGTCGGGGATCTCGAGGTTTTGCGCCGCGCAGCCACTTCACCCGGACAGCCCGTCGTGATGGCCGCAACAAGGCAGATAACCGCGCGTTGCCCGCAACACGGCGTTCACAAGTTCATCGACTGGATGCAGACCGAAGGCGACATCTCCGTCAGCGCCCAGGCCATCTTTACCAGCTTTGCAGCGGCTGCCCTTCGCGCCGCAACCGAGCGCAATGAAATCGTCATTCAGCAGGCTGACGGCGATGGTCGAAGCCTCAGGCTGCGCAACCCGGATTTCACGCGCCTGTCCGCCCCGGCGCATGAAACTGACGACACCGCAGATCTGGAACTGCATGATCTGACGGATGGCTTTCTGACATCGCTGCGCCTCGGCGATGCCAATCTGCCAACGCTGGGCATCGGCGCTGATGGCGACAGCTATCTGATCACCTTCGAATTCAACGGCGCACACCTTGACGATGATCAGGCCATTGCCTTTGTCACCGGCTTTGCGCGCCGGCTGGCCGACCCGCTTTACCATCTTGTCTAGGACCCGCCCGATGCAACATACCGACCTTTTTATCAATGGCGAATGGGTCACGACGCCCGATCGCTTTGACGTGATCAACCCCGGCCACGGAAGAGGTTCTCGCCAGCGTCGCCTCGGGCGAGATCAGCCATGCAGATGCAGCGCTTAACGCGGCAGAGGCGGCGATGACGCAATGGGCCGCACAAACCCCGCGCCACCGCTCGGAAGTGCTGCGCCGGGCGTGGGAACTGATGACCGACCGACTGGACGATTTTGCCAGGCTGATAACGCGGGAAAACGGCAAGGCCCGCGCAGATGCCATGGGTGAGGCGACCTATGCGGCCGAATTCTTTCGCTGGTTCGCCGAGGAAGCCGTGCGCGCCGACGGGATGATTACCCATGCACCCGCTTCCGGTGCGCGCATCATTGTACAGCACAAACCCGCCGGGCTGGCCGTGCTGGTCACGCCATGGAATTATCCGGCGGCCATGGGCACGCGCAAGATTGCCCCGGCACTGGCCGCAGGCTGCGGCGTGATTATCAAACCGGCATCCGAAACACCGCTGACAATGCTGGCGCTGATGCCCCTGCTGGAAGAGGCGGGGGTGCCAAAGGGGCTGGTCAACGTGTTGCCGTCGCGCCAGACCGGAGCACTGGTCGATCACATGCTGCACGATCCGCGCGTGCGCGTGGTCAGCTTCACAGGCTCGACATCAGTGGGGCGCACGCTGTTGCGCTCGGCAGCCGATCAGGTGCTCAAACCCGCGATGGAACTGGGCGGCAACGCCCCGGTCGTGGTTTTTGAAGATGCCGATCTGGACACAGCCGTCGAAGGCACGATGCTGGCCAAAATGCGCAACCTGGGCGAAGCCTGTACCGCCGCCAACCGGATCTATGTGCACGAGAGGGTCGCCGAAGACTTCACCAAACGCCTGACGGCGGCAATGTCCGCGCTCAAACTTGGCGATGGCACCGACCCTTCAGTCGATGTCGGGCCGCTAGTCAACGCCGCCACCCGCAATACGGTGGCAAGGTTCGTGGCCGACGCGGTTGCCAAAGGGGCCAAGGTGGAATGCGGTGGCACAGCACCGGAGGGGAAGGGTTTCTATTACCCGCCAACGGTACTCAGCAACGTGTCTGAAGATGCCGATTGCGTGCACGATGAAATCTTCGGCCCCGTCGCCGCGATCCAGACATTCAGCGACCAGCACGATGTCATCCGCCGCGCCAATGATACCGAATACGGTCTGGTCGCCTATGTGTTCAGCGAAGACATGAAACGTGCCCTGCAGGTCTGCGAACAGCTTGACTATGGTATGGTCGGCCTGAACCGAGGCCTCGTCTCTGACCCCGCAGCCCCCTTCGGCGGCACCAAACAATCCGGGCTTGGACGCGAAGGCGGCCACGATGGCATGCTGGAGTTTATGGAAACACAGTATATCTCGGCCAATTGGTAGGCAGGAACTGAAAGACCGGATCATCCGGGTTTCAACGCCGGGTTCAGTGTACAAAGCGACAGGCTGTTCCATGGCACGGCGGGCGCCGGGCTCCAAGCCCTTGCAATGGTCCTGTGCATTGGTGTCGCGTCGACATAGATTGACTTGTCGGTATCAACTTTAATAGGGCTGGTTGAAACCAACGTGGGCGGGGTTTTTGCACATACCCGATCATCCATGGGGTGCAAACCGGGGCCAATAACGTCTGGTCAGCCGGATCAATCGGTGGTTTGTTTGGCGCAGGCCCGGATCACGATGTTTCGGGGATGCAGACTCCATTGCTTCGGATCGCCAAGGCAACAGATCGCAGCGAACGAAACAGGACCGCGCGCGAATGAACGATATCTGGACCGGGTTGACCTCGGCGTTCTGGCTGATCGTGACGGCGGACGCGGATCTGATCGAGATCGCGCTGCGGTCGCTGCAGGTCAGCGTTTCGGCATTGCTCATCGCGGCCTGCGTGGCCCTGCCCTTTGGGACGTGGCTGGCGGTTCGCCGCTTCCGCTTTCGCCGTGCGACCATCGCTACGATGAACGCGCTGATGGGGCTGCCGCCAGTGGTGGTCGGGCTGATCGTCTACATGCTGCTGTCACGATCAGGGCCATTTGGCGTGTTCGGCCTGCTGTTCACACCGACGGCGATGATCATCGCCCAGGTGATCATCATCACGCCGCTGATCGCGTCAATCACCCATCAGGCGATGCGCGAGCTCTGGGCGGAATACCACGATCTTCTGATCTCGCTCAACACGTCGCGGTCACAGCGTATCCGAACGCTGCTGTGGGATGGCCGGCGCGCGTTGCTGACGGCAACACTGGCCGGGTTTGGCCGCGCCATCGGCGAGGTCGGCGCCATCATGATCGTTGGTGGCAATATCGACCACGCAACACGCGTTCTGACCACCGCCATAGCATTGGAAACCGGCAAGGGGGATTTTGCGTTGGCGTTGGGCCTTGGCTTTGTGCTGATCGCGCTGGCGTTACTGGTGAACTACCTGACCCACGTCTTATCCAGGACCGAGCGCGAGGGCCGCTGGTGACCGCCCCGATGACAATATCCCTGACCGACGCAAAAGTGGTGCGTCGCGGCAAGACCATTCTCGACGTCGGAGCATTTACGCTGGACGGCGCAGGCCTCAGCATCGTTTTGGGGCCGAACGGGTCCGGCAAAACGACGCTGCTGAAAGTGTTGCACGGGGTCGCGCGCTTGTCAGAAGGCACGCTCGACTGGTCGGTTCCCGAAGACGCGGCGCGACGCGCGCAGGCCTATGTGTTCCAAAGCCCGGTGATGTTGCGCCGGAACGTGCGTCAGAACCTGGCCTACCCTTTGCAACTGCTGAAACGCCCGAAGGCCGAGGTTGCGGTGAAGGTCGCCGATTGGGCCGCGCGCATCGGTCTGGCCGATGCGCTGGATCGCCCTGCCCCGCGCCTGTCCGGCGGCGAGAAACAAAAACTGGCCCTGGGCCGTGCCCTGATCCGACAGCCGCAGGTCCTGTTTCTGGATGAACCCTGCGCCAACCTGGACGGACGCTCCACCCGCGAGATTGAGGCGCTGCTACGCGAAGCGCATGCCAGCGGCACCCGCATCATTATGTCGACCCATGATCTGGGCCAGGCCCGCCGACTTGCCACCGATGTGTTGTTTTTGTTGAATGGCCGGATCCACGAACACGGCGCGGCCAAGGAGATCTTTGCGGCACCCAAGCATGCCGAGACCCGCGCCTTCTTTCAGGGGGACATCGTCGAATGATTCGCATTCTGGCCCTGATTGCCATGGTTTGGAGCACCTCGGCTTCGGGCGATACCCTGCGATTGGCGGTGACCACCAGCTTTCATAACTCGGGCCTGTCGGACGTCCTGTTGCCCGCGATCAAGGCAGATACCGGGCTAGAGGTTCACCTGCTGGTCGTCGGCACCGGTCAGGCGCTTCGGCTTGGCCAGGCAGGCGATGTCGATGCGATCCTGGTGCATTCCAGAACCGCGGAAGAGGCTTTCGTCGCAGACGGCCACGCCACGCATCGGCGCGAGATCATGTATAACGATTTTGTCCTCATCGGGCCGCAGGATGACCCGGCAGCGGTTCAGGGCACGGCATCGGCAGCGGACGCATTTGCCCGGATTGCAACGAGTGAAAGTGCGTTCGTCAGCCGTGGGGACGAAAGCGGGACGCATAAGAAAGAAATCTCGCTCTGGCAGGCGGCCAGCCTTGATCCGCAGAGTTTCAGAGGCTGGTACAAGCCCGTCGGTGCGGGCATGGGCGCCAGCCTGAACACCGCCGCCGGGCTGGATGCCTATATCCTGTCAGACCGGGCAAGCTGGCTGAATTTCGGCAATAAGGCGACGCTGGCCATGCTGTTTTCCGGCGATCCGGCGCTGTTCAACCAATACGCCTATCTGCCGGTCAACCCGGACCGGCATCCCCATGTGAATGCGAAAGCCGTCCAGACGCTGGAGGTCTGGTTGACCGGCAACCGGGCCGAACAGCTTGTCAACGGATATGAGATTGGAACGGAAAAACCTTTTCATTTCAACGCCCAGAGCCCAGCCGTCGACCCTTAGGCCGGCGCCGTTGGCATGGCACTGCGCGGTTGGCTTATGCCCTCGGCGACCTTAATCGGATGCAGCCGGTATCCTTGCCACTGACGCCCGATTGACCACGCTTGTGGCAAGGCAATGGGCGATACCGCCGCGTTTTTCTTCGATCATCGCGACCAACTCCTCTGCCGCCATTTCGCCCATCTTGCGGTGCGGTACGTGAACTGTCGTCAGCTCGGGGCTGGCAACCTGGGCCAGTTCGATGTCGTCAAATCCGGTGATCGACACGTCCGCCGGAACTGTCAGGCCCAACTGTCGCGCACCGCGCAGCGCCCCGACTGCAAGGACATCGTTACCACATAACACGACACTTGGTCGGGGCTGCCGGGCCATCAGACCGGCAAAGGCCGTCGCACCATCAGCAATGCTGTAGGGCACTTCGACCGGCGCAAGGCTGTTCGGGTCAAGCCCATGTGCGGCCATCGCATCGCGGGCACCGGCGATGCGCATCCGCGCCCGATCATTCTGTCCACTTACGCCCGAGATCATGGCAATATCGCGGTGGCCCATGGCGATGATCTGTTGACACAATGCCCGCATCGCTGCCCGGTTGTCGAACCCGATGGACGGCACCGCGGCGGTTTCGTCATATGACCAGGCAACCAGAAACGGCACCTGCTGGCGCGCCAGATAATCATAGATCGCCGGATCCCGATCATGACCAATCAGCAACAGCCCATCCGCCCCCCGCGCCACCAGCGTTCTGATCTGTTCTTCTTCGGCCTTCGCACTATAGGCCGAGCTGGCCACAAGCATCGTAAAGCCCCGCTGTTGCAACGCGCCCTGAAACGCCTGCAGCCCGCGTGCAAAAATCGCGTTTTCCATAGTCGGGATGATGGCACCGATGGTGAACGTGCGCTTGACGGCCATAAAGCGGGCGGCAAAATTCGGCGTATAGCCCAAAGACAGGATCGCCGCATTCACCCTGTCGCGGGTGGGTTTGGACACCAGATCGGGCGTGTTGATGCAGCGCGACACCGTCGCCGTCGACACCTGCGCGGCGTTCGCGACATCGTCCAATGTGGGGGCTGAGTCCAAATCTCTCACGGCAGGTCCGTTGTTCGCATCCTTCGCCGCGCAGCACCTCTCCGCGCGGCATGTGATCCCAGAATTAGAGCGCTTTCCCGTTATGTAAAGGCTTGCATTTGAAATGCAAGCGCTTACATATGATGCGGAATCGATCAGAATCGGATAACCCCGGCATGAACGAAATCCAGCCTTCTGGCATGATCAGCGCGCCAATTGATGCCGCGAATGTCGCGCAATCATATGCGCCAGTCCAGCATGTCACCTCAGCATTCACAGGCAAGCGCAATCTTTCACAGTGCCGCCTGATCCCTGCCTGCGCTTCCCGGCAGGATCGCCGCCGCACCGCTGAACGCCTGCAAATATTCACACCTCATGGCGTTGCCGCCGGATCTATGCAGTTAGGAAATACCACGCCATGACACGCGAATACCTGAAAAAAGCGACCCTCACGCCTGAATCAGATGCCTCGAAAACCCATGACATCGTCCAGGGCATCCTTGCCGACATCGAAGCCGGTGGCGACGACAAGGCAATGGAATACGCCGCCAAGTTCGACAATTACGACGGCAACATCCTTCTAAGCGCGCAGGAAATCGAAGCCGCAATCGCCCTCGTCCCCGAAAAACTCAAGGCCGATATCCGCTTTGCCCATGACAACGTCCGCCGCTTTGCCGAATGCCAGAAATCCACCCTCACCGATGTCGAGATGGAGATCCAACCGGGGTTCGTCGCAGGCCAGAAAGTCATCCCCGTGGATGCCGCCGGCTGCTATGTGCCGGGCGGGCGCTATAGCCATATCGCCAGCGCCATCATGACGGTGACAACGGCCAAGGTTGCAGGCTGTCGCCATATCACGGCGTGTTCTCCACCGCGCCCGGGCGTCGGCGTGGCCCCCGCGATCGTCTATGCCGCGCATATCTGCGGCGCCGACAAGATCATGGCAATGGGTGGCGTCCAGGGTGTCGCGGCGATGACCTTCGGCCTGTTCGGACTGCCCAAGGCCAACATCCTGGTCGGCCCCGGCAATCAGTTCGTGGCCGAGGCCAAGCGCATCCTGTTCGGTCGCGTTGGCATCGACATGATCGCGGGCCCCACCGACAGCCTGATCCTGGCCGACAAGGACGCCGACGCCCATATCGTGGCGACGGATCTGGTCAGTCAGGCCGAGCATGGCTACAACTCGCCCGTCTGGCTGGTCACCGATGATCGCGCCCTGGCCGAGGATGTGATGGCCCGTGTCCCCGCCCTGATCGAGGACCTGCCCGAGTTGAACCGCGACAACGCCTTCGCCGCATGGCGTGATTATGCCGAAGTGATTCTGTGCGACACCCGCGAAGAGATGGCCACCTGTTCAGACGACTACGCGCCCGAACATCTGACAGTGCAGGCCGCCGACCTTGACTGGTGGCTGGATCGGTTGACCTGCTATGGGTCGCTGTTCCTGGGCGAAGAAACCACCGTTTCCTATGGCGATAAGGCAGCGGGCACGAACCATGTGCTGCCAACCTCTGGCGCGGCGGGATATACCGGGGGCCTCAGCGTGCACAAGTACATGAAGATCGTCACCTGGCAGCGTTCGACCAAAGCGGCCTCCAAGGGTGTGGCAGAAGCCACAGCACGGATTTCACGGCTTGAGGGGATGGAAGGCCACGCCCGCGCCGCTGATGTCAGACTGGCGAAGTATTTCCCGGGTGAGAATTTCGATCTGTCCGCAAATGACTGATCCGCGTGATCTTTTCGACCTGACCGGGCGCGTCGCTTGCGTCACCGGGGCAAGTTCGGGCCTTGGGCGGCGCGCCGCCGTCGCGCTTGCCGCAGCGGGCGCACGCGTTGTCGGTGTGGCCCGCCGCGCCGAGGCGTTGGAAAGTCTTTGCGCAGAAATCGGCGACGCCGCAGCAGCCGTCGCCGCTGATATCACCGACCGAAACGCAGCATTGGCTGGCGAAATCGCTGCCCCATTTGGCGCGCCCGATATCGTTATCCACGCGGCCGGCCTCAACACCCGTCAGGCCGCCGATGATGTGACGCCCGAAGGCTGGGATCAAACCTTGGCAGTCAATCTTTCGGCGCCCTTCTTCCTGTCCCAGGCGCTGGTGCCTGCAATGAAGGAAAAGGGCTGGGGCCGGATCGTCAACTTCGCCTCGTTGCAAACAACCCGCGCCTTTCCCGGCGGCCTCGCCTACGGGGCCAGCAAGGGCGCCGTGGGTCAGTTGACCCGCGCCATGGCCGAGGCATGGTCGCCCCATGGCATCACCGCCAACGCAATCGGCCCCGGCTTCTTCCCGACCGAACTGACCCAGGCGGTGTTTGACGATCCGGACCGCGCCGCGCGCAATGCGGCGCAAACCTGCATTGGTCGCAACGGGCGGATGGACGACATGGACGGCCCGCTGCTGTTCCTGTGTTCTGCGGCCTCGGCCTATGTGACCGGGCAAATCCTGATGGTCGACGGGGGGTTCACCGCGAAATGAAAGCACTTGTTTATGAAGGCGTCGAACAACTGGCGTTCCGCGAAATGCCGGACGCGGAACCACGCGCTGGCGAGCATCTGATCAAGGTCGAGGCTGTCGGCATCTGCGGGTCTGACATGCACGCCTATCTGGGCCACGACGCGCGCCGCCCCGCCCCCCTTATCCTTGGGCACGAGGCTGCTGGCACCATTCAGGGCGGCCCCAAGGACGGCACCCGCGTCACGGTCAATCCATTGGTCAATTGCGGCACCTGCCCGGCCTGCCGCGCAAACCGAGAAAATTTGTGCCCCGACCGGCAGATCATCTCGATGCCGCCGCGCGAAGGGGCCTTTGCCCAGTTCATCGCCATGCCTGCGGCAAATCTGGTCGAGGTTCCGGCCCATATCCCACTGGACATGGCCGCCCTGGCCGAACCGCTTGCGGTCAGCTGGCATACCGCAGCACTTGCACTCAAAGCCCTGCATCCGATGATGGAGCGGCGCGCCCTTGTCATCGGCGGCGGGGCCATCGGCCTTGCCGCCAGCCTCGCCCTCAAAGCGATGGGGATTGACGACATCACAATCGCCGAACCCAACGACGTGCGCCGTGACTTCCTGATCTCACGCTGTGGTCAGACCGCTGTGGCCAACGCCTCGGGCAGTTTCCCGCTGGTGATCGACGCGGTCGGCTATGCCGCGACCCGCGCAACAGCCTCGGCGCTGGTGACACCCGGGGGCGTCGTGGCCCATGTCGGGCTTGGCGAAGACGCAGGTGGGCTGGACGTGCGCCGTATGACCCTTCAGGAGGTCACGTTCATTGGCACCTACACTTACACCGCGCAAGGCTTCCGCGACACCTCCCAGGCCATCTTCGACGGCCGCCTTGGCGCGCTGGACTGGTGCGAACACCGCACGCTTTCAGATGGCTTTGCCGCCTTCCAGGATCTGCGCGCCGGAAAAGTTGCCGCACCCAAAATCATCCTGAATCCCTGGGGCTAGACGCGCCGGGGCACCCCATTCAACGCGCGTCATGCGCATCACTCGAAAGGCCAACCCAAGATGAACATCGACAAGAAGATCGCCGACGATCTTGTTGCGAATGATGTCTCTTTCGTGACCACCGTACCCTGCAAGCAGCTGGCCGGTGTGATCGACGAGATCGACAAGCGCGACGACATTTTCCACATCCCTTCCAACAAGGAAGACGAAGGCATGGGGCTGTGCGCCGGTGCCTTCATGGGCGGCAAACGCCCCGCGATCATCATGCAGAACACGGCCCTTGGCGTGACGCTGAACACGCTGGCCACGCTGACGCAGTTCTACCGGATGCCGCTGCCGATGATCATCAGCTATCGCGGAGAGCTTCGCGAACCCGTCGCCTGCCAGGTGGAAATGGCCGTGCATACCAAGGCGCTTCTGGCCCAGCTGAACATCCCAACCTACCACTTCCACTGGCAAAAGGATGTCGAGGAATTCGACAACATCCTGAAGTACACATTCATGTGCAACAAACCCGTGGCGATCCTGACCGACGCCAACTTCTGGGGAGGCTACGGCGACCAATGATCCGTTCTGAAATCCTGAAAGAAATCGCCCCGATCCTGCGTGACCAGCTTGTCGTCTGCAATATCGGTATCCCGTCCCAGGAACTGCACGCCATCGACGACCAGCCGACCAATTTCTACATGCTGGGCACCATGGGTCTGGCCTCGTCCATCGGGCTTGGGCTGGCCCTGGCGCAACCCAAACCCGTCATCGCCATCGACGGCGACGGCTCGGTCCTGACCAACCTTGGCACGCTGCCGACCATCGGCAACAACTGCCCGGACAACTATATCCTGATGATCATCGACAACGGATCCTACGGCTCGACAGGCGATCAGCCGACTTATACCGGCAAGAAAACCGACCTTGCCGGGATGGCCCGCGCCGCCGGTTGCGACACCGTGGTCGAGGTGCAGGACGTCGACACCGGCAAGGCGCTGCAAGCGGCGCTGGACAGCGGCAAGGGCACCGTGATGGTGGTGAAATGCGACAGCGGTAACGCCAAGATGCCGGTGATCACGCTGGACCCGGTCGTCATCCGCCACCGCTTCATGGAAGCCGTCGCCAGCTGATGGGCGCAAGCGCCATCCACAGCGCCGAGGACGCCCGTCGTCTGGCCAGACGGCGCCTGCCGTGGATGGTGTTTGACTATATCGACGGTGCGGCAGGCAACGAGACAGGGGCGGCGCGAAACCGGGCCGCCCTTGACGCCGTGACGTTGCGCCCGCGCATTCTGCGCGACGTCAGCCAGCGGTCGTTGTCGACCACCCTGTTTGGCAAGACCGCAAATCGCCCTTTCGGCATCGCGCCGATGGGGATGTGCAACCTGTCCGCACCGGGCGCGGATCTGATGCTGGCGCGTCTGGCCGCCAAATACGCCGTCCCGCACGGCGCCTCGACCGTCGCCTCCACTCCATTGGAACAGATCATCGAGGTGGCAGAGGGCAACGCCTGGTTCCAGCTGTATTTTTCGGGCGACGGCACCGGCACATTCAAACTGGTCGAGCGTGCAAAAGCCGCCGGATACGAAACCCTAGTTCTGACCGTCGATGTCCCCGAAGTGGGCCGCCGCCCGCGCGAGCTGCGCCATGGCTTCAAGATGCCATTCCGTATCGGCCCCCGCCAGTTCATCGACTTCGCCCTGCATCCGCGCTGGTCAATCGCCAGCCTGCTGGCCGGCAAGCCGCAGATGGCCAACTTCGACATGGACGGCTTCGATTTTGATCGGACCGAAAGCCGGGCGCGGGCAGATTGGGACACGCTTGCACAGCTGCGCGACGCCTGGCCCGGCAATCTGGTGATCAAGGGCGTTCTGGATACCGAGGATGCGATCGCCCTGAAGGCTGCCGGGGTGGACGCGATCCAGGTCTCCAGCCACGGATCGCGACAACTGGACAGCGCGCCATCGCCCTTTGCCCTGCTGCCGGGGATGCGCGCCGCATTGGGGCCAGATTTTCCGATATTCTTCGACAGCGGCCTACGCACGGGCGAAGATGCGCTGAAGGCGCTGGTGGCTGGGGCCAGTTTTGTCTTTTTCGGGCGCATCCTGCAGTTCGCCATGGCCGCCGCCGGAGAGGGTGGCCTGCACCAGCTATGGAACGTGCTGAGTGATGAAATGAGCATCGCCATGGCCCAGACCGGCGTGACAGATCTTACCAACCTCACAGGGTCCAATGCGCAGGGATCCGCCGCGCCGGTTTAGCCGCCCCGCCCGGAACACCTCGTTGTCGCTGCACGACTGGTCACTGAGTTGTTCCCCTGCCCGGATCGGTAGATCACAGACGTCAACAACCGCCGAACGCATCCGGATCAAGATAGCACGCGCTAGGCGTCATCTGACTTTGGAACCGCGACATGCGCGGGCGAAAGAAAAACAGGCGCACGGGTGCGGTGGTTCGGATGCTGCCATCCGCAAAACGCGCCTCGGCCTGCAACAAATGCATTGATGACCTGTCCGAGCTTAGCTTCACGCCCTGGATCAACGACGAAATATTCGGGTTGCCCCGTTGCGGCAGTCCGATGCGATAATTCTGACCGGTGGCAGGCAATTCCACGTCGATGAATGTCGGTGCCTCGGTCGAATAGGCCCCTGCCCCACCGCATTCCGCCAGAGAGGTCGGGGTTTCAATCGCCGACAGCATGATTTCGTTCTCGAAGGTCTCAACCTCGGTATGGCGCGTTCCGAACGCGTCGGTCCACTGATAGGTCAGCTCACCTTCCATATCCGTCGTCACCCCGGCCCAGCCATCCACAAAGCCGGTCAACGCTCCCATATCGACCGAGGCGATCGCCTCGGCCCGGCAGGTATCAAGCTGGTCCACACCGGGGCAGGTGAAGCGGCGATTTTCCAGCGCGCCAACATCGACCCCGGCCGCGATCAGAACATCGCGGACCGAAACATCGGTGCCGTCCTCAAAGCCCCCGACCGGAACCTCGAACCAGGTGGTGCCCGGGCGGGCGGCGTCGGGGTTTTCGTAATCATAGGAATTCGGGTTCCTGAACCGCACCCGCGCAACCGCGTTTTCGACCTGACCCCAGCCGAAGTTGCGGAAATTGAAGCTTGGACGGAACCCAACGCACCCCGCATGCCCTTCCACATCCAGCAACGGGCGCAGATGCGGAACACTCTGCACGACGGCCAGGTCCAGCGCGTCCAGTTTGACCCGCGACTGATCGGTCGTTGCCAGGTCGATCAGTGCAAACGCATGCGTTTCGTCCCAGTCACTGTCGCTGGTTTCGCCAATGATATAGGGCATGGAGATCTTGCCATTGCCTTCCCAGGCCGCCTGCATTTCCGGGTCCGAAGGATATATCAGCACCTCATCCCCATCGACGAAATGCGTGTACTGCATGTACTGATCTGCCGTGGTCCGCTGGTCGATCACTACGGACATCCGCGTCTTGCCCGCATCTCCGCCGGATTGGGCGCGCAACAACCCTTTGAGCGTTGCATCAGGCAAAATATCCGGGCGCGCGCTGTCGACCATTCTGTCCCGCTCAAACACAACCGCGAATTCTGCAACGCCGGGAAGTTTCAGCGTGCCGGGGCCGTGACGTTCGCCACCCTCGAATGCGCCGGTGAGGACTGATCCATCACGACCGCGCAAAACCCCCTCGCCCGAGCGTTGTCCGTTCACGAACCCACCTTCATATCGATTGCCGCTGGCATCCAGATGAACGCCCGGACCGGCCAGCGCACCATCGACCCAGGTGCCCTGATAATAACTGCCGTCGCGATAGTGCAACGAACCTACCCCGTGAAAACGCCCTGCGCTGAGTGTGCCCTGATACCAGTGATGCGCCGCGCGCGGGTCGTAATCGGCCGTCCCCGGCACCCGCCAGACGATGCGCCCCGGCCCGTCGGCCAGCCCTGTATCCGTCACGCCGGGCCAGTTTCCGGCCTGAGGCTCCCATTGGAATTCCAGCGCCATGTCCGGGTGCGGACCATAGACCCCGACATTCTGTCGCTGAACCTGTCGCACAACAGGATCAAACAGAACATGCAAATGACGCTCGGGCCGCGGTTCGTCGGTTTCCGTGCCCAGCGCGATCGTTGGCAGCAGGGCAAGGCACAGCGCCGCAGGTGGCATCAAACGGCATATCGAAAGCAGTGGCGTCGGCATGATCAACCCTCGCAGCGATTGGTTTGGCACCAGACTATCGGCGAATATCGTTTGATAACAACAGCGAATATGCCCTCAATCAGCTGCGGCTTTCGCAACTGAATAAAGCGGTGGCAGCGGCAGTTGACGCAGGAAGATCGTGCCCTGTCGGAAGGTCCTGATTTCAGCCAGCGCGCCCGAGGCTTCCGGCGGCATCTGGTCGAACAGGAAATTCCCCAGCGAGTGCAGGATCACAGTATCGCCGCCGCTGATCGCCCGAAGGCCTTCACTGGCCGCATGCGGATGCGCACCGATGATGGCCGCCACGCCGCGCTGGCGCATCCGGTCGGCCAGAGCAACCTCGCGCGGGCGTGGCCGGGTCAGGAATTCGCGCCCCCAATGCACGAAGGCAACCACCGGAACGCTGGCATCCGACTGGATCAGATGATCCAGGTCGGTGTCGCTCAACCGATCCGCGCGTTGCTGCGCGGCGCCGTCCAGATCGCTCAGCCCGACGATGGTGACACCCGGCAGGTGCAGCGCCTGACCGGGGCCAAACCAGGGTATTCCAGCGGATGTCAGTGCACGATGGGTTTCGGCCAGGCCGCTTGGGCCGATGTCATTGGCATGATTGTTGGCCAGCCCAAAGCCCACGATGTTCAGCCGCCGCGCCCAGTCGATGGCCAGATCACCGGGCATCGCCAGCAGAAGTTCTGGCAGCCCGCTTGGCATGTCCGGCAGCAGCACACCTTCCAGATTGGCAATCAGCGGCAACCCACGTGTCGCCCCAAGTGCTGCGTCCTTCACCGCCTCGATCACCAACTCGTCACTCAGCAGACGTGGCAGACTGCGGCCCAGAAACACATCGCCACCCAGCACATAGACCGGCCCCTCACCAAGGCCCACTGGGCCGGGATCAGCCGCCGGAGCGGTGAATTCCGCGACGAGGTAGCTGGTGGTCTCGGCAATCAGGGCGTCGGACTTCTGCTGAAGATTGCGGCTTTCCAGAACCACTGGTGCCGCCCCATACCGACGCGCCTGCAACAGCGCGGTCAGATACAGCGCGCCCGTACTGTCCACATGATCCGGCTGCACCAGCCCCGCCAACCCGTCGAGGTCCCCCGCAGCAAGCAAGTTCAAAACCTGCTGATCGCGCTGCCGGGCCAGATGATGCGGCAGATAATGCGAGAAATCCGTCGCCTGCACCAGAAGTGTGTCATCGCCCAGCAATGGCTCCAGCAGGTCCGCCATCCGGTCCCAATCCTGCCGGGTCGCGCTGATCGCAATCGCAATCGGCAGGACCGGCACATCCGGAAACAGCTCGGCCAAAAAGGGTAACACCGCGCGCAGCCCGTGTTCCGCCCCGAACAGGCAGGAGTCCTCGACAAACTCCGCCTCGGCCAGCAGCACCCCGGCCGCCGCTGGATCGGTCGCGACCGGGCCCAGAACCGTGTCAAATCCCCTGCGGGTTGTCGCGAACGGGCGTGTCGCGCGATAGAAATGGTCCGGGAACAACAGAATGATACGGTTCGGTTTCTGATCCGTGGCCCGGCGCAGGCCACCGGCAATCAGATCGGGCATCTCAAGATGATGCGGGATGATCAGACCGCTGACATGATTGGGCGAGGCGGGAACCTGACGGGTTTGCGACAGACCATCACGAAACACGCGGTCTGACGGGTAATGCGGCGGAAATGCCGCGCCGCCCTCCGGGCAGGGCACCTGCGCCAGCGCGGGCGCGGACAGCAGGGCAATCGCCCAGATCAGCCCCCACAGCCTGCGCATGTTATGGGGCCGCCAGCAGGAAATTCGCCGTCTGCGAGAAATGATAGAACGGTTCCTGCTTGCGATTGCTGAGGCGCAGAACCTCGCGATAAACATAATCCGCAAGGTTCAGCAGCCGCACGCCGTCGCCCGAGGTATCGGCCCGCCCGCGCAACCCTTCCAGCAGCGCATAGGTAAAGATCCCGTGGCCCAGATCGGGGCGCTCTCCGGCGGTATTATTGGCCGCGGTTGCCGACAGAACGACGACGCGCGCGTCTGCGGCATCTTTTTCCAGCCTGGCATTGAAGGCATTCGCGGCGCGGCAGGTATCCAGAATCAGTATGCGCCGCCCGGTGGCATAGCCGATCTCCTCCTGAATGATCTGCCAGTTCACCAGCGAGGACATGCGCCAGCGATCATCGCGTTTCTGTCCGTTTTCGGGGATGAAGAAATACCGCTCACCCACGTTCACGCCGTGGCCTGCGACAAAGATGATCGTCGTGTCGTCCGGGCCGGGGCGGGCAAGAAAATCCAGCAACTCGTCCGTGATCGTCGCCGCATCGGGCGTCATCACGTCATCAAGGTCAACAATCCGGGCCAGGGCTTCGCGGCGCAACGGCTGTGCGGCCAATGCATCGGGGCTGACCAGCACCAACGCCTCCATGGACTGAAACAATGGGGCCGAACGTTCGGCGACGACCCGCAAGAACTCGACCGCATCAGCGACCGGATAGGCCAGATCGCAAGACTGGCCGTTGCAGCCATTGGGCAGGTTCGGGTAATCGTTGACCCCGACCACCGCCACGAACAGCTTGCCCTGTTTCGGCGCCGGGGCCGCGCGCGCAATCTTGGTGGCAGACCGTTCCGTCACATAGCCAAAGTCATTCGCACCGCTGACCGTGATCGCATTCTCACCCGTGGTGACCGGCACCAGATAGATCAGCCGCCCCTGATCAGAGGTATCGGGCATCTGCAACGGCGGCACCCGGCGGTCATTGACCAGTACGGAATATCCCCAGCCCTCGATCTCCTCCAGGCTTGCGCCGGTGATCTCGACCGCGGCAAAACCAACCGGTGCAGGCAATTCGTCGGCCAGCCGGATGTCAAATTCCGGCGGGCGACGGGTCAACAGATCGGCCAGCTCACTGTCGGTCCCCCGCAACTCACTGGCTGCTGTGGCGGCGTCCCCGGTCAGGATGGCGCGGCGCACAATCTCGGGCGAGTGTAGGTGCTGACGCAACTGGCGGGCGCGCACGAACCGTGCCTCAGCATTCTGACCCTGATTGATGTGCCAGCCGATCAGCCGGTCACCATTGGGCGACGCGTGAAAATATCCCTGCGGCGTCCAGATGATCCAGTCATCACCGGCAAAGAACAGCGTTGCGATCAGCCCGCGCGTTTCGAGGTTCCAGATTTTGATCGTCTGATCCGCACTGCCCGAAACCAACCGCCCGGCGGCATGCGCCAGGGCCAGGACATCCCCGGTATGGCCGACAAACTCTCCCACCACAACGCCATCGCTTTGGGCATGTGCCAGCAGGATACCGTTGCCGCCACCCGACAGGATGCCATCGTCCAGAACCGAAAAGGCGCTGTGATAATACCCGTCCGTCGGCCCCTTGCGGATTTGCGTCTGCCCACCCGGTCCCGTCACCGTCAACTGCCCGGCGGCAAAACCGCCAGCCTGTTGAAATGTCACCGAGACTTCCGCAGCCGCGATCTGGGCACGCTGGAATTGCATTGCGGGATCAACCGGGCGCGGCGCTTCGAAACTGCGCGCGTCGGTTGGCAGATCCAGCGCATGAACCAGCGGCCCTAGGGTCGCCGGACAGATCGGCAGATCAGGGCATGGATCGGCACTGCCCCAGGCAATCGCCGACCCATCCACTGCAATGCCAATGGCCGAGACCGGCTGCCCCAACCCGGTCAACGCCTGAATGCCTGCGCCCGAGGAGGCATCCCAGATCCGCACCGAATTTCCCCGCCCGCCAGCCGAGGCAACCCGCGCCCCGCGCGGCAGCGCCGATGCAACCAGAATTCCACCATCATGCCCGCGATGCGCCGCGATCACGGATTGCGTTTCGATGTCCCAAACCTGGGTGCGATGATCCGCACCGCAACGATAGCTGCACCCGACGACCAGCGCCGTATCGTCCAGCGCGAAGGCAAGCGCATCCGGTCGGAACGGCTGCGCGGGGAGGGTGGCAAGAACCGCGCCGCCTGCGGCCTCGCGCAGCTCCACCCGGCCATCTTCGCCTGACAGCGCGAACCGACGACCGTCCTGACTGACGGCCAGCCCGGTCAGGGGCGTATCCCACAAAGCCTCGGCGCCCGGAACGGGCACCTCTGCGGCAGACGCCATGTCCCAGATCCGCAGCCCATAATCGAACGTCGTGGCGATCAACCGGCCTCCGTCCGCCGCATAAGCAACATGGGACACGCGGCGCGCCCCGGTGTCCAGAACCGGCAATTCCTGCGGCGCACTCGAAAACGGCGCCTGCCAGCGATGCACCAACCCGCCCTGCCCGGAGGCCGCCAATTCGTCACGGATCGGGTCATAGGCCAGCGTATCCACGACCAGCGCATGCCCCGCCAGCACTCGCAGGATCCTGCCCGAGCGGGTATCGAAAATCCGAATGTCTCCAAACGGCGGTTCGGTTGCCAGATGCGCGCCGAAATAGCCACCAACCGCCACCTGCGTGCCATCCGGTGACAGCGCCAGCGCATTCACCAACCCTTCGTTTCCCGGCCCGATCTGGCCGCGCAGAATCGTGCGGCTTTCCCCGGATTGCCAGTCCCACACCCGCACCGTCTTGTCGTCGGACGCCGTCACCAGCGTTGCCCCATCGGCACTGATCGCAAGGCCGCGGATCGCGGCGCGATGGCCACCGGTGTCGAGGTCGGGGAAAAACTCCACCGCAGTCTGTTCCTGCGCCGCGACCGGCAGGGCAAGGGCCACAAGGCAGAAGATCAGGCATCGCAAATGAAACACGCGCAACCTCCGGTCACGAAACAAGGGCGGTTTACTCGGCGCGGACGGCGTCGATCTCGAATTGCAGAATGCCCGGTTTCGGGCCGGTATCGCGGGCAACCGATGTGGCCGAGCGGGTCGTGGTGCCAAATCCGGCTTCGGCCACCAGATCGCTGAAACTAGCTTCCCCGCCGTCGATATCGCGCAGCGTCGGGATGCTGGCCTGTTCCAAAAAACTCAGATCCTCGGTCGCGGTGCCGCGTTTTGCCGGGCTCATCACCACAATCACGCGGTCGCGGCCATAGGCGCGCCCGTCGATCGCGACCAGCGGTTCGTTCAGTTCGTCGCCCGGCGTCATGCGAATGGCAAGGATATGGCTGATCGAGTAATCCGACCCCACATACAGCACATTCACATCAACCGGCTGCCCCAGATTGTTCGTGGCCTTCAGGTACAGCACATCGTCGGGCACCAGCCTTGGCACCTGCGCCGGGTCAAGTTCGGTAAACCGCCGCTGCCGCTGATCGGTGCGCAACAGCGCCGCTGTTACATCCAGATCGCTGCCGCCAAACGCCGCCCCCAGCTTCAGCAGGTTCAGCGCCTTGGACATACGCGCCAAAGTGTCCGCGATCACAACGCCAAGCTCCGCATCGGTCTTGTCATCTGTCGAGACCGAGATGATCTGTTCCAGCGCCCCTTCGTCCGCAAGGCCCGAGGCTGGCAGGAACCAGATCGCATCGGGCCGCGGGCTGTCGGGCAGGATCGCCAGCCGGATATCCGCCTCGGCTCCGGCAGGGACGAACGTCACGCGCGCCGGGCCGTCTGGTGCCCCCCGGAGAGTATCGGCAACGGATTGCATCCGCGCCGCAATCTCTGACCCCGCCTCTGGCAGGGCCACGTTCAGTGAAAAATCAACGTCTTCGGACAGCTTGCGCAAATAAGCGCCGCGCGGCACGTCGCCTAGCGCAAGCGCGCCATCTTCGGCGACAACCGCTTCGGTCACGAAAGTATCGACGAAATCCACCGTCACCCGGCCCAGCGCGTCCCCGGTTGTATCAGCCGGAGAGGCGACAACAGCCAGCTCTGCCCCCTCAACCAGCCCATGCAGGCGTCCCGCCGGGATCGAGACATATCCGTCAGCCATACTCAGCGGCCATTGCGCAACGCGGGGCACGGCATCGCCGCCAAATACCCGCGACTGCAGATCGCCTTCGAACATCGGCGTCGTCTGGGCGCGGTTCAGCACCGTGTATTTGCGCAGCATTTCCTGACCCAGCTGCGCATAGGTGATGCCCGGACGCTCGGCCAGGGTTTCAAACAGCGTATAGGTGAACACGCCCTGCGGGCGACGGCCCTTTTTGCCCGGCGGCATCGGCATTTCCGGCGTCGTCTCGTTTGTCTGGGCGGCATAGAAGGCCACGAAACTGCCCGCGCCCTCGGTCAGGCCAATCGGGCTGGCGGGCTGACTGCGGGCATCGGGCAGGGCACGGGTGGTGACCGCGTCCATCGCCGTTTCCGGAATATGGAGGGCCTCTGCCCCCAGTTTACGCAGGCGCACCTCGTCCGCGCCGGTCGGCGCGGCGCGGGTGACGGTGCCAGAATGGCAACTGTCAAAAACGGCCCAGACGGTTGCGCCTTTGGCGCGCAGCGCGCCGATCATCTGCCCGATCTCATCATCAACCAACGCACGGTCCACGCTGCCGGTCTGATTGCTCCAAGGGCCAACGTCGATGGGCAAAAACAGCTCATCCAATCCGTCCAGTTCAGTGGCAGGATCAATGGCGGGGGCCTGGCTGCCATGGCCCGAGAAATGCAGGTAAATGAAATCATCCGCCTGCACCGTCGCGGTCAGATCCGCGAAAGCCGTACGGATTGCCGCAAGCGTCGGGCGTTCTGCCCCCTCAATCCCGTCGGCAAGCACCCGGACATTGCCCTTGTCGAACGGCACCGGCGACTGGCTGGTCAGATAGGTTTCGACCAGCGCAATGTCATTGGCCGGACCACGCAGCCAGTATTTCTTTTCCAGATTGTCATAGGTCGATACACCGATCAGCAAGGCGTGGTTTTCGCGCGCCAATGCGGGCGAAGACACCATGGTCGCAAGCCCAAGGCATAACAGAAACCGATAAACCAAGCGCATCCCGAACCTCAGTTGGTGATCAGAGAATAGGTCGACAACGACGGGCCCTGATTTTCGACCTTGATCGTAAAATCAGCCGTCGCCTGCGGACGCCAGCCGCAATAAGCGATGTCGCTGAGGTCGGTATCCGAACAGACCAGACGGTTCTGGGCGTCGAACACATACAGGTTCAGATCCGCATCCTCGCGCCCCTCAACATAGATGTCGGCATAGGTTCCGCCTTCGAACGGCAGCGCCTGATAGGTATCCGCACCGCCCGAACGCAGCTTTGAGATGGAATAGAGCGGCCCATCGACGACGCCCTTGGACGTCGAAAAGCGCACATCGTCGATCAGGCCCAGCAAAACCTCGTTCTCGACCGCAAGGGTGGCGGCGACATCCAGCATTTCGTCCGCATCAAGATGCGGCAACCGCGCGGCCGAGGCTGCCGTGGCACCAGCAGTTGCAGCATCGGGCGCGCGATCCGTTTCCTGGAAGTCCAGCGATTTGCGCAGTTTCGCGGCCGCAATGATCAGCAGCGGGTCATTCGCCTGGCGACCCGTTTCGAACAATTGCCGCGAAAGCGCTGCATCCTGAAGCAAGGTTCCGGCCTGTACCGGTTCGGCACCGGCACAGGCGATGACGGCACCAAGGCAAGCAGCAAACACAACGGAAAATCGCGACATCTGGGGTTCCTTCAATACGGTCGGTCTGGGGCCAATATGGGCGGGGATCGCGTTGCAATCCATAAGAAAATTTCCGATTCCTGCTGAATGACGGTTCTTGTCATGGGACCATCGACGCGCCGGTTGCTAGGTTTTGCACAGACATCAACCGACGGGCTGACCCATGA
>Ga0070727_10000557_pt1 | contig 44989 bp, 35 predicted proteins | sample tdAd472_FD_66722 | JGI IMG/M metagenome (GOLD analysis project Ga0070727, IMG submission 66722) | Marine sediment microbial communities from the Atlantic coast under amendment with organic carbon and nitrate - tdAd47.2 | ecosystem: Environmental > Aquatic > Marine > Coastal > Sediment | place... | reverse complement strand
ATAGCCACGTCCACGCGAGTGTAGCGACCGCGCGAACGTCCTCAGGAGGGGCTGCACCACCCCCGACGCCGTTGCCGAGCCAATCCGCCCTACTCGGGATACTCGGGATACTCGGGGGCGGGTGCGGGGGCGGGGGCCTACTCCGGCGCGAGGGCGAGCAGCTCCTCCTCCCCCAACGCCAGGTAGAGCCACCCCGCCTGCACCAGGACCCGCGAGCCCTTGTGCCCCTCGACCCCCGGACTGAGGCTGCGCCCGGCGAGCAGCGCGCGGGGGAAGCGCGGGCCGGGGTCGGCCTGGGGCAACCCGCACACCTCGACCGCCTCGCCGGCCGCGCGCAGGAGCAGCTGGGGTTCGCCGCGCCAGGTGCCGGCGAAGGGCACGTCGCCGGCGGCGAAGGTCCAGGGCTGCGGGTGCAGCGCGCCGGCGTCGTAGCGCCACACGGCCCAGTCTTCGCGGCTGTCGCGCCAGCGCAGCGCGAGCAGCGGCTGGGCCTCGTCGAGGGCCAGCTCGAGCACGTCGTCGTCGGGGGCGGAGAGCGGCGGGAGCACGTCGCCGAGGGGCTCGCCCGGGGGGGCCTCGAAGCGCTCGGCGCTGGGCTCCGCGGTCGACCACCCGGCGGGGCCCGGGGTCAGCACCGTCAGCTCGAGGCTGAACTCGGTCAGCGCCACGTCCTGGCGCTCGGCCTCGTCGTCGCGGCTGGGGCGCTCGAGCTCCCACTCCAGCTCGCGGCGGAGCACGACCTCGACCGCCCCCCAGGGCGCCACCGCCCAGCCCAGCCGGGTGAGCAGCACCGAGGTGTGGAGGGTCTCCTCCTCGCTGCGCAGGCCGCGCCGGCTGGGGACCTCCCAGCAGCTCTGCCCCGTGCGCGGGTCGCAGCCGCGGAGCGTGCCCTGGGGGCTCTGGGTCAGCACCGCCTGGCTCGAGATCCAGCGCGCGGCGTCCGCCGTGCGCCAGGCCTCGCGCCAGCTGCCCGAGGGGGCGTCCGGGGGGAGCCAGGCGCTGGAGCTGCGCGCCCAGGCGTCGTCGGGGGCGCGCCAGTCGAGGTTCACCGCCCGCGGCCAGGTGAGCACGCCCTCGACCCGGTCGAGGTGCGCCTGCAGCGCCGGGCGCGGGTGCGTCCGCGCCAGCGCCTGGCGGTACTCGGCCTGCACGTCGACGTCGTCGGGGACCGCGCGCAGGCGTCGCTCGAGGATTCGGAGGGATTCGTCCATACGTGGGTTACTGGAGCGTGACCAGCCCGAAGGCCGCGAGCCAGGCTACTCCCAGCAGGATACCGCAGGCGGTCCACCCGGCGTGGGTCGGTTTTCCCAGCGCGAAGCCCCAGCCGGCGCCCGCGAGCACCCCGCCCAGGTGGGCCAGGCCGTTGACCCCGGGCACGAAGGAGACCACCGCGATCAGGAACCCCCAGTCGCGGAGGGTGCGCGCCTGCGCCTCCTCCCCCGCCCGGCGGTGCGCGACGTAGAGCGCGCCCACCAGCCCGCACAGCCCGCCCGAGGCGCCGACGGTGGAGTGGGGCTGCTCGAGCAGCAGGCGCGGGACCTCGGAGACCAGGCTCCCGCACACCGCGCAGCTGAGGAACACGATCCAGGCCCGCGCCGAGCCGAAGCGGGTCTCGGCCCGCGGGAGCAGGAGCAGGATCCCGACCCCGTTGCAGGCGAGGTGGGCGAGGTCGGCGTGGAGGAAGGCGGCCGTGATCAGGCGCCAGGGCGCCGTGGGGATCTGGTCGGCCTGGCAGGCGCCGAGGCGGAACAAGACCTCGGCGGAGAGGTGGGTAGAGAGCGGCGGCGGGAGCGCGGCCCAACCGTAGAGCAGGAGCACCGCGCTCAGCACGCCGAAGGTCACCGGGAACGCGTCGAGCCGCTGCAGCCAGCCGACGACGAGGCCCGCTTCGCCCGTGCCCTCGGCGGGGGCGCTCACCGCGGCTCGGGGGGGCCTTCGGCCTGGCGTTCCCGCAGCACGTCGCGGAAGACCTCGAGGTTCTTGCGCACGACCTCGGCGAGCTTGTCCTGGTGAGGCTTCAGCAGCTCGAGGGCCTTCTCGGCTTCGACGATCGCGTCTTGCAGGCGGCCCGTGCGCGCGAGGAACGCCGAATACTGCGCGTGGACCTCGCCCTCCTCGGGGAAGGCCTCGAGCAGGAACGAGAGGTCGCTGGCCGCGAGGGACATGGCGTCGGCCTTCGTCTGCTGGAGGTCCATCAGGATCCCGACGCGGCGGGTGAGCAGCGTCTCGAGGCCCAGCTCGCGGAAGGCCGCGCCCTGGGCGAGGATCGAGAGGTGCAGCGCGCGCTCGGGGTCGCCGCGCTGGCGGGCGATCTCGAGCAGGTTGTCGTAGAGCCGGGCCTTGTCGTGGCCAATGATCTCCAGCGCCTCGTGAATGTCGGCCTCGGCCTTGTCGTAGTTCTCGCGCTCGTCGGCGTCGCCCTTCTCGCCGTCTTCGAGCTCGGCGATCAGGCGCGAGGTCGAGCGCTGGCGGTAGGCGTTGTAGTCGCGCGGGTCGAGCTCGATCGCGCGCGCGAGCTCGGCGAACTCGGGCTCGAGGCCCTCGAGCTCGTTGAGCGCGGCGGCCAGGTGCCGGTGGAGCACGGCCCAGTCGGGGTAGAGCGCGAGGGCGCGCTCGCAGGCGACCTTGGCCTGGGCGTAGTCCTCGTGGTTGAGGCGAGCAACGATCAGCCCCTGGAGCGCGCGGGGGTGGTCGGGCTCGAGCTCGAGGGCGGCCTCGTAGGCGCGCGCCGCCGCGGGCTCGCGGTCGTCCTGCTCGAGAATGCTGTCGCCGAGGTAGACGTGCAGCTGGGGCTCGGCGGGGAAGGCGCGCAGCAGGGCCCGCGCGTCGTCCTCGGCGCCCTCCCAGTCGTCTCGCAGCAGCCGGTCCTCCAGGCGCAGGTAGCGCGGGTCGCGCGCGAGGTCGACGTCGCGCGCGCTGAAGACCGCCCCGAGGGTCACCGCGACCCCGAGCAGGATCCCGGCGATCGTGGTCCCGGCGAGGGCGCCGGGGCTGGTGACCGAGCGCCCGGCGGGGGCGCCGCGGTCGAGGTTCGTGAGCGCCGCCGAGAGCGCCTTGGCGGTAGGGAAGCGCCCCGCGGGGTCCTTGGCCAGGCAGCGCGAGACGAGGGCGTTGAGCCGCGGCGAGATCCCGGGGCGGAGCGTCGCCAGCGCCGGCGGCGGGTGGTTCACGATCTCGTCGAAGAGCGCGGCGAGCACCTTGACCGTGTGCGGGGGCTTCCCGCTGAGCATGAAGTAGAGCGTCGCGCCGAGGGCGTAAATGTCCGCGGAGGGCCCCACACGCTGGCCCTGGACCTGCTCGGGGCTCATGAACGCGGGGGTGCCGACCACGTCGTGGGACGCCGTCAGCGATTGCCCCTTCTTCTGGAACAGCTTGGCGAGCCCGAAGTCGGTGAGCTTGGGTCGGTCGCCGTCGAGGAGCACGTTGGACGGCTTGAGGTCGCGGTGCAGCACGCCGGCCTCGTGGGCCGCGTCGAGGGCGCCGCAGAGCGCGATCGCGATCTGCACCGCGAGGGCCTCGGGGAGGGGGCCGTCGCGGGCGACGCGCGCGTCGAGGGTCTCGCCCTCGATCAGCTCGAGCACGAGGAACGAGGCGTGGGCGCCGCTCTTCAAGGGGGTGACGCCGGAGTCGAGGACCTGGACCACGGCCGGGTGCTTGACCTGGGCCCAGGTCAGCGCCTCGCGCTGAAAGCGCTGGGAGTCGACGGCCGAGCTGAGGCTGCCCTTGACGATCTTGAGCGCGACGTCACGCCGCAGCTGGGGGTCGTGGGCGCGGTAGACCTGGCCCATGGCGCCCGCGCCGAGCAGCTCGCGCAGCTCGTAGCGTCCGATCGTGCGCGGAATCTCCACTAGCCGACGAACTCCTCGCTGCGGACTTCGCGGATCACGCTGACCTTGACCGGGCCGGGGCCGGCCGGGGCTTGCTCGAGCTCGCGCGCGATCTCGCGGGCGAGCTTCTGCGCGGCCTTGTCGGAGACCTTGTGCGGGTCGACGATCACGCGCAGCTCGCGCCCGGCTTGCACCGCGAGGGCCTTGCGCACGCCGGGGTGGCGCAGGGCGAGGTTCTCGAGCTCGGCGCGGCGGCGGATCGCGACCTCGAGCTGACCCTGGCGCGCGCCCGGGCGCTCGGCGGAGATCCGGTTGGCCACGTGCACGAGCACCGCGTAGGGCGACGAGGGCTCGGCCTCGCCGGTGGCGGCCGCGATCGCGTTGACGACGACGGGGTCCTCCCCCAGCCGCGCCGCGAGCTGCGCCCCGGCGCTGGCCGCGCTCTGCCCGGCGGTGGCCGCGGTGCCCTTGCCGAGGTCGTGCAGCACCCCGCAGCGCCGGGCGAGGTCGACGTCGAGGCCGAGCTCGGCGGCGAGGCCGCCGGCGAGCTGGGCGACCTCGATCGCGTGCTGCAGCGTGTTCTGCCCGCCGCTGCCGACGAACTTCAGCCGCCCGAGCTGGGTCACGACCCGCCCGCTGAGGTTCAGCCCGAGCTGGGCGCAGGCCTGGCGCCCGTAGTCCTCGACGGCGGCCTCGAGGTCCTGGCGGGTCTCGGCGATCACGGCCTCGATCCGCGGGGGGTGGATCCGGCCCTCCTCGATCAGGCGCGCCAGCGCCCGGCGCGCGACCTCGCGCCGCACGGGGTCGAAGCCCGAGACGACGACCACGCCGGGGGTGTCGTCGATCAGGAGGTCGACCCCGGCCTGCTCTTCGAAGGTGCGCACGTTGCGTCCGTCGCGCCCGATCAAGAGCCCCTTGATCTCGTCGTTGGGCAAGGGGACCACCGACACGATCGCGTCGCGCACGTGAGCCAGCGACGAACGCTGGACCGCGGTCAACAGCAGGTCGCGCGCGCGCTGCTCGATCCCCTCGCGCAGCTCGGCCTCGGCGCGGCCGACGAGGACCGCGGTCTCTTCGGTCAGCTCGCGCTCGACGCGCTCGAGCAGCACGTGCTCGGCCTCTTCGCGGCGCAGCTCGCTGACCCGCTCGAGCTCGCGCAGCTGCTTGGCCTCCGTGCGCGCGACCTCGCCCTCGCGCACCGCGAGCTGGGCCTGGGCCGCCTTGAGCGCGGCCTCCTGCGCGCTGAGGTCGCGCTCGCGCTCCTCGAGGCTCTCCGCGCGGCGGTAGAGCGCCTCTTCGCGCTTGCGGAAGCGCTCCTCGAGCTCCTTGACCTCGCTCAGGCTCTCCTCGGTCTGGCGGGTCAGCGCCTCGCGGTCGCGATAGAGTTGCTCCTTGGCGGCGACCTCCGCTTCACGCCGGAGGAGCTCACCGAGCTCGCGGCGCAGCTTGATCCGCAGCGCGGGCAGCAACCACACGGCCACACCGCCGCCGCCGCACAACAACGCCACCAGCGCCCCGCCGCCGAAGGCCCACACCGAGTCCATGCACCCCTCGCTGGGGTCAGCTTACCCGGTATCGGGTCTCCCCACAGACCGGCCGCGGGTTCGCGAGGAGCAGGCCGAGGGTGTAGGGTCGTGCCCTTCGAGGAGGTCACGTGAACGCGCGCCCGGTTTTGCTCTTCGCTCTCGTCCTGCTGCTCGGGGTCCCTGCGTTCGCGCAGGACGACACCAAGGGCGTCGAGCGCTCGATCAAGCTCGCCGCGGACACCGTCGGCACCAACCGCTGGGACCAGGGGCTGCGCTACCTCGAGCAGGCCGAGGCCAAGCTCGGGCTGCTGAGCGACGCCTCCAAGGCCACGCTCCAGCCCAAGATCGACACCCTGCGCGCGACCTTGACCGAGGCCAAGCGCGCCCACGACGAGCAGCAGTTCCTCAAGCGCTTCGAGCGCCAGATCGGCGAGGGCTCGATGAAGAGCTACTTCGACGGCAAGCGCTGGGACACGGTGCGCAGGCGGATCGACGAGGCCGCGGCGCTGCTGAAGTCCGACGACGCCAAGGTCCTCGGCGCGGAGGCGCGCGCGAAGTGCGAGGCCACGGTGGCGGCCGTCCGCGAGCGGCTGGCGACGACGATCCTCGAGGACGAGGTGGCCGACGTGGAGAAATACCTCCAGCGCTGCGAGGGGATCGTGGGCGGCGCCGACCGCGACCGGTTCTGGGGCAACCGCTTCGAGTCGAGTTACAAGGAGGCGCTCAAGGAGCTGAAGGACGTCCCCCAGAGCGACCCGCGGGTGGCGACCCTGACCCAGCGGATCGAGGCGGTCCGCGCCGGGTTCGACGCCCTCGTCGCCGAGCTCCAGCGGGAGTCCCTGGCCCAGGGGATCCAGGCCGCCTGGACCGACGCCTTCAACGGTCGCGGCGACCGCTCCCAGGGCTGGGAGAGCGAGCCCCTCCCCACCTACGAGACCTGGCGCCGCTCGTCCGGTTCCCTTGGCATGGAGAAGACCGAGGCTCGCTATGTGCTCGCCGTGCGACTCCTCAACGACGGGCGCTACGAGGCGGCGACGAGCCAGCTGTCCGACGACCCGCGGGTCCAGGAGATCGTGGGCAAGGTCGAGGGCTTGCTCGTCGCGACGGGGACCAAGCTCCACGAGGCCGCGGCGACGGTCCTCGACGGCGCCGAGAACGACGGCGACTCCAAGCACACCGAGGTCAGCTACACCGTCGAGCGATTGATCTCGAACCTGGAGCGGTTCGACCTCGGCGTCGTCGGTCACGACGTGACCATGACCCGCGCGCGGGCCCTGGTGGCCGAGCTCAAGGAGCTCTCCCTGGGCGACGCCAAGGCGCGGGCCGACCACTGGGGAGCCTGCGTCGCCGCCGCCGAGGAGCTGTGGCCCGACTACGTGGACGCTTACGGCGCGGAGGAGCTCGACCCCGAGGCGGCGCTCTCCGACCCCAAGGCCTGGGTCGGGAAGCAGGTCCGGATCGAGGGTCGCAACCGCGCGGGCTGGGAGTATCGCGCCGGCGACTTCGACCACGTGGTCGAGGTCGACGGGGTCCCGGTCGGCTGCACCCTCGACCCCGACGTGGCCCGGGGCCTCGAGGCCATGGGCGAGCAGAGCAAGATCGGCTTCCAGCCCGGCCGGATCACCGACGTGGTCGCGATCGTCGAGTCGCCCTGCGAGGTCGAGGGGATCCTCGGCGACGAGACCTTCGAGGGGATCCAGGCGCGGATCGTGGCCCTCCGCGCCGGTCCGCACGTGCTGGCCGCCAACGTGGGCAGCAACTTCGGCAGCGTCGAGGGCCTCGAGGACGTGAGCGTCAGCGCCGAGGGGGTCTCGGCCGGCGGCTGGGGCTGGCTCTGCGTGGGCTTCGCCTGCTGCATGCTGACCGCGCTCCTCGCTGGCGGCGGCGGCTTCTTCCTCTACTCCCGCCAGCAGGCGGCGGCCGCGGGCGCTGCGCCCCTCGCCGCCGACGGTCCCCTGGAGAGCCCTCCCCCCGGGACCGCAGCAGGCGGAGCGCCGCCGCCCGCCGCGCCGCCGGCTGCCGCGCCGGCCGCCGGGGCCCCGCCCGCCGGGGACGCTCCGCCCGCCGCTCCGCCCGCCGCCGGCGCCCCGCCAGCAGCCGCTCCGCCGCCTGCTACGCCGCCCGCCGCTGCGCCGCCGCCTCCACCGGCGGCGGCCCCTCCGCCCCCGCCCCCGGCGGAGCCGGGACCGCCGCCGCCTCCGTCGCCGCCGCCGCCTCCGCCGCACGCTTAGCGCTTGGCTTCGAAGGGTTTGGCCCCCTCCCGCGTCCCTCTGGAGATCCGCGTGAACGCCAAGGGAAGTGTGGTAAAGTCTGCCCCCGTCAGGGGCTAAGGGAGCTAGAGCATGACGTTCGTGCGATGGATTGCGCTCGTGGGGCTGGTCGCTGCGGCCGCCTGCGGCGCCGACGAGCTGGGCGACCAGATCCGCGCCGCTGCGACGAAGCACGCCAAGAGCGTGGTGCGCGTCGAGGCGGTGACCTCGGTCGCCGTCGAGCGGCTCCCCGGTCTGCCTCCCGGCGCGCGTCGCACCCAGCGGGTGGCGGCCACCGGCGCGGTCGTCGACGCCAAGGGCCTGGTGGTGTTTCCGGCCGCTGCCCTCGACCCCGCCGCGGCGGCGTTCGCGTTGCTCGGCAGCGGTCAGGTGCCCGACGTGCTCTCGCTGCAGGTGCGGACCCTCGACGGCCGCGTGCGCCACGCGCGCTGGCTCGGTCGGGCCGGCGCCAGCGGGCTGGCCTTCGCCCGCCTCGAGGCCGCCGCGCGCGAGGGGCTGACCCCGCTGGCCTTCGCCGATCAGGCGCCCCAGCTCGGCGATCAGCTCTTGCTGCTCTCCCTCGACGCCAAGGACGCCACGGTGCACCCCCGGGTCGAGGTCGCGCGCGTCTCTCGCGTCGGTGAGGGCTCGCTGCTCGTCTCTCCCACCCACCGCCCCGACGGGGCGCTGGCGATCCTGCCCGGCGGCGCCGCGGTCGGGATCCTCGCCGCCGAGCCCGTGCAGGGCGGCGCCGGCGACCTCCTGCGCCCCGACCGCCTGGCCGACCTGCGCCAGGCCGAGGTGTTCCTCGCCGCGCGGCTGAAGGGCCCGATCGCGAGCCCGCCCGCGGAGGCGCCGGTCAAGCGCACCCGCACCCGGCCCTGGCTGGGCACCCGCCACGAGACGCTCTCGATCGAAATGGCCGAGACCATCGACCTCGTGGACGCCGGGATCCGGATCCTCGAGGTCTACCCCGACACCCCCGCCGCCAAGGCCAAGCTCAAGGCCGGCGACATTCTCGTCGAAATGGACGCCGAGCCCCTCGACCTCGATCCGGGCGAGGTCTTCGACGATATCGTCGAGGCCTACCGGATCGGCGAGGAGCTCGAGTTCAGCGTCGTCCGCGGGCGCGACGAGCTCGAGGTCGTGGTGACCCTCGAGGAGGGCCCGGTGCGCCCGCCCCACGCTCCGCGCCGTGGCGTGCAAGAGCTGGGCCTCGTGCTGCGCGAGGTGACCTTCTACGACCGCAAGCAGCTCGCGCTCTTGCCCAACGCCCAGGTCGCCGACCCCGACGCCGTCGAGGGCGGAATCGTGGTCGACCTCGACCCCGACGGCGCCGCCAGCCGCGCCGGCTTGCGCGTCGACGACCTGATCACCGACGTCGGCCAGCCGCTGGCCAACCTCGAGGACGGCGTCTCGCGCCTGAGCGCTCCGGGCAACCACGAGCTGAAGATCCTCCGCCGGGGCAAGCCCCTGACCCTGACCATTCGCCGTTGAGCCCGAGGCCCTCATGACGCAAGACAGCCAAACCGAAGCCAACCTCGCAGCCCCGCGTGCCTTGCCGGTGGTCAATAAAATGCCCCCGCCCATGGGCGGCCCGGCGCTGCAGACCATGGGCGACGACGTGCAGCTGCGCACGAGCAACGAGGTCGAGGGGTTCACCTACTCCCGGCTGAAGGGGATCTGGTTCACCTTCAGCGTGTTCCTCAAGCTCCCGCTGCTGCCCCTGTGGCCGATCTTCATTGCCAAGGAGGCCGACGACTGGTCGATCGCGCGCAACTACTTCAAGACGCTGCGCTACTGCTTCAAGGTGATCGTCGACCAGATCCGCTTCGGCTCGTTCTTCCGCATGGTGAAGTACAACACGCTGATGACCGCCGATCAGGTCGAGGCGCGGATCGCCCAGCGCCAGGGCGCGTGCAGCCGCTGCGCCAAGTGTTGCAAGCAGTTCGACTGCATCTTCCTCGGCCAGGAGGAGGAGGGCGACTACTACTGCAAGGTCTACCGCAGCGACTACTGGTACTACGGCACCTGCGGGCGCTACCCCCTCGACCAGCGCGATATCGACTACCACGCCTGCCCGGGCTTCTCCTTCGAGAGCGACATTCCCGCGCACAAGGACAAGTCGCATAAGGAGCAGAAGCAAGAGCAGCCCGCCCGGGCTGCTTGACGTCCGTTCGCTAGGGCACGCTCGCTGCGCGTGAGCCCAGCACGAGAGGGAGCCCAGCATGGACTTCGACCCCGACCGCGAGCCGGTCGAGCCTCGCGGCGCCGCGGCGGTGATCCTCGTCCGCGATCGCCCCGGCGGTGAGGCCGAGGTGTTCCTCCTTCGCCGCCACCGCAAGGCGAAGTTCATGGCCCAGAGCTTCGTGTTCCCGGGCGGGATCGTGGATCCGGGCGAGGACGACCTGCGGCTGACGGCGGCCCGCGAGCTGTTCGAGGAGGCCGGCGTGCTCCTCGCCCCCGGTGTCGACCCGGCCGAGTTCACGGCGTGGCGCAAGGAGCTCGTCGCCAACGAGGGCCCGCCCTTCAGCGAGCGCCTGTCCGCCGCGGGCGTGAGCCTCGACCTCGACGGGCTCGACCTGTTCGCGCACTGGATCACGCCCTCCGCCGAGAAGCGCCGTTACTCCGCCCAGTTCTTCCTCGCCGAGCTGCCCGCGGGTCAGACCCCGAGCTTCGACAACGTCGAGACCGTGGACGAGGTGTGGGTCACCCCGGCCGAGGCCCTCGAGCGCCGCGGTGAGCTGCGCCTGCCCCCGCCCCAGCTGCGGACCCTGCTCGAAATGCGCGAGGCCGCCCCCGGCGGAGTCGCCGCCCTGCGCGAGCTGGCCGCCGCCCGCCGCGAGCACGTGGCCCCGATCGTGCCCCGGCTGCTGCAGGAGGAGGGCCTGCCCCACGGCTTCGCCCTCGTGCTCCCCTGGGACCCGACCTACACCACCACCGCCACCGGCGCCGGCGAGCCCTTGCCCGCCGACCACCCCCTGGCCGGCGGCGGCAGCCGCTTCGTCATGGACGCCGACGGGATCTGGGACCAGCTGTAGGCGGCGCGAGTCCCGGCTCCCGGCTTCAATCCGAGGAGGCGGGGTAGGGGGGCGTTGCGGGGTCGTGCTCACCGGGGGCCAGCTGTGGTGGGCGCTTCCGTGCAGCCTCACGGTCCACGGCGCTCTGATCTTCCTCGTCGTGACGAGCCCCTGACGAGAACATTGCGCCGAGGGCCTCTACTGGACGTCCTGCAGAGCAGCCGCGCGGAGCACGTTCGTTGCAGTCGGAGGCTGCCCAAGCGAGCGTCTTGACGAAGTGTCAGGTCGCTGCAAACCTGGCGGCAGGGCGTCGGTTCACGCCCAAGCCCCGACAAGCCTCCCCCACAGGCTTCTCCATGGGGACAAAGGGACCTTGATCTCGAACCTCTTCACAACCCTGCGGCGCGCCGCGGACTTCGGGTGGGGGCCGGTAGGTCCGTGGTGTGGCACGGAGGGCCCCTTGACCAGAGATCGACGTTGGAAGCAGCGCATTCGCGCGCGCATGCGCAAGACCGGAGAGTCCTACACCGCCGCCCGCCAGTTCCTGCTCAGGTCGCTGGTGCGCGAGGGAGGCGGCTTCGAGGTCCAGGTGAGCTGGCCAGACGGGCGTCCGGCGCAGGGCGCACGGGTCGGGGCGTGCAAGCACGCCGACATGATCGACGAGCACCTCAGGGAGTTGCTCTCCCCGCGAGGGCCGGGCAAATACTGCCACCTGGTGGCCCTCACCGACGACACGGGGCTCGCGCGGTTCCCAGGCCTCGACGCCACGTTCGCCGGGTTCTTCGTCGCCCGCCACGACGGGAGCAGCGGACGCAGCTCCCCGGTGCGGCCCGTGGGGAGCTACCCGATCGTGCTCGACGAACCGGTCGAGCGCGGCCAGCTGCGCCTGCGCTTCGAAGGGGCCGCCTGGCCCCCGGGCCCCGACGCCTGGCTCGAATTCGAGGTCCGCACCCAGGCCGGGGACACCGAGGAGCGCAGGCTCCGCCACCCTGAAGGCGGCCTGTGGCCCGCGTGGTTCGGCGTCTTCTCCGACCAAGGCTGCGAGTTGGACGACCTGCCGCTGGGTCCGGTGGAGGTATCCCTCGTGCGCTTCGACGGCCATCACGTACAGGCGGCGGTCTCCGCCGTCGTGCGCCGCGAGCAGGTGGAGGAAGTCTCGCTGCGCTTGGGGACGCGAGCCGACCTCCACGGTCTCGTCGTGTGGCCCGACGGCGAGCCGATCTCCACCGGACGTATTCGTCACGCGTCGCTGAAACCGGACGGCCGGTTCACGCTCCTTGGCCTCCCCAGTGCGCTGCCCGTGCGGCTCGAACTGGAGAGCGTGCCAGGGTTGGCGCGTCTGGTGCTCGTCAGCGACCTCGTGATCGACGCGCTGGAGGGGGCGGAGTTGACCCTCCAGGTCGCGGTCGGTCGAGAGCTGCGCGTCGTCGACGAGAGCGGGTCACCCGTGGCCGGCGTCGAAGTCTCAGGCATGGGGGTCATGGGCAAGACCGACCACGAAGGCGTCCTGCGGCTACCGCCGGAGCCGGGGCCTCAGCGACTCTGGCTCAGCGCCGAGGGCTACCGGCAGACCTCGGTCGACGCGTCCGACGCCGCCCAGCGGGTGACTCTCTTGCCCGCCAGGGAGCCGGCCGTGATCGCGCTCCGCGTGCGAAACGCCGAGGGCGAAGGGCTGCCCGCTCGCGTCGACTTCGAATCCGACCTCTCGCCAGGGAGCCGGGAGTCCGGTTCGGAGCAGTGTGCCCCGGACGGGTCCGTCACCTGGTCCGTCCCCGCGGGGCGAACCGACCTCGAGGTCCACCTGGCGGGCTACCGCCCCGCCACCCACCCCGTGCGACCCGAGCCTGGTCAGCGCGTCGACGTGGAGCTGGTCCTCGAGCCCGAACCCAGCCGGGAGCGGGTACCCGTACGCGGCGTCGTGCGGGGAGCCCTGCCTGGCCCGCTGTTCCGCTACCAGGTGTGGGCGTCGCCCCAGGGAGGCGGCAAGGGGCACTCGTCTCGTATCCGGGACGGCGGCTGCTTCGAGCTTGGGCTGCTCCCCGTGGGCGCCTACGAGCTGCGTGTCTATCAGCAAGGCAAACCGTTTGGGGAGGCGGTGGCCGTCGACGTGCAGGCTATGCAGAGCCCACTCAGCTTGGAGCTGCGAGTGGAGCCCAGCCCTAGCGACCCTTAAGATCTGCTGCGGGTCATGGGGGTGATCGAGCCACGCGGCTACAGAGCGAAGAGGCTGCGTAGGCTCGTCGCTCGTCTGCGGCCCTAGCCCTGGCCGAAGTGAGCGTCGGCCTGGTCGGTGACGGCGTTGAGCGCCCGATCGAAGGCCTCCCGACGCGCGTCGAAGGCTGCGCCGTCCAGATCCTGCTCGACGTGGAACGGCTCCCCGTAGACGACCACGAAGCGTGAGAACGGCTTGGGGAGGATCGTGCCGTCCCAGTTGCGGAGGCGCCAACAGCGCTTGGCGGCGAAGGCGACGGGCACGATCGGGAGCCCCGTGCGCTTGGCGAGGACGACGATCCCGGGCTTGCTCACCCGCGGCGGCCCTCGGGGAGCGTCGGGCAGGAAGCCGCCCGAGGTGCCGTCGCCGGCGCTGAGCTTGGTCACCAGCTCGTTGAGGGCCGATCGGCCCCCGCGGGAGGACGACCCGCGCACGGTCCCGTTGCCGAAGCGCTCGATCAGGCCGGCTGCCCACTCGCCGTCCTTGCTGGCCGAGGCCATCATGTAGCCCCGCTTCCGGCGCCAGTGATAGACCGAGTACAGCATGCCTCGGTGCCAGGTGGCGTAGACGGCCGGTTGCTCGCTGCGAAGCGAGTCGTGCTCCTCGCCGACGGTCTCGACGCGCAGGGTCTTGAACCAGCACCACAGCAGCGCGGCGCCGAGGGCCGTCAGCTGGTAGACGAGGAGCCGAAACCACAAGGCGTGGCGCTCTTGCTGCTCTGGATCGGTCTGCGCGTCACTCGGTTGGGGCTCAGGTACGGCGTCGATCCTAGGCGTCGGGCCCAGGGCGCATGAGGAGCTCGTTCACGAGGGTCTGGAGCCTGAGGTTCGCGCCGTCGAGGCGCACGACGTCGTCGTGGAGCTGGAAGTAGGGGGTCCCCCCAAAGCCCCCGTGCTTCAAGGTGTTCAGGCCCTCGGTGATCGTCTTCCGCTGGTGATTCCCGCGCAGCTTCCGCACGTTGCCGTTGCCGTAGACGATCGCGGCGCGGAGCGCCCAGAGCAGCTTGAACTCCGCCTCGTGGCAGCCCGAGTTCTCCCAGCACCGCACCCCGAACACCTCCTCCAGGAGGCTGAACACGCCCACCAGGTGCAGGTTGGCGAGGGTCCCCTGGAGCTTCTTCTGAAGGGCGGGTCTCTTGCCGAGCCCGGTGTCGGGGCTGGCCGCCGCCTCCGCGGCCTGGCCGAGCAGGGACTGCAGGTGGTCGAGGACGTCCGCGAGGTCTGCCACCTTGGGGTCTACGTCTGGATCGCTCATAGGGGAACCATAGCCTGCCTGGGTTCCCGGGATAGGGTCGTAGCGCGAAGAGGCGGCGCATGGGCTTGAGGCCCGGAGAGGTGGTCCTCTACACTACGCTCCTGCAGGGTGGAGGAGTCATGGGTAGCCAACAGGTTCGGAGCCTTCGCGCAGGGTGGGTGAACTCGTCCAGAGTCCTCCTCGTGCTCGCGTCGCTGAGCCTGCTCGGCTGCGAGAGCGTTTCGGAATACCAGGATCCCGACGACATACGCTCCTCGGAGACCGAGACCTACACGGTCTGCGGGCAGCCCGTGCGGGTCACGATCGGGTGGACGGGCCGGGGAAAGGGGGTCTACACCCTGCACGACGAGGCGGGCCGGCAACTGGGTCCGCGCTACGCGTCGAGTTGGAATAGCTGGGGCAGAACGCTCCTGCTGGCGGGCTGGTACAAGACCCTCGCGCCGGGCCCGGTCTACGTGATCGACATGGAGACCGGCGAAGAGCTCGCGACGGACTCCCAGCGCATGCTCGAGCTGGGCGAGGGTAGCCTGCTCTACGGCAGCAAGCGGCGGTGCGCCGAGTCCGAGGTCCGCTACGTCACGGCGAGCGGAACGGCGTGGGTCTTCGGCAAGCAGACGCTCCCCGACGAGGTGGAGGAGCCCTCGCACATGGCCTGGCGCGACGACGCCGGGCGCGAGCGAATCTGCGTGATCGTCCCCACCCGGAGCGGGGCGCGGATCCAGGGCGAGGGGCCCGAGGCGTTGGCCGAGCTCGAGGGCCCCTGCCACGCCCGGATCTTCCCCGGCCACGGGGAGGGAGCTGGCGCGGGGTTGGTGTGCGTGACGTATCGCGAGGGCGAGCGCGTGTTCTCGGAGGTCCGCGACCTGCTGGGGGCCGTGCGCCTCTCGCGTCGCGAGCTGCGCCTCGTGCGCGCGGCGCCCCTGGGGGAGTCCAGCGTGTGGCTGTTCGAGGACCCTCAGGGTCGGACCCAGCTCTTCGACGGGGACATGCAGCCGATCTGCCCCCCCCTCGAGGCGCCGCCGCTGAACCTCGAGTCGGGCCACGACTTCCCCTGGGTGTGGCTGACCCCCCACCCCGAGCGCGCCGGGAGCTACGTGCTCCTCGACCCCGTCAGCCTGCGCTTCGACCTCCAGCTCGAGGTCCGCCCGCTCTGGGTTCAGCACGCGCCCGGCGAGGGCAGCCTCTATGCCGGATGGTTGACGTATCGGATCACGACGCCCAAGTACCACTACGCGGGTCCCCCTCCCGAGACCTGGGAGCCGCCCACGTCGATCCGCGGTCTCTTCGTGCGGGACCTGAAGGACCCCCAGAGTCGGTGGGGTCTCCTCGGAGGCAGAGGCCAGGTCCTCGCGCCCGCGGAGTGGACCGACGTGCAGGTCGTGCCCGCGCGCTACACCGAGCGCCCGGACATGATCTTTCACAGCGCGACGCTGTATCTGGTCCAGGGCTCCGGGGGCGGCTGGCACGTGATCAACGAGGAGGGCCAGGCGATCGAAGCCGCCGGGCGGTTCTACAGCGCCGCAGCCGTGCAGCGCGAGCTGCCGAAGGTCCGTCTCGCCATGAAGAAGGACCAGGAACACCGGCGGACTCGGGGCCTCGCCCGCAAGCACACCGTCCCCGCGGCGCGCAGGGTCCTGGCCGGTGAGCGCGACGCTCTGCACGCCTTCGCCTACGAGATCTACGTCGACTCCTTCGACGAGCTGACCCCGGAGGAGAAGGGGGTGATTCGCGACGCGCTCGTGTTTGCGCGCAGTCAGCGCTGGCACACCGGCCACATTTACCTCGCCGACTCCCTCGCCACCGCGGCGCGGGGTCTGGGGACCGAGGTGCCGGAGGGGCCGGCGCTGGCCAAGCACTACGAGGACCTGCGCGAGAGCCTGGTGAAGCGCGCCGCCAGCGACGCCAAGGCCCGCAAGGAGCAGCGCAAGCGAGAGGCAATGGCCAGCGGGATCCAGCCCTCGGCCTCGACCTGGAGCGGGGGGTCGTCTTCGTCCGGCGCCCAGCGGTCGGTGCCCGCCTTCTCCCCGGGCTCCGGGGCCAGCTTCAGGAGGGAGACGGCGGCCTTCAACTACCAGCAAGAGCGACTCCAGCACTGGATCGACTCGATCTCCCGCTGAGGAGGGCCCTTCGCGGCGCGCCCGGGGAGCAGTGATCCGAGGCGCATGAGGCTCTCAGAGAATTCCAGTTACTAACTTGCTCTGAGGGGAACGTGCACCCGGCTGCAGAGCGAAGAGCCCCAGCTCGTGGGGCGCGAGGGTCAGGGCTTGAACTCGAGCGGGTAGTCGCTCGGCTCGACCGGGACGAAGCGCTCGACGCGAAACGCGCTCAGGAGCTCTCGGCCGCGCGGCTGGGCGTCCAGCCCGAGGAACCGCTCGCGCAGGCGCAGCTTGAGCTCCTGAGCGAGGCTGGCGCGGACGACCACGGGCTGCACCGGATGCGGACCCAGGGTGGCCAGAACGCGGAGCGTGGCGACGCTCTCGGGTGCGGTGGCCTGGCGCAGAGCCAGGACGTGGGAGTCGATCGCGGCGCCGTCGACCTCGCCGGCTGCGACCAGCTCGAGGGAACGCAGGTGGGAGCCGGAGTGGACCGCGCGCGTGCGCGCGTCGGGCTCCAGGCCCAGGGCAGCCAGGCGGCGCCGCATGCAGTGATAGCCCGAGAGCGAGCCGTCGTCGTTGAACGCCCAGGTCCCGCTCCGGGCGAAGTCCTCGAAGCGGGTGAACCCCGCGTCCCGGCGGACCATGACCTCCGAGAAATACACCGGGCGCCCTCCGTTCCGGGGGTCGGCGTAGACCGGCGCCACCAGCAGCTCGACCGGCGGGCGCGGGAGCGCGCGCAGGTCGAGGTAGCAGGGCGCGCACATGAACCCCACGTCGCCCTCGTCGGCGCTGAAGGGGTCCTCATGGGGACGAGGTCCCGAGCGGCGTTCCTCCACCGTGAGGGCAGGGCACAGCCCCAGCGGGCCGCAGATCTGCTCCGCCAGCGCCCGGTGAAAGGCCGCGGGAATCGACGGCGCGAGGTAGGTCACGAACCGGAGGGTGTCCAGCATGCGGCCATGCTACGCGACCCCACGCGACGCGCCTCAAGGGCCGGCAGGCCAACGCCGGGGACCCGGAGGAAGTCCCTGACCCCCCAAGGAATGCTCGACGGGAGTTCGGGAAGTCCCTGACCCCCCAAGGAATGCTCGACGGGAGTTGGGGAAGTCCCTGACCCCCCAAGGAATGCTCGACGGGAGTTGGGGAAGTCCCTGACCCCCCAAGGAATGCTCGACGGGAGTTCGGGAAGTCCCGTTGGGCATTTCGAAATGCTCGGTGGGAGTTCGCTAAGTCTCGTCGCGGCGTCGCGATCGCTTCGGCGGGAGTTCGGGAAGTCCCCGACGCCCCCAAGGAATGGTCGTCGGGAGCTCGCGACGCCTCGATTTTTTCGGGGTCGGCTCGCGACCGCTAACCGGTCGTGGAGCCGGGCAGTTACGCGCCTAACAGCGCAGCTCTGCGTCCCGCCCGCTGAAGTCTTTCTCAGATTCCTGTCAGAAATCGGGCCTCCCAACTCTCCTTAGTAGTGAGGGGACCGCGGAACTGGTTCGTTGTCCGGCTCACTTTTTTCAACCCCGCCGGTTGGTCAACCGGCATTCCTATGAAGGAGAACCAAAATGACGACTAGAGAAGAGGAGGGTATCTCCACCAGCGAGATGCTCAGTTTTCGTTTGTTTCCACTCGGTCGGCAGGGCTTTGCCCTGCGGACCCTCGACGAGGCTCTCGTCGGGATCGAGGACCCGTTCCTCCGGCAGAAGATCGCGGACGCGATCGACTTCGGTGGACGGGCTCGCGATCTCGAGCTCGATTGGCGCGGTCACCAGCGCGTCAAGGAGTATGGGGCCGAGGCTCAGCGGATCGACTATGAGCTCGATCGTGCCGTGGGCGCGCTGCATGCGGTGCTCACGGCCACGGTCGACTTGCACGGCGCGTCTTCGACGCGAGGCGTGCACGCGCGGCTCATGATCGATCGGCTGTTCCCCAAGGGCGTGCGCCACGTGATCCACCTCGCTTTCCACGAGGAGGAGCACATGGTGAACGCCATGCTCGAGCGGACCCGGTCCGAGCCCGAGCTGGTCGAGGCCGTGCGCGAGCTGGAGCTGGGCCCCGTGATCGAGCGGGTGACCGAGCTCCACGCTCGCTACCGGCTGGCCCTGCCGAGGAAACCGTCGAAGGCGGTGACCTACGAGCAGGTCCAGGCGGCGCGGCGCGAGGGGCACGAGCTCCTGTGCGAGGTCGTGGTCCTGGTCCGGGGCGTCCTGCTCCGGGGTGGGTTGGAGGAGCACCAGGTGGCGCAGCTCGACGCTGCGCTGCGTGAGGTGCTTCGCCAGAACGAGGCCATCAAGCGTCCCTACCGACGCCGTGGTCTCGAGACGGACGTCGACCCGGAGACGGGCGCGGACGTCGAAGAGGAAGGAGAGGACGGGGAGGTCGAGGGTGACTCGGACTCCACCGGCCTCGACGAGGTGGACGCGGCCTAGGCCATGCGCTTAGGTCACGACCCCCAGGGCGGGGGGAGCGTTGGTGGACGCTCTCTCCGCTCTGCCTTTGTACCGGTGCCTCGAGGTCGCGCGCTGAGGGTTACCCCGGGCTGACGACCCGCGAGAGCTTTGGCCCCGGGTCGTCGGGGGCCGCGCACGGAGCCCAGGCGAGGCCGTCGGCCGAGCGCTGCCAGCCCCAGGAGGTCGAGCTGTCCCCGACCACGTGAATATCGACCCAGTGGCGGTGCTCGACGAAGAACGCGCCCGGTCCGCCGTAGAGGGTGACCTCCTCCCACTCGCTGGAGGTCGGCACCCCGGGGCCGCCGCCCTCCTTGGCCGGCGACACGCGCGCGACCTCGGCGCGGACGTCGCCCAGGCAGAACCACACCGCTCGTTCGGAGCCCTCCGAGGAGGCCCCGCCGAGTTCGAGTCGCGCTGCGCTGGGTGCGGTCACGGTGCTAACGCTGAGGCTCCTGGGCAAAGGGCGAGGGCGAGCAGGCACAGCAGGCGCCTGGCGGGTTTCGGATCAGGGGCTGATGTCGGAAGGCCGGTCGGGGTCACCGACCGGCCTTCTGCTGGCGTCACGACCGTGCGCCACCCTTGGGGGTGGCGGGTCGTCTAATCGCGGCTGCTGAGCATGATCGCGAGGCGGAACGAGAGCTTGAGCGCCTCGTAGTAGATCCAGGCCAGGGTGACCATCAGGCCAAAGGCCGCGTACCACTCCATGTACTTCGGCGCGCCGGCGTTGACGATGTCTTCCACGCGGCCGAAGTCGAGGATCAGGGTGAAGGACGCGATCCCGAGGAAGAACACGCAGATCCCCATGCCGATCAGCGCGCTGGAGCCGCCTTGCATGGCGCTGTTCAGCGAGAAGAACGGGATCGAGACCCCGAAGAAGCTGAGCACGAACGCGGTGAGGTAGGTGATCATGGCGCCCGCGATCAGCACGCCCATGACCGCCTTGAAGCGGGCCGTGGGGCGCACGAGCCCGGTGGTGTAGAGCGCGAGCATGCTGACCACACAGGCCATGGAGATAATGAACGCCGGGAGCGCCAGGCTGCCTTCTGCGATCAGGGTCGCCATGCCGCCCTCGGCCATGGCGAACTGCGAGGCGAGGATCACGTCGAGGAGCTTGGTCATCATGCCGAGGAACACACCCTCGACGGCGGCGTAGATCGGCGCGATCACGGGCGAGAGCGCCGGGTTGCCGCCGAGCATGAACGCGGCGCCGAGGCAGATCACGAACGCCGCAATGCAGCTGATCATCAGGATCGAGCCGCTGGCGGGGAGGAACGCGTAGGCCAAGGCGCCCGTGACGGTGGCGATCGCCACCAGCGCGGAGGTCTTGTTGACCACGCCCTGGACCGAGGCGGTGTTGTCCTCGGTCATGGTGCCCATGGGCTCGTAGAGGTTGTCTTTGTTGAGTGCTGGGTTCGAAGACTCGAAGTTCATGCTGGGCCTTCCTCTCCTCAGGTGCTGAGTTGCCTCGATGGTGAGCCAGCACCCCCCCATTTGCAAGAGGTCTGCCCCTAGTTACTGGATTTACGGGCGCGTGGAACGACCCGCCGCGGGCGGGGGTAAACCCCGCCCCTACAGGGGTTTCTCGAGCAGGGGTGCCCCTCCCCGACGCCGTGGCCGAGCCTACTTCAGCAGCTCGTCGATCCGGGCGTTGACGGCCTGGGGGCTCGCCTGGCCCTTGGTGGCGCGCATGACCGCGCCCAGGATCGCGCCCCGGGCCTTCTGCTTGCCGCCGCGCAGGTCGGCGACGGCCTGGGGGTTGGCCTCCCAGGCGGCGTCGGTGGCGGCGCGCACGGCGGCCTCGTCGACGGCCTGGATCCCGTGCTTGGCGACCACGGCCTTGGGGGCGAGGCCCTCGGAGACGACCTTGGGCCACACCTGTTTGAGGACCAGCTCCTTGGGCAGCGCCTTGCTGGCGATCAGCTCGTGGAGCTCGACCAGGTGCGCGGCGGGGACCGGGATCGCGTCGGAGCCGAGGCCCTGCTTGTTGAGCACGGCCCCGATCAGGTTCCGCGTGTAGTTGGCGGCGTCGCCGAGGGGCACGCCGGCGGCGGCCAGCGCGTCGACGTAGTCGCCGAGGCCGGCGTCGACGACGAGGTCCTCGGCCTCGCGCGCGCTGAGCCCGCCCTCGCGGTAGCGCGCGCAGCGCGGGCCGGGCAGCTCGGGGAGCGCGGCGCGCACGGCGTCGACGGTCGCCGCGGGGACCTCGATCCGCGGGAGGTCGGGCTCGGGCATGTAGCGGTAGTCTTGCGCGTCTTCCTTGCTGCGCATGAAGCGCGTGCGCCCGCGCCAGCCCTCGGGCAGCCCGGCGGCGACGGCGGCGTAGGGCGCGCGCACGGCCGCGGGCACGTCGGCCTCGTAGTCGGCGGGGCTCGGCTCCCAGGCCTCGTCCCAGAGCCGGGTCTCCTGGCGCGGGGTCTGGCCGGCGGCGAGCAGCGCGCTCTGGCGCAGGTGCTCGTAGGTCACGGCGGCGCACACCGCGGTGTAGCTGTTGAGGTTCTTGATCTCGGTCCGCTCGCCGAGCTCCTGCGACCCCGCCTTGCGCACCGAGACCGAGGCCTCGAAGCGCAGGTTGCCCTCCTGCATGCGCGCGTGGCACACGTCGAGGGTCTTGAGCAGCTGGGTCAGGGTCAGCATGTAGTCGTCGACGTCCTCGACGCTGCGGAAGTCGGGCGCGGTCACGATCTCGGCCAGCGGTGTACCTGCGCGGTTGAAGTCGACCCGCGAGGTCCCGTCGCCCTGGTGCGAGAGCTTGCCCGCGTCTTCCTCGAGGTGCACGTTGTCGAAGCGGATCCGCTTGCCGCTGCGCATCAGCTCCAGCTCGCCGCCGGTGCCGAGGGGGTGGTAGAGCTGGGTGATCTGGTAGTTCTTCGGCAGGTCGGGGTAGGTGTAGCTCTTGCGGTCGAAGTCGGTGACCTCGGGGACCTGCATGCCGAGGGCCACCGCGATCCGCAGGCACTTGCTGAACGCCTCGCGGTTGAGGTGCGGGAGCACCCCGGGCAGCCCCAGGCACACCGGGCAGGTGCGGGTGTTGGGCGGCTCGCCGAAGCTCAGCGCGCAGCCGCAGAACAGCTTGCTCTGCGAGTTGAGCTGGGCGTGGACCTCCATGCCGACCACGAGCTCATACTGCTCGGCGACGCTCATTGCGCCCCCGGGCGGCGGTCGAGGCCGAGGGCCTGCTCCCAGGCGGCGGCGAGGGCGACCAGGCGCAGGTCGCTCCAGGGCGCGCCCGTGAGCTGGACCCCGATCGGGAGCCCGGCGTCGGTGAACCCGCAGGGCAGCGAGAGCGCGGGCAGCCCGGCGAGGTTCGTCGAGACGGTGAACACGTCGAGGGCGTACATGGCCAGCGGGTCGGCGAGCTTCTCCCCCAGGGGGAAGGCGGGCACCGGCGAGGTCGGTCCGATCAGCGCGTCGACGCCGTCGAGGGCGGCGAGGAAGTCCGCGCGGATCACGCGCCGCGCCTGCTGGGCCTTGAGGTAGTAGGCGTCGTAGTGCCCGCTGGAGAGCGCGAAGGTCCCCAGCAGGATCCGCCGGCGGACCTCGGGGCCGAAGCCGCGGCGGGTGCTCGGGGCGAGGGTCGCCGCGTCGACGGGGGCGTCGCCCTCCGCGCCCGCGCGCACGCCATACGCCACGCCGTCGAAGCGCGCGAGGTTGGTCGAGGCCTCGGCGGTGGCCAGCACCTGGTAGGCCGGGATCGCGAGCGCGGTGTGGTCGAGGGAGACCTCGCGCACCGTCGCGCCCTGGGCTTCGGCGGCGGAGACGGCGGCCTCGACGCTGGCGCGGACCTCCGGGTCCAGGGTCAGCTCGAGGTAGTCGCGGACCACGCCCAGGGTCGCGCCGGCGAGGCTCGCCCCCTGGGCGGCCTCGGCGAAGCTGCCGGTCCACGCCGGCTGCTCGCTGGTCATGTCCGCGGGGTCGTGGCCGCACAAGGCGTCGAGCAGCGCGGCCAGGTCGCCCACGCTGCGCGCGAAGGGCCCCACCTGGTCGAGGGACGAGCCGAAGGCGATCAGCCCCCGGCGCGAGACCGCGCCGTAGGTCGGCTTGAGCCCGACGCAGCCGCAGAGCGCCGCCGGCTGGCGGATCGAGCCCCCGGTGTCGCTGCCCAGCGCGAGGGGCACCAGCCCGCCGGCCACCGCCGCGGCGGAGCCCCCCGACGAGCCGCCGGGGACCCGGCTCGGGTCCCAGGGGTTGAGGGTGGGACCGAAGGCCGAGTGCTCGGTGGACGAGCCCATGGAGAACTCGTCGAGGTTGGTCTTGCCGACCACGATCGCGCCGGCGGCCTCGACCCGGCGCACGACCTCCGCGTCGTAGGGGGGCACGAAGCCCGCGAGCAGCTTGGAGCCCGCGGTGGTCTCGACCCCGGCGGTGCAGAGGTTGTCCTTGATCGCGATCGGGACCCCCGCCAGCGGGCCCGGGTCCTCGCCGGCGGCGACCTGGGCGTCGACGGTCTCCGCCCGGGCGTGGGCGCGCTGGGGGCAGGCGCGGAGGAAGGCGTGCAGCGGGTCGTTGGCGACCCGGGCGAGGGCGGCGGCGGCCACGTCGGCCGCGCGCAGCTCGCCGCGCCGCACCTGGGCGGCGAGCTCAGTGGCCGAGGCCCAGTCGCTCACGACTCGCTCAACACGGCGGGGACGACGAAGCCCCCGCCGGCTTGCTCGGGGGCGTTGGCCAGCGCTCGCTCGGGCGGGAGCGACGGCGTCACGCGGTCGTCGCGCAGCTCGTGCAGGGGCGAGGGCACGAGCGAGCTGCGGTCGGGCTCGAGCTCCTGCAGGACCTCGACCGACTCGAGGAGCGCGGTCATGTGCGCGGCCAGACCCTGGGCCTCGTCGGCGGTCAGCGCGAGGCGCGCCAGCCGAGCCACGTGGGCAATGCCCTCAGGGGTGCGGGGATCGAAGTCGGCGTTGCCCGTCATGTGAGGTCGACGGGAACGCGGTCCCTAGGCCTTGGCTTTGGCCTTGCGGGCGCGACGGCGCTCGGCGCGGGCAGCCGCCCGCTTCTTGCGGTTCTCGGCCGACCAGTGCTCCTCGCGGGCGCGCATGCGCTGACGCAGCCCCTCGGGGATCTCGCGCTTGCGCGGCTTGATCACCTTGCCCGAGCGAATGCAGCCGGTGCAGACCTTCTGACGGGCGACGGTCCCGTTGGTGAGCTGCACGCGCACGCGTTGCACGTTGGGCATGAACTTGCGGCGGGTGATCCCGGTAATCTTGATACCGACACCGCCCTTGTAGATCGCGATACCCCGGTGGGCATAGCTCTTACCGAAACTGGGGCTCTTCCCACAGACGTCGCAAGTCGCCATCGTGTTCCTCACATTCGTGTCCGGCCTCTCGGCCGTAAGCGGCGTAGTTTACAGAGGATGACCCCGCATGCAAGTCTGATTTCAACGCCGTCTGGAGCCATCCGGCCTCGGCTAAGTCCTTTGGGGGACACGGCTGGGCGGGAGCCCTCAGAGGCGCTTGGTCTTGGCCTTGGCCCACATGCCCAGGTAACGCCACGCCGCGGGCTCGGTCCAGAGGAGCTGGTGCGCCGGGCGGTCTTCGACCCGCCGGGAGGTGACGCGGGTGATCGCACACACCGGGCGGGGGAACCCCGTCGTCGGAAACGCGAGGGCCAGCGGCTCGTCCTCCGCCGGGTGGGAAGGGAGCGGCTCGATCACGAGGTGGCTGGGGGAGGCGCCGCGCAGCACCGCGGGCTCCCAGGTCCCCCGGCCGCCGAGCCGCAGGGCCTCGGCCTGCACCGCGCAAGGCTTGGGGCGCACGTTCTTTTCGTAGGGCGAGCGCTGCAGCATGCGCTCGAGCACCGGGTCGCCGCGCCCGAGCAGCCACGGCAGGACCTCGCGCTGGGTGGCTTGCCAGGGGCGGAGGGCGTCGTGGGGCTCCAGCGCGACCTTGCTGATCCCGTAGCTGGCCCCGCCCGAGACGTGCATGGGCGCCCCGCTGGAGACCCCGAGCATGCCGAACATGCAGCCGTTGCCGCCGAAGGCGAAGCCCACGATCGCGGCGTAGAGCCCGTCGAGCTCGGTGCGCTTCTTCCTCCCCCCGCGCAGCCAGGCCTGGATCATGGCCTCTCGCCCGCGCTCCTCGCGCGGGCTCGCCTCCCTCTCGAAGGCGTCGAGGGTCCGCGTCCGCCCGCAGAGGGCCATGGCGTCGAGGGCGGTGAGCATGCCCACGGTGGTGCGCAGGTCGTCGGTGCGCCGCGAGTGGTCGGGGAGGAACTCGCGCCCCGCCGCGGCGGCGCAGCGCAAGGCGATCGCCGGGCGGAGCGCGTCTTCGGCGAGCACCTGGAGGTCGTCCCCCATGTCGTCCCCGTAGGCGACGGCGAGGTCGAAGCGCGCGCGCTGGTTCGCGGGGTCGAGGCGCTCGAGGCCGGTCAGCTCGAGGCAGGCCTCGTTGCCGAGCATGGCCGCGAACTTCAGCCGCTCGTCGTCGAGGGCGCCCTCCCGCACGAGCGCCTGCAGCCAGGCCATTTCGTCGGGGAGCGCCTGGGTCGACTCGAACGTCCGCTGCAGCTGCCGCGACTCGGTGTCCATGGACGTCCCTCCTCGCTGGAGACTAGCCAACCGGCTCGCCGGGAACCATCGGAGTGTGGCAAGATCCGGCGGAGAGGAGTTCGCATGGCGATCAACACCACCAGCGTCGACGCCTACCTCCGCGACGGCTGCGGCCGCTGCGATCGCTACCGGACGCCGGAGTGCAAGGTGCACCCCTGGACCGAGGCGCTCACGGCCCTGCGCGAGCTGGTGCTGGCCGCGGGGTTGACGGAGGCCATGAAGTGGGGCGCGCCCTGCTACACCCTCGAGGGCAAGAACGTGGTCGGGGTCGCGGCGCTGAAGGACGCCTGCGCGCTGAGCTTCTTCAAGGGCGCGCTGCTCGAGGACCCCGACGGCGTGCTGGAGGCGCCGGGCCCCAACTCGCGGCACGTGCGCTACCTGAAGTTCAGCTCGGCCAAGCAGGTTCGCGCGCGGCGCAAGCTGATCCAGGCGCTCCTCGGGCAGGCGATCGCCCTCCAGCGCGCGGGCAAGCGGGTCGCGCCCCCCGCGGCCGAGCCGCTGCCCGCCGAGCTGCAAGCGCGGCTCGACGCCGACCCGCCCCTGGCCGCGGCGTTCGCGGCGCTGACCCCAGGCCGTCGCCGGAGCCACGCGCTCTACGTCTCGGGGGCGAAGCAAGCCAGCACCCGCGCGACCCGCGCCGAGCGCTGCGCGGCGAAGATCCTCGCCGGCAAGGGCTACACCGAGCGCTAGCGGGGGCGCGTCGCTCAGCGCTCCCGGCGAGCAGCCCGCAGCGCGCGGAGGGCCGCGTAGACCCGATCCTGCAGCCGAGGATCGCGCGCGTTCGAGAAGGGCACGAGGGCCTCGTCGACCGCCTGCACCAGGTCGGCGGGGGGCAAGGTCCCCCTCGCGATTCGTTCGCACAAGACGAGGGCGCAGTTGGGATCGCGCATGCCCGCTCCCTGCAGGAGGTAGCCCCAGCTCCTGCGCAGGTCGCGGGGGACGCCGAACCCAGCCCTGTAGATCTCGGCCAGCGCGATCGCGCCGGCCGGTTGGCCCAGGCTCAGCGCGATCTCCGCGTGCCTGCGCGCCCGCTCGTGCTCGCCCCGTTGGAGGTAGGAGAACGCGAGGTTGACCGAAGAGTCGCGGATCCCCAGCCGCGCCGAGCGTTCGTAGAGCTCGAGGGAGCGCTCCGGCTGGCGGACGCGCCCGGGGATCTCGGTGTTGTACAGCCGGGCGAGCCCGTGAATCGCGTGGCAGCTGCCGAGCTCGGTCCCCTTCTCGTAGGCCACGAACGCGCGCGGGAGGTCGAAGCCGCGCTCGTCGCCGGTGGAGAGCAGGTGCGCGAGTCGAGACCAGGCGTCGCCGTGGCCCGCCTCTCCGGCGCGCTCGTAGTAGTCGAGGGCCTTGGCGCGGTCCCGCATGCGCCACTCCTGCTCGAGCCCGCGGCGGTAGAGGGCTTCGGGGTGCTCGCCGGCGCGGTCGAGGAGCAGCTCCCCCCGCGGCACGTCCTGCGGCGCGCCCTGCCCAAAGATCAGCGCGAACCCGAAGCGAGCCAGGCCGACGGGGTCGCCGGTCTCGGCGGCGCGCTCGCACCAGCGCGCGCCGCGCTCGTAGTCGATAGTGACCCCGAGGCCCTGCTCGTAGAGGCGCCCGGCCTCGTTCATGGCCGGGACGACCCCGGCTTCGGCCGCGGCCTCGAACCACTCGATCGCCTCGGTCGCCCCCCCGTCGTCGGCGTAGAGCCGCTCCCTCCCGTAGCGATACATGGCCTCGGGATCTCGAGCCTCGGCGGCCCGCCGCAGGTCGGCGCCGGTCAGCTCGGCCGCCTGCGCGGGAGGCTCGGGCGGCGGAGGGGGCGGCTCGACGCGGCTCGGCGGCGGGTCGGGCGCGGTCGCCAGCGGAGGGGGGGCCGAGCCTCGCGCGACCCACAGCCCGATCGCGAGCGAGAGCGTGAGCAGCGCCAGGGGGACGAGCAGGAGGGCCCAGCGCAGGGTGCTGGGGGGCACCGCCTCGGTGTTCGCTGGCCCGTCGAGGAGCGCGGCGGCCTCGCGCGCGTTCGCCGGCCGCTCCGCCGGTGACTTCGCCAGGCAGCGCAGGCAGGCCTGGGCGAGGTGGGCCGGGACCCCCGGGACCAGCGTGCGCGGGTCGGGCGGGGCCTCGTTGAGGAGTCGGTCGAGGAGCACCGCGACCAGGCCCGTGAACGGAGGCGAGCCGGTCAACAGCGAGAACAGCGTGCCGCCGAGGGCGTAGACGTCGGTGCGGCGATCGATCTCGCCCAGGGTCCGGTCGACCTGCTCGGGGGCCATGAACGCGGGCGTCCCCAACACCTGGCCCTCGGCGGTGAGGGAGGCCTGGTCTTGGGTCGCCCAGGCCTGCCGCAGCCGGGAGCGGATCATGCCGAAGTCGAGCAGGACCACCCGACCGCTGCCCCGCTCGACGACGACGTTCCCGGGCTTGAGGTCGCGGTGCACGAGGCCGTTGGCGTGGACGAACTCGAGGGTCTCCGCCAGGGCGCGCACGATCTCGACGGCGCGCTCGGGCGGAAAGGGGCCGCGCTCCTGGAGCCGCGACTGCAGGTCCTCCCCGTCGATCAGCTCCTGGACCATGAAGAACGCGCCCCGGTGCTCGCCGAGGTCGAACACTCGCGGCAGGCCCGGGTGGCGGAGGTTGGCCAGCGCGCGCGCCTCGTGGCGAAAGCGCGCGCGCATTTCGGCGTCGTTCTCGAGGAGGACCTTCAGCGCGCGCAGCTGACCCGTCTGCAGGTCACGCGCCTCGTAGACGACCCCCTGGCCGCCTCGCGCGAGCTCGCGCACGATGATGCAGGAGCCGATCCGAACGCCTGGCCGCATGCCCGAGTCTAGCAGCGGTCTGCGTGTCGCCACGCGCCAGGTCCTGGAGGTCAGCGCGCGGTCCGCGTCGGGCCAGAGCGGGCCAACTGGGAGCGTTTGGTAGCCTCCCGCCCGGAGGTGACATGGAAGAGACGCCGACCCCGCCGCGCGCGGGCCGCCTCGGCCTCGATCCGTTCTCGGTCTCGACGATCTCGATCGTGGCCTGCGGAGCGATCTCGGTGTGGGGGCTGGTCTCCCCCGATTCGTTGAGCGAGTCGGCGCAGGCGTTCACCGGGTATGGGCTGCGCAGCTTCGACTGGTTCTTCCTCGGCTCGTGCACCCTGTTCCTCTTGATCACGGGCGGACTGGCCTTCTCGCGGGCCGGGGACCTGAAGCTGGGCAAGGACGACGACGAGCCCGAGTTCAGCACGATCTCCTGGCTGTCCATGCTCTTCGCCGGGGGCATGGGCGCGGGGCTCGTGTTCTGGGGCGCCGCCGAGCCGGTGACCCACTACATGACGCCGCCGCCAGGCGGCGGGCCCGAGGTCTACGGGGCCGCGCGCTGGTCGATGGTGATCACCAACCTCCACTGGGGGCTGCACGCCTGGGGGATCTACGCCCTGGGCGCGCTGGTCCTCGCCTACTTCGGCTTTCGTCGCGACCTGCCGCTGCTGGCCAGCACCCCGTTTCGGGCCACCCTGCCGGCTCCCTGGGGGAACGGGCTGGGGCGGGTCGCCGACGTGATCGCGGTGTTGGCGGTCGTGTTCGGGGTCACGGGCTCGCTGGGCATGGGCGTGATGCAGATCACGACCGGGCTGCACAGCGTGGTCGGCACCCCGGCCGGCTCGACGACGGTCTCGGTCGTGGTCCTGATCGTGCTCACGATCAGCTACATGATCTCGGCCGGCACGAGCCTCGACAAAGGGATCCAGATCCTCAGCAACGTGAACATGGGCGCCGCGGTGTTCCTGCTCTTGTTCGTGCTCTTCGCGGGCCCGACCCAGTTCTTGTTGAGCACGTTCATTACGAGCATTGGCGACTACTTCGCCAACCTCGTCGAGCTCTCGACCCGGCTGTTCCACTTCTCCGACGAGGGCGCGGGCTGGTTGCGCGGCTGGACCCTGACCTACCTGATCTGGTGGATCGCCTGGGCGCCCTTCGTGGGGATCTTCGTCGCGCGGATCAGCCGCGGGCGCACGATCCGCGAGTTCGTGATCGGCGTGGTGTTCATGCCGACCCTGTTCTCGCTGCTGTGGTTCGGGGTCTTCGGCGGCACGGGCCTGCACGTCGAGCTGTTCGCGGGCGGCGGCTACGGCTCGCTGGTGCTCGAGGACGTCACCCAGTCCATGTTCAGCCTCTTCGACTACTTCCCGGCGACGACGGCGCTGAAGGTCCTGGCGCTGCTCCTGGTGTTCACCTTCCTCGTCACCAGCGCCGACAGCTCGGCGTTCGTGCTGGGCATGATGACCAGCGAAGGCAGCCTCGACCCGCCCACCCGGCGCAAGCTGACCTGGGGCGTGATCATTGGCTTCCTCACCACCTCGACCCTGCTCAGCGGCGGCGGGGTCCACGTGATGCGCGCGATCGCGATCGTGGGCGCGATCCCCTTCGTGCTGATCATGGTCGGGCACGTGCTCTGCCTGTTCTTCAGCCTCGCGCGAGAGCCGTCCATGGCCCGCGCGCTCTCGATCGAAGAGGCGCCCGCGTTCGTGGCCTCGGAGATCGGGCAGCTGACGGCCTCGCAAATGGGCGAGCTCAGCGCGTCGCAGCTCGGGGCCCTGACGGCCTCGCAGCTCGGCGAGCTGCCGCCGCAGCGCTGGGACGACGACGACCCGCCCCCGGACGGCGGCGACGACGCGCCGCCGAGCGCCGACGACGCCGCGGGAGGTGTGGCATGAAGCGCGCCCTGTTCCTTGTCACGGCGCTGGCCCTCTGCGGCTGCACCGACCGCGAGCCGCTGCGGGTCGGCTCGAAGTCGTTCACCGAGAACGTGCTCCTGGGCGAGGCCGTCGCGATCCTGGCCGAGCAGTCCGGGATCCCGGTCGAGCGAAACCTGCCCTACGGCAACTCCTTCGACTGCCAGCAGGGGATCGAGCGCGGGGAGATCGAGGTCTACCTCGAATACAACGGCACCGGCCTGGCGCGGCTGGGGGTGCCGGCCATGCAAGACGGCGAGGCGGCCCAGGCCAAGGTCCGCGAGCTCTACCAGCCCTTCGGGCTGCGCTGGCTCGACCGGGTCGGCTTCGACAACGGCTACGTGCTGGTCATGCGCCCCGACCGGGCGCACGAGCTGGGCGTGCGCACGATCTCCGACCTGGTCAAGCTCGGCAAACCGATCCGCTTTGCCTGCACCGACGAGTTCCTCCAGCGGCCGGTCGACGGCATGACCCCCATGCTCCAGCGCTACGGCCTGCGCAAGGGCGAGTCGGTCACCAGCCTCGAGCGCGGCGTCGTCTACCGCGCCCTGATCGAAGGGCGGGTCGACGTGGCCGTCGGCTACGCGACCGACGGGCAGATCCTCGAGCTGGGCCTCGTCGGGCTGGAGGACGACCAGGGCTTCTTCCCCGCCTACGAGCCGTCGCCCCTGGTCCGGGCCGCGGCCCTCGAGCGCTGGCCTGGGCTCGAGGCCGCGCTCGCGCCGCTGGCGGGCGCGATCGACGAGCCCACCATGCGCGCGCTGAACCAGAAGGTCGAGCTCGACGGCGCCGACCCCAGCGAGGTGATCACCGCCTTCCTCGCCGAGCGCGGGTTGTTGCGCGAGCGGCCGGCGCGGCAGATCCGGCGCAGGCTGGGGCTGGCGGTCTCGGGCTCGCAGCGCGACCGGATCACGGGCCTCGCGCTGCGCGCGGTCCGGCGGACCAACGCCAGCCGCCACGTCGAGATCGTGGAGACCGACGACGTGGTCGACGCCGTGTTGAAGGGCGAGGCGTTCCTCGGCCTGATGAGCGCCGAGGCGTTCTATGGCCCACCCGACGAGACGGGGCTCCCGGTCTGCGACGAGCGGGTCGAGGCGGTGGCCGTGCTTGGCTACCGGGCGGCCCACGTGATCCGCCGCCGCGCCGACCTGGCCGGCGGCGAGCTGGCCGGGATCGAGCGGCTGGGGATCGGCCCCGCCGCGGGCGGCGCCGGCGCCGCGGCGGACATGCTGCTGGGGGCCCTCGACCTCGACGGCGTGACCCACGTGCCCGGCGACTACGCCCAGCAGCTCGAGGCGCTGCGCGCGGGCGAGCTCGACGCGGTCCTCGTGCTGGCCGAGCTCGGCTCGCCGGCGCTGACCCTCGAGCTGCAAGACGCCGAGCTGGGGCTGGCCGCCCTCGCCGACTGGGACCACGGGACGCACCGCTTCCGCTACCCGTTCCTCCGCGCGGCGCGGATCCCGGCGGAACGCTACCCTCACCAGGCGCGCCCGGTCGAGACCGTGCAGGTCCAGGTCGTGCTGGTTGGGCCCGCCCCGCGGCCCGACGGCCTCGGCGACGGCGGCCCGGTCGGCGCCGTGGCCGACCGCCGCCAGCCGATCCCGGCTGCGATCAAGCAGGGCCTGCGCCGGGTGATCGGGAACCAGGACTCGATCGACCCCGCGATCCCGGGGCGGACCGTCGGCCTCAGCAGCGCCGTCCACGAGCGACGCCCGCTGAACCCGGCGCCCGAGGTCTCGGTGCTGACGTTCTTGATCCTGGCCGGCTTCGGCTACTTCATGGCGCTCCTCGCCCGCGGCCCCAAGCGGCGCGGCCGCGCGGGTGCGGCCGCCGGGGCTTCCCCCTCCCCGAAGGCCTGACGGGATGCTGGGGCCGGCGGCTACTGCGCCGCGGCCTGCGACGGCGACTCCACGGCAGGGGCCGGAGGCTGCTCGGCCGGGAACCAGTGTTGGGTCCTCTGGCAGACGCGGACCAGGGCCAGCATCAGCGGGACCTCGATCAGGACGCCGACGACGGTCGCGAGGGCGGCGCCGGACGAGAGGCCGAAGAGCATGGCCGCGGTAGCGATCGCGACCTCGAAGTGATTCGAGGCGCCGATCATGGCCGTGGGCGCAGCGTCTCCGTAGCTCAGCCCGAGCAGCTTGGCCAGCCCGTAACCGAGGGCGAAGATCACCACCGTCTGAATGAACAGGGGGATCGCGATCCACACGATCGTGAGCGGGTTCTGCACGATCGTCTCGCCCTTGAACGAGAACAAGAGGATCAACGTCACGAGCAGCGCCGTGATCGTGATCGGGCTCAGGAGGTGGAGGAAGCGCTCCTTGAACCACACCTCGCCCTTGGCCGAAATGATCGCCTTGCGCGTCGCGAACCCAGCCACCAGCGGCAAGGCGACGTAGACCCCGATCGAGAGCAAGAGCGCCTGCCAGGGCACCGGGAGCCGACCCACGCCGAGGAGGAACCCGCCCAGGACGCCGAACAGCACGAGCATGACCAGCGAGTTGATCGCGACCATGACCAGGGTGTGGCCGTCGTTGCCCTTGGCGAGGAAGCCCCACACGAGGACCATCGCCGTGCAGGGGGCGATCCCGAGGAGAATGCAGCCAGCGAGGTAGCTGCGCCAGAGCGGGACCTCCAGGCGCTTGACTCCGTCGATCAGGACGACGGTCCCCTCGCCGTGGGTGGCGCCCAGCGGGAGGTCGAGGCCGAAGGGCATCTTGACGTGGTCGACCGCCTCGGGGCCAATGAAGGCGAGGAAGAGCGTCCCCAGGAAGAGGGTCGCGATCGCATACATGCTGAAGGGCTTCACGGCCCAGTTGACGAAGAGGGTCAGCCCCACCGGCCTGACGCTCTTGCCGGCCCGCACGACCTCGGCGAAGTCGATCTTGACCATGATCGGGAACATCATCAGGAACAGGCAGATCGCGATCGGGATCGAGACGACCGGCGCCTCGCCCACGTCGATCGAGAGGCTGTCGAGGTAGGTCGCCACTCCAGGCGCGACCTTCCCCAGGCCGATCCCCCCCAGAATGCAGAGGATCACCCACACCGTCAGGTAGCGCTCGAAGAAGCCCAGCCCCTTGCCGTCGTCTTCGCTGGCGTCGGGGGCGCAGGTCGGTTCGCTCATGAGTCCCTCCGGGGATCGATAGGTCTAGCTAGCTCTGGCAGCAGCTCGGGCTGCAGCCGCAGTCGGCAGGGGGGCGGGTTGCCGTCACGACGACGCTGGTGACGTAGTCCCCGACGGAGGTGCCGGGCGGCAGCTTGGCGAGGATCGGGGCGTAGAGCGGGTCGTCGCCGCTCGAGACGGCTTGGGTGAACGCGGCCTGCTGTTCGAGCTCCACGCCCTCCAGGCCAGCGGCCTCGACCATGTCCCGATACGCGTCGAGCTCGACGGCGCCAGCGACGCAGCCGATCAGCGCCTGGACCATGCCCCGCAGCTCGTCGGGCAGCGGCTTGAGCAGCGCCACGTCCGAGACGACCACGCGCCCACCGGGCTTGAGCACGCGCGCGACGTCCTCCCACACACGCGCCTTGTCCGGCGAGAGGTTGATCACGCAGTTGCTGAGGACGACGTCCACGCTGGCGTCCGCCACGGGCAGGTGCTCGATCTCGCCCAGGCGGAACTCGACGTTGTCGAGCCCGGTCCGCTCGCGGTAGGACGCCAGGTTCTGCCGCGCCTTGCTAAGCATTTCGGGGGTCATGTCGACCCCGATCACGCGCCCCTCGGCGCCGACTTTGGGCCCCGCGAGGAAGCAGTCGAAGCCGCCGCCGCTGCCGAGGTCGAGCACCACCTGCCCCGGCCGCAGGGCTGCGATCGCCGTCGGGTTGCCGCAGGAGAGCCCCATGTTGGCACCCTCGGGGAGCGCGGCCAGCTCTGCCGGCGTGTAGCCGAGCTGGGCGGCGAAGGCCTCGGGAGAGCTGGCCGGCGTGCCGCAGCCGCTGGTCGGGCTGCAGCATCCACCCGCTGTGGAGCTCTCGCTCCCAGTGGCCAGCGCCACCTGCGCGTAGCCGGCGCGCACGGTCTGGCGGATCTGCTCCGCGTCGTTCGGGGTGTTCATGCGGGGTCCTCCTGGGGTGAGTCGTCGAGGCGCCGCGGGAGCTGCTCCACGAACGCGCGGATCTCGTCCCGCACGCGGCGGTAGTGCTCGAGCGCCTTCTGGGGGTCGGTCTCCTTGGCCGCGAGCCTGGGCGGATCGTCGAAGCCCACGTGGAGCTTGCGCACGCGGCCGGGGAAGACGGGGCAGGTCTCGTTGGCGTGGCCGCAGACCGTGACCACCACGTCGAGCTCGACGTCCGCGAGCTCCGCGACGGTCTTGGAGCGGTGGCCCGTGATATCGACCCCCGCCTCGCGCATGACCTGCACCGCGTTGGGGTTGAGGCCGTGGGTCGCGATCCCGGCCGAGTGGGGCTCGATCCGGTCTGCGCAGAGGTGCCGGGCCCAGCCCTCGGCCATTTGGGAGCGGCAGGAGTTGCCGGTGCAGAGGAAGAGAACGCGCACCCGCTCAGCCACTCAGAACCTCCCCGCTATGTATCGCGTATCGGCGAAGTGCGATAGCTGTGACGCGAGGACGCGCATCAGAGCCCCGCGACCAGGACCTTGAGCCGGCGCAGGGAGCGCGGGTCGATGCAGTAGCAGATCCGGGGCCCGTCGACCTCGCCCTGGATCAGGCCCGCCTGCTTGAGCACCTTCAGGTGCTGGGAGACCGTCGATTGGGCCAGGGGCAGCTCGTCCACGATCTCCCCGCACACGCAGGCGTTCTTGCGCGCGAGCAGGCGCAGGATCGCGACCCGCGCGGGGTGCCCGACCGCCTTCGCCAGCGCGGCGAGCTCGCGGTCGGCCTCCTGGCCCTCGATCGGGCGGAGGTCGGGGTCGACGCTGTCGGGTGGAGTCGTGGGCTTGGGCATGGGTCCTATCGTAAAAGCACGATAGTGAGTCCGTCGTGCCTGTCAATGCCCGGCGGAGGGATTCGCCGCCCCTAGGCGAGGTAGTCGCTGGAGATCACGTTGATCGCGTAGGGGGTGACCCCTTCGTCGAGGGAGAACACGGCGTCTGCCTCCTCCCGGGTCTCCACCAGCTGGCCGCGTCCCTCGGCGTGGAGGCGGAACAGGTCGAACAGGCTCAGCTTGCTCTGGGCGCCGACGATCGCCTCGAGCACGCGCTCGATACTCGCTTGGTTGGTCTCGACGTTGTTGGGCGCGCCGAAGCCCCCGCCGTGCGGCGTGATCAGGTCGCACCAGATCGCCTTGCGGGCGACGAGGTCGAACACCACCGGCACCGCGTTGCGCGCGTTGGAGGCCAGGTCGACCTTGTGCTCGACGGTCTTGGGGTCGAAGACCTCGTTGGACTGCGGGTGCTCGCGGGTCATCCAGCCGGCGAAGCAGGTCTCGTGGCGGGCGAAGCTCGGCCCGCTGAACACGAGCACGTTCATGACCACGTAGCGGATCCCGTGCTCGGCGGCCTTGTCGATCGTAATGTCGATGAACTCGCTCGCGCCCTCGGGGGCGCTCGTAATGTCCCCGCTGTGGCAGGCGTCGTAGTTCTCCGACTTGAGGTTCGTGTAGGCGATCGGCTCGATCAGGTTGAACTCGGCGTCGTGCAGGGTCGCGCTGAGGTCGATATCGCGCCCCACCCAGTAAATGAACAGGCGCAGCGTGGTCTTGCTCGGGTCGCCGAGCTCGAGGTGCGTGCCGCGCGCCACGTTGAAGGCGCCTTCGCTGGCGCTGCGCTGCTGGGAGGGGACGGGGCAGAGGGCGAGCTCGGGGTCGACCCACACCTTGCCCAGGGGCTCGAGCTGGGCGAAGCGGGTGCGGAGCGTCGTCTCGAGGCCCTCGCAGAGCTGGGCGACGGTCTCGGGGGCGAGGGCCGGAGCGGCCGGGATCACCCGCGCCTTCTGCGCCGCGCCCTTGGGGAACACGACGCGGGTCTCGGCGCCGGCGGCGCGGCTCTGGAAGTGCCCGAGCATTTGCACCAGGACACGGGTCGGGACCTTCTCCGCGACGTCGGCGAAGGCCGCGACCACGGCGCGCTGGGGCTCGGGCTCGGCGAAGGTCCGCAGCAGCTCGTCGACGCGACGGGCGAACACGCCCGGGCGCTGACGCAGCAGGCCCAGCAGGTCCTCGAGCTCGCGCTCCTGGAGGGCGTGCTCCACGCGCCCGTTGAAGGTCTCGATCTTCTCGTTGTTGCGCACCTTGTGCGCGATCGCGTTCAGGCCCTCGGAGGCGTATTCGCTCACGTGCAGGCTGTGGAACAGGCGCACCCACTTGCCGCGGTGGCGGTCGACGTCTTCGGCGTTGGCGACCTCGTCGAGGAGGGCCACGATCCGGCGGCGCTGGGCGCGGGGCATGCTCTGGAAGCGGGTGTTCTCGGCGAGGGACACGTCGCCGTCGTTGAGGTAGGTCACCACGCGCAGCACGTCGGTGGCGGTCTTGACCAGGGGGCGAATGTCCTTGTCGGCCTCGAGGAACATGCCCGCCACCACGCAGAGGTTCTCCTTGAAGGGGATCGTCTCGGGGAAGCTGAGCCGCGGCTCCTCGATCATGAAGTGCTCGATATAGCCCTTGTCCTCGGCGGAGAGGGAGTCGTTGGAGCTGAGCAGGCGCGGGAACACCGCGAGGTAGTCCTCCTCGCTGACGAGGCCGAGCTCGCTGAACTTGGTCTGCTCGAAGCGGACCTCGCGCGGGAGCGTCTCGTAGTCGGGCTTCCACTGCCCGCGCGTCCAGTAGTGGGTGATCGCGTTGAGGAACAGCTCGACCGCGCTGGCCTCCATGACCTGGGCGGGGAAGTTGGGGTACATCGGCTGGTGCTCGACGTGCGCCCCCTTGAGCTCTTCGAGGAGCGGGACGACCTCGTCGCGGAACGCCTGCTGGGCCTCGACGCTCGAGCGTCGCAGGGCCTCGTAGAGCGCCTGGCTCGGCGCGAAGCCGAGGGACATCAGGGTCGCGGCGAGGGTCGCCGCGCCCTGGGGCTCGTCGGCGTCGCCAGCGGGCAGCACGACGCCGCCCAGCTTCTTCACGCAGATTCGGGTCTTGGTCGTCGTCATGGGGGTGAGGTTCCGAGGAGAGTGGAGCGCCTAGTTTGGGTAAGTTTAAAAGACTTGGTTGAGAAGGAAGCCGCTCTATGGCCTCGGGTCGTTAGCAATCGGGCGGAGGGAAGCGAAACACCTGAAGGCATAAGAAAAGAGAAGGAAGCTGTTTCATGGCCTCTGCACGCGTCATGACGCCGCAGCTGAGCTCGACTGTCGCCTGCGGCCCAACGCGGGGCACCGGTGTTCTCCAACCTGCGCTCTGGATTATCCTGCGAGCGGCGCCCGGGTGGCGAGGAGCCTGATCATGATCCTAGTCGTGTCCCCAGCCAAGACGTTGGACTACGAGTCGCCCTTCGCCGAGGTCGAGCCGACGCAGCCCCAGTTCGTCGACCGGGCCCAGACGCTGATCAAGAAGCTGAGGCCGATGTCGGCGAAGGCGCTCTCCGCGCTAATGGGCGTCAGCCCTGCGCTGGCCACGCTGAACCGGGATCGCTACCGGGCCTGGAGCCCGGAGTTCACCGAGGCCAACTCGCGGCCCGCGATCCACGCCTTCAAGGGGGACGTCTACGTCGGCCTCGACGCCGCGACCCTCTCCGCCGAGGACCTGGACTACGCCCAGCGACACCTACGCATGCTCTCGGGGCTCTACGGGGTGCTCCGTCCCTTGGATCGCATGCAGCCCTATCGACTCGAAATGGGGACCCGGCTCGCCGTGCGCAAGTCGAAGAACCTCTATCAGTTCTGGGACACGACGATCACCGAAGCCCTCAACGCGGACCTGGAGGCGACGAAGTCGGAGGCGCTGGTCAACCTGGCCTCGAACGAGTATTTCAAGGCGGTGAAGCCCAAGCTGCTGTCCCGGCGCGTGATCACCCCGGTGTTCAAGGACTGGAAGACCGACCGCTACAAGGTGATCAGCTTCTTCGCCAAGAAGGCCCGGGGCGCTATGGCGCGGTTCCTGATCCAGAACCGGGTCCGCGACCTCGACGGCCTGCTGGCCTTCGACAGGGACGGCTACGCCCTCGACGCCGAGCTCTCGACCCGCGACGAGCCGGTGTTCACCCGGAAGCAAGACGCGTAGGGCCGTCGAGGCCGTCCGCGACCCCGCCTGGCCCAGCGCCGCGCAGGGACGGATCCGGCTAGGCTAGGGCGCGAGGAGGTCGTATGGCCGAGCTGAAGACCCAGAAGACCAAGGCCAGCGTAGGCCAGTTCCTGGCCGCGGTCGAGAACCCCCAGCGTCGGGCCGACGCCAAGGTCGTGCAGACGCTCATGCGCGAGGCCACCGGCGAGCGACCCGCCATGTGGGGGCCAACCATCATTGGCTTCGGCAGCTACCGCTACGTCTACGCCAGCGGCCGCAGCGGCGAGTGGCCGATCGTGGGCTTCTCCCCGCGCAAGGCGAACCTCGTGCTCTACCTCGCCCAGGCGAGCGAGCAACGCGAACCGCTGCTGAAGAGGCTCGGCAAGCACAAGACCGGCAAGGCCTGCCTCTACCTGAACAAGCTCGCCGACGTCGACCTCGACGTGCTCCGCCAGCTGATCGTCGACTCCGTCGCCCACGTTCGCGCCAACCACGAGTGCGGCGCCTGCAAGGAGCCGGCGAAGGCGAAGACCAAGTCCGCGAAGGCCGCCAAGAAGAAGGCCGGCAAGACGACGAAGGCGAAGGCCGCCAAGACGAAGGCCGGCAAGACGACGAAGACGAAGGCCGCCAAGACGAAGGCCGGCAAGAAGACCAAGACGAAGGCCGCCAAGACGAAGGCCGGCAAGACGACGAAGACGAAGGCCGCCAGGACGAGGCGCTAACGCACGACCGTCTCGGCCAGCCGGGTCCAGGCCGCCTCGCCTTCGAGCCACTCGGCCGCCGCGTCGCCCTCGCGGTCGTAGAGCCCGACCAGCTCCAGGCGTTGCCCCGGGTAGCCGAGCTGAAGGTCGGGCTGGGGGTTGTCGCGCATGTAGAGCGCGTAGCGCGCGAGCTCGTTGGCGGGGAGGGTCTCGCGGCCCATGACCTCGAGCACCCCCGGGACCTGCTCGGCGGGGGAGTCCTCGGGGGCGTCGATCGCGACGCGGAGGCCGAGGTCGCCGTTGTAGGCGCGGTAGACGACCTCGGTGCACACGATCTTGGCGTCGGTGGCGAAGTCGAAGTCGAAGTCGTAGGGCCGCCCGATCAGCGCCAGCGCGCGGCGGATCGCCTCGGCGCGCTGAGCCTCGTCGAGGCTCGGGCGGAAGGCGACGACGTAGTCCTTCTGCACCGCGTGCCGCATGGAGTTGAACAGCACGCCCTCGCTGATCGCCTCCAGCACCCGCGCTGGCTCGCCGTCGGGGAGCTCGCGGAACTGGGGCAGCAGCCGCTGGACGAGGGGGTCGTCGCCGAGGCGCGTGCCGTCGGCGAGCTGGAGCGCGGTCCAGGCCTCCTCGGGGCCGAGGTAGAGGATCGCGTGGGGCCAGAACCCGGGGAGGAAGGCGTTGGAGAGGTAGTGGTCCTGACGCACGAGGATCACGTCGCCGGGCTGGAGCCGCTGCTCGAGGGCCGCGAGCTGGCCAGGGTTCACCGCCGGGTCGGGGTGGATCACCCGGGTGTCGCCGAGGAACTCGGCCAGGTTCTTGATCGCGACGTAGAAAGGGAACTTGAACCCGTTCTTCAGCCGCGCGTCCCAGAGCTCCTTCCAGGCGCGGAAGCCGCTCCAGCGGCGGTCGGAGGCGAGGGTCCGCACGGCGCCGATCCGGTCGTAGACCGGCTGCAGCGCCGCGGTCAGCTCGGGGCCGAGGGCGGCGTCGGCCGAGCCGCCGCGCCCGGCGGACTCCCAGGCGTCGTCGAGGTCGTCGAACCAGTCGCTGAGGTCGTCGTCGACCCGCAGCTCGAGCAGCGCGCGGATCGCGCCCGCGGGCAGGCGCCCGGGCTCCTCCCCCGGGCGCAGCGCGACCAGCTGCGCCTCGCCGTCGAGGATCTTGTAGAGCGGGTTGCGGTGCCACCAGCCCTTGGTCCATACCCGCACCGTCGAGCGGCCGCCGACCACCGTCTCCAGGATCCAGCCCAGGTAGGCCTCCTGGATACAGCGCGCGTAGACCAGCAGCGCGAGCACGGCGGGCTGCAGGTCGAGGCTCTCGTCCTCGACGGCTGGGCGCCAGCGGCCGAGGGTGTTCAGCACCCGGTAGAGGGCGTAGGTCGCGCGGAACTGCGCCGCCCGCGCGTAGCCGACCTCGCTCGGGGTCAGGACCACGTCCTTGCCCTCGGCCCGCGCCCGCGCGCGGATCGTGGCCGCGAGCAGGGTCAGCCGCCGGCACTCGAGGCCGAGGGTCGTGTCGAGCTCGAGCAGCTTGGCCACGTCACGGTTCAATGCTCCGTATATCAGCGCCTCGGGCTGGCCCTGATACCAGCGGTGCTCGCGCTCCCAGTCGTAGTCGCGGCTCCACACGTCGAGCAGCCCCTCGGCGCTCACGACCCTCGGCGTGCCCTCGGGCGCGGGGGGGACCCGCACGCTGAGGGTCAGGGTGTCCTCGTCGAGCTTGGCCTTGGGTTCACCATCGGCGACCTCGACGTCCACGCGGAACAGGTCGAAGGGCGAGAGCGCGTAGGCGCGCTGGACCTCGGCCAGCTGGGCCAGCGCCGCGCGCTCCTCGGCCTGCAGCTGCGCGGCGGGCAGCGCGGCGCCGTCCTCGGCGTTGGAGAAGTAGACGCGCACGTCGAGCGGCAGCGACCAGCCCTCCTCGGCGAAGGCAGAGAGACCCTCCGCCTCGGCGCGGACCACCTTCGAGGGCGCGGGGAAGCGGATCCCCTGGCTCGAGCAGCCGGCGAGGAGCGCCGCGGCGAACAAGGTGGCCAGGCGTGGGGTCATGGGTCCTCCGTGGAGGCCCCGAGTGTGCCAGAGCGGACCGCGCGGGCAAGCGGATCTCGCTGGCTCTCAACCAAACGAAAACGGGGTTGGCCGTGGCCAACCCCGCTCGCAGCTCAGCCTGAGCGATCGCGTGGTTTCGAGGGGCCTCTCCGAGGCCCCTCGCCCTCGCAGCAGAGCTGCTCGGGCTCACCCCAACGGGCTGCGGGCGCGTTAGTAGCGGTAGTACTCGGGCTTGTAGGGGCCCTCAACGGGAACGTTGAGGTACTTGGACTGCTCGGGGGTGAGGGTGGTCAGCTTCACGCCGAGCTTGTCGAGGTGCAGGCGGGCGACCTTCTCGTCGAGGATCTTCGGCAGCACGTAGACCTTGCCGCGCTCGTACTTGTCGGCGTTGTTCCAGAGCTCGATCTGGGCGAGGGTCTGGTTGGTGAAGCTGGCCGACATCACGAAGCTCGGGTGGCCGGTGGCGCAGCCGAGGTTCACCAGGCGGCCCTTGGCGAGGAGGGTGATCCGCTTGCCGTTGGGCCAAATGATCTGGTCCACCTGCGGCTTGACCTCTTCCCAGGTCAGGTCCTTGTCGTTCTCGATCGAGGCGACGTCGATCTCGGTGTCGAAGTGACCGATGTTGCAGACGATCGCCTGGTCCTTCATGGCGTCCATGTGGGCGCGGGTGATCACGCCGTCGCAGCCGGTGGTGGTGACGAAGATGTCGCCGAGCTTGGCGGCCTCGTCCATGGTCACGACCTGGTGGCCCTCCATGGCGGCCTGCAGGGCGCAGATCGGGTCGATCTCGGTCACGAGCACGCGGGCGCCGAGGCCGAGCAGCGAGGCGACGCTGCCCTTGCCCACGTCACCGTAGCCGCAGACCACGGCGACCTTGCCGGCGATCATGACGTCGGTGGCGCGCTTGATCCCGTCGACGAGGGACTCGCGGCAGCCGTAGAGGTTGTCGAACTTGCTCTTGGTGACCGAGTCGTTGACGTTGAAGGCGGGGACCTTGAGCTTGCCCTCCTTCATCATCTCGTAGAGGCGGTGCACGCCGGTGGTGGTCTCCTCGCTGAGGCCCTTGACCTGCTCGAGCAGCTCGGGGTACTTGTCGTGCATGAGCACGGTCAGGTCACCGCCGTCGTCGAGGAGCAGGTTCGGGGTCCAGCCGTCCGGGCCCTTGATCGTCTGCTCGACGCACCACCAGTACTCCTCCTCGGTCTCACCCTTCCAGGCGAAGACGGGAATGTTGCCGGCGGCGATCGCGGCGGCGGCGTGGTCCTGGGTCGAGAAGATGTTGCAGCTGCTCCAGCGAATGTCGGCGCCGAGCTCGGCGAGGGTCTCGATCAGCACCGCGGTCTGAATCGTCATGTGCAGGCAGCCGGCGATCCGCGCGCCCTTGAGCGGCTGCTGGCCCTTGTACTCCTCGCGGAGACCCATCAGGCCGGGCATTTCGCTCTCGGCGATCGCGATCTCCTTGCGGCCGTAGTCGGCGAGGGTGAGGTCTTTGACCTTGTAGTCGGTGAAGGTGGCAGTCTTCGTCACGTCTTGCTCCATGGACCTGTCCTCCGCTTCGAGGGAAGCCGGGGCGTTACGGCCCGTCAAGGATAGTGGGGGGTTCGGGGGTTGGTTATACGAAACGGGCGCGACTTTGATTTCAGGGGGGCCTCTCCGAGTCCCCCTCGCCCTCGCAAGTGAATTGCTCGGGCTCACCCCCAACGGGCTGAGGGCTCTATCGTGCGGTCACGCCCGCTCTTGGGTCGTGTTGCTTACGCCTTGGCCGCGGTCAGGGCGTCCTTCTTGAGGGCCTCGGCCTTGTCGGTGCGCTCCCAGTAGAGGTCGGGGAGCTCGCGGCCGAAGTGACCGTAGGCGGCGGTCTGCTGGTAGATCGGACGCAGCAGGTTCAGCGAGGTGATGATCCCCTTGGGGGTCAACTCGAAGTGCTTGCGCACGAGCTCCGCGAGCGTCGACTCGGCGACCTTGCCGGTGCCGAAGGTCTCGACGCGGATCGAGACGGGCTCGGCGACGCCGATCGCGTAGGCCAGCTGGACCTCGCACTCCTCGGCCAGCCCCGCGGCGACGAGGTTCTTGGCGATGTAGCGCGCCATGTAGGCGGCCGAGCGGTCGACCTTGGACGGGTCCTTGCCGGAGAAGGCGCCGCCGCCGTGGCGGCCCTTGCCGCCGTAGGTGTCGACGATGATCTTGCGCCCGGTGAGGCCGCAGTCGCCCTTGGGGCCGCCGATCACGAAGCGCCCGGTGGGGTTGATGTGCCAGATCGTCTTGTCGTCGATCAGGTTGGCCGGGATCACGCTCTTGCCGATCTTGATCAGCTCCTTGCGGATCGTCTCGTTGTCGACCTCGTCGGTGTGCTGGTGCGAGATCACGACGGTGTGCACGCGCAGGGGCTTGCGGCCCTCGTACTCCACGGTGACCTGGCTCTTGGCGTCGGGACGCAGCCACTTGAGCGTGGTCGTCCGGGCCTTGTCGCAGGCCTCGAGGATCCGGTGGCTGAGGTGGATCGCCAGCGGCATCAGCACGTCGGTCTCGTTGCAGGCGTAGCCGAACATCAGGCCCTGGTCGCCCGCGCCCTGCTCCTTGTGCTCGCCCTCACCCTCGGTGACGCCCTGGGCGATATCGGGGGACTGGCGATCGAGGGCGATCATCACGCCGCACTCGTCGGCGGAGAAGCCGAGGGCGGGGTCGGTGTAGCCGATCTTCCGGATCGTGTCGCGCACGACCTGGGTGTAGTCGACGACGGCCTTGGTCGTGATCTCGCCCGCCACCAGCACGAGGCCGGTGGTGCAGGTGGTCTCGCAGGCCACGCGGGCGTGCGGGTCCTGGGCGAAGATCGCGTCGAGGATCCCGTCGCTGATTTGATCGGAGACCTTGTCGGGGTGGCCAGCGGAGACACTCTCGCTGGTGAACAGGTAGCGGTCGCTCATTCAGAGTCCTTTTTTCAGGCCCGAACGCTCCTCGTTGATTTCCGCGTCGGGCTGTCCTGTTGCGCTGAGGGTCCCTACACAAAACAGCTCACGGCCTTCGCCGAGAGCTGCTTGTCTCCGGCGAACCGGACTCAACGCTCTGCCCGGTCTTCTCCCGGGCGGACCGAGTGTCGCACCGCGTTAGCCCAAATCAAGCAAAAAGGGGCCGAATTACTGGAGGGAAGCCGCATGGATCAAGGCGTCCCGCCGGATTCGGACCTCGCTCACGGCGCCCTTGGCGCGGGCGGTGTAGCGCTCGTCTCCAGGAGGCGCCTTGGCCTCACGCGCGAGCTTCAACAGCGCCACGTGGGCCTTGCGGCTGGTCTGCACCCCGGGGACCAGGGTCCGGGGGCGGCTGTCGGTGAGCTCGTCGACGGGCATACGCTCCGCCGCGGACTCGAGGGCCTCCTCGAGGAGGGCCGTGCGCAGCAGCCGCGGGAGGGCGGCGCCCAGGCTGGCGGCGTCGGGGAACAGGTCGAGCGCGCGGGCCTTGGTGCCAATGCTGTAGCCCAGTCCGCGCAGGCCGCGCTCGCGGCTGAGCACGCCGCGCAGGCGCCGCTCGAGCTCTCGAGCGTCGGACTCGAGCCGGGCCAGCTCGTCGCGCAGGCGGCGGAACTCGAGCAGCGAGGGGTCGTTGAGCAGCTGGAGCAGCTCGGCCAGGCTCTGCTGGCCGCGTCCCTGGGCGAGCTCTTTGCGGGCCACGCTGGGGAGCAGCAAGGGGCTCTTGAGGATCGGCGTCTGGCGGCGGGTGAGGCCGTCGAAGGAGAGCGGGAGCACCTCGAGCTCGCCCGAGGCCAACTGCGCGCTGCGGCTGAGCACGCGCAGCCCGTAGGGCGCCTCGACCAGCTCGCCGGCGAGCCACACGTAGCCCCGCACCGCGCGCGGCGGCTTGAGGGTGATCAGGTCGGGGCGCGGCGGGTTGACCTCCTTGGGGCGGGTCAGCGCCAGGCTGCCGGCACCCAGCTTGTCGCGGGCGGTGGCGTCCTGCACGAAGTAGAGCTCGAGGCCCTTGTAGCCGATCCCGTTGGCGACCTTCCAGCGGGCCATGGCCTTGGCCACCGAAGCGGGGAGGGGCAGCAGCTCGGGCTTCTTCTTCGGCTGCTTCTTGGGCTTGGGGGCCACCGCCACGGGCTTGGGCTCGGGCTGCGGCTCGACCTTGGCGATCGGCTCCGGCGCTTGCTCTTGCTCCACCGGGGCGGCGACGACGTCGACGGGCTGGGCCTCGGCGGGCAGCGCCAGGGGGTCGGTGAGCCGCGCGGTGGGGATCCAGTCGAGGTCCTCCTCGATCCCGACCACCGCGCCCACGCTGGGGAGCACGATC
>Ga0070727_10000554_pt1 | contig 45165 bp, 40 predicted proteins | sample tdAd472_FD_66722 | JGI IMG/M metagenome (GOLD analysis project Ga0070727, IMG submission 66722) | Marine sediment microbial communities from the Atlantic coast under amendment with organic carbon and nitrate - tdAd47.2 | ecosystem: Environmental > Aquatic > Marine > Coastal > Sediment | place... | reverse complement strand
CGAGCAGTGGCGTGTCTGCGAGTATCTCCTGAACCGCCTCGAAGCGTCCGATCTCTTTGAAGTGAGGTGGGACGCGGCGGTCAGGACGGTTCAAGAGGTGGACAGCGCCGTCGCTGTCACTCTCACGTCAGGCGAAGAAATCCACGGGTCTTGGGTTGTCGGTGCTGATGGAGCCCACTCCGCCGTTCGGAAGGCACTCGAGATTGAGTTTGAGGGTTGGACGTACGAGGATCGATACCTCGTCGTTTCGACCCCGTTCGAGCTCAAGGATCACATCCCAGACCTCGCGCTGATCAACTATGTGGCAGACCCAGACGAGTGGCTGGTGCTACTCCGGACGAAGCCACTTTGGCGAATTCTCTTTCCCATAGCTGAACCGGAGACCGACCGACTTGCCCTTTCACCGGAATCCGTCCAACGTCGGTTGCACGGGGTTGTGGACAACGGTAACGATTTCGTCATCGGCCATACAACGATGTACAACGTTCATCAGCGCGTCGCAGAGACCTTCAGAGTCGGGAGGGTTCTTCTCGCTGGCGACGCTGCACATATCAACTCTCCGCTCGGTGGAATGGGTTTGAACAATGGCGTGCACGACGCTTGGCTGCTTGGAGACATGCTCGGATCAGTGATCGATGAGACACGGCCCCCCGATGCGCTTGACACCTACGCCAGCATCCGCAGGGATATCGCTGTCGACTACGTCCAGCGGACGACGCACCACAATGCCGTCACACTCTCGAGCCGGGACGCCGCGACCAGGTACCAGGCGCTCGACGATCTCAAGGTCAAGGCACAGACGCCGGAAGGTCAGCGTGAGTATCTTCTCCAGGCTTCCATGATCAATGCCGTGAACCACATGCGAACCACCGTCGGCGGACTCTCGTGACGACCTACCCCATGTACATCGGCGGTGCGCAGGTTGAAGGCGAAGCCGTCATCGATCGCGAAAACCCCTCACGTCCAAATCGTCCCGCTGGGTCCGTCTTCGCTGCAAGCGCAAGCCAGGCGAACCATGCTGTCGATGTCGCTCACAGTGCCTTCGGACGGTGGTCGCGCTACACCCCGGAGGATCGGGCGACACTCCTTCGGGTCTGTGCAGACGCCATCAGGCACCAAGCCGACGAACTCGGCTTCACACTTGCAACAGAACTTGGGAAACCACTTGCCGCTTCAATCGGCGAAGCTCGGTTTGCCGCTTTGTACCTCGATCTGGTCGCAGACCGGGCACCAGATCTGCACGCCGACGTCGAGATAACCAACCGATTTGGTACGAGCACGGTCATCAAGCGCCCATACGGTGTGGTGAGCGCGATTGTCCCGTGGAATGCTCCACTCATCCTGGCCATGCTCAAGATCGCACCAGCACTTGCAACGGGCAACACCATGGTCCTCAAGCCATCGCCGCTGTCACCCCTTGCTCTCACAGCCATGGTCGGTGTGATCGCTGACAACCTTCCGGCGGGGGTCCTTAATGTCGTCAATGGAGGCGCCGACGTCGGCGCGGCACTCACGACACACGACGCAATTCGCAAGGTGGCGTTCACAGGGGGGCTTCCAACCGCCCGCTCTGTCATGCGGGCGGCAGCCGATGGGGTAAAGCCAGTCGTGCTCGAACTCGGGGGCAACGACCCTGCGATCGTTGTCGACGTCGCGAATCTCAGCGACAACGACGTCTCGACATTGGTCCAAGCGACTTTCGGGACTTCGGGTCAGGTGTGCATCGCTGTCAAACGGATCTATGTGCCACATCACCAGGTCATGCTCTTTGCCGACCGGTTCAGAGCCTCGGCACGCGAAAGTCTTGTTCTCGGAGATGCGCTCGATCCAACAACAACCATGGGTCCGGTCGTGACCCAACCACACGCCGATCACATCACAGCGCTCGTGGAAGACGCTGCTGCAATGGGCGCAACCGTTTCTCGATTGGGCCATGACGGCGACCGAGCAGCCGACGGCTATTTCGTCGAGCCAACTCTGATAACAGGAGCCACCCCCGAGATGGCGGTTGTCGTCGAGGAGCAGTTCGGCCCCACCGTCCCTGTGCTTGGGTACGACACGATCGATGAAGCGGTCGCGCAAGCCAATGACTCGGACCTCGGTCTCGCTGCGTCGGTGTGGACTGACGACCGTGACGAGGCGTTGGCAATCGCCCGTCGGCTCGAGGTGGGGACGACGTTCGTCAACTCGCACAACCGATTTGGGGTAAATCCAGGAGCTCCGTTCGGTGGTACGAAGTTGTCAGGGTTCGGCAGGGAGTACGGTGACGTCGGTATTGAGGCGTATCTCCAGATTCATGCGATCAACACACCAGCATCGCGAATTGCTGAGGGCTATCCAGACGGGAAGGATTCGACATGACAGACGATCTCACCACCGACTATCTCGAAGCCGGGTTCAATCGAAGGCTTGGATTCGGGAGGTCGCCGGCTCTCATCGTTGTCGACTTCTGCAAGGCATATCTCGTTGAGGATTCACCTCTGTATGCAGGGGTTGAGGGTGCACTCGCATCGACGATGAGGGTGCTCGAGGCGTCTCGGCAAGCGGGCATACCGCGCATATTCACGGAGGTGCAGTACGAGCCAGGGGGAGCCGATGGCGGGGTGTTCTACCGGAAGGTCGGCGCCCTGGCCTCGTTTGATCGAGGAAACCCGCTCGCCGAGCTACCCCCTGAGCTAGCTCGTCTCCCTGGCGAGGTGATGGTTACGAAGCAGTACGCATCAGCATTCTTCGGAACATCGCTCGCAGCGACGCTCACATCGCAGGGAGTCGACACCTTGATCGTGACAGGCGTCTCAACGTCTGGCTGCGTACGGGCGACCGCCCTCGATGCATGTCAGTACGGATTTGTGCCGATCGTGGTGAGCGACGCTGTCGGAGATCGGGATCAGCGTGTCCACGATGCCAACCTTTTCGACCTCGATGCAAAGTATGCCGATGTCGTCACCGAAGCAGAGGCGCTCACTTACCTCGACGGACTTTCGACAAGGAGTAGCTCATGATCAGACACGTCGCGTTCTTCCGATTCAAGGATTCGGTCACAACCGAGGACATTGACAAACTCGACGAGGGGCTTCGGTCCTTGCCTCCTCGTATCGACGAGATACGTGGGTACGAATGCGGCAGGGATCTCGGTCTGATGGAAGGCACCTGGGACTACGCGGTCGTCGCCGACTTCGACGACGTTGAAGGCTATCGAGCGTATGCCGAACACCCGGCTCATGTAGAGGTTTCAACCACACGAGCCAAACCACTGATGGCTGAATCGATGCGCGTCCAGTTCAGCCTCAATCGGTAGCGGCACCTTCCGACCGCAAACGCGCAACCGTCTGAAGGGCTGCGACCACAGCTACGAGCGCTGCCGCACCAAGCGCAGCTGTAACAGCTGCAATCTCCCAGAAGGGTTCCAACCCTCCCAGCAGCACAGCGGAGATAGCGAACAGGGCTGCTGCACCTCTCGCCCACCGAATCCGACCGGCTGACAATCGCCCTTGGCTTCGATCCGTCGGAGAATCAGCCGTCACAGCCAACATCGACAAGGCGCACCCGACCCCAACACAGACGGCAATCAAGGCCTGATCAGTCGCAATCATGATCGGAGCGAGATCCCCGAGATACCACGCCGCAACGAACGCAGGCACCATCGGGATGGCCAGCCACCATCGCTGGGAGCCGAGTCCAGGCAAAACCAGGACGGCAACGAAGGCGACCAACGCGATTGGCCAACTCCAAATGGCGGCACCTGCTCCATATCCGATCACTGCACCGAAGCCGATGTCATACGCTCCGATCCATCGACCAGTCGAACCTGTGACAATCCTCAGCGCCAGAAGTGCGGCACCGACTGTCCAAGCAGAGGGGACTTCAAGGAAGACAGCCCCAAGCGTTCCGACCATGGCGATCGTCGCAACCGGTGGACGGTCTGGATCAAGTTCACGCCCGACCGCCCACCCAAGAAACACGACAATCGAAGAGCTGGCAGCCTCGAGATACGACATGTCCTCTGAACTTGACGCGTACATAGAAAGCACCACGAGAGACAACAGCCAACCGATCATGGCGATGCGGTTGGAGAGGAGATTGGGAGTCCATCCGCGGGACAAACCTGTGGTGCGTAGAAGCTTTGCCATCCGGACGAACGCTACAACGACTTGAGGAAGTGAAGCAGCCTCTGGCGCTGTTCAGCGGTGAGGCTGAGGAATCCGAGCCGTGCGGACTCGGCCTCTCCCCCATGCCAAAGGACGGCCTCCTCAATCGAGCGGGCGCGGCCATCGTGGAGGAATCCAGCGTCAGGGTTCACGGCCTTCGTGAATCCGAGGCCCCACAACGGGGCAGTTCTCCACTCCGAGGCCAAAGCAGATCCATCAGCGCGTCCGTCAGACAGGCCTCGCCCCATGTCGTGCAACAAGAGATCCGTGTACGGGTAGATGGTCTGCTGAGCCAGTGCCTCAACCGAATGATCTCCGGTCTCCCACATTGGGACATGGCAGGCGGCACATCCGAGGTCATGGAAGATCGACTCGCCTGCAACGACCGACGCATCGTCGAGACCGATCCGAGCGGGGACCGCCAGCGTCTGAAGGTAGAAGACGACGGCGGCGAGGCGCTCACGCGAGATCTCCGGTGTCCCGCCGGTTGGGGCTTGGCTACACATCGTCTGTATCGACGGGCAGTTCTCATTTGGGAATGCCGGTGTCGTGATGCCGAGGTCGAGTAAGTACGCGACAGCCGCTTGATCTGCGATGGTCGCGAGGTTGGCTTTCAAACCGAATCGTCCGAGATTGATCGACCCCGACAGACCAGGTACGTTCGATGCGATTCCTGAAATCCCATCTCGGTCGGTGTCATCGGCATCGGCGTTGGCGCGAACCCCCGCTTCGTCAATCGCTTCAAGGAGTCCAAGCCCAATCAACGGTGGCCCAATTCTGACGCCACTTGCCGCGAACTCCGCAATGTCGCCGAACCTCGCCTCGGCCACTTCGACGATCGGGGACCGCAGGGAGTACGGAGTCCCGTCCGGATACAACCGATCCTCTATTTTCCACGTCACTTCGACATTGGCCTCGGCAGGGACACCACCGAGGGCATGTCTTTGAACCTGGACGCCATACGCATCCAGCGTCGTGGCCGAACCATCCGAATCGACGAACCGAAGGAGTGGCTCAGCGCCGGCCTCCCCTGGTGCAGAGCCCCTTCCGTCCGCGGGATGACAGCCCTCGCAGGAAGTCGTCAAGAAGGTTGGTCCAAGTCCGTCTTGATCCGCGGGTCCCTCGCCTGCAGGAGTCCACGCCTCCGTGAAGAACCGATCACCAACCAGAAACTCAGCAACTTCCTCATCCGTGAGGTTCGCGGCAGGCTCGCTGAAGGCGCCAGCTCCCCGTGCTCTTACCGTGCCGTCACCCCCAGCAGCCTCTGGTCCACGCAGATCAACATCGGATCGCTGCGGTAACGAGCATGCAGACAGCACCAGAGCGCACACCACTGTCAACATCAGTATTGAGGTTCGCTGCCGCTGGTCGTTCCGCACAATCGCAGCGTACGGATTCGGTTTGATAAACCCTCGCGATCCGCAACCACTACACCGCGCTATATCAAACGAAATCCAATCCACAGGTCGGCAACGTTGGTGCCGGTTGGGCCCGTTTCTACGGTTGCGCCAACGCTTGCGAGTGCCGTGTGGCTGTCGAACAATGACACGACTTTCGCGGGATCCACACCCGAGGAGCGGAGGTCTGGCACGGTAGAACCGTTGACGACGGCTCCGGCTGCACGGGTTCGGCCGTCAATCCCATCCGTGCCAAACGCGGCGAAGAACCCTCCGCTGCCCTCCAAGGCCATCGATGCGAGTAAGGCGGCATGTTGGTTGCGACCGCCGACGCCGACACCGTCCACATCAACCGTGGTCTCTCCGACACCGACAATTGCCGATCCGGGTCGAAGCGAATCAAGGAACGCACCAACAGCACTCGCCGTGTCCCCCTCAAGCGGCTTGTCCAACAGTTCTGCGTCGATTCCCGCCCGTTTCAGGGATGCCACGGCGGCTCTGCCGGCAACGAGAGGTGACCCAACCTCGACAACAAGGTCGCCGACCACCTGGGGCCGGCGTTCGAATCGATTCGCTGCCTCGACGACGCCTGCGGGAAGAACATCGGCCAGCCCATGAAGCGAAACCACGTCCGCTGCCCGATCCCCAAGACCCGACCAAACAGTCGGTCCGGAAGCCACCAGATGGGACCCTCCATCTGCAATGTCTGACAAAACAAGGGTCACAAGATGATCGGTCAGAAGGTGCGTTCGGAGGCCTCCGGCCTTGAATTTCGAGACAGCGGACCGGACCTCGTTGATGTCCCCAATGGGAGCGCCGGAGTCAACCAACACGTGGTTCATCGCTGCTATATCGGCGGGGCTCACTCCGTCGACAGAAACCTCAACCGCGGCACTTCCTCCACCAGAGACCACGGCTACGACGAGGTCACCTTCGTCCACGGACTCCGCGAGCTCGATCAACGCGCGACCCGCCTCGAAACTGGATGAGTCAGGGATGGGATGGCCGCCCCGCATCGTAGGAATCACGCTCGAACCTTCGTAGGGGGTAACAATAATTCCGCGCGTCGCCCCTGTCACCTCGGCGACCGCATCTGCCATCGCAACGGCCGCCTTCCCAATGCCAAACACCACAATCCGACTCGGCTGGAATCTCCCAATGGGATTGCCGTCGACGGCCACGGTGCCTGCCTCATACGCAAGTACACGCCTGACAGCAGCACCCGGTTCAACCGCGCGAATCCCGTCCCAAAACGCCGCGACCAAATCTGCCCGATTCACAATCCTCACACCCCATCTTCCCACCCCACGAACGAACCAGACCGCGTACCCAGGGTTCTGTGACGGGTCTGATGAGTCTGGTGGCCCACAGAATGACGTATCCAACCGATATACGCTTGCGGAGCATGGACCCATACCTCTACGCCGACCAGGCAATCAGGGAGGCCCTCGCGGAGGGCACCCTCGACCCACTCGCCCACGCAGGTAAGCCGCTTCCCAATATGCGCCCAAACGACGACGGCTGGTGGATTCGGTCATTCCTCGATCGGGAGGAACTCCCGGCGCGCTACGACCGGGCTCGCCTCCTTGCAGGCGATCTCCTCGACCGTGCCGTCGCTGCACCGGAACTCGATCAGGCGAGGGCGATTCTGGCACATCGCAACAGCGGGGTCAGAGCATGGAACAAGGCTGAGCCTGAAACGCATCGTCTCGCCGTCGTCGAAGAACCACAACTCGTCGCGCTTCGGCACAATCTTCGGTAGACCACGCATCAGGGACCGCTCACCATTGCTGGCGGCGGTCCCTGATCTGGCCCTCGATTAGAGCGAGTGCCCTCGGTTGTTGACCGGACTAGGCGTTGTCGCCTGATGTCTCGGCGGTTGATTGCTCAGCTTCACGCTGGGCCTTCTTCTCTTCAACGAAGGCGTCCCACTCTTCCTGAGTGATCTGACCATCGGCGAGTTCGTCGGCGAACTTGCCTTCTGCATCCTTGAACGGGTGGCCATCAGGAAGCGCAGCGATCTCTTCTGCCGAGATCACTCCGTCTTCGAGGAGCCCTCTGATGTGCGGACGGTGGCGTGCCTTGCCTTGGCGTCCCTCTGGACGGTTGGCTTCCATTTCGGCACGCTTGGCCTCAAGGGCGTCAGCCACGGCATCAGCTTGGCTCTGGTTGATCGTTCCTGCCTCAACCAGTTCGGCAAGAACGTCCGCGACGGCTGAACCCCGCTCAGGGCGTTCGACCTGCTCTGTTGTGTCTTCCTGGACCGTCTGCGCAGACGCGGTTGACGTGGTGATCGACGAAGCGACGAACGCTCCGGCGACGAGCACTCCGGCCGCTGCGAGACTTGCGATTATCTTCCTCATTGTGTGAGTCCTTTCTGTTGACATCGCACCCATAGGTTGACAATCCGATGTGGTTCGACTGTGTGGGCAAGCTAAGAACTAGCTGAAACCTCAGATGGAGCTCGGAAGCGTGAACCCGACCTCCGCTCCACTTCCGGAGTCCCTGTTACGGGCGAAGACCTCGCCGCCATGATCTGCAACGATCTGGTCGACGATGGATAAGCCGAGACCTGAACCGGGTGTGGCTCTGGCGTCGTCAGATCGATAGAACCGTTCGAACACATGGTCGAGGTCCGCTGGGAGAAAGCCCGCCCCAAGATCGCGCACGGTAACCGTGCCTTCCGCAACCGAGACCGTGATATCAGCATCCGACGGCGACCATTTATCGGCATTGGAGACGATATTGGTCAGAGCCCGATCGATGGCAGCTGGCTTTCCTTCGACGGTCGTGTCGTCCGCCTCAACAACCACGACCCTCCCATTCCTTCGGTGTTGACGCTCGGCCACACTGTCGGCGATCTCGGCAAGAAGAACGGTCGAGATCGGTTCATCTTCATATCGATCGGTCGCAAGGTCGACCACCTCGGCGACAAGCGCCGACAACTCTTCAACTTCCGAGTGCGCAGCGTCGATCATCCGTCTGCGTTCGTCGCGCTCCACTTCATGACGTTGCAGAATCTCAAGGTTCGTCCGAAGCGACGTCAGCGGCGTTCGGAGCTCGTGGCCGGCATCTCTCACAAGTCTTGTCTGCTGTGCCTTCGCCGATTGAAGTTCCTCAAGCAGGTCGTTGAAGGCGTGGGCAAGCTGGGCGACCTCGTCGGTCCCGCTGACGACAAGCCGATCGTCAATCGCCTTCGATTGTGCGATTCCTTCGATCGACCTCTCGAGATCACCGATCGGTTTGACGGCGCTTCGTGCGACAACAAGTCCGAGGCCGGCTGCGAGCAGGATGCCGAGCGCTCCGGTGACGGTCAGCATCAGGGCGATTCGATGCAACGTCTCATCGGCCTCGGTCAAGGGCCGCGCAACTTGGACGATGCGGTCATCCTTCGGCTCTGCGATCGTCGCGATCCGCAGATGAGTTCCTTGTACCCAGGCGGACCTGAAGTTGATCTGACCGGCGTTGACCTGTGCATCAGACGGCGGCGGAAGGACGAGGGAGTCGGTCCCTATGTTGACCACGGCGGTCGGTCCAATGATTTGCACATAGGTAGCGTCGAATTCCGGAGACAAAGACCCAAAGACGGCCTCCAGGTCCCTCGGAAGACGGGGACCGCGGCCGCGGAGCGTCCCGTCAGGGCGGACTTCAACGATGCCGGTGAGTGAGAAGCTGGGTATCTCGCTCGAAGCAATCGCTCGAGCACCAAGGTTCTCATCGATTGGCCCAAGGATCTGGGATCGAGCACCAAGGTATATCCCTACGGAGATCAGGCAGACCGTTACAGCGACAGCGGACGCCGAGACAAGGGCAATCCTCCGCTTGATGCTCATGCGTCTGAGCGGAGCACGTATCCAACGCCGCGAACAGTGTGTATCAGCCGGGGTCTTCCGCCTTCTTCTGTCTTGCGCCTGAGGTATCCGACATACACGTCGAGGCTGTTCGAAGAGGTGAGAAAGTCGATTCCCCAGATCTCCTCATAGATCGTGTCGCGGTCGAGCACGATACCTGGCGTTCGTGCGAGCAGAACGAGTAGGTCGAACTCCGTCTTCGTCAGCTGGACAGGATCTTCACCTCGGGTCACGGTGCGTGCCGCAGGGTCGATCACGAGATCCTCGTACCGGATGACCTGAGACACATCTCCGGTCGCCCGTCGAAGAAGGGCTCTGACTCGTGCGAGGAGCTCATCAAGGGCGAACGGCTTGGCAACGTAGTCGTCGGCTCCGGCGTCAAGACCCTCGACCCTGTCACCGACCGCTGTCTTGGCCGTGAGCATCAGGATGGGAACCCTGTCGCCGCTAGCCCTGATTCGACGACAGGTCTCGATTCCGTCGACGTGGGGCATCATGACATCAAGCAGAATCAGGTCGAAGGTCGTCTCGCGAACCATCGACAGTGCGATGCCGCCGTCCCTCGCGGTTTCAACGGTGTATCCCTCGAATCCGAGCGCACGCTCAAGGGCGTCCCGCACGGCTGGGTCATCTTCGACGACGAGAATCGTCGTACCGGTTTCGTTCATCCGGCAATTCTACGGCGGCGGGGTGAAAGCACTGTGAATCCAACCTAAGAGAACCGTGAGAGAGACGGCGCCAGCCCTGCACCGAGTCGGTACTCTCCCTCCCCATGACTTGGACTATCAAGGGAAGACCTGTGCTCGTCACGGGCGGGAATAGCGGCATCGGGCGATCTATTGCGACGGCGCTCGCAACAGAGGGCGCACAGGTCACGATCACCGTCAGGGACGCCGACAAGGGCACCGAAGCTGCGTCCTCCATCAAGGAAGCGACCGGTGCGGACGTCGAATTCATGCTGCTGGATTTGGCCGACCTCGCCTCCGTGAAACGCTTCGCCGCTGCGTATACATCGGCCCACAATGACCTTGCCGTACTCGTCAACAACGCAGGCGGGATCTTCGGCCGAAAGCGCACGACAGCGGACGGGTTTGAGATGACGATGGGCACGAACCATCTCGGTCCGTTTCTCCTGACCAAACTCCTTCTGCCACTGCTCGAGCAATCGGCGCCATCGAGGGTGGTCAATGTCGCGTCATCGGGCCATGCCTTTGCAAAGGACGGCATCATGTTTGAGGACTTGATGTTTGACGATCGCCGTTACGACATCCGCACGGCCTACGGGCAATCGAAACTCGCAAACATTCTCCACGCCCGCGAGCTCAATCGAAGGTATGCAGGCGATGGAGTGACCGCCTATGCCGTCCACCCTGGGGTCGTTTCGACCGGATTCGGACAAGGTGATGCGATTCTCGTTTCCCTTGGCATGCGGCTGTTTCGTCGCCGCTTCCGCACTCCCGACGAGGGAGCCGAAACGGCTGTCTTCGTGGCGATCGACGAATCCGTCACGGACAACGCTGGCGGTTACTTTGAAGACAACGCTCCGACCCGGTCAAGCCGACACGCAAAGGACGATGAGCAAGCACTTCGACTTTGGGAGGTCAGCGAGCTGCTGATCTCCTCGTCAAATCGGTGACCTAGGGAAACGGCCACCGTGCGTTCAGGTTCCACTCGAGAACGAAGTTGAGCACGACGGTGGTACCAAGCCAGAGCCCCCATCCGATCGCCATGGTTCCGACTGCCTTCCAAATCGGGATATCGAGCCCTTCACGAAACGCGACGACCGCCGCGATCAGCATCCATGCCGCTGCCGGGAATCCAAGCCATGGGATGACGCCGATTGCCAACGGCGTGAACGCGAAGCCGATGACCCTGAGCATCGACGGATACGTCGACGTGCCTCCGAACACTGCCGTGCCGATGACGAAGGCAGCAAGGCTCCAGAGCAGCCAACCAATTACGCCGGCGACCACGCCTCCGAGAACCGTGGCAACGACGCTGACGTCATCAATCTCAAGCGCAAAGGCTGACCCGACCCCTGCCAGTGCTGAGGCCACCACGACGATGACGGCCGCTTGAATGGTGAGCCCGCCGTCGTGCTCGGCCCTGTCGTAGAAATCGACATCGAGCATCGCGGCGTTGAGGGCATTGCGGATCACCGAGCGAGGATACGCCAATCCAGAGCCTGCCCTTGACCGTGTCGACTCATTCTGTGGGCTGTGAAGCGTGCCCAGTGCGTCACAGAACCCAGGGTACGGAGCGGGTTAGTCGAGGGTGTCGCGCCAGGTGCGGATTGCTTGGCCGATTTCGGTTGGGGAATCCTCTTGGATGAAGTGGATACCTTTGACCGTCACCTCGGTTTGGTTTGGCCACGTACGACAGAAGTCACGCTGACGGCCACCGAGGATTGCACCGGGTTCGGCGTTGATGAACAACTTCGGAACCTCGGATTGTGAGAGCCAGGCGGCATAGTCCTCAACAATCTTGTGCACGTCGGCCGGTTCGCCGCCGATCGGTATCTGTCGGGGCCACGTGAGCGTGGGGCGGCGGGTCTCTCCCCCGTCGACGTACGGCGCCATGTAGACAGCCATCTCTTCCTCTGTCAGGTCCCTCGCTATCGACGCCGGCAGGATCCTCTCGACGAAGATGTTCTTGCCGAGCACGATCCCCTCTCCTGCGTCGGAGCGCATCGCCCTGAAGATCGAGGTGCTCATCTCGGGCCAGTCAGACCATTCGACAGGCATCACGATTGCCTCCATATAGGCAATACCCGCTACCCGATCGCGGTGCCGATTCGCCCAGTCGAAGCCAAGACCTGAGCCCCAGTCGTGGATCACGAGGGTCACTCGATCGCCAAGGTCCAACTGGTCGAGCAGCGCATCGAGGTACGAGCGGTGTTCAACGAACCGATAGGAGTCGGCGCCGGTGTTCTTCAGCTTGTCCGAGTCTCCCATCCCGATGAGATCGGGGGCCACGCATCGATAGCCGTCAGACAGAAACGGAATGATGTTGCGCCACAGATACGACGACGTGGGGTTGCCGTGGAGGAAGAGGACGGTCTCGCCGTCCCCCTCGTCGACATACCGCATAGTGTGTCCATTGACGACGGCAGATTTCTTGTGCACAGCGTCTCCTCCCAATCGACGACAGCTCAGTCAGTCGGCTGCGACCCGATCCGACGTTCTCTGGTCGACATCTCTGATGCCGAATCCAATGAGTGTGAACAGGATTCCGACGAGCATCGCCATGCCTGCCACGCCAAACGCAACAACCGAGGTGAAGAGCGATGCTTGCAGGTAGGCAGCATTGGCTGCAACCGCACGAAGAGGATCATCCCGATCGAGCTCTGAGTAGTACTTGCCACCGGTCGCCTCGAGCGCATGCTTCTCGATGACCTTCGCTTGGCAGTATGCGCTGAACGGGCCGTCGACGGTGTCGCCGGCGAGGCAATCTGCATCGCCCGCGACAACAATCTGCTGATCGGCGAGGGTTTGGCTCACCACGACCCACGTGACGAGCCCTCCAAGAACCAACACGATTCCGACCGCGATCGAACCGATGTATGACGCCTTCCGCATCAGCCTGCCTTTCTTAGGGAGCCGCCATCCTAAGCGATAGACGAAGGGGGATTCGTGTGGTCGGTCCTTCGCTCATTTCGGGATGGTTGGTAGCGTCTTCATCAAGACGAGGAGACAAGGATGTGTGGATATGGGTAACCAGGAACGTCCATCACATGGTCAATCATCGGTTGGGCGACGGTCCATGTCTCGGTACCAGCGCCGAAGCGGCGGTTTGCCACGCCTGACGGACCAACCCGATGCCGACTTCTCCCTGTCGCTTCTGCCACGCCCCCTCGCTGCCCCGAGCGGGCCATTTGAGCGTCTCAGGAGTCTGCTGACCGCGTGAACGTGCCTCAGAATCAGAAGCCAGGACCGATGAAGTCTTCAGTTTTCCCGTTCTGTCGGTGATTCCTCAAGGTTCTGGTCTGCGTCTCCGATACCAACACATGAAGCTATTCAAACGCGACTCGGAACAGAAGCGGGTCGACAGGGACTACGACGAGCTTGTGAACAGCCGCATGCGGGATGTTCTCTCCAAAGACACCGAGCACGAAGATCCTGTCACCGTCGAGAACCGACTACGCAATATGAATTACGGGACGTCCCGCAAGTAGGCAACTACTGCGCGACGACCTGCTTCGGGCGGAAGAAGAGCGTGAGTTGTCCGATTGCCACAGCGATCCCACCCGCTGCAATCGCGAGCCCGACCCACCCGTCGAGAACCGTGTCGAGGCCGACTGCATAGTCGACGGACAGCGTGCCTGGCCCAAGCATTGAAAGCGCAATCGCTGCCACGGCAAGCGTCAGGACATACTCGTATCCCTCGTCAGGGCGTGCAGTGATCCAGAACCCAACGGCCTTATGAACTGACACGAATGCAACGGTCATCACCCCCACGAGCCCCGCTGCTGCAAGCGAAGTTCCCAGACCGACGATGAGGAGCACTCCGACGCCGATCTCCGTGGCGGTCGAGGCCGCCCATTGAAGCTGAGGCGCTTTGAAGCCAATCGAGCCAAACCAGCGGCTCGTCTTCGTCCGGCCCCTGGCATGCTTCAACCCGTGAGCGAGCATGACGACGCCGAGCACAAACCTCAGAACGAACGTCGCAGCGTCGAACGGTTCCATTGTGTGACCTCCATGGCGAACAACCGAAACGGGAGAACTGGCATTCCCCAGCCCCCACACAGCGGATTCAGGTGAGACCATCCAGAATGAAGCGATGCATATCAGTCGCGAGAGCGTCTCGGGTCACATCACCGTCTGGGTGATACCAACGTTCGGTTGCGTTGAGTATCGACAGGACGTAGATGCCTGCCAGCTTGGCGTCGACGTCTTGACGGAACGCTCCTGAGTCGACCCCTTCTGCGATCGTCGATCGGAACACGGTCTCATAAGCATCGCGCGCACGGGTTATCCGATCCCTATCTGGGCTCTCGAGAAACACAGCCTCATTCAGAAACGTCCGAGCCTCGGCTGCGTGGTCGACGAGAACGTCGATGTGGCCACCGATCAATTGTCGCAGAATCGCGGGTGGCCCCCCGCCCTGAGCCACAGCTGCGTCGGCAGAGGCACTGAACAGCTCCGAAGCGCGTTCGACGACGGCAACGAGCAGTTCGTGTTTGCCACCGACGTGTGCGTAGATCGACGATCCGAGGATGCCAAGGTCGTCGCCGAGATCCCGCATCGACGTCCCGTGATATCCAAAATCGGCGAACCGCTTGCCTGATGCAATCACGATGTCGTCGCGAGTGAGCCGGCTCATACGTCGTAGGTGAGTTCAACGACTTCGCTTACAGGGTGTGCCTGGCATGTAAGGATCTGACCCGAAGACACCTCGGCGTCGCTGAGGCTCCAGTTGCGGTCCATGCGTACGTCTCCGACGATTACCTGGGCCCGACACGATGCGCAGGCACCTGAACGACAGGAGAACGGGCCGTCTGGCCGAATTGCCAACACGTGATCAAGAATCGGCGCACCATCCGCGGCCACGGTCGCCGTCGAGGTTCTGCCGTGAAGCGTGAATTTGACGGTAGCGCCTTCGACATCGTCCAATGCAATCGATGTTTCGTCGACAGCGCCGGCGTAGAACAACTCGTCGTGAATGAGGGATTCATCCACATCCTTGGCACCAAGCACGCTCCGAGCCGATTCGACCATGCCCCGTGGGCCACACAGATACCAGCCAGCGACCTCCGTCGGATCGATCAAGGTGTCGAGGAATCGGGCCAGCTTCGCTTCATCAATCCTGCCCTCCAACAGAGCGACCTCGTGCGACTCCCTACTCAGGATGTGGTTGAGCATGAACCGATCGGGGTATCGGCCCTTCAGCGCGTCCAATTCGTCGAGGAACATCACTGAGCGGCCGTCTTTGTTGCCATACAGCAGGGTGAACATGCTCGCTGGTTCCTCAGCGAGGACTGAGCGGATCATGGACAGGACAGGAGTAATCCCGCTGCCCGCAGCAACGGCAACGTGGTGGGCCCGGCGGGTGGGCTGAGGCGCTAGGACGAAATCGCCCTTCGGTGGGGTGATCTCGAGGCTGTCGCCTGGCTGCAACTCGTCGTGTACATAGGTCGAGAAGATCCCGCCTGGCAGTCGTTTGATCCCGACGGAAGGTGCTCGTTTACCACGAGCCGAGCAAATCGAATAGCTCCGTCGGACGTCTTCGCCATCGACGATGGCCCTAACAATCAGATGCTGGCCCGGAGTGTGATCGAAGAGCGATTGGAGGTTGTCGGGTATGTCGAACGTGACAGTGACAGCATCTGGGGTCAATGACTCCATCGATTGGACGGTGACGTTGTGGAACTCTGCGCCAGCCATTCAGATCGCCTTGAAGTAGTCGAAGGGTTCCCGACACGAGGTGCATACCCACAGCGACTTGCAGGCTGTCGAGCCGAACTCAGAGACCTTGGCGGTTCCGTCGGACGAGCATTGGGGGCATATGACTTCAGGAAGAATCGAAAACACCGAGTCGGGGGGAGCGATCCCGTAGTCGGAGAGTTTGTCCTTGGCTTCCCGACTCAGCCACTCAGTGGTCCAGACAGGAAAGTGTCGGACTTCGACGCGGACCTTGTCGATACCGGCGGTGCCGAGGACTCCCACAATGTCCTCTTCCATAACGGCCAGAGCTGGGCAGCCCGAGTAGGTCGGGGTGATGTAGACGACAACGTCGCCCTCATCGCTCACAATCACATCGCGAAGAATGCCGATGTCGGCGATCGTCATCACCGGGATGTCTGGGTCGACAACGCCATCAAGCAGCGTTCGAATCTCATCGACCGTTGGCAAAGCCGATGTCACCATGTCGCCCCCTGATACGTTCGCTGCATCCACTGCATCTCGGCGAGTAGGTGCCCCAGATACTCCGAATGCATGCCCGTTCGTCCGCCCGTTGCCTGGTAGGGATCGTCTGGCCTCACAAGGGTCGCTTCCTCGAGGGCCTCATCGACGAACACGTCAAATCGAGGCTTCATCGCCGCAATCTCACCGACAATCCCAGCAGCAATCAGCAGACCGTCGGCGGCCATCGGTTCGAACAACTCGCCGGTGAACCGCCACAGACCGTCAATCGCGAGCTGCACTCTGTCGTGGCTCTCGGCCGTGCCGTCACCAAGGATGACAAGCCATCGCCGGTGGTGGGTGAGGTGATAAGTGGCCTCCTTCAACGCACGAGCTGCGATACCTCTGAGCCGCTCGTCAGACGATGCTGCCAACTGCTCCCACAGAAGCGTTTGGTAGACCGCAAAGAAGAAGCCCCGCACGAGAATGTGACCGAAGTCAGTGTTCGGCTGCTCAACGAGGAGCGCGTTCATGTATTCGCGTTCGGACCGAAGCATTGCGTAGCCATCCACCGAAGCGCCGTCCCCTTCGAGTTCTGCGGCGTATTCGTACAGGTGCATCGCTACGCCGATGTGATCGAGCGACACATTGGCGATTGCAAGATCTTCCTCGAGTTCCGGGGCCCGAGAGATGTACTCACCGAGACGCTGTCCGATGATGGTGTTGTCGTCGCCGTGTCGAACGAGAAACGAGACGAGACCTTCTGTGTCGGGCGAAGGGGTCACAGCTGACCTACCTCATCTGGGATCTCGTAGAACGTTGGGTGCCGATAAGGCTTGTCATCGGCTGGGTCAAACATCGATGCCGGGTCGTCGGACGCATGGATTGCATTGGATGGAACAACCCAGAGGCTCGCCGTGTCTCCGCGTCGTGTGTAGGCATCTCGTGCGTTGAGCACCGCCGATTCCGCATCCGCCGCGTGGACGGAGCCGCAGTGGGTATACGAAAGCCCCCGCTTCGGTCGAGTGAAGACCTCCCAGAGTTGCCAGCCTCCAGCTGTCGTTGCATCGAGCGTCACCTCGTCTGGTGATTCGCCAGGGGCAATCGGTACGTCGTAACTCATGGCGCCTCCTCAAGCGACTTTCTCGGAGCGTGCGGCCTGTTTTGCCGCATATGCGACAGCAGCCTGTCTGACCCACTCCCCGTCGTCCCAAGCCTTGGTCTTGTGCGCGATTCGCTCGCGGTTCATGCGACCATTTCCTTTGACCGTTGCCCAGAACTCATCCCAATCGATCGGACCGACATTCCAATGGCCGGTCTCTTCATCAAAGGCGAGGTCGGGATCAGGAATCGTGCAGCCGAGGTAGTGAGCCTGCGGCACGGTCTGGTCGATGAACATCTGACGAAGGTCATCGTTCGAGATTCGCTTGATCTTCCATGCCATCGACTGTTCGGTGTGAGTGGATTCACTGTCATGCGGCCCGAACATCATGAGCGACGGCCACCACCAACGGTTGATGGCGTCCTGGAGCATCGCCTTCTGTTCGTCTGTGCCCTGTGCAAGCGTCATCAGAATCGCATAACCCTGACGGGCGTGGAAGCTCTCTTCCTTGCAGATACGGACCATCGCCCGTGCGTACGGTCCGTACGAAGTTCCCTGCAACATGATCTGGTTGACGATTGCTGCACCGTCGACAAGCCATCCAACAGCACCGATGTCGGCCCAAGAGAGCGTCGGGTAGTTGAAGATCGACGAGTACTTCTGGCGACCAGAGTGAAGGAGGTCTTGGAGCTCGTCACGTGAAATGCCGAGGGTCTCGGCGGCCGAGTAGAGGTAGAGGCCGTGACCGGCCTCATCTTGGACCTTGGCAATCAGGATGGCCTTGCGAAGCATGGTCGGTGCTCTGGTGATCCAGTTCGCTTCAGGTTGCATCCCGATGACCTCGGAATGGGCGTGCTGGGCGATCTGACGGATGAGCGTCTTCCGATAGGCGTCAGGCATCCAGTCCCGTGGCTCGATCTTCTCGTCGGCACCGATCGTTGCCTCGAACTGAGTTTCGTGGTCTGTCGTCACGGATCCTCCTGCGGTTGAACCCGCAGTCTAACAAACGTTCGTTTGGTTAGGAACGACGAGCCAAGAGATCAGACTGACCGAGCCGCCGAGTTCCCACGCACTCCCCCGATGACGATGGGAACCAGGCCGACGCCTGCCGTGATGAGTGCGACGACGCCGGCCGCTTCCTCTGTCTCGGCGAGAATCGTAAGAACACCGCCGAGTGCCATCAACACACCACCGGCCATCACCCAGACCGCCCCAGCTCGGTGCGCGGCAAACCAGGCTTCATCAGAAGCCATCGTGGATTTCGTTCGGATCCCAACAATGGATTGCCGCGACAGTCGACCGGCCTTTCCAAGGGCGCCAGCGCCGACGATGGCGACGCCACCGATAATCAGTGCAATTCCTGCAATCAGCATCCTCCAAGACTACGTGTCTTTCGAGCGGTGAAGACCGAGCCTGTGGGTGATCGAAAGGAAGGCGAACTGGCTTGGCAGTATCTTCTGTCCTCCCGTGGAAGCGAGCAGATGTGTTGCACGACGGCGAGATCCCTATCGACACGCAACTTGTCCGCGGGCTCATCTCCGAGCAGTTTCCTCAATGGGTCCACCTTTCGCTGACCAGGATTCAATCCTCAGGCACGGTGCATGCCATCTACCGGCTCGGCGATGACCTTGCCATCCGACTTCCCAGACATCCCATGTTCACATCGGCCCTCGATCGGGAGATCGAGATCCTGCCGATTCTTGGCCCATTGCTCGACATACCGACCCCGGAACTGGTTGGGGTCGGTACCAGTACCGATGCCTACCCATCGAGTTGGTCTGTCGTGCGGTGGATCGAAGGTGAAACGATGGCCGCTGCCCCTGCAACCGACGCTGTCGCAGTAGCGGAAGCGCTTGGTGAGTTCGTCGTCAGCATGCGGTCCCTCACGTTTCCGGGCCCCATGTCGGCCAACCAACGGGGTCGCCACCTGAGCGATGCCGATACACAAACACGAGCTGAGATCGAAACGATCCACGAACATGACACGGTACATCTCACTGCGCTGTGGGAGGAAGCCCTTCGGGTACCACCGTGGGATGGCGTCAAGACCTGGATTCATGCTGATCTGCTCCCTGGCAACCTGCTCGTCGACTCCCATGGCCTCGTAGCGGTCATCGACTTCGGGGAGTGCAGTATCGGGAACCCAGAAACCGATCTCATCGCTGCGTGGTGGGTGTTTGATGCCGACGCTCGCGCCATGTTCCGCACCGCCTCACAGGCAGACGACGACATGTGGAATCGGGCACGGGGTCGAGCGCTGTCCGGAGCCGTTGGAGCGATTGCGTACTACCGGGACACGAATCCTGCGTTTGCAGCGACGGCGATGCGTGCACTACGGAATGTCGTGACCGACAGTTCCTAACGGCCCATCGCGATCTGGGTCAGTCGCCGCACAGCAATCAGCGCCGCTGAAATGTCGACCACGCCGTCACGTTCAAGCCAGGAGAACAAGCGGTCGCGGCGTGGGATCATCCGAGGAAACCGCGTGAAGTGAACTTCGATTGAACCGTCGCATTCATCGAGGATCATCGCAACGACCTCACGCCGCATCTGCTGCAGATCGTCGCGCAGGCTCTCGGCGGCGAGCCGCTCAAAGGTTGTAACCCCCGGGAGATCTCTGATCTGCCGCTCAAGCCAATCGACCTTGAATTCCTTGCTGACGGCCGTATAGATCCGAGCGACCTCCATCGCCTCTCTGCCGTGCTGGTGAGCCAAGTCGATGATGTCGGGCGCTCTTCGCAATGACCGCTGGTGGGCGTGGCGCTCCGCAATGGTCTTTGGCACGCCGATATCAACAAGTTCCGCCGCGACGGCGTCGTATGTCGATCTCCACTCGTCGTCGCCAAGGGTTGGCATGCCTTCAGCAAGGGCAGCGAAGTCTTCCTTCGCAAGGGCGATCTCTTCATCGATCGTCGATGGAGTGGCCGGACGATTCAGGTACCAACGGGTGTTGATGGCGACCAGTCGGTCGATATCGCGCAACAGGAGTCGGGAAGTGTCAGGATCAATGACACCAGCAAGGTTCTCAATATCGGACCATCGAGTCGAGGCGTCGGTGATTGCCCGTGCAGCCCTGAACGCTCGAATGATGCGGGCTGCAGGTTCACCGGTGTAGGTCCGCATCCGTGAGTAGAACGTGGATCCGAGTGCGTTCAACGCTTGGTTCGCGACGATCGTCGAGATGAGCTCTCGCCGTAGAGGGTGTTGTGCGATCTCCTCACCGAATCGCTCGGCCACAGCAGGAGGGAAGTAGTCAATGAGATCTGCCATGAAGTGGGGATCGTCGGGAAGATCTGATTGGACGAGCAAGTCGGTCAGATGCCGTTTCGCATAGGCAAGCAGGACGGCAAGCTCGGGTCGAGTCATACCCGCCCCGTCGCGACCTCGCTGCAGCATCTCCTCGGCCGTTGGGAGAAATTCAATCTCCCTATCGAGAATCCCATCGCGTTCGAGCCGGTCCATCAATTCGCCGTAGTGCTCGATCGTGCGTGTTGAGGCTGCGGCTTCCTGCGACAGTATCTGAGCTTGGAGGAAGTTGTCGTACAGGATCGCTCGAACAACATCATCAGACACGCTCTCGATGATCCCGTCACGTTCCTGGCGTGTGATCTTCCCAGACTCTTCCGCGATCCTCAGCAGGATCTTGAGGTTGACCTCGCGGTCCGACGCATGAACACCACCCGAGTTGTCGATGAAGTCGGCAAACACAAGACCGCCTGACCGATCGAACTCGATTCGGCCACGCTGGGTGACCCCGAGGTTTCCGCCCTCGCCAATCACACGGGCCCGTACGTCCCTGCCATTGACCCTCACGCCATCGTTCGACCGATCCTGCACCTGCTCGTTTGTCTCAAGTTTGGACTTGACGTACGTGCCGATGCCTCCGTTCCACAGAAGATCGACCGGGGCCTTGAGGATGAGCCGAATCAGTTCGTTCGGCGTCGCGTTCTCGACGGTCGTACCGAGAGCTTCACGCATCTCGTCCGTAAGGTCGACCGTCTTGGCAGATCGGTCGAACACCCCACCGCCGTTGCTGATCAGATCGGGGTTGTAGTCCATCCATGACGAACGCGGGATCAGCGAAACACGCTTGCGTTCCTCCCACGAAGCTGCTGGTTCCGGGCTGGGGTCGATGAAGATGTTGCGATGGTCAAACGCACCGATCAGCTTCATGTGCTTCGACATCAGGACACCATTTCCAAAGACGTCGCCTGACATGTCTCCAACTCCAACGGCCGTGATCTCTTCCTCCTCTACATCAACGCCGAGATCGAAGAAGTGTCTCCGCACTGATTCCCATCCACCGCGCGCCGTGATCCCAAGGGCCTTGTGGTCGTACCCGGCAGAACCTCCAGAGGCGAAGGCATCGTCGAGCCAGAATCCGTATTCGCCCGACAGTTCGTTGGCCGTGTCCGAGAACGAGGCGGTTCCTTTGTCAGCGGCGACGACGAGATAGGGGTCATCTCCGTCATGCCGAACGACATCGACGGGGGGCACGATGCCATCGTTGCTACGGTTGTCCGTCACATCGAGAAGCCCACGAACAAAGGTTCGGTAGCCCTCTTTGACCTCGTCATACGTGGGACGGCCAGGCTCAGCGGATCGCCTGACGACGAATCCACCTTTTGCACCTGTCGGGACGATGACAACGTTCTTGGTCATCTGCGCCTTCATAAGACCGAGGACCTCAGTGCGGTAGTCCTCGCGGCGATCCGACCATCGGATACCGCCACGAGCAACGGCCCCACCACGAAGATGCAGGCCCTCAATGTCAGGAGACGTCACATAGATCTCGTGCAACGGGACAGGACTCGGCATGTCAGGCACGTCAGCCGAAGCAAACTTGAGGGCAAGCGAGGTGCGCCCCTTGACACGGACGTTCGTCCGTGCCGTAGCGAGCACCAGACCGAGGAATCCACGAAGAATGCGATCCACGTCGAGAGACTTGACGTTGTCGAGGTGCCTGCGGATCGACTTCACGAGGGCCTTCTCGTGTTCCTCGTCGTGCGCCTCACCAAACCTCGCATCGAACAGATAGACGAGTTCTTCGGCGATCTTCGGTTGGGCCGCAAACGCATCATCGACGTAGCCGACAGAGAACGCTGGCGTCACGAGTCTCCAGTAATTCCGATAGGCCCGAAGAATCGCAAGCTGTTCGTAGCCAAGATCAGTCTTCAGCAGCAGACGGTGGAGCGAGTCTGACTCCGCTTCTCCTGCCAGAACAGCCTCGATCGCGGTCGAGATGCGACCGCCAACCATCTCCACATCAAGCTGTTCGCGATCGGCTGAAAGCACACCGAAGTCATGGATGAACGTACCGTCCTCGCCCTTGAGACGAGTCGGCACTTCCTCAACAACCATGAGGCCAAGGTGCTCCATCAACGGCATGATTGCCGAGAGATGGAGCTTGCCTGAAGCGCTGTACACGGTGATTCTGGTCAGCGCCTCAGAGGAGGTCGGAGCCTTGCCTTCGGTCGTCTCGTTCCTCATCCCAACGATGAGATCCTTACTTGACTTCTCAAGGGCATCGAGGGCAAGCATGTCCCCGACCGCCAGGTTCAGGGACGTCGAGGACTTGTAATAATCGGGAAATCCAGATGCCCACCGTCCGGCGAGGCGATGAGCCTCAGACTCGCCGACTTCGGAGGCCAGGGCATCGACAGCCCGGTCGTCCCAATTTCGTGCAAGTGCCAGCACTTTCTCTTCAAGCGCCACAAGGTCTACCTCGACAGGCATCCCTCCATCTGTCCACACGGAGAAGTGGATGCGAGCATCGCCCGATTCACCGAGTGAGAGGCGGTAGTCGACGGTGCCTCCTCCGAAGGTTTCCTTGAAGAGTTGCTGGAGTTGTTGTCTGAGCGACGCATTGAAACGATCCCTAGGGACGGTCACCAGCACGCTCACTGAACGTTTCAGGGCGTCTCTTCGGACAAACAACCTGACCCGTTCAGACTCCTCCGCTTCGATGAGGTGCGCGAGCGTGTCGCCGAGATCCGCGACCGACATCGCGAACAGGTCGTCTTTTGGAAAACTCTCAAACAGCTGGACAAGGGTCTTGTAATCGTGAGAGCCCTCGATGAGATCCTGTATCTCGAGAATCTGAGCAAGCTTTCTTCGAAGAACAGGGATGTCGCTTGCAGCGGCCATGTACGCCTTCGACGTGAAGAGGCCGATCAGGCGGTACTCGGATTCGGTTCGACCCTCTGCGTTCGGACTCCGAACACCGATGTACTCCATGCGGGCGTCCCTGTGGACGGAAGCGTGACGGTTGGTCTTGGTGATGACGACGAGGTCGCCCCCGAAATAGCGGTCGCTGACATAGTTCGGAAGGTCGGCAATGGGAACGGCCTTGGCCGGCTGACCGTTTCTCGACAGAACGCCCAAACCGGTGTCTTTGCGCGACTGGATCAGGAGCGCGCCGTCATCCTCCTCGATGTCGTACACCTTGTATCCAAGGAACACGAAGTTGTCGTCCAGCAACCACTCAAGAAACTCAACGCTCTCCTGGATGTCCTCAAACCCGTACTGGTTGACGCTCGCCTTTGCGACCCCGATCATCTCGCCGACCGCTGCACGCATCGCATCAAAGTCCCTCACCGAGACCGCTACATCGCCAAGGGTGCGCGTGATCGACTCAACGAGGCGACTGGCTTCCTCGTCGGTGAGGGCTCGGTCGAGTTCGAAATGCTGGACGCTCTCTGTTCGATTCGACGATCGAGCAGACGCGACACCGACAAGCGACCCTGCGGCATCTCTCGTGGTTCCGATCAGCGGATGGAGATGACGTTCAACGCCAGCTCCCGACCCAGCTACAGCATTCGCAACCGAGTCGACAAGGAACGGCATGTCGTCGACGACCGTTTGGACGACGGTCCCTACCGTTGCGTAACCGCACACCTCCATCGTCGGCTGAAAGACACGCACGGCGAACTCATCAGCCCGGCGTGCATCGACAAACTTCAGAAGGTCGTCAATCTCGGCAGCGAGTTCGGCTGGCGGAAGATCAGGGATATCGGCCAGCGGAATCCGACGTACATAAGTCGCAGCAAAAGCCTCGAACATCGCTTTTCGGTCATCGGCCATATCGGATGGCATAGATGCAACTAGCCGATCGACAAGTGAGTTTGCGGAGGTATCGGACGCACCGTTCGCTGGCATCCTCGGAGGCTAGACGCAAAGCCATCGCCAGTGCACGGAATCTGGCGGAAACTGTGCCGACTCGTCCTACGATATCGGCGAAACGAAAGGCGCAAATGGCAAACCCGACACTTCAAAAGCAATTCGGTTCGCTTCCACCGGTCGATGGCACCGTGGACGCGACCTTGAGCACGGCAAATACTCCCGTCGCGATGGGGTCCGATACGCCGATGACTATTGGCGGAACCTCAGCCAAGACAGCGTTCCTTCTCATCCTCGTTCTCGCCGCTGGCTCGTGGGGTTGGACGCTGGTGTCCGACACAGGCCAAATCGATATTCCGGTTTGGTGGTTCTTCGCATTGATAGGCGCTGTGGTGCTTGCCATTGTCACGGCGTTCAAGCCACAGATCGCGATTGTTACCGGCCCGTTGTACGCCATCACACAGGGTGTGTTGATCGGTGCGATTAGTCACATCTACGAGGCCGAATTTGATGGCATCGTGATTCAGGCACTGCTCGCAACGGCATCTGTATTCATCGTCATGCTCGTCCTCTTCGTCACACGAACCATCAAGGTGACGAACAAGCTTCGCGGCATCATCATCGGTGCGACGTTTGGCATCATGCTCTTCTACCTCGCAAGCATCCTCCTGTCGCTCTTCGGAACCACAATTCCTCTCGTCTGGGATAGCGGGGCCTTTGGAATCGGCTTCAGCCTCTTCGTTGTAGCCATCGCGGCGTTCAACCTCATGCTCGACTTTGATCTCATCGAACGCGGCGTCCAGGCAGGCGCACCACGGTTCATGGAGTGGTTCGGAGCGTTTTCACTCATGGTCACAATCGTTTGGCTCTACATCGAGATATTGCGATTGCTTTCGAAGCTCAGGGACTGACCCGCAACGGCCCCCATCCGTTTGCAACAACAGGAGGCGTTGTGGCGTCGATCATCAACCTCATACGCCTCTGGTTCCTTGTCTCGCTCGCTGTGGCGCGGCGTGTGTTCCGAAGGCTGCTCCTCGGTCCGACGCTGCCATCGTGGACGTGGCGCACCGACGTCACCGTTGCGGTCGCCCGGACGGCGATTGAGTTCGCGGCGACGGTTCCGGATGACCCACTGATCAATCGCTTCGGCATCCATGTGCGGGCACCGGTTCCACCCGATCTTCACGGCAAGGTGCGCGTCAGCCGGAGACGGCTCGGGTCGCTTCCTGCCGACACCTACCTGCGGCTCGGGGATGCGACCGATGCCGCAACGATCCTGTATTTCCATGGCGGCGGGTATGTGTTCGGCAACCCTGGCACTCATCGCCAACATGTCGCCAGACTCGTGCACAACACAGGTACGACGGCCGTGGCCCCCGTGTATCGGCTCGCACCGCTCGAACCGTTTCCGGCTGCACTCGACGACGCCATCACCGCCTACCGGTCTTTGCTCGGCACCGGGATGTCGCCCGACTCGATTGTCGTGTCCGGTGACTCAGCGGGCGGTGGACTGGCTCTCGCATTGTTGCTCTCGCTGGTTGAACTAGGTCTTCCGATGCCCGCGGGCGCCGTCCTGTTCTCGCCGTACACGGACCTCGAGCACACATCCTTCACTATCGAGACCAATGCCGCGACCGACTACCTGCCGATCAATGAGCTTCAGATCCCAAACCGGTTCTATACCGGTCCAGAGAATCTGTCGAACCCCTTGGTGTCACCGGTGTACGCCGACCTCACCGGGCTTCCGCCACTACTTGTTCTTGCTGGAGGTGCAGAGATGATCCTCGACGACTCGACCCGGCTCATTGCCAACGCCAAGCGTGACGGCGTCGACGCGACCTTTCACGTAGCCGACGAGATGGTCCATGTTTGGCCAGCGATTGTCCCGTGGGAGCCAGCTTCCACCGAAGCACTTGACGTTGTGTCAGGCTGGATCTCGAGCCTGTACGGTGGTGCCACATCGACGGTGTCGGAGGATTGAGATGGGCGATGGCCATGAGACGTTCGAGCAGTTCAGGATGTCGTTCTCGTATGGCTCTCGCAACGATCTGAATTTCAAGTTCCTCAAGTCGCTGCCAGACGATGAGTCGGCGGAGTTCTTCAGACTGCTCCTCGACGCTCTCGGCGACGCCTACGATACGGGCGGCCTCGACAGACTGTTCGACGTTGCGATCGACGCACAGATCGCGGGGTACGCCCCAAAGCCTGGAGACCAACCGCCTCGGTTCCTCTTCGAGGACGGCCCGTGCGCTCCGTTGACGAAACCGCTCGGCGAGTCCCGCATCGGAATGCTGACGACGACCGGTCACTTCATGGACGGCGACGACCCTGCACCACTCGGATCGCGTGGTATGACACAGCAAGAAGCCATCGACAACATTTCCGATCTGCTGCGTGCCGCGCCGGTACTTTCGGAGATTCCCGCTGACGCAGACAAGGCTGACCTTCGGGTTCGTCACGGCGGCTACGACGTGTCGTCAGCCGAGATCGACCCCAACGTCTGTTTCCCGTGTGATGTCCTCATCGATCTACGTGGCCAAGGCACGATCGGGTCCGTCGCCGCCACCCACTTCTCATTTCCTGGCGCCACATCCCAGGGGCGACTTCGCAAGGAGGTTGCATCGTGGGTTGAACGCATCAAGCAGGAGCAGGTGGATGCGATGCTCCTCGTGCCTGTCTGACCGGTCTGTCACGTGTCGGTCGGACACGTTGCACGGGCCCTCGAAGAAGCAGGTATCCCAACCGTCACCGTGATGGTGAAAGCGTTCCAACACAGAGCGGAGCAGATGCTGTTCCCGAGAACCCTGTTGACCCGCTTCCCAATGGGTCGACCTTTGGGGGCGCCCAACGACCGAGAACGGCAATCTGACGTGGTGACGACAGCGCTCGCGATGCTCCAGGCTGTGGAGGAAGCGGGGGCGATCCAGCACTACCCGCATCGCTATCGGGTTTCAGCTCCCTAGCCAGCAACGACGAATCGTCAGCTCCAGAGATTGCTCAGGACATCACCGACAGGGTCGGCTCCGTCAGCGAGGGATGGAACGGTGCCATCGTCGGCTGGGGTTCCGTACGCGGACTGCTCAAGGGTGCCTCTCGCAGGATCGAGGAAACGGCTTGGCAGCGCATAGGTGTGCGCTGCGTTCGAGGCATACCGATGGTGGTAGAACCGCTGCGGCACCGTGACGGCAAGATGATCCTTGGCACGCGTCAAAGCGACATACAGCAGACGCCGCTCCTCCTCGAGCCCGCCGGGCTCCGACAGGGCCATGTCTGACGGGATGTTTCCGTCAGCTGCATGGATCACCGTCACCGACCGCCACTCGCCACCCTTTGCCGAGTGGATTGTGGACAGGATGAGATAGTCGTCGTCAAGATGAGGCGCGTCTGCAAGATCGCTTGTGCTGTTTGGAGGATCAAGCGTGATCTCTGTGAGAAAGCGACTTCGGGAGCTGTAATCCGCCGCGAGCGAAGCGAGGTGATCAATATCGCCAAGCCGTGCGCTTGCGTCGTCATACGATCGGTCGAACACGGCCTCACAGAACGCCTTCAGGCGATCAATCTGAACCGAAGGTGAAGGTTCGTCGGAACCCTCCCCTGCGGAATCCGCAAGCACATCTCGAAGGAGTCCGATGACTTCTCGCGTCTCGTTCGCGACCGGGAGGTCGTACCGGAGGAAGGCCTCGAGCGTTGTAATCGTGTTCGTCGCCGCGATGTCCTCGAGGTGCAGCATGATCTTCGCCGATGTTGCAGGCCCCACTCCAGGGAGCATGAGCAGCACCCGACTCCAAGCGAGAGCGTCCTTGGGGTTGTCAAGAATTCGAAGCAGCGACATCAGGTCTTTGACGTGGGCAGCTTCAAGAAACTTGAGACCTCCGAACTTCACGAAAGGAATGTCCCGCCTCGCGAGCTCGATCTCAAGGCCTCCGCTGTGATGACCTGTGCGGAAGAGGACCGCTTGATCTCGCAAGTCAATACCGCGTTCGCGTAGGTCAAGGACCCTGTCACACACCCAGTCAGCCTGCGCCGATTCGTCAAAGCAGGTGACCAATTCAGGAATCGGACCCCTCGGTTTGCTCGTCCACAGTTGTTTGTCGAATGCCGTCTCGGAAGCGGCGATTACGGCGTTCGAGACCTCAAGGATCTCTGGCGTCGACCGATAGTTCCGTTCGAGCGTCACCACCGTCGACGGCTGGTAATCGTCGGGGAAGGCGAGGATGTTTTCAACCCTTGCGGCCCTGAACGAGTAGATCGATTGCGCGTCGTCCCCTACGACCGACAGGTTTCCGTCGGGGCCACACAGCGACATCAACAGGTCGGCCTGTGACCTATTCGTATCTTGATACTCGTCGACAAGAACATGGTCGAAGAGGCCCCGAACGGTGTCACCGGCAGGCGAGTCCATGAGTGCTTGCCAATACAGAATGAGGTCGTCGTAGTCGATGACGTTCTGCTCCCGCTTGGAAACCGTGTACGCCTTGAACAGCGTCGCGAGTTCATCGACATGGTCGTTGCACCATGGGAACCGTTCCTTCACCGTTTCTGAAAGCGAAACCTGAGAACTCACCACTCGCGAATACACGGCAGCAATCGTCTCCTTGCGCGGAAACCGAGTCTTGGTCGTGCCGAATCCGTGCTCAGTGCGAAGGATGCCGAACAGCGACTCTGTGTCAGTCCTGTCCATGACCGTGAAGCCATCGTGCAACCCAACGGCATTCCCGTACCGACGAAGCAGCCGGTTTGCAACCGAGTGGAAGGTGCCACCCCACACCTTGCCTGCAGTGCGGTCCTCGATCAACCCATCTGCGCGCTTCAGCATTTCTGCAGAAGCCCGGCGTGTGAACGTCAGCAACAAGATCCGGTCGGCTGGAACACCACGCTCGATGAGATGCGCGACCCTGGCTGCCAACGTTCTCGTCTTACCTGTCCCGGCCCCCGCGATGACAAGCAACGGTCCATCACCGTGCAACACAGCATGTCGCTGCTCGGGATTCAGCTCTTCAAGATACGCAGGTGCTTCAACAATATCGAACATGTGTTCGATGCTACTGTCTCTGCTCTCGAGATGCACCAACCGAAGATGACAACGTTGATGAGCGCACCCCCATGGATGCGGCTCCTCCCCTGTGCACGAACCCAGATCGAGTGCGACCGTCCAGCGACCATTCCGCTCGGCTCTATGCGTGTTCTAGTTGCCGCTCGAGGTCTTCGAGGCTCTGCTGTGCCGTGCTGAGTTCTTGGAGGGTTCGGGTGAGGCCGCCTAGGAAGATCTCGTTGAAGAAGCCGTCGAGCAAGTCGTCTTTCGCAACCAGCTCGCCGAAGAGCCCACGCTCGTCTTCGTCGTCGCGAAAGTAGCGGTGGTTGGCTGCCAGGAGATGCGCCGTGAACCTTTGTGTTGCCAGCCGCTGAGTGCGCTCGGTCGCATAACCACTGAGGCCTTCAGCTGTCCAGTCATCGCTCTCTATCACCGATTCTCCAAGGAGTCGAGCATCGCGAAGGGCGAGGGAGAGGCCTTGACCGATGAGAAGATTGTTGTACCCACCCGCATCGCCGATCAAGGCGAAGCCGTCCACGACCGGACTGTCGACCCAACTATCGCCGCACGGGAATGTGCCGAGCGGCCCAACCATCTCAGCATTGCTCCAGGCCGACGAATCGCGTAGATTCTCCAAACTGAGGCCGTCTAGGAATCGTTGCTCGCCTCCAGACCCGATATAGCGGGATCTTTCCTCGGTCGGAATGCACTGATACACCCGTGAGCGACCATCGGCCTGAGGGAATGAAAGGAAGTGGGTGGCTGCCTCACGGCAGAGGACATTCGCGTTGGACGGGATTGCGTCGGAGAAGAGCAGAACTCCGGAGGCGTAATGCTCAACCGGACCACGATGGAATTCAATACCGGCCTCGCGCCGGACTATTGACCGTCGCCCATCAGCTCCAACAATCAGCCGGCAGGACGCCTCGTAGCTTTGACCGTCTTCGATCCACGAGACGGTGCCCTTCGTGGCACTAGCGACATCAACGCCACGTCGTACAACGGCACCCCGAGTCACGGCCCACTCCATCAACGTCCGTCGGGCCAACGGATGTCCCAGATTCAGCGAACCATCAACGCCTTCGAAGAAGTCTCCAAGACCCCCCTCAGCCGTCACCCCAGGGTCCAACGAGTCCCAGGACACCGTGTCCGTAACAACATGGCCCCCAGCGCCGACGAGAGCGTCGTAGACCCCCAACCGCTGGGCCTCTCTGACTCCCCAGGGCCACAGCATTTCACCACGGTTTTCATCTGCGAACTCGGTTGTCTTCTCCAAGACAAGGACGGAGACCCCACGTCCAGCTACCAGCCCCGCAAACGCAGAACCTGCGATTCCGCCTCCAACGACTATCACATCAAAGAACACGAACGTACGCCCCCCACTCATAATCAGAGCCGAAAGAGCGGAAACGCACGGAGCCTGAATCCAGGCTGTTCATCATCTCCATACCGAGTGCGACACGCCTTTCAAGAAGGCGTGGACCGACCGATTCGACTTCAACAGGAATCTTTCACCCGAGCACCGTAGCCCGTCCGAAGACACCAGCGAGGTCAAACGCCCGACTCGATAGGAGGCCAGCCGCCGCGCCCACGAGCGTGAGCCTCTGGGGCTGCTCTCGCCGGGACCCAAACTCGTATGATGACAAACATGGATGTACAGGAAATGAGAGCGACCTTCAGGCACTTGCACGAGGCAGAAGAGCTGTTCGTCATGCCCAACCCGTGGGACATCGGATCTGCGAAAGCGTTGGAGCATCTTGGCGTCGTCGCATTGGCGACAACGAGCTCAGGGCACGCGTCGTCGCTCGGGCGGGCTGATGGTGACGTGACGCGTCAAGAGCTCGTCGAGCACGTCACGAAGTTGGCCGAGGCGATTGATGTACCGCTCAACGTTGACTCTGAGCGGTGTTTCGCAGATGACGCAGAAGGCATCCGCGAGACGGTTCGCCTCCTTGCCGAAGCCGGGGCATCTGGTTGTTCGATCGAGGACTGGGAGCCAGACGCGGCAACAATCGATCCGCTCGATGTTGCCGTCGAACGGGTCGCAGCAGCCGTCGATGCAGCAAACGAGTTCGGGCTCGTCCTCACAGCGAGAGCTGAGAATCACCTCCGTGGCTTCAGTGATCTCGACGACACCATCACGAGGTTGTCAGCCTTCAGGGACGTTGGTGCCGGGTGTCTCTACGCACCGGGCTTGACATCGTCCGCTGACATTGAGCGTGTCGTGCGCGAGGTCGGTGCGCCTATCAACATTCTGTTGATGCAGAACGGGCCTTCGATTGCGCAACTTGCGGATCTTGGTGTTCGGCGGGTGTCCACCGGAGGCGCTCTCGCCGAGGCAGCGTATGCAACCCTCAAGGCCAGGGTCCCCATGCTCGATGAGGCGGCAGGCGGCGTGACCGACTGATCAGGACCTGAGTGACCCTGCTTGTAGGCCTAAGTCGGCGCCCTCAGCCCTAGATCGAGTCGGCAGCGAGCGGGGCTAATGCCTCGTCGAAGCGTTTGCGGATCTCGACGAAACGGTCGGCATGTGGCACCTCATCCTCCTCAAAGGACGCAAGCGCTTCCTTCTGGGCGATGTAATCGATGTTCTCGACGCCGGCCTTTGACTGGAGCATCCGCCAGGCCTTCCGACGTTCGACGCAGAACAACACGAGCTGACGTGACAGCGACATCGTCCTGACATTCCCGTCAGCGTCCTCGATCTCGGTGAACACTCCGAAGTCAGGAACAAACGATCGATGTGTTGGGTCGAGAACCCGCCGTGCGACGACATCACGCTGATTGATAAGCGGCAGGATGTCATCGAGTGGGACCAGACCTTCGGTCGATTTGACGGGCTTGAGATGTCGCCGGAAACGAGCCTCCGTCGCCGCAAAGTGGGCGACCGTGTATTGGAACGTTCGATCCGTCTGCTTCGATGTGATGTGCGTCCAATCGCGGTTGCGGTTTGCGTTCCCGGATACGTCAAGCGCTTCCTGATACGTCTCTCCGAGTTGCGGGTTTAGGACGAACTGCGGCATCGCTCTCGAGTCTCTGATGAGCCCTGCCTGGTGGGTCGACAGATCGTCAGCGACACCGTGTTCTGGCTGGCACGTCGTGTAGGACTGGATGAATGCCGTGCCTCGGTAGTCGATCGCATCGAGCAGCGACTTGTAGAACTGTGCCGTGTTGGCCATTGAGACCTGGGCAACGAATGCCGAGCCGTGACCAGAGATGAAGGACTCTGCGACTCCCTTCTTCTCGGTCATCTTCCCTTCACTAGCCACCCCGAACTGATTCATGTCCCCGCCACCGGGCATCGGCGTGGAGTCGGAGTTCTGACCGCCGGTGTTCGAATACACCTGCGTATCCAGCATCAAGAGTTTGACATTCGGGCGGTTCTGCAGAACCACCTTGGACACGTTCTGGTAGCCGATGTCGCCCATTCCGCCGTCGCCACCAATCGCCCATGCCTTTGGCAGTTCACGCACCTCCCGTTCGGTCATGACGGTGTCGGTCATGTGGGTCATCTCGAAGTAATCGGCGTCAGAGACACCAACGCCGAGCACCATGTGATCGGCGAGCCGTTCAGGAATCACCGACCGCTTCGCATGATCAGCAATGAAGCTCTCGCCGAGCAGCCATGTCACCGTCGACCCATCCTGGAACAGGGAGTTCATCCATGGGTACGGATGTGGGTTGTTCGGCGGTGTAGATCCGTAGACAGTGTTGCACCCGGTGTGAGCACCCATGGCCATCACCGACATGCCGTTGGGAACGGTTCCATCGAGCGCCTGAAGATCCCGGTGGTTGAAGGCGTCTTGTCTCATCGTTACAACAAGAGCGTCGACAATCTGCTCGTCAGAGATTTCCCCGTGGGCCTCGATCCGCATCTTGGTGTCTTCGATTGTCTCGCCGCCGAGGCCGAGGATCGAGTGGGCGACGAGCATCCGGAGGCGGTCGTAAGACTCGCGGTCGAGTTCCTTCACTTCGCCAAGCATCTTGAGACCGTGCTCCTCGAGATCGAGCGCCTTCCGATCGAGTCGGTCGGCTTTGGCGTGGTAGAGGGGCCGCATGTACGCTTCGGTCAGACTCGCAACTGCGTGGAGCACGCTCTTCTCCCCGCAACCGGCGCAGGCGCCATCGCCGCTGACAAGGGCCTCATAGTTCGACCGAACCATCAAATGGTTCTTGAGATGGGCTGCAGCGGATTCAATGGGGTCATCTGGGTCAAACCGGCCAAGGTACTTGGACGGGGTGTCAGGCACAAGGTCGAGGAAGTTGGTCCCTGACACATGGTCAGCGTTGAGCGTCGGCGTCTCCTGGGCCATCTCGAGGGCCTCCCATGGGCACTCGAACACGCATTCCGCACAGCCCTTGCACAAGTCAGAGACCATGATCGCAAACAAACCGCCAGCACCGGGCTCGGACCGCTCGAGCGAACGGAAAAGGTGCGAGGTCTTCGTGTAGGCAAACGGCACACGTTCGAAGAGCTCCATGAACTCGTCCTTTGCGACCTCGCTGACCGTGTCAATGAACGCAAGATGTTTGCGGAGGATCTCGACGAACGGAACAACTTCCTTGGCCTTGGCGATTGCAAGCATCTCGGCTCGGACACCGACCTCAAGCTCCGGAAGGGCTTCGACCATCTTCGCCCGTTCCTTCGGATCGAGGATGTAGGCACGGGCGGCGGTGCCGAAGACGACATCGAAGTCCTGTGCCACGTTTGGCAGGGCCGTGTCTGGGCACGCTGTGATGCAATCCATACATCCGGTGCAGTTCTCCGCTATCCACACCGGCGTCTCGCGCCGAGCGACGTATTTGCTTGCCGTCCGACCGGAACCAGCTGCCATCATCGAAACCGACGAGAGCGGCGTGGCCGGTTGGTCATAGCCGAGACCAGCTTTGAACTCCTTGTTGAAGGTCGAGGCAAGCGTCAGTGGAATCCGTGTCTCCTGGGTTGCAGGTGCGACGGCCTGTGGGACGTCGATGCTGCACGAGTCACAAGCGACCAGAGCAGAGAGCCGCATCGAGGATCGGTCTGATGCCTCGAGATCGCCGTAGTCGACGTCAACAATCTCGTCGAACCCTGCAGTCATAACGGTCATGTTCGACTCGATCACGGCGTCGCCAAACCGGCCGAACTTCTTCTTGTACTGGTTGTGCACGAGCTCACGGAAGCGTGAGTCCGACACGTCGTACTCCTCAAGGATGCCTGAGACCCTGAAGAAGGCACCGAGAAAGGCGTTGCCCTGCATGCGGAGTTGCAGATCAGCTCGATCGGTCGCATCACGAGCGATCCGGAACCCGGCGAGCGTGACGATTCTGATCTTCTTGTCGATGATCTCCTGGCGGTACTGCGGAGGAATGCGCTCCCACACCGTTGCTGGATCTTCTTCAGATTCCCAGACGAAGGTGCCGCCTTCGTTCAGGCCGACTAGCGGATTCGTGTGGGTGAAGATCTTCGGGTCGCAGCACAGCACCACATCGACGTGGTGGAGGTCGCAGTTTGGATGGATTCGTTTTGGCGCAGCGACAAGGAAGTACGAGGTAGGAGCGCCCTTCTTCTCCGACCCATACTTCGGGTTCGCCGAGACATGAATGACTTCTTCGAGCCTTCCGAATTCGTCGACCTCGGTTTGATGTTCAAGGAGGTCATCGCCGATTGCCCCGATGACCTCTGACAAGTTCTTGCCGGTCGTGATCATCCCCCAGCCACCGATGGAGTGGAATCGGACCGCAATGGCACCCTCAGGGAGGAGAGACGGGGTGCGGTCTGCGCCGACGGCGTATGGATGGTCGATGCCGAGTGTGAAGTACGTCTCGCCGTCCTCGACGGTTCGGCCATCCTGCCGACCGCGGAGGCCCTGCGAATACTCGTATGCACCGATGATCGCCTCAGGACGGAAGTCACGCGAGCCGAGCCCATATGACCCAGAGAGAATCAGCGGCGTGTTCGCATCGGTCAGACCCTGAATCTCCGAGTCGAATCCGATGAACCCGACTTCGAGGGCCTTGTTGAGGGCGGCCCGAATCTCTCTGGTCAGCGGATTGTCACCCGAGAGCGATTCGTCGGTGCGCTCGAGCACGATGACCCGCTTCTTCCCTGCCAGGGCCTCCACAACGGCAGCCTCGGGGAACGGGCGCAGCACGTTGATGTGGAGCGATCCGACCGAGGCGTCGTCCTCGGCTCGCAGGTAATCCACAGCAGCTTCGATATTTTCGGCAGCGGAACCAAGAGAGACGAAGACGGTGTCGGCGTCCTCTGTCTTGTACTTCGTGACGAATCCGTAGTCACGACCGGTGAGTTCGGCGAACTCGGCATAGGCGGCATCGAGGAACGGCAGTATCTCTTCAGAGAAGTTGTTCCGGCGGGCGACGACACCGTTCATATAATGCTCTTGGTTCTGCACAGGACCGAGCAACATCGGGTTCTTCAGATCCATCATGACCGGCACTCGGCGCCTCGTTGGACCAAACAGCAGACGCTGAGCTTCGGTCGGAGACTCGATCGTGTCGTCATGGGCACCAAGGAACTCACGGAGAAGTTCGGCTTCGTGCTTATAGAAGGTGCGTTCAAGGTGCGACGTCAGGAACCCATCCTGAATGTTCATTCCAGGGTTGAGAGCGAGTTCCGTCACCTTGCGGAGAATCAACGCCTGATCCGCTGCCTGCTGGGCATCCTTCGCAAACAACATGATCCAGCCAGTGTCCAAGGCGGCGTAGACGTCGTCGTGACCACAATGCACGTTGAGCGCATGCTTCGTAAGGGCCCGCGCTGCGACCTCAAGCACCATCGTGGAGAGCTTCCCCGGTGCGTGGTAGTACTGCTCGAGGCCGTAGACAACGCCCTGTCCGGAAGTGAAGTTGACCGTTCGGTGCCCGGTCATCGAATAGGCGATTGCACCGCCCTGGGCCGCGTGTTCACCTTCGGCTTCGACGGCAACCTTCGAGTTCCCGAAGACGTCAAGGACGCCCTCGGCGTAGGCGAGCTGGTAGTTCTCTCCCATCTCAGTCGATGGGGTAATCGGATAGAACACGCCGCCCTGGGTTATGCGTGCTTCGGTGTGATAGGAGACGAGTTGGTTGCCGTTTGTGGTGATCCGAATCCCAGGGTATTTCGGGACAACCATTGTCAACCTCAGCTCCTCGCAAACTGTGCGTTTCTTATCTCTCAGTCTAGGCGAACCAGGAGAACGCTCACTCCGTTCCGACCTCTCCCATGTACGCCGCAATGGCTCGACGCATCGCAAGCCCGGCGTCGATAAACCACTCGATGTAGTCGCCATGCTCTTCGGTCCGTGAGATATGACCCTCGCGGTATTCAGCGATCCGGACGGCCCTTCGCTCTCGCCCAGGATCTTCGAAGTCGAGTTCACGTCCATACGCGGATTCGAGGACATGACGCCGGGACCGAAGCTGATCGAGGAGCTCGAGATTCGCATCCCTTGAGCCCCGATTGATGTAGAGCTCGTGACGGAGTTGCCGGTTGCGGGCAAAAGAGGCGCTCAAGGACGCTCCCTTTATTGGGGATGTCGTTGTGAAGTAGCTTCGCGGCTCTGGGCGGCGACCCTCGACCCAGTCCAACCCCCTGTTCGTGACTTTCAGGACATAATCGGACCAGAAGCCGAGATAGGCAGACGTCCTGAGGTCGCTCCCCCGTGAACCCCGCCATTCGTGGCTCTGTCGGCGCTGAGGGGTCGGATTGGTGCCTGCGAGTCTGCGGGCCATCGCCACCACCATTGCAGCGTCCTCCGGGCTCAAGTGTTCAAGCAGAACGCGGAGCTCGGCCTGTGCCGCTGATGGGCTCAGGCCTTCATGGTCTCCGGATCCAGTGCCAACTCGCTCGCTTCGGTGAATTCGACCAGAAGCGGGTCGCGCCACACGAAAGGCCGCCTGAAGGGGTTCGGGTGCGAGGTCCTCAGTGGAGGTTCGAACGTCACCGTTTGCGCGTGCAAGCAGTTCGGTCGAAGGCACCCCGAGTGCTGCGGCAATCGCAGCCTCGAGCTTCGGGCTTGGCAGCTTCTGACCTGATTCGATGGCAGAGAGGTAAGAATATGAAATGCCTGCAGACTCGGCGAGTTCGCGGCGGTCAAGACCGCGCTGATCACGAAGTCCGACGATGGCTTCGCCGTACGCTGCAAGGAATTCGGGGTCGCTCCGAGGCGGTCGTCCTGTCATTGGCGTCACCATACCACATAGGAATTACTTCTTGCAGGGTTACTCTTCTTGGGGTAATATACTCTGAGTAGGTGAGAAGGTCTCGCCGAACGAAAGGTACCACCTTGCACAACGACGAAGCATTTATCACATTCGTTCTCGATGAAAGCGGCTCCATGCGGGCCATCGAGGACGCCGCCCGGGAGGGGTTCAACGAGTTTCTGGACGATCAGATACACCATGGTGGCAAGACCTGGTGGAGTCTCACGACGTTCAATTCGGAGGCTCGGTCCCGGTTCCGGGCCATCCCAGGCGCTGAGGTCCGTCCCCTCTCGTCAGCCGACTATCGGCCCCAAGGGCTGACCGCGCTCCTGGATGCGCTTGGCGATTCGATCGTCGCGACGCAAAAGCAGCTCACAAGGAGGGGCAAACACGCTCCAGGCGATGTCATCGTCGTCGTCATGACCGACGGGATGGAGAACGCTTCGGTGCGGTGGTCGAGACGCAAGCTGAGCAACATCATCACCGAATGTGAGCAGTCTGGCTGGCAGTTCATCTTTCTCGGCGCAAACCAGGAGTCCTGGGACGTCGCCAGAGATATGGGAATGCAAAAGGCGGCGGTAGTCGACTACGCAATGAGGGGAAGTTCCTCCAAGCAGGCATGGGATGAAGCGAACATCGCCGCACGGGACTACCGGTCACAGAAGCGGCAGCAAGCCAAGTACCGCGACCACAGGGAGAGCTAGGGGATTCTCGCTTGGCTTGGCGTCACGGGAGCAGGGTGTCGGGGATGTCCATCGGGTCATCCCCGTCCTTTCTTGGGTGTGCTCATTCGAACTCGAGTTGTCGATGAGTGTCCGCGATCGTCTAGAACGGAGAATCGGTGTGGAGGATCGCGCCTTCGCTCACGGTTCGCATGCCGAAATGGATCGAGCACTTTCACCTTGACCTAGCGTGACCGCGCCGCTCGACCGATCGGTTGCGGCTGATGCTCAGGCAGTGCTCTCGGACTCGAGAATCACCGGTCCACGCCTCGATGGTTTGAAGCCATGTTTGTCTGCGTAGAACTCGCGGGCAGCGTCCATCCACGCGTGGGGGTCGCCGTCAATCTTTCGGGTTGGACCGAAGCCGGTCGTCTTCGACGCTCGGTCAACGAACCCCATGACAACAGGAACATCAAGAGCGTCTGCAATACGCCAGAAGCCGGACTTCCACACCTTCGCCTTGCCGCGGGTGCCTTCGGGCGTGATCACAAGCAACGCCTCGTCCTCAGCTCGATAGTGATCCTCAACAGACGCGACCAGGGCATTGGCTCTCGAACGGTCGACGGGCACACCGCCCCACCGGCGCATCAACACACCGAGGGGACCCTTGAAGAGACTTGCCTTGCCAAGGAACCCGATGTTGATCTTGAAGTGCCTCGCAACGGCGAGGAAGACGAGGAAATCCCAGTTCGATGTGTGCGGTGCCGCAACGACGATGGCCTTGGGTCCAGCCGGACGCTCGCCCAAGAACCGCCAGCCACGGAGAAGGAGATAACGATGAGCAATCCAAGACATACAGGAAATCTACCGACCCACGGACCTAGACCCCAGAACCCTGGGTCACAGCACCGAATAGAGTGAAGCGCGCACCGTCGACAGGGAGTTACGTGACACTTGACATTGCAGCCATCCGAAGCGGGTTTCCTGCACTGAGCCGAACGGTGGCAGGGGCACCGGCTGCCTATCTCGACGGGCCTGGCGGCACACAGGTTCATCAAACCGTGATTGACGCGATGGCAGGCTTCATGGAGATTGGTGGAAGCAATACCCACGGTCCGTTCGCATCATCGCAAGCGTCTCAGGACACCGTCGACGCAGCGCGATCTGCGGTTGCTGACCTCTTTGGCGCATCACCGGATGAAATTGTGTTCGGACAGAACATGACGTCGCTCACCTATGCGATGTCGCGAGCCCTTGCTCGCACCTGGGCCGACAGCGCAAACATCATCGTCACCAGACTCGACCACGACGCAAACGTCGCTCCCTGGCTCCAAGCAGCAGAATCGGTCGGCGCTGAAGTCAGATGGATCGACATTGATGAGAGCGAAGGCGGGAACCTCGACCTCGACTCGTTGGCCGCTGCCCTGGATAATCAAACGGCACTCGTCGCTCTCACTCATGCATCGAACGCGACGGGGACAATCCCATCGATCACGGCAGTGATCGACATGGCCCACCGTGTCGGTGCGCTGACCTATCTCGATGCCGTCCACTACGCGCCACACGGTCTCATCGATGTCAAGGCGACGGGCACCGACTTCCTCGTCTCTTCCGTGTACAAGTGGTTTGGACCACACACAGCCTGTCTGTACGGGAAGCGGGAACTCCTTCAAGACGTCGCCCCGTACAAGCTCAGGCCGTCTCCGGATACAGCGCCGGATCGCTGGGAAACAGGCACACAGTCCTTCGAATCCCTCGCAGGCGTCGCTGCAGCAGTCGACTACATCGCATCGCTTGGGCGGGGACCGAACCGCAGGGAAAAGATCGTCGACGCCTACCAAAACATTGCTACATACGAGGACGCACTCTCGAATCGGTTCCTCGCTGGCATCGCTGAGATGCCGACGGTGACCCTTGTCGGTCAACCAACCTCGGAGGGTCGCACCCCGACGTTCGCCATCGAAATTGCTGGGCACACACCCGACGCCGTCGCCGCAACCCTCGGCGCCGAGGGCATCTTCGTCTGGTCCGGCGACTACTACGCCTATGAGGTGATGCGTCGGCTCGACAAGACCGATGGCATGGTGCGGGTTGGCTTCGTTCACTACAACACGGTCGAAGAAGTGGACCGTGTTCTCGCTGCTCTCCAAGACCTCGGCTAGGGCGCGTCGACGTCCAACCGGTAGGCCGCTACCGTCTTTGAGACCAGCCAACACGGGCCGCGCGCCCGCAGCAACCGAGGGGTATCCATGTTTCTTGTCCGACGCATCTACGACGTTCATCCCGGCCAGGCCCGCAAGGCCGCAACCTTCATCGACAAGATTGGCAAGGCCTACGAAGCCGGTGGGACCAGATCCGCAAGCACCGTCTATTTCAATTCAGGGACGACGCCAGGCGACAAAGACACTGTGGTGATGGAATGGACGGACCCATCGCTCGAGTCTGCCTACCGCGAGGACCGCGTGAGGGTTGATGTCAGCGAGTTCGCAAGCGAGCTTCGCGACGTCGTCATTGGATCGCGCATCGAGTTCTGGGAGTTCATGACCGACGAAAAGCACCTCGCCTAGGGGTCACGGGTATGTAGAGCCCCGGGTCGACCGCCCGGGGCTCTTGTCTTTGGACGAGAACCACTTGATACAGACGCCCTCTCCATAGAATCGCAACCTGCACCACCAGCCGTCGGGGGAATCGTGCGCCGAGCCATCATCGTTTCAGCCATCGCTGTTCCTGCATTGGTGCTTCTGCTCGTCATAGGTTCCTACGCGTACGACGAAATCATCGCCGATGACGAAATCAGCAGCGGGGTTTCTGCAGCTGGCATTGACCTGTCGGGGATGACACAGGCAGAAGCAACGACGGCGCTCACTGCGTATGAAGCCGAACTCGTCTCAGACCCACTCGACGTCGTCGTGGACGGGCACGCTCTTGAAATCGAGCCAGAGGCCGTCGGCTTCGATATCGACGAGTCGGCGGTCGTCGCCGACGCGATGACCGTTCGTCGTTCGTCCAACGGGTTCGAGAACTTCATCCTCTGGTTCGGGACGAAGATGAACTCCGTAGAGATCCCCGTTGTCCCGACACTCAATGAAGAAGCCGCCGACGCAATCCTGAGCGATTGGGACCTCACCCAGATCGACAAGCCGGCATACGACGGCGCAGTGGTCGTCGTGAACGGTCAACCGTCTCCCGAGTATCCACAGGCCGGTCTTCGCATCGACCATGTGACCGCTATCGACTTGATCCTTGCTGGCATGGCTGGCGACCTCCAGGAACCCGTGAACCTTCCTCTCGACGACATCACTCCACAGGTCACCAACCAAGACGTTGACGACGCAGTGGCGCTTGCATCCGACATGGTTTCAGAGCCCATTGTGCTCAGGCTCAAAGGCCAAACGCGAGGCTTGACCTTCTCGTCTGCGGGACTCACGGCTGCACTGCGGAGCGAAATCGTCGTGAACTCTCCTGCAACCGTGGTCCCCTATCTCGACGATCAGACGTTGGAAGCAATCGCCGCCTCCGGAGCGTTGGCCTTTGAAGTGCCACCGGTGGACGCATCGTTCGCATTCAACGACGAAACCAAAGAGATTTCTGTCATCCCCTCCAAGCCGGGGCAGACGGTTGACCTCGACGCCGTACCCGCCGTTGTCAACAGGGCCGTTTTGACAACTCGAGGCGGAACCCTCCCGATGACAACGGGAAGGGAAGCCGACCTCACGACCGACATGGCCGAGGCGATGGGGCCGTTCGGTGAAGTGTCGTCGTTCACGACCACTCACCCATGCTGTGCCAACCGCGTGGTCAACATCCAACTGCTCGCAGATGAAATCGATGCGCATTGGGTCCTGCCGGGAGAAACCTTCTCGATCAACGACACCGCCGGCAAGCGAACCACGGCAGAGGGCTACCGCCGAGCGGGAGCCATCATTGGTGGCATCGTTTCGTGTTGCGACAGCCCCGTGAATGTCGGAGGCGGGACGAGCCAGTTCGCGACGACGTTCTACAACGCAGTGTTCTTCGGTTGTTATGAGGATGTCTTCCACCAGCCACACAGCATCTACTTCAGCCGCTACCCCTATGTCCGAGAAGCAACGCTCGGGTTCCCGTCCCCCGATGTGAAGTTCCGCAACGATTCTGAATCTGTTGTCTACATAGAGACGAGCTACACCCCGTCCTCGATCACGGTCGCGTTCCACGGCAACAACGGTGGTCGTACCTGCGAGTCGGTTCGGAGCGGCAACACAATCACCCGAGTAATGACCCATGCCGATGGCAGCGTCACGGAACAGTCCTGGTCCTGGAACTACCGCCCAGAGGGATCCGTCACCACGACGACCACCAGCACCACGTCCACGACCAGCACCACCTCGACGACGTCCACCACCACAACGAGTACGACGTCTACAACGTCAACGACCTCAACCACGAGCACGACTTCTACGACCACCACGAGCACGCTGCCGTAGACCCAGCTCTGGCGGCGTTGGGCGGGATTCTCGTTTCTAGTTCGTAGTCCATAGTCCCGGCGGTACGACACCCGGGACCGATCCGCCGCACTAGGAACTAGGAACTAGAAACTAGAAACTAGAAACTAGAAACTATCCACTACGAACCCGGCGCCGAAGGCGCCGGTACTCTTCCCCCATGGACTCACACACGATCATCGAGCCGTTCCGTATCCACACCGTTCAGGCCATCGACCTTCCAGACGAAGCCGAACGAGAAGCAGCCCTCAAACGATCCGGCTACAACCTCTTCGGACTCCACGCAACGGAAGTCATCATTGACCTTCTGACCGATTCAGGAACTGGCGCCATGTCGGCTGACCAGTGGGCCGGAATGATGCGAGGCGACGAGTCGTACGCCGGCAGCCGCTCCTTCTTCCGCTTCGAATCGGCTGTGAAGGGCATCACGGGGTTCGAGCACGTCATCCCTACCCATCAGGGTCGTGCCGCAGAGAAGATCCTGTTCACGGTTGCAGTCAAAGACGGCGACGTCGTCCCAAACAACACCCACTTCGACACAACTCGGGCGAACGTCGAGTACCAAGGTGCAGAAGCACGGGACCTTGTGATCGCGGAGGGTCGAAACCCCTCAACGATCCTCCCCTTTAAGGGGAACATGGACATCGAAGCTCTCCGGTCCACGATCGAGGAAGTCGGTGTCGACCGGATTCCAATGGTCATGATCACGATCACGAACAACTCTGGCGGCGGCCAGCCTGTCTCGATGGCAAACGTCAAGGCAGTTCGGGCCGTATGCGACGAGTACGACCTGCCATTGATCTTCGACGCATGCCGGTTCGCCGAGAATGCATGGTTCGTCAAGCTCAGAGAGGACGGGTATGCGGACAAGACGCCGAAGGAGATCGCCCAAGAGATGTTCTCGTACGGTGATGGCGCAACGATGTCTGCCAAGAAGGACGGTCTCGCCAACATCGGGGGCTTCCTTGCACTCAACAACAGCGAATGGGCCTCCAACGCCCGCAACGTTCTGATTCTGACCGAGGGCTTCCCGACCTACGGTGGACTCGCCGGATATGACCTCGAGGCGATTGCGGTAGGTCTTGAGGAAGTGCTTGACGAGAACTATCTGAGATACCGGATTCGGTCCACCGAGTACCTCGCAGACAAAGTCAACGATGCCGGGGTCCCGATCGTGCTCCCAGCAGGTGGCCACGCGGTATACATCGATGCAGCCGCGATGCTGCCGCATATCCCTGCACATGAATACCCGGCCCAGTCGCTTGCGATCGAGCTCTATCGAACGGGCGGTGTGCGCGGTGTCGAAATCGGCACCGTCATGTTCGGGCGAGCGAATCCCGATGGTGGCCCTGACGAACCCGCAGCGATGGAGCTCGTGCGGTTGGCAATCCCCCGGCGAATGTACACCCAGAGCCACATCGATTACACCGCCGAGGTAGTAATCGACGTCGCACAAAGGGCATCCGAGATGGGTGGCTATCGGATCACCGAGCAGGCACCCTGGCTACGCCACTTCACCTGTCGATTCGAGCCGGTTGGCTAGTTGCTGGCAACCAACTAGCAACTGGTGACTAGCAACTGCCACTAAGTTCTCTCCGTGTCTGGAAACGCCCTGGAAACCGAAGATCCCGTTTCGATGTTCGAACGGATTGCCTCGATCGGATCGAAACCCGACGACAGCATCAGCGTCCAGGCGTCCAATCGGTCGCTCGTGCTCTCCGCCCTTGTCGCCGCTGCTGTGGTCACGCCGTGGCCGCTGCCGTACCTCTATTGGGGGATCTACAACGCAGCACTCATCCCGATCTTCTACGTGGCAATGACCGTCATTGGAAGTATCCATTTCGCCAGGACCAAGCAACCTGGCTTCTTCCGGACCTCGCAGATCATCATGTTCACGGTCCTGCCCCTGCTGGTGCACATTGCCCTCGGTGGTTTTGTGAATTCGAGCGCCGTGATCGTCTACGCGAGCGCAGGAGCCGTTCAGGCGCTGAGCTACGTCGGCACAAGGCGGGCGGTCTGGTGGTTCGCGACTTTCATCGGTGTCGTCGTCTTCGCAGCTCTTCTCGACAGTCGCCTCGCAGATAGTGCTCCATATGTACCGCAATGGGCGATCACGATGTTCTTCGGCGTCAACATCGTCGCTGTTGCCCTGATCTCCTTCATCACCTTGATCGTCTACATCCGCGCCCGCGATGTCCTCGCCGACGAACTGGAGGACGAACGTCGTCGATCGGACGAGCTCCTACTCAACGTGCTCCCTCCCTCAATTGCTGACCGGCTCAAGGATGGAGAGTCCCCAATAGCCGACAGGTACGACGACGTCGCTGTTCTCTTCGCAGACATTGTT